>Ga0326727_10007524_pt1 | contig 28692 bp, 27 predicted proteins | sample MB2enrmetagenome_FD_207643 | JGI IMG/M metagenome (GOLD analysis project Ga0326727, IMG submission 207643) | Lab enriched peat soil microbial communities from McLean, Ithaca, NY, United States - MB29MY | ecosystem: Environmental > Terrestrial > Soil > Wetlands > Peat | place: USA: New York... | reverse complement strand
AAGCCGAATTCCTTGCCGGGAACCGTCACCACGCGGACTTTCTCCAGGAGGAAATTCGCCAGCTTTTGCGAATCTTTCATGTAAGCGCTGAAATCGGGGAAACAATAGAAAGTGCCGTCCGGCTTGGCCACTTGCACGCCGTCGATGGCCCGCAGGCGGTCGATCATCACATTGCGGTTGTTCTCGAGCGTCATGCGCAGGTTCTCGACGGAAGATTGCACCCCGTTCAAGGCTCCCACCGCAGCCCATTGCGAAGGGGCCGCGGGGCCGGAAGTCTGCTGCGACTGCACGGTGGCCATCGCTTCCACCAGCTCCTTATTGGCAACAGCCCAGCCGATGCGAAAGCCGGTCATGGCATACATTTTCGACACGCCGTTGATGACCACCAGCTTGGATTGCTCCAAGGGAGCGTCCGCGTAATCGTAGCACACCGGAGCGCTCTTGCCCTCGAAGACCAGCCGGTTGTAGATGTCGTCCATGATTAGGTAGAGGCTCTTTTTCTCGCAGAACTTCACGATTTCGGCGATGAAATCTCTTGAGAACATCGCCCCCGAGGGATTATTAGGACTATTAATAATAATTGCCTTGGTATAAGAACCGACGGTATCAGCGATCTCGCGCAGGGTGGGATGGAAACTGCCGTCTTCGGGGGTGACCACCACCGGGCAGCCTCCCGCCAATTTCACCATCTCCGGGTAACTCACCCAGTAGGGAGCGGGGAAGATCACTTCGTCCTTGGGATCGAGGATGGCGTGGAGCAGAACCATGATGGCCTGCTTGGCTCCGCCCGAAACGATGACATTATCCGCTGTAACGATTTTCTTGTAGCGCTCCTCGGTGTAGCGAATGATGGCCTTTTTAAGCGCCGGAATACCGTCCGGGGGAGTATAACGAATCTCACCCGTATGCAAGATGGAGGTGCAGTTGATGACCGCGTCGATGGGTGCCTTGCTCTTGGGCTCGCCGCCGCCGAGGTGAATCACCGGTTCGCCCTTTTCGCGCAGCAGCGCGGCGGTCTCGTTCAGTTTCAAAGTCACAGACTCTTTAATGTTTCGAGCGAGTTGACTGAGGCTCATAGGTTTGGATTCCTTTTATGCGGAATGCGCACGGGCAGAAAAATATACACGGTAGTTTTCATCCGCGCCAGCAATTGATTTTATGGAGCTTATAAATAAGCGCCGCGAGGACACATTGTCGCGGTCAACGCTCAGCAAGCGCTTCCGTCTGCCGGAGAGCGCTTCTCCAGTACCGAGATCTGCCCCGCCAGGTCGTCGTTGCGATGCGCCATGGTGAGCGTTCGGCCGTCGTCGGAAACTGACCAGTGGTCTTCAAAGTGGACCTCTCGGCAAGGCGTCGTCACCCTGGATTCGATGACCAGTTCCTCTCCCTCCCAGCGCGCCGACGTGCGCGCCGGGGCTCCGCCCAGGGAGTTGGTTGTTTCAGCGCCGGTTTCGTAAGCGAAAGTCACCCGCTTTTCCACACCGTCCACCCTGGTGAAGTGAATTTGCTGAACCAGCCGCGGTTCCCGATGTTCGATCTGCATCACGATGCGCTTCGGAGTAGACCCACGCAGGATGCTTCGCTCGATATTCAGCTCCCACACACCGGTAAAGTCCGGCCGTGAGTCAGTAGGGTTCATAAGGTTCTGATACTGTGTCTCAGCCCGGCGTTACTTCAAATTGACCCAATATCCCTGCCCGAAGATTGCTGCAATCAGAACCCAAGCGTGGTATCTTGCTTGTCTTGGCGCAGTCCATCGTATGATAAACCGACTACCGGTACCAAAAGCAATTACTTTTTGGAGGTCGGTTTTCGCCAGTTGGGATGCGCGTGTCACCACCCCTGGCCCCTCCTGAGTCAGGAGGGGAACTAGTGAGCGGGCTCTCCAGTCGGCTGAGGATGGGAATTAGACGAGCGGACTCCCCTCCTTGCTAAAGAGGGGCGGGGGTGGTTGTTCTTCCGGCATGGGACGGTTTTATGCGGCTGAAGCTGATCACCTGTGAGATCTTTTACCGGGAATTCTGCTCGGTGATGGCGCGTTCGCTGAACACCGTAGACGTCGAATTTCTTCCCAAAGGACTACACGACATCGGCGTGGAGGGAATGCGCACACGCCTCCAGGCTGCGCTCGACCGCGTGGACGACCCGCGCTACGAGGCCGTGCTGATGGGCTATGGTCTCTGCAACAACGGCGTGGTGGGATTGACCGCCGGCAAGTACCCGCTGGTCATTCCTCGCGCCCACGATTGCATCACGCTATTCCTCGGGAGCTCCGAGCGTTATCTGGAGTACTTCAACAGCCACCCGGGGGTCTACTTCCAGACCACCGGTTGGATGGAGCGCGGCAAGGCGGACGGGGAGCTCAGCCAGCTTTCAGTTGGAAAGGTGCTGGGCGTCGGGCAGAGTTACGAGGACCTTGTGGCGCGTTACGGGGAAGACAACGCCAAGTATCTTTGGAGCGAACTGGGCGACCTGAGAAAGAACTACCACCAATTCACTTACATTACGATGGGGATGGGACCGGATGCGGATTTCGAGCGCCAGGCTCGCGAGGAAGCCGCCCAGCGCGGATGGGAATTCGAGAAACTCAGCGGAGACCTCGGAATGTTTCAGAGACTGGTGGATGGAGTCTGGGACGAAAAGGAATTTCTGGTGGTGCCGCCGGGAAAACAAGTGGCGGCGGATTACGGCGGAGGGTTGATCACCATTAAAGTCTAAGGAGAGATTGAGTCGTAGGGGCAACCCTTGTGGTTGCCCCAGGGCGGCCACAAGGGCCGTCCCTACGAAGGCATTTATGAACGGTCGTGAGCGCGTACTTGCTATGCTGGAACGCCGGCCGGTGGATACTCTTCCCGCCATGCCCATTACGATGATGTTCGCCGCGGACCAGATAGGGGCGAAGTACTACGACTATGCTACGAACTATCGCGTCCTGGCCGACGCTCAAGTCACGGTGGCGGAGCGATTCGATTTTGATTACGTCAGCGTGATTTCGGATCCCGGGTGTGAGGCTTCGGCCCTGGGCGCTGCGCTGAAGTTTTTCCCGGATCAACCTCCCGCGGTCGACGAGGAAAACGCTCTGCTGAAGGACAAGGCCAGGCTGGCCGGCCTCCAGGTACCGGATCCCGAGCGGGCGGAACGAACCCGCAACCGGGCACTGGCCGTGAAGCTGATGAAGGAACGAGTCGGGAATGCTAAAGTAGTTGAGGGCTGGATCGAGGGGCCCTGCGCGGAAGGCGCCGATTTGCGCGGGATTAATACCTTGATGCTGGACTTCTACGACGACCCGGCTTTCGTGCGCGATCTGTTCGAGTTTATTGTCGAGGTGGAATTACGCTTCGCGAGATTTCAAGTCGCCATGGGAGCGGATCTCATAGGCGTCGGGGACGCCGCAGCTTCCCTGGTGGGACCGAAGTCTTACAACGAGTTGGTTTGGCCCTACGAACAGAGGTTGGTCGGCGCACTGCACGCAGAGGGGATTAAGACGCGGTTGCACATCTGCGGGAACACGCGGAAGATCCTCGAGGGGATGGGAAGGCTGCGGTGTTCCGTGGTTGACCTGGATTGGCTTTCTCCGGTGTCCGAGGGACGGGAACAAATGGGACCGCAGCAGGTCCTCCTGGGCAACCTCGATCCCGTGCGAGTTCTCAAAGAGGGAACGTCCGAATCCGTTTATGCAGCGGTCGGGCAGTGTCATCAGCAGGCTGGAGACCGATTCATTGTCGGGCCGGGTTGTGAAGTGCCGCGGGGGACGCCGCCAGCCAACCTGATGGCCATGATACGTTACGCGCGGGAGCACTCGGGGGCGTAGGGGCAACCCTTGTGGTTGCCCAGGGCGGCCCCACGGGCCGCCCCTACGAAGGCGAAGGTGTCAGAAAGCTCTTGACTGCAAACCCATCCCATCGGATTATTCTTTGGCCCACGCGGGTCGAACTTGCCGCGCGCGCCGGAACCCCGTTGCGCGACCTGCTGTTCGAACAGGGAGTTGAATTCCCCTGTGGCGGGCAGGGCAGGTGCCGGGGCTGCCGCATTCAGGTTCTGAAAGGGAAGGCGGAAGTTAGCCGTGCGCAACGGGAGCGGCTTTCTCCCGAGGAGATCGCGGCGGGGTGGCGTCTTGCCTGCCAGTGTGCAGTTGAAGGTGATCTGGAGATTGAGCTGCGGCAATGGGACGCAGCCATACTCGTCGATGAAACACCCTTCAACTTCCAGCCTCGCCCAGGGCTGGGAGTGGCGGTGGATCTGGGCACGACGACACTGGTAGCCCAGTTGCTTGACTTGGACACGGGAAAAGTGCTCGCGGTAAGCACCGCGCTCAACGCCCAGGCGCGTTATGGCGCCGACGTGATGAGCCGGCTGCACTTCGCCGTGCTCGAGGATGGACAACGCCAACTCGAGGATTTGATCCGGCGGCAGATTGGCGCGCTGATTGAGCAACTGCTCTTTTCGGCGGGAAGGCTCGCCTCCGAAATCGTCGATATCGTGGTGGTGGGCAACACGGTCATGCACCACTTTTTCTGCGGGATTGCAGCCGAGCCGCTCGCGCATTATCCTTTTGAGCCGGCGGATGGGGGGCTAAAGAGGTTCCACTCCAGCGAGCTGGGATGGAAGCTTGCAGGAGATCCCGAAGTGCGTTTTTTGCCCTGCCTGGGCGGGTTTGTGGGGAGCGATGTGCTGGCCGGGATTCTGGCCACGAAGCTGCCCGAGCACGAGGACCTGGTGGGGCTGGTTGATTTGGGAACCAACGGTGAGATCGTGATCGGGAACAAAGCAGGATTGCTTTGCGCCTCCACGGCAGCCGGTCCGGCGTTTGAAGGCGCGAAGATTTCGATGGGTATGCGCGCCTCGACAGGGGCGATATCCCAAGTTACGCTGTCACCGCCCCCTGGCCCCCTCCTCAGTGAGGAGGGAAGCAAGCGATTGCACTGCCGGGTCATCGGAGACGGGACTCCCCGTGGCTTGTGCGGAAGCGGGTTGGTGGATGCGGTGGCGGCGGGTCTGGAGCTCGGAGTGATTGGAGCTTCCGGGCGCTTCGCGAACGGCGAAACCAGTTGGATGCTGGCCGAGCCTGTCGCCCTCACGCAGAATGACATTCGCGAACTTCAGCTTGCCAAAGCAGCCGTCGCTGCGGGCATAAAACTGCTGATGCAGAGGAAAGGCGCAAAGCATCTCAGCCGCCTTTATTTGGCTGGGGCTTTTGGCAATTACATCGACCGGGCCAGCGCGCAGCGCATCGGCCTGATCGATTTTCCGCCTGACCGAGTGGAAGCGGCGGGGAATACAGCGCTCCTGGGGGCGAAGCTTGCCCTCTTCAGCCAGGATTCTGAGGGCGGTTCTTACCAAGGCCTGCGCCGCCAAATCGCGCATGTGGCCCTGAATGCCGATCCGTGTTTTCAGGAAGTTTTTGTGGAGGAACTGGCGTTTCCACAGGGTAACGCCGACATTTAGAGCCCGCCCTGAGCGCAGCAAAGGGTCGGCACATACTGGCCTAGCCAGGCTACTGAGAGACTCTTTCAACTGTCATCCTGAGGAGCCGCAGGCGGTCCAGAGCGAAGCGAAGGAAGGACCACCACAGTTCGTTGACACTACAACTACCGGGATTCTTCGCTTCGCTCAGGATGACAAGGTGCGCGGGTTTTTCTGCCGCCTGTGAAGGCCAGGGCGACGAGTTAGGTGAAGATAGTAATGGACAGACACTGACAAACTAAGGAGATGGAAATGAGCATTTTTGCGGAGCTGCAGCAAGCGATCATTGACGGAAAGGCTCCCGTCGCTAAGGAACTGACAGACCGAGGGCTGAAGGAAGGGATTAAGCCCCATGAATTCTTCCCCAACGCAATCATTCCGGCCATGGATGAGGTTGGGCGTCGCATGAGGGACTGTGAATTCTTCATCCCGGAAGTGCTGATCGCCGCGCGGGCGGCAAGAGGCGCTACGGACATCCTCAGGCCGCTGCTGCAGGGTGAGGAAGCCATCAAGCCCGCGGGCACTGTGGTCATCGGGACGGTAAAAGGCGACTTGCATGATATCGGCAAGAACATTGTCGCGATGATGCTGGAAAGCGCGGGGTTCCGGATCGTGGACCTGGGAGTGGACGTTCCGCCGGACAAGGTGGTGGAGGCCGTGAAGCAGCACGGGGCCAATTTCGTGGCCATGTCGGCTCTCCTCACCACGACCATGGTCAACATGAAAGCGATCATTGAAGCCCTGGTTGCGGCCGGCCTCCGGGACCAAGTGAAAGTCCTGGTGGGTGGAGCTCCACTTACCGATGCTTGGGCGCATTCGATCGGGGCCGACGGTTATGGCAAGGATGCTCCTGGTGCGGTCGAGTTGGCTCGTAAGCTGGCGCCCGCGAATGCCTGAAACTTTCCCGCGCGCTGTGGTGCGGAGCACGTCCTTCGGGTAGCACAGGCACTCTTGCCTGTGCGCACGGTCCACTCGTTGGGCCACGAGTACAGGCAGGAGTGCCTGTACTACCAACCCGGGCAAGTAAACCGGCGGTCCTTCGCCCGCCGCAGTGCGTGGAGAATTCAAGCTGATATGTGCCTTAGTTTCCCTGTGGGGGTGGGACTGCGATGACGTCGCGAGAACGAGTAAATCTTGCTCTTCAGCACCAAGAAGCCGACCGCATTCCATTGGATCTGGGCGCTAGCGCTGTGACCGGGATGCAAGTGGACACGGTCTATGCCCTGCGCCAAGCCTTGGGACTGGATAAGCCCGGCACGCCGGTCAAGGTGGTTGAGCCTTACCAGATGCTGGGAGAGATCGGTTCGGACTTGAGAGAGGCCTTGGGAGTGGATGTGGTGGGCTTGGGCAAGCTCGCCAACATGTTCGGATTCAGGAACGAAGGCTGGAAACCGTGGACGACCTTTGCGGGAACGCCGGTCCTGGTTCCCGAGGGTTTCAATACTGAGCCTGACTCGAACGGCGACATCCTGATGTACCCGGAAGGGGACAAGTCTGTTCCGCCGAGCGGGCGGCTGCCCAAGGGTGGGTTCTATTTCGACAGCGTCCGTCGGCAGGATCCCATCGACGATGCAAACCTGAATGTAGAAGATAACCTCGAGGAGTTCGGCCCTATCTCCGCCGCGGATTTGGAATACCTCAAGGTTGAAGCGGAGAGGCTTTACACCCAGACGGATAAGGCAATTCTAGCGAACTTCGGGGGCACGGCTTTCGGGGATATCGCTCTGGTTCCGGGTCCCTGGATGAAGCACCCGAAGGGCATACGAGACGTCGAAGAGTGGTACGTGAGCACGGCGTTGCGTCGCGATTATGTGTTCAAGATCTTCGAGCGCCAGTGCGAGATTGGTCTTTCGAATCTGGAGAGGATACACCAGGTTGTCGGTAGCAAAGTCGTAGCGGCCTTCGTGACCGGAACCGATTTTGGCTCCCAGTCCGGCCCTTTCATTTCCCCCAAGGCTTACCGTGACCTGTACAAACCCTTTCATATCCAGGTCAACAACTGGATTCACCAACACACGACGTGGAAGTCCTTTATTCACTCCTGCGGATCAGTCAGGGCGCTGCTGCCGGACTTCGTCGATGCCGGATTCGACATCATCAATCCGGTGCAATGTTCGGCCGCGGGCATGGCTCCTTGTGGACTGAAGCAGGAATTCGGAGCGCGCCTCACGTTTTGGGGAGGCGGTGTGGATACTCAGCACACCTTGCCTTTCGGCACTTCGGATGAAGTTCGCAAGGAAGTTTGCGACCGCTTGAAAGCGTTTGGCCCCGGCGGGGGCTTCGTTTTCAATACCATTCACAACGTTCAGGCCCGCGTGCCCGTCGCTAATGTGTTGGCGATGTACGAGACGGTGCGCGAGTGCGGGAAGTACCCGCTGCACTGAGATTGTAGGGGCGGCCCTCGTGGCCGCCCGACGCGCTTCTCTCCCCGGCAAAATCCGTGTGCCGAAGGCACCTTGGAGTGCGGCGGCTTGACGCCGCCTTAGGATTACCGCGAGGAGCGGAGCTACACCACCCGCCGGTCTTACCACATTGAGTCCTTCACAACAAGAACCTCGGTCAGCGCAATGCGAAGGCTGCGTCGAGCCGCCGCACTCCAAGGTGCTACGCGCATTTTCTGGGTGCCCGTCAGCCCTCCGGCAGGTGCGACCGCTTGGTCGCCGCGCTCGTTCAAACCGACTGAGCGCCCCGGGTGCTATAATGTGAGCTTACGGCGCTAAGGGTGGCGGTGGCCGGTTTGAACGCGCTCGTGGGTTCAGGGGCAGTTGTCTCTACAGAGGCAGCGCGGATGAAATCACTGGAGGAATATATCGTCTTGGCGGGCCAGAGTCACGGCCACATGTGTCCTGGCCAGATTCTGGGCATCCGCATGGCGCTCCTGGGGCTGCGTTCGATTGGAATAGACGATCCCGCCCAGGCTCGCAAGCGCCTCTTGACGTTTGTTGAGATCGACCGTTGTGCCACGGACGCCGTGAGCCTGGTCACCGGGTGCCGCCTGGGAAAACGCTCTCTTAAGTTTCTTGATTACGGCAAGGTGGCAGCGACTTTCGTCGATCTTGAGACAGGCCGGGCGGTGCGGGTGGCGGCCCGCGACGATGCCCGTGCCAAAGCCAAGGCCATGTTCCCGCAGATGTCTGACGCCACTCGGGCACAGCTTGAAGCCTACAAGTTGATGGAGAACGAGGAGCTTTTTAATCTCCAGGCGGTGCGCGTGGCGCTCAAACTGGAGGACCTGCCGGGGCGCCCGCGCTCCCGGGTTGCTTGCGCGCAATGCGGGGAAGGCGTGAATGACGGCCGGGAACTCCGATTGGGAGACCGGGTCTTGTGCCGAAGTTGCGCGGGAGGAAGTTATTACGAAGTGACGAGTGATGAGTGATGAGTGACAAGCAGGACTCAGAATTCGGGATTCAGGGCTCGGGAAACAAGAAAGAGCCAGATGCAGGCGCCAGGGATTTGTTTTCCCCGGCCCCAGCCCTGCCCACCCATACCCAGCCCTGGAACCTCGAGCCGGACACCGGCTCGCCACCAGTCACTCGTCACTCGTCACTCGTCACTGGTTTCGGGCAGCGGTATTGGCCTGTGGTCACGCTGGCGATCATTGGCATCAATGTCGTGGTTTTCCTCCTGCTGACCTACGCGGGCGGATCGACGAACACCCCCGTGCTTTTGGATTTCGGTGCGTCGTTCAGTCCCTACTTCCGCCGTGGAGAATATTGGCGGCTGGTGATGCCGATGTTTCTTCACGTCGGTTGGCTGCACCTCCTCGGCAACAGTTATGCGCTATTCATCCTCGGGCCGATTCTGGAGCGCGTCTACGGCGCGGGGCGTTTTTCTTTTCTCTACGTCGCCGCCGGGGTGGGCAGTTCCGCGCTGTCGATGAGCCGTTCGCTGAACGTCGCCGCGGGCGCGTCGGGGGCGATCTTCGGAATCGCCGGCGCCATGCTGGTCGCCGGTTTCATGCACCGGGACATCATCCCGCCGCGTTGGGGCCGCGCTTTCGGCGCGGGAATCGTCCCCTTCGTTGTGCTCATGTTAATCCTCGGCTTTTCTGAGAAAGGAATCGACAAATGGGGACACGTGGGGGGGTTGCTGACGGGCGGGGTGTTGGCGGCCTTTATTCCGCCGCCCAAGCACGGCCTGGCGCTACAGTTCGGGGAAGAACGCCCTTCACAAGCGATCATCGTTTTACCGGTGCTGGTGGTGGGACTGGCTATGGTCTCAACCGCGCAGCATTACGCCGCCGCGCGCGATGTCACGCGCATGCTCCAGCAAGGCGTGCGGCTCCGGCTCGCCCACCAGGATGCCAAGGCCCTGGAACGATTTCAGGACGCCGCTCGGCGGTCGCCGACGGACGAGCGCCCCCACATGCTGATCGGCGCGGTCTATCTGCGCGAGCAGCAGTTCGACAAAGCTGTCCAGGAATACAGCGAGGCGGTGCGGCTTAGTCCGGGCGCGCCGGAAGCGCAACTGGCGCTGGGCGTGGCGTATCGCCTGAAGGGCGACCTGGGGAAGGCGCAGCGGGCCTTCGAAACCGCTCTGGGCAAGAACCCCGCCACGGCGGATGGCCAGCGTCTGCTGGCTGACCTCTATGCCGAAAAAAAGCTTTTTGCGGAAGCCGTCCAGCATTACAAACAAGCCTTGCAGATCGAGCCCCGAAACGCCGATTCGCACAATAACCTGGCATGGCTTTATGCCACCTGCGACGACCCCAAGTGGCGGGATCCGCACGCCGCCCTTGAGCACGCTCGTCAAGCGGTGGAATTAACGCAATGGAAAGAAGCCGGCTTCATCGATACGCTGGCGGAGGCCAATTTCGCCAGCGGAAGCTTCCAGGAAGCGGTGAGGATCCAAGTGCTGGCCCTGCAACTCGACCCGCGGGATCCTGAGTTGCAGGAGCACATGCTCCGCTATCGCAAGGCAGCGGGCGGGTAGCGCTACATTTTGAAATCACGCCGAGTGTGAATCCCAACCAACGCGCGTGCATACGTTCGGACCGGGGTTGTCGGGATGTGTGCGCCACATTTGAGTCGGAGAAGCGCAGACATGCCAAAGAGCGGCGCTCTCCGCCACCCGCGGGCTGGCGGCCCCTAATCTCAGATCTCCCGAAGCAGCGAAGTGGGAAATAGCCCCTTCCTAGTCGCCCGGAGTTTACCGACGGCGTGCTCGCAAGTAATCCCCTTGGATGCAAACGCCCACTCGGGAAACTGACCCACTACCGAAGATTGAGTTGACTGGTGCCTGCACAACTGCCACCAACCCTCGTATCTAGATTGGGCATTCGCGATAGGAGATAAGACGAGAGCTGTGGGGAATCGTGAAATCGGCCCAGCCCTACCAGGAACGGAGAAGCGTCGGAGGTATCGACTGCAACAAGCGGCAGATTCTGGCTCTGGAGATTTATTTGCCAAGGTGAGCAATTCGACACAGACAACGACTTCACGAGAATGCTATAAACCTTGCGGGAAACCAGAAAATGAAAAGCCTGTGGGTGTAGCGGCAGCCAGTCGGGAGCCCAAAATGGAAAATCCGGCTAAAGGAATTCTTGGCGGCCAACAGCAGGAAGGGCGCATGTTGATGACCGATTAGGCATGACGCCACGCTATCCGCACGCGTGGTCTTGGTACAGAAGTCGCGGCGCTGGCACCGCCAACAGTTGCCGCTAGTAGGCAGCCTACGGCTTCGGCTTGTACTTCCCCCAAATCTGCAAGGAGAAACTCACATGAAGACTCTAATGATGACGGCTAGAAATCTCATTATCATAAGTATCCTAAGCCTGTTGGTGGTTGCGTCTGCTTACGGGCAGGCTGCGACAGTCCTAAGCGCGAATGTTCCGTTCGCCTTCGAGGCAGGTGGCGCGTCGCTTCCGGCGGGGACATATCAATTCAAGTTTCGCGCCAGCGACAAAATCCTAGTGATCAGCGGCGGCAAGGCTGGGGAGATAAAACTGCACGCCATCGCCCAGCTCGCCGGGGCCTCGCTCTTCAAGGACACAGGCTTGGTCTTCGATGCCTTCGAAGGCAACCATGTGCTCTCGGAGGTATGGATTCCCGGTGAAGGAGGGGTGCTGGTGAACGCATCGCCAAAACAACACCCCCATGAAGTGGTGGTCGCTATGGTCTCCGGCACGGAGCCCAACCTGTCGGGGAAGGAGGTTTACCAACGCACCTGTGTCCGGTGCCACGGGCCGCAAGGCACTGGCAATCCGGAGGCTGATAAGTTCTTCCAGGTTGCGATTCCCCGGCTCAATTCCGCGCATGTACAGACAAAATCGGACAAGGAGTTGAGGGACGTTATAACCCAAGGCAAACGTAACATGGATCCTGTCCGGATGGGGCAAGGCCCGTTGCAGCACCTTCTCGATCCCAAATCGGTCGGCGCCGTAATTGACTACCTGCGAACCTTCAAACAGTCGTAAAAGCAGAGGCAAAGGCGGTTTTCGCAAGGGCCGGGGCATCCTTCGCGGGTCCAGCTTGAACCGGTGCTCGCTCGCAGCTCCGACACCAGTCTGCTGGAGCACCGACGGAGGCGCTGCTTCTGGCCTCCGGCGTTTCCTCTTTGGCTAACAGCCTGCGAACTATTACCTGTTTCCATAATTTGGTTCTGAAGCGGACACATCTCCCGGCAGGTCAATAAGCTCCGCGGTGGCAGACACACGGCCCTAGAGCAACGGTGGGGGCAACTTATTCATGGGGTCGGAAAGGTGGTCTAGAAACGGCGTACTCGGATGTCGTCCACTTGGCTGCAAATCCAATTCAGGAAAGTACCGATGAACGAGTTGGCCGGGACGGGCTACTCGAAGGGTTGCTGCCAGGACAGCTCGTCAAGAGACACTTCGCCGAAGCAGGGATGGATTTATGGGGAGGGATCCAGACAAGACCTCCATGACGAATCGAATGCAATAGAAATAACGGCCAGTGTGGTCCCAGCGGGCGGACTCGTCGCACCTACGGCCCTTATGGGTGCGGGAATAGTCGCGGTCGCCACGTTCATGTGACGGCCCCTCCTGGAGGCTACGAAATGATGCAACGGATTACAGATTCGTCGCCGCGTCTCAAGGCCAGAATGGCCGGTGTCTTCCAACTGCTCGAAGCCGTGACGGCAGCATCCGGTGAGGTGATCATTCTCGACAGGCTTGTTGTCGCTGGCAACGCCGCGGCTACAGCGGCCAATATCCTGGGACACGAGCGGTTATTCTGGCTGGGGTTCTCATCCTCGCTCATCGGAGTTGGGTTCCACATTGCTTGGGCGCTTCTCATCTATGAGTTGCTTAAGCCTGTGAACAGGAGCGTCTCTTTACTCGCAACGTTCGTCATTCTCGTGGGATGCGCTATTCAGGCTCTTGCCTGCCTGTTGTACCTCGCTCCTTTGCCCATCCTGCAAGGCGGTAGCTCCTTGAGCGCCTTTACGCCGGAGCAGTTGCAGGCGCTTGCGCTCACGTTTCTCAAATTGAATGCTTACGCGTTCCAAGTCTATCTGGTGTTCTTCGGATTCTGGTGCGCCCTGATCGGCTACCTCATTTTCAGGTCGACCTTCCTGCCTCGAGTTCTGGGAGTGCTGTTCGCGATCAGTGGTTTGGGTTGGGCGACCTATCTGTCGCCGCCGCTCGCACACCGTCTGCACTCCTTCATCGTTGCCGCCTCCGCCCTCGGGGAAATCCCGCTGGAGCTATGGCTCATCGTGATGGGCGTGAACGTTCAACGATGGAAGGAGCAGGCCGGCGCCGCGCGGTCGAGTGACGGGGTACTCGGAGAGCGCCGGGATTAACCGGCATGGTTTGGGGATGAAAGAGCCCTACAGGAAAGGAAAGCAGTGAATCCAACCTGGGCGAAGATGGTGTCAGGGGCGAAGATGGTGCCAGGCACCTTTTCCAGGACGTCCTCGGTTCCTCACCGTGTTTTCCACACGCAACCTGGCAGGATTCTTCCGCAGCGTGTTCGCCCAGGTTTCTTCATCTTCGATCGTGGCAAGAATCTGGGAAGCGATCGCGTCCTGCTCGTCTTCAGGAAGCTTACCGACCTTCCTCAGCGCATCCGGAAGCAATTGCGTGATGCATTCACCTTACCAGACATTATGACTGGTCGCAAGTCTGCCGGACCACGTCGCTGATTCTCATTGCATTTTCAACGCATTTTCCGCTTGACAAACCCAGGGGCGCATGGTAGCCTATAATTGTGGTCGTTTTGTGGACACATTGTCGCTGGCAGGCCCCGGACCGCGAGGTAAAACGCAATAGTCCTCGCACGCAGGGAAGCAAGATACTGAAATAAACAAAAAATGATACGAACGAAGCCAGTATGTCATTGAAAACACACGAGGCAATTTGAAAACGAACTCAAAACGAACTCCAATTGAGTGCTCAAATGAGTGAAATGGGCCCAAAATTCGAGCTTTTTGACATCGCACACATTCGGGCGGGGGACTGGAGTGTAGGGGATGTGGCAGGGACCAAAATTGCCCTGCTGGGGAAAACCCGCGGGACCGCGAGAGAATACAAAAATAGCGGGAACAAAGCCAAGAAGTTGCTGAAAACAAATGACATCGTTTTCTTGAATGCTGCGAATGATGCCCGTCTTGCGCACAAATTGACAGCAATCTGACGCAAAAAGGAGCAAGAAACGCCACGTTTTGCGAAAACGAGCCGAAGTTTACGAGCTCTAAAGCGAGGCCGTTGAGGGGACAAATAGTCGACTAGGCGGGCGTTGGGCTGGCTGGATGCTGACCTAAAGGTCAGCGCTAGAAGACCGATCTGTTGGCAGGCGCCCGGGAAGATCGTATGGGCAAGGCATGGAATGGTCGACCACCTTCGTTTGTTCAACAAACCGATAATCGTGGCAGGGGCGAGGCGCCATCGCTTCCCATCTCCCGTCGGGTGGGTGTTCGTCATCGACGGATTGGGGCGCAAGCTTGCGCTGCTTCCAAGGCTATGCTAGTGTTTTCCTAGGAGAATCCTATGCCCACACTCTACGTCGAGAACGTCCCCAATGACCTGTACGAGGCCCTTCGGGACCGCGCGCGCCAGCATCGAAGGTCGATTGCTGCGGAGGTCGTGTCAATGCTTGGGGAGAATATCCCTACAGCGGAGGAACTGAAAGCGCGACAGCAGTTTTTCCGGCAGGTGCAGCGCTTCCAGTCACGCCGGCCGTTATCGACGGGACCATTCCCCTCGAGCGAGGAGATGCAACGAGAGGATCGATTAAGGTGAGCTTAGTTGTTGTCGATGCGAGCGTGGCGGCGAAGTGGTTTCTCCCGGCAGAAGGAGAATGGTTGACGGAAGAGGCCCTGCAGTTACTCCGCCGATACGCTGCCGGGCAGATCCGGCTGATCGTGCCTGACATTTTCTGGGCGGAGTTTGCGAATATTTTGTGGAAAGCCGTGCGCCGGGGCAGGTGGACGAAAGGCGCGGCGGATGCTGCGCTGGCGGCCATGAAGGACCGGAAGCTGCCAACCGTCCTGTCTTTCGAACTGTTGGAAGAGGCTTTCGCGATCGCCCACGCTTTCGAGCGGAGTGTCTACGACAGCCTCTACGTAGCCTTGGCCATCAATTCCAAAGCGCAATTGCTAACCGCTGACGAGCGTCTGGCGCACGCGTTGGCAGCGACATTACCCGTTAAATGGCTAGGGGCACTTTAATCCTTGACGAAGCGGCTTCTGGCGCTAGAATGTGTTTCGCGCCGCCCGGCTTGCTTCAAGCCGGCGACAAGGCGAATACACCCTTCGGAGGCATTGCATGGCCATGGAACTTCCCAATCAAGCTTTGAGTAACCGTCGTCGATTCATTCAAACCACCGGCAAACTGGCTGCCGTTTCAGCACTGGCCAACGTGGCCATACCCAACGTCCACGCTGCTGGCAGCGACCTGATCCAGGTAGCCCTGATCGGCTGCGGCGGGCGAGGGGGTGGCGCCGCGATGAACGCGCTCTCTGTAAAGCGCGGTCCGACGAAGCTTACGGCCATGGCCGACATCTTCCCGGAGCGCCTCGATAAGACCTACGCGAGATTGAACCAGAAGTTCGCGAGCCAGATGGACGTACCGCGGGATCGCCAATTCATCGGCTTTGACGCCTACAAGAAGGCAATCGACTGTTTGAAGCCGGGAGATATCGCCATCTTCGCCACGCCACCCGCGTTCCGCTGGGTGCATTTCACCTATGCCATCGAGAAGAACATCAACGTCTTCATGGAGAAGCCGGTCACCGTGGATGGCCCCACCAGCCGGCGCATGTTCAAGCTTGCCCAGGATTCCTCGGCCAAGAATCTCAAGGTGGGCGTCGGATTGATGTCGCGGCACAGCCGCTCGCTCCAGGAACTGGCCAAACGCGTCCATGATGGCGCAATCGGCCAGATCATTCTCGAGCGCGGCTACCGGATGCACGGGCCCGGCGGATATTTCTCTTCGCTTCCCAAACCCGCCGGGATCACCGATCTGCTCTACCAGGTGCAGCGTTTCCACAGCTTCATCTGGGCCAGCGGCGGCTGCTTCAACGACTTCTATATCCACATCGTCGACCACCTGGGCTGGATGAAAAATGAGTGGCCGGTGAAGGCCCAGGCCCTGGGCGGCCGCCACTATAAGCTGAGCCCCGAGGGAATCGCTTACGTGGACCAAAACTTCGATACATATTCTGTGGAATACACGTATTCCGACGGCACAAAGTTCTTCTTCGACGGGCGTACGATCGCGGGCTGCGAGGAAATCTATGCGAGCTACCTGCACGGCTCGAAGGGGATGGCGGTCGCTTCCAAGCACGGTGACTGCGGGCAGCCCTCGAGCCTTTATCGGACTCCCATGACGGCCGCTGACATGATCTGGGAATCCCAGGTGAAACCGGACGAACTCGACCCTTATCAAAACGAATGGAATGACTTAGTGGACGCGGTTCGGGATGATAAGCCCTACAACGAGACAAAACGGGGGGTCGAGGCTAGTCTTGTGTCCAATCTCGGCCGCATGGCCGCTCACACCGGCCGGGAAATCACCTTGGACGAAATGCTGCAATGCGATCATGAAATGGCGCCGGACGTGGACAAGTTCACGATGGATTCCGCAGCCCCATTGATTGCCGATGCCAACGGCAGATATCCTGTGCCGCAACCGGGCATCGTAACCACCCGCGAATACTGACCGACCGGGTCGTGCTCGCCCACAGCGAGCGAGTGTGTGAAGAGATTCGGAATGTGTCATCCTGAGCGGAGCGAAGAATCTCTGCAGTTCTTCGCAAGTCATTTAACCAGGGGAAACTGCGGAGATCCTTCGCGGAGTTTATCCTGAGCGAACTACGGAGATTCTTCGCTTCGCTCACAATGACAAGCGAAGGACTCAGGATGACAGGCGGCTGATTTTTCGCACCTTCAAGGGCACGGGGCAAATTTCACAATCAGCTACGTTCAGGCTGTCGGCCTGCGCTTCGTTGGGTCGCTCCTTGCGGGGTGGTGTGAGAGGGGGCTGGGGACAGGTCACGGTAAGGTTTGTTAGGGGTCAATGTGTTAGACTTTACACTTTAGACTTCAGACTTCCGGCTTTGGACTTTTCTCGTGCCTCAACTCCCTCGGGTGGCGATCATCGGCCGGCCTAATGTGGGCAAGTCCACGTTGTTCAACCGCATTTGCGGGCACCGGCGGGCGCTGGTGGGAGACGAGCCGGGCATGACGCGCGACCGGCTCTACGCTCCTGCTGAGTGGATGGGAAAGCCGTTTGAGGTGGTTGATACCGGGGGAATGATCCCCTTCGAAAAAGACCTCATTGCCACTGAGATTCTGCGCCAAGCCCAGGTGGCCATTGAAGAAGCCTCCCAGCTCATCATGGTGGTGGATGCCCGGCAGGGAATTGTGCCGCTTGACGAGGAACTGGTGCGTCTGTTGCGCCGCTCCGGGAAGCCGCTCGCCCTGGCCGTGAATAAGGTCGACATGGCCCAGCATTCGCCCTTGGCGGCGGAATTCCACCGCTTGGGGGTTCCGGACATCTTCCCCCTTTCCGCTGAACATGGGCTGGGCGTCGACGATCTCCTCGAACACGTCACCAAGGGTTTCCCGGCCTCCCAAGAGAGAGTTGAAACCCCGCCCGCCGAACCGGCCGGCGAGACGACCGCGGTGCCCCCGGCGCCTCATGCCGACCAACCCATCAATGTCGGCATCATCGGCCGGCCCAACGTGGGTAAGTCTACACTCCTGAATAGCTTTCTCGAGCAAGAGCGCTCGATTGTTTCGCCGCTGCCCGGTACCACGCGCGACGCCGTGGACGCGGAATTCGAGCGCGATGGTCGGCGCTTCCGGCTGATCGATACGGCAGGGATCCGCCGCAAAGGCAAAACCAATTTGCTGGCAGAGAAGCTGAGTGTGATTCAGGCACGTAAACACCTGGAGCGCTCTGATGTGGCGCTACTTATACTCGACGGACCGGAGGGCCTTACGGCCCTCGACGCGCACATCGGGGGGTACGCGCACGAAAGCCGGCGCTCCGTCATCATCGTGGTCAATAAGTGGGACTTGGTCAAAAATGGGAGCATGAACGATTATGTTCAGGCGATCAGGCGGCGGATGAAGTTCCTTGATTACGCGCCCATCCTCTTCATTTCCGCCCTGCATGGCCAGCGGCTGGGTAATCTGCTTAAGATGATTGTAGAAGTTGCAGAAGCGCGCAAGCTGCGGGTGCCCACGGCGGAAATGAACCAATTCCTGAAAGAGCTGGACTTCGAGCGGGCTTCCACTCCGGCCGGAAAACCCACGCGAATCTATTATCTAACCCAAGGCGGAGTCGCCCCACCTGTCTTTGTAGCCTTTACCAACCGCCCGGGGAAGTTCCACTTCTCGTTTGAAAGGTTCCTGGAGAATCGCATTCGCGAGCGATTCGGGTTTTTGGGGACACCCATCGTCATTAAGTCGCGCCAGAGTCGTTAAGGGTTGTCTGAATTGGACTTGCCGCGCCCCGGTTCATTGGGATCTTGACGCAGCCCTAGTCCCTCCTCACCAAGGCGGCGAACCGGCGGATGCCGGCCCAAGGGCCATCCTTACGAGTCAGATCGGGGCGCTAAGGGTGGTTGAAAACGATTTTGGCCAGAATAGCGTACAATGATATATTAAGTGGGACTGTGTGAATTTATGGGAACCAAAGTTTTCATTTACCTAGAGTTTATTGGGTCCCGAAAGGGAGTCAAAGTAAATGGCCTGGGAAATGGCGGGAATTCGTACAATCTTCGTATTCATCATCATCGCGGCGTCATTCCAATTGCATCCATTCGGCCTGTCCAAGCCTCTTGCCGCGCTCTTGGGTGCCTGCCTGGGATTGTTTTTCATCTTCTTTGAGATGCGGTTGGAGAAAGCCAGCCTCAAACGCCTGATCGGAGCCGCCGCAGGATCGATCTTCGGAATTCTCGGGGCGCTCATGATCAGCTACATGTTGAGCGTAACGTCACTCGAGAAAGTCAACCTCTCCTTTCTCGAGGTGACTTTACTACTGCTCATGGCCTATGTCGGATTGGTACTGGGCGCCAACAAGGGTGATCTGCTGAACCTTTCCGCCCTGGGTGGCCTGTTCAGCAACGAGTCGAAACCGAGGAGGAACTTCAAGGTACTGGATACGAGCGTCATCATCGACGGGCGCGTGGCCGACGTCTGCGAGACGGGGTTTATTGACGGGACACTGATCGTTCCGCAATTCGTCCTCCGGGAGCTGCAGTTGGTGGCTGACTCTTCCGACCAACTGAAGCGCAATCGCGGTCGGCGGGGCCTGGACATTCTGCAACGCATGCAGAAGATGGGGACTATCCAAGTTCAGATCGTCGAGGAAGACTTCCCGCAGATGAGGGAAGTGGATATGAAACTCATCGAGCTGGCCAAGCAGTATGAGGCGAAAATCGTTACCAACGACTTCAACCTTAACAAGGTATCCCAACTTCAGGGCGTGCCGGTGCTGAACATTAACGAACTGGCCAATGCTTTGAAGCCTGTCGTGCTCCCCGGGGAGGCGATGCGGGTGTTTATCCTCAAGGAAGGGAAGGAGTATAACCAGGGAGTCGCCTACCTTGACGACGGCACGATGGTGGTGGTGGATAACGCCAAGCGGATGATTTCCAAGACCATTGATATCGCCGTGACCAGCGTGCTGCAAACCACCGCGGGCAAGATGATTTTTGGAAAGTTCGAGGATCGAAAACCGGTGGCCGTGGAGCCGGTTCATCAATAGACTCTGAAACTCGACATCTGACTCCTGGGCTGCGTCATGAGCGTTGTCGCCATCATTCCCGCTGCGGGGTGGGGGGTACGAATGGGGAGCCCCACACCCAAGCAGTTCCTGTCGCTCGAGGGCGTCCCGATCTTCGTTCACACCCTACGGAAATTCGTGGCCTGCGAAACGGTTGACGAGATTTTACTCGGCCTGCGGGCGGAAGATACCGAGCGCGCCCAAAACGAAATCGAGCGCGGGTGCCTGGCCAGGCCCGTGCGTTTGGTGGAAGGCGGCCCGTCGCGGCAGGAGACCGTGGCGCGCTGCCTGGAGCAGGTTCCCGCGGATACGGAAGTGGTGCTGGTGCATGACGCCGTGCGGCCCTTCATCGAGCTCGAGATGATCCCGCGCGTGATCGCCGCGGCACGCCAGGAGGGCGCCGCGATCCTGGGCATTCCCAGCGTGGATACGGTGAAGCAAGTGCAGCGCCACCTGATCCTGGGGTCCATCCCTCGGGAACGGATCGTGCTGGCGCAAACCCCCCAGGCATTCCGGTATCCGATAATCCGTGAGGCTTACGCCCGTGCTGCGGCCGACGGGTTTCACGGGACCGATGACTCGAGCCTTGCAGAACGGCTGGGCTACAACGTAACCGTGATCATGGGCTCGGACCGCAACATCAAAATCACTAAACCCTCGGACTTACCCCTTGCCCGCCTTTACCTCGCGCAAGAACGCGACCGGCAGGAAGCCGCAGGATGAAAACCTCAAAGCAGTCAGGGAAGCCCCGAGAGGTGAGTTCCCTTCGCACTGGCCTGGGGAATGACTTGCACCGGCTCATCGCGGGCCGCAAGCTCGTTCTGGGTGGCGTACATGTTCCCTTCGCGAAAGGTCCGGCGGGCCACTCGGACGGCGACGCGCTGGCGCATGCGATTTGCGATGCGCTGCTCGGCGCTGCCGCGCTGGGCGATATTGGCCGGCACTTTCCCAACACTTCTCCCACATGGCGTGGCGTTTCCAGCCTCGTTTTCCTCCGTCAGGTTCGCGATCTCCTGCGAAACGCCGGTTACGCGATTGTGAACATTGACGCAACCGTTGGCCTCGAACGTCCCAAACTCTCCGCTCATATCCCCCGCATGCAAGAGAAATTGGCTGAGGCCCTGGGGTTGAACGCCGGCCAAGTCAGCGTGAAAGCCAAGACCGGCGAGGGCGTGGACGCGGTGGGACGGGGCGAAGCCGTGCGGGCTGACGCGGTGGCGTTGATCGTTCGGTATGACATTCTCTAATATGCTCACGCACGCTCGGATCACTGGCGAGGGTGAGGCCGTCGGGCCACTGGTCTGGCCGCCGCTGAACATCGCTCACCGCGGGGCGAGCGGTGAAGCCCCGGAGAATACTCTGGCGGCTTTCAACCTGGCGCTGAGGCAGGGCGCAAGCGGAATCGAGTTCGACGTCCACCTTTCTTCGGACGGCATTCCGATGGTCATTCACGACCCGCGCCTGAACCGTACCACCTCGGGCAGCGGCTGGGTCGGCGAGCATCGGGCGAATGTGCTTCGCAAGCTGGACGCCGGCTCGTGGTTCAACCGGCGCTTTCCGGAAAAAGCGCGGCGAGTTTACGCAGGCGCCAGGATCCCGCTGCTTTCCGAGGTGTTGGCGTGGGTTCAAGCTCGCAAGGCGCTTGCCTTTATCGAGATCAAGCGGGGCAAGAGAGCTTATCCTGGCATCGAGGCCAAGGTGGTGGACGAAATCGAACAACAACGAGTCGGCCGGCTCGTGACCATAGTTTCGTTTGACTTCGCGAGCCTTCTTCGGGTCCAACAACTTAACCGGCCTATCTTCCTGGGGTTGGACGTTTCCCGGTCTCTTCTCGCCATCCGCCGGGTGAGGTCTCTGGCAGGCAATGCCGTCCTTCCGCACTGGGCGATTGCGTCGCGAGGATTTATCCGCCGCGCGCACAAGCATTCGATTCCGGTTTTTCCTTGGACCGTCGACCAGCCGGCCCGAATGGAACGGAAGATCACTGAGGGCGTTGATGGTATCATCACCAACTACCCGGCGAGGCTGGCGGAAGTCCTCAGCAGGCACGAGTCAGAAGTCAGGAGCCGCTAGATAGTACGGTTAGCCGTGGCTGGCCGACGAGATTCAACCACCCCCTACCCCCTCCTTATCCAAGGAGGGGAACTAACTCCCCACCTCTCTGAGGAGGGGGCAGGGGGTGGTGGGACGCCAAGCAGGCAGAATGGTGAAGGGCAGTTGTGAAAAGCGAAAAGACGAAAAGAATTGCGAAAAGATTTGTGATCTCCGGACGAGTGCAAGGGGTCGGCTTCCGGTTCTTTGTCGAGCGATGGGCAGGACAACTTGGCATCTGTGGCTATGTCAAGAACCTTTGGGACGGAGCCGTGGAAGTTTACGCCATCGGCGACGCCGCCTCACTGGAGCAACTCAAGCTTCGGTTGGCGGAGGGTCCTGGCGCCGCGCGCGTTTCCGGCGTCAGAGAATCCGATGAAAATGTAGACAAGCGCTATGTGCGTTTCATGATCGAAGGCTGAAAGCAGAGTCGACGGTTAACAGTCGACAGTCAACAGTTGACGGACAAGCGCAGTCTCTAGTAAATTCGGCGGCCTGATTTGACCGTCGACTGTTAACTGTGAACTGCCGACTTCTTTTGACTGTCGACTGTAAACTGTCGACTGTCAACTTCTTTCCGGAGGAACTCTGGTGGACTTGAAGAGCTTGATTCGTGAAGTTCCGGACTTCCCCAAGCCCGGCATTCTGTTTTACGACATCACCACTTTGCTGAAAGACCCCGTGGGACTTCATTCCGCCGTCGATGCGCTGGCCAACTGCTTTGTCGGGCGCAAGGTCGATAGCGTGGTGGGCATCGAGGCTCGGGGCTTCATCTTTGCGCCGATGGTGGCCTACCGTCTCAACGCCGGATTCGTTCCTGTGCGCAAACCCAAGAAGCTTCCGGCCGCTACGGCGTGTGCGACGTACAACCTTGAGTACGGCGCCGACTCACTCGAAATCCACCGCGACGCCATCAGCCAGGGACAGGACGTATTGATCATTGATGATCTGCTGGCCACTGGGGGGACGGCGGCGGCAGTCGCGCAGCTTATCGAGTCGCTCGGCGGGACGGTCGCCGGTCTGGGATTTCTAATCGAGCTCAGTTTCCTGAAGGGTCGTGGGAAACTCGGCAAGTACGACCTGCACGCCGTCCTCGAGTATTAGCCACCTGTCATTCTGAGGGCCCCGTTCTTCAGGGGCCGAAGAATCTCTGCAGTTGTTCCTTACGACCCGCGAATTATTAGAGACAACAGAAGAGCTTTGCGGCCTTCTGGCGAGACTACTGCGGAGATCCTTCGCTACGCTCAGGATGACACCGATTGTGCCGGGCGGTCCGGGGGCTCAATGCCTCTCAAGATTTCATCCAGGAAACGCTCCTCCGGTAAGGACCCTTCGATAGAGAAGCTTCCGTTGACCATGGTTTTGGGAACGGCGTGGACGTGATATCTGGCCGTCCATTCCGGAAACTCCGTAGCCTCGATGGCGTCTGCGCGGACGTTGTCATTCTCGATGGCGAACTGATACGCGAGGCGCACGGCCCGCGGACAGTGCGGTCAGGTGGGAGTAACGAAAACTTCGAGGTGGAGCGGTGCATTCAGTTGGGCAAGTTTAGTTCGGCTCGCGGGGAGGAGGCCGGAATCCCGCTTCGAGACCGCAAGTATAGCGTCGAGTAAGGTGGAAAACTCGTACCCGGCAGGTAAGCCGTAAAACCTGATGCCGTAGTCCTTGCTGTTCGTTATAACGGTCGCGGGAACACTATCGACTCCGAACTGCGCCACCTTCTCTCTGTCGAGCTGGAAGTTGAAGACCTGAAGCGAAAGCTTGTCGGAAAGTGGGGCAAGTTCTTTCATAAGCTGCAAGGTTTCCGCGCCCAACTCCAGGTTCAACTCCTGTGTGAAGTGGACGATGGTTACAGGGTTTACAACCTCTTGAAGTCTCTTGCGGATTTCGACGGCGTCCGCGTCCTGGATCAGTCCCATAATTATCGATCCTCTATAATTCGTTGTCGGCGTCAAATCCGAACTTCTTCATCTTGTAACGGAGCGCGTCTCGGGAAATATCCAGAAGTTTGGCGGCGTGGGTTTGGTTCCCGCCCGTTTGCTTCAGCGCCAGGCCGACCAACTCCCGCTCCACTTCTTCGAGAGAGGTCCCCTGCCGTGGCAGTTCCAGGACAGGAATCATCCGCCCGGAGGAGAGCGGCCGCCAGGAGGAGGTGGCGGTGGTCACAAGGGGTTGCGGGTCTGCCGACACGCAGTCAGCGACAACCGCGGGAGGAAGGGCCTCATAACTCTGCGATTGGCCCGTGACTTGAATCGGTAGATAGGTGGGACGGATGTAATCGGCATCCTCCAGAATCATGGCCCGCTCAACGGCGTTCTTCAATTCACGGACGTTCCCAGGCCAGTCATGAGCCAACAGCAGGTTACGAACCTCCTGCGTGATGCCCCGGATGCTCTTCCGAAAGCGGAAGTTGTAACGCTCGATGAAGAAGTCGACGAGCGGAAGAACATCCTCCTTCCGGTGTCGCAGAGGAGGAATGAAAATCGGAATGACGCTGAGGCGGTAGAAAAGGTCCTGGCGGAACGTACCCTCCCGGACGCCTTGTTCGAGATCGCGGTTCGAGGCCGCGATGACCCGCACATCCACCCCCAGGTCCTTCACTCCGCCGATGCGCCGGATGGTCTGATCTTCTAGAACTCGCAACAGCTTTGCCTGGAGATAAGTCGACATTTCGCCGATTTCATCGAGAAACAACGTCCCGCCGTCGGCGACCTCAAAAAGGCCCTTTTTCTGCGCTTTGGCGTCGGTGAACGCCCCGCGTTCATGGCCGAACAGTTCGGCCTCCATCAAGGTTTCCGGGATGGCCGAGCAGTTGATCGGCACGAACGGCTTGTCGGCGCGCACGCTGTCGTAGTGGATCGCCTTGGCCACCAGGTCCTTGCCGGTGCCGCTCTCGCCCTGTATGAGCACCGTGGAGGCTTCACTCGCCGCGACCTTGCGCACAAAGTTCATCAGTTCCAGCATGCGCGGCGATTTGCCCACCACCTCGTGGTAACCGGAACGCTTGCGAACTTCTTCCCGCAGGCCATCGCGCTCGGAGCGCAACATCGAGCGGTCGATGGCGTTCGCCAGGGTGACCTGCAGCTCGTCGAAGTCCAGGGGCTTCTTGATAAAATCCAAAGCGCCCAGCTTGATCGCCGTCTTGATATCATCAAGCTGGGGATCTCCGGTTATCATAATAACCGGAATGGAAAGGTTGTTCTGTTTGATCTCGCGCAGCACCTCAATACCGCTGAGGTCGGGCAGACGCACGTCGAGCAGGATCAGATCGGGCGACTCGGCGCGGATCTGCGACAGTCCCCCCGTGCCGGATTCGGCCTCGAGAGCTGTGTAGCCCCACTCCTCGAGTTGTCGACGCACGGACCAGCGAATCAGTTTCTCGTCGTCGACGATCAGAACCTTCTCACTGGGCATAGACCTCTTTGGGTTCCTCGACTGTCTCGCGCAAGGGCAAGCGGATGATGAACCGGCTGCCTTTTCCCATCTTGCTTTCCACGGTTAACGTGCCGCCATGCTGGCGAATGATCCGCCGGCAGAGCGACAGACCCAACCCCGTGCCTCCGCGCTTGGTGGTGTAGAATGGCCGGAAGATGCGCTCCAGGGATTCAGGGGGAATGCCTGCGCCGGTATCACTGACCGAGATTTCCACCGAATCGTCCTGGCTTGGCCCGCCGGGAGCATCGACTTTGGCAGCGATCGTGATCCTGCCTTCGCCTTCAATGGCCTGCATACCGTTCAGAACCAGGTTCAAAAGGACTTGGTGAAGTTGTTCTGAATCCATGCGAAAGGCCGGAAGGTCCGGGGGGACCTGAACGGAGAACTCGATGTGTCTTAATCCCGTCTGCTGCCGGGCGAGGTGCAGGGTTCGAGCAAAAGTATCCTTCAAGTCAGCGCGTCCGAACTGTGGAGGCTTGGGCTTCGCATAGGCGAGCATGTCATTCAAGACCTTCTCGATTCGCCGCACCTCCTGCCTCAAATCCTCCAGCACTTCCCGGTCCGGGTGGTCCTTGGGGAAGTCTTTCGTAATGATCTCGATAGCGCCAGCGATCCCGGCTAAGGGATTACGAATCTCATGCGCCACCCCGGCGGCAAGTTCTCCCATCGTGGCCAGATGCTCGGCCTGTAGCATTTCGGCGTCATGAGCCCCATGGCAATGATCGCAAAAATCCTTCCATCGGGTAGCCAGCCCGCGGATCTCACTCTCCAGGCCGCTCGAGCCACCTTGGAGGTGCAGCGGCATAGTGAGCGTAAAGTAGTTCGGGGCAATTCTTCTGATTGCTGTCCGCAGTTCCTTGAGCAGCGCCCAGGACCGGCGCTCCTGGTAAATGAGCATGCCCGCAGCGGCGCACAATGCGGCGAGCAACGCTATGCCCAGCCCAAGTTGGAAGCTCGAGCCATGGCGCAGCCACTCCACCGCCATGAGCAGGATGATCCCGGCCACGGCAGTGACCAAAACCACCAAGTTCTGCCCAAAGCTCGGGGGAAACCTGAAGACGCGCTTTACCGGGCCCGAGTTCAAAGTCTTGACTTATCCTTCCCGCAGACCTAACGGGTTGCTCCAGAGCATTTGCCAACCGTCATTCTGAGCCGAGAGAGGAGCCTCTGTCGCTGTAGCGATGAAGGAACTACTGAGATCCTTCCCTCGTTTCAACCAGGACTGCCTGCGGTTCGTACCGATGACAACCGCAAGCGTTTCGAAGCAGCCTGCTAAGGCTCCAATTTTAGCACAGGGCGGGGCGTGTGGCCAGAAAGCCCGAAAGGTTTCTCGTGTCCGAGTAGGAACGGTTCGCGAACCGCCCCTACGATGTATTACTTCCATCCCTTTCGCTCACGCAAAGACGTGATGTGCGCGATGTGGTGCCGGCCGTGCCAGGCGACCATCCCAAGGTATTTGTCCAAGGTCAACACTCCCACCTCGGGGTGCCGCAAGGTGCGCGCAAAATCCTGAGCCTGGAGGGACCGCAACAGCAGCACCCATCGCGAATGCAACGACTCGAGCAGGGTGAGGGAAAGTCCGACGGGCGCGGTGCGTGCGTCCTCGAGGACCGCCCAGCGCTCCTGGTCGTACGGTTTAATAGTCGGCTCATCTTCCGTCAAGGCTAGCCGGAAACGGATGTAGGTGTTCATATGACTATCGGGGAGATGGTGCACCACTTGCCGCACCGTCCAGCCTTCCGGACGGTAAGGGGTGTCCACCTGCTCCTGCGTTAGCCCTGCCACGGCCTGGCGGAGCTGTGCCGGCGCCTTTTCGATTTGAGCGATGAACTGCTGCCTCTGTTCGTCTGTAATGGCTCCTCCCCATTGGAACTTTCCGATCGGGTATTGCAGGTCCATAAAACCAAAACCTCCTTATGTCGAATCTCTCCTACCCCTTACGAACCATGTCTTGTCATTGTACCCCGAAATCACGCCTGGATTGGCCACCGCTGGACGGGTGAGTGCGTTCTGCCAACGCCGATCGACCTGCTACGGACGACCTCCATAGCAGGGCCGTTATACAGTAAACTGATCGAGGGACTGTTCAATGGTCAACTGTCGGTTCGACTCTCGCGTGTTCCGAGCCTTGCTGGCGCTCCCATGGACATTCCTGCTGCTGCCCACCCTCACCGCCCGGCAGGACAACATGATCCACCGGCCCCTGCCTGATATCAAGCAGTTGCTGAGCGATGTTCAGGAGAATCAGAAGCAACTCGAGAGTCTGGTAGACCAGTACAGTTGCACGGAAGACGAGGAAGTGCGTGAGCTCGACAAAGACGGCAAAGTGAAGAAGACTATCGCCAAGGAATACATGGATTTTTACTTGGGCGGGCAGCTCGTGCGGCGGGAGGTAAAGAAAGATGGAAAGCCTCTAACTGCCGATCAGCAGAAGAAGGAAGACAGCCGCATCGAGAAGCGTATCCGAGAGTATGACCAAAAGAAAGCAGCCGGCGGTGAGGACGCGGCAAATAAGAAAGAGAAAATCGATGTCTCCACGTTCCTGCGGATATCGAACTTCACGCATCCACGTTGGGAAGAGTTCCGCCAGCAGGAAGTGATTGTCTTCGATTTTGCACCCAATCCGGCCTACAAGCCGCGGAACAGGACGGAGGACCTCTTACACAAGCTGGTGGGAGCTCTGTGGGTGGACGACCAGGCTCGCCAGGTGGTGCGCTTGGAAGCCCGCCTCAGCGACTCCTTCAAGCTTGCGGGCGGCCTCCTGGCGTCCATTCGCAAGGGATCTTCGCTGGTGATGGAACAAGCCAGGACCAACGGCGAGGTTTGGCTGCCATCTTATGTTGATGCTCACTTCTCCGCTCGCCTGTTGCTTCTCTCGAGCGCCCTCGACGACTACACCTCAAAATTCAGCGACTATAAAAAGTTCCGGGTGGAAACCGTCACGGGGACACGAACGAAGTGAAGCGCCATCGCCGGCATGAGACCCCCTCACCCGGCCCGCCTCCTGATGAAGTGCATCAGGGCCTCGGCACACCCTTTACCCCAACAGTGATGGGAAGAGCTGCAAGAAAACCGTAGCCCTGTCATCCTGAGCGAAGCGAAGGATCTCTGCAGTGGTTCGCAAATCGTTGAACCCAAAGCAACTGCGGAGATCCTTCGCTTCGCTCAGGATGACAGCTCGGCTTTTAGTTTTCCATTTTCTATTTTCCAGTTCCCGTTTCCCAGTTTCGAATTTCGGCTCTAAGCGTAGGCGTGCAGTCCTGGCAACAGGTATGTAACCCCAAAGAAGGTGAACATCACGATGGCGAATCCGACGATCGCGAAGTAAGCGGAGCGACGCCCCCGCCAGCCGCGCGTTAGCCGCATATGCAGATAACCGGCGTAAGTCAGCCAAGTGATCAGCGCCCAATCTTCCTTGGGGTCCCAGCTCCAATAGGTGCCCCATGTCCGGTTCGCCCAGTAGGCGCCCGCGATAATCATGAGGGTTAGCAAGGGGAAAGAAACGG
>Ga0326727_10007523_pt1 | contig 28694 bp, 24 predicted proteins | sample MB2enrmetagenome_FD_207643 | JGI IMG/M metagenome (GOLD analysis project Ga0326727, IMG submission 207643) | Lab enriched peat soil microbial communities from McLean, Ithaca, NY, United States - MB29MY | ecosystem: Environmental > Terrestrial > Soil > Wetlands > Peat | place: USA: New York... | reverse complement strand
GGCTGCATGAAGACTGCCCTCACCCCCAGCCCCTCTCCCGGAGGGAGAGGGGAGCCCTGACATGGCGCGCGGCGCCCAAGTCACTTCGATCGATGCGGTCCGCGAGATGGCGGCCGTGCTGACGTCGTTCCGCAGCGAGATGGCCGCCGCCCTGGACGAGCTGGAGATGGAGATCCGCCGCGCCCAGGAGTGGATCCACCAGGACCGCAAACAACACTGGGACAACGAGGCCCGCCGCGGCATGGAGCGCGTGACCGAGGCCCGCATCCAACTCCAGCAGGCCATGACCGCCAAACGCGTGGCCGACCACGAGCCCTCCTGCCAGGACGAGAAGAAGGCCCTGGCACGGGCCAAGCGCCGCTGGGAGCTGGCCGAGTCCAAGAAGGAAATCGTCCGCCACTGGCAACGCACGATTGACCACGCGGTGAACGAGTACCGCGGCGCGCGGACCCCGTTGAGCGGTTGGCTGGAGGCGGAGGTCCCGCGGGCTCTGGCCGCGGTGGAACGCCTGGCGCAGTCCCTGGAGTCTTACGTGGCGGTGGACATTCCGGCGGGGCTGGCCCGGCCCATGGAAATGCCGGCGGCCGGGGCCGTTGCGAGCGTGGCGCGGCCGGGGGCGGAAGATGCCGCCCCGATGGCCGCCGAAAGACAGGCCCCCGCAAAGCCGGAAGATTCAAATGAAAACAGGCCGGGCAAGTCCCAAATTCCAAATCCGAAACCCCAAACAATACCAAATGACCAAAGCGGCCAATGACCGAAACCCCGGTGCCCCTGCGAAATCCGGCTTTGGCGCAACAGCACGAAGGGCCAGTGTGCCGTTTGCAACATGGGGATTTCGCATTTCGAATTTGTTTGGCATTTGGGATTTCGGATTTGGAATTTCAGTGCCGGCTGACCGGCGCTTGAGGTGACCCCGCCATGAGACGCTGGGACCTGGGCTCCGCGACGTCCAAGATGGAACTGTCGCTGAAAGCGCTGGGCGTAGCCTGTACCGAGATCGCCGAGAGCTGGAGCGACGAAACGAACCGCCGCTTCGTGGAAACCTACGTCACGCCCGTCGAGCCGCAGATCAAGGTGTTCCTGGATGCGGTCCAGCGCCTGGCCGAGGTGCTGGCCAACGCCGAGCGGGCATGCCGCGACGAGGAATAAAGGAGCCGGAAAAGGTCATGCCTGAGGTCTTTTCTCCCGACGGCCCGCGGCAGCTCTTGACCGACTTGTGCCGCCTGGTCGAGGAGCGCGTGCCGGCTGAGGAGAGGGTGGCAGCCGAGCAGCGTGCGCGGGACGAGGCCGCCGAGGCGGTCTACGCCGAGGGCCGCCAGGCCCTCGCGGCCGCGCATGAGGCCCAGCGGGCCGCAGCCGAAGCCGAGTACGCGGCTGCCCGGCAGCAGGCCGGGGCCGCCTCCGAAGCCCAGTACGCCGCGGTGCAGCAGGAGTACCAGGCCGCCCGCCGCGCCGCTGTAGAACAATTCGAGTCGCGGAAGGCGGCCGCCGAGGAGGAGCTGCACACCGCGCACTGGGAGGCCACTGCCCTGGCGGAGGCCGCCAAAGGGGTCTCCGGCATCCAGACCAAGGAGGTCCAGGCGCAGTTGGAAGCCCGCTGGCGGGAACTGCACACGATCCATCAGCAGGCGGTGGCGCTCTTGGAGCGCTGGGGGCAGTGGCGGGAGTTCCCTGAGCCGCAGCCGACCGGCTCGCTCTTGGAGCGGCACCCCATGCGGCGGTTCGCGCACGCCCTGGACCTGGCCCGCACCCAGTACCGCCACCTTGCCGAGCAGATCGCCCCGCGGTTCTTCCAGGGCATCCGCCCGATCGGGATCTTCCTGGTCTTGTGGGCGGTGGCGATCCCGCCGGCGGCTTCGCTGCTGGGCTGGTACGAGTATGTGCAGTGGTTGGCGGCTAGCGGCAGCGGCAGCCTGGTGGTGTTCCTGCTGGTCGGCGGCTGGCTCTACGCGCGGACCCGGCGGAGGTGTGCGGATGCCTACCTGGCCTTGCGGCGGACGCTGATCGAGGCGGGGCTGGACCGCCCCGCAACGCTGGAAACGGCCAAGGCCGATTGCCAGCGGCTCTACGCGGCCATCGACACCCGTTACCGCAACGAAATCACGCGGGCCGACGACGCTTTCACCGCGGTGATGGGCGAGCTCTTGCCGCGCCGCGACCGCGAGCTGGCCGCGCTGGAGGCCGACTTCTCGCCGCGGCTGGCCCAGGTGGCCGCCGCCCGCGAACGGGCCCTCGGCGAACTCGACCGCAGCTTTCCCCAACGGCTCCGCGAAATCAACGATCGTTTTGCCGCAGAGTCGGCCCGGCTCGACGGGGAGCACACCCGCACGATCCAGGAAAGCGGCGCGGTGTTCGAAGGGCAATGGGCGGAAATGTCGGCGCGGTGGAAGGGCGGGCTGGAGCGGTTCGCCGCGGCCGCGGCCCAGCTCGGCGAGACCTGCGACCGCCTCTTGCCCGACTGGCATTCGTCCGACTGGGACCGCTGGACTCCGCCGGTGGAGGTGCCGCCGGCGTTTCGCTTCGGGCGAATGCAGGTGCGCTTGGACCGCCTCCCCGGCGGCATCCCGCAAGATCCGCGGCTGCGGCCGGAGCGGACGGAGTTCGTCCTGCCGGCCTTTCTGCCGCTGCCCGCGCGGACGCTCTTGATGTTCAAGGCAACCGACGAAGGCCGCCCGCACGCCATCCGCGCCCTGCAGGCCGTCATGCTGCGGCTCTTGAGCGCCGTGCCGCCGGGCAAAGTCCGCTTCACGATCTTCGACCCGGTCGGGCTGGGCGAGAACTTCTCGGCCTTCATGCACCTGGCCGACTACGAGGAGCAACTGGTCGCCAGCCGCATTTGGACCGACGCCGACCACATCGAGCAGCGGCTGGCGGACCTGACGGGGCACATGGAGAACGTCATCCAGGTCTATCTCCGCAACGAGTTCCAGTCGATCCAGGAGTACAACGCCTTTGCCGGCGAGATGGCCGAGCCGTACCGGGTGCTGGTGGTGGCGAACTTCCCGGCGAATTTCTCGGAGGCCGCGGCCCAGCGCCTCAAGAGCGTGGTGGCCAGCGGGGCCCGCTGCGGCGTGTTCGTGCTGATGAGCAACGACGCGAAGATGCCGCCCCCGCAGCACTTCCAGATGTCCGACCTGGAGGCCGATGCCTTGTTGTTGCGCTGGCAGGAGGGCCAGTTCCGCTGGGAGCACCCGCAGTACGGCCCGCTGGCAATCGACCTGGAGCAGCCGCCGGAGCCCGAGCGGTTCACCGACATCGTCCGCGCCGTCGGGCACCAGGTGAAGGACGCCGGCCGCGTCGAGGTCCCCTTCCAGTGCATCGTCCCGGCGGACGGCGCCTGGTGGACCCAGGACGCCCGCGGCGGCATCGACGTCCCGCTGGGCCGCGCCGGCGCCATGAAACTGCAAAACCTCGACCTCGGCCAGGGCACGTCGCAGCACGTGCTGATTTCCGGCAAGACGGGCTCGGGCAAGTCCACGCTGCTGCACGTGCTGGTGACCAACCTCGCCCTGCGCTACAGCCCCGACGAAGCGGAGCTGTACCTGGTGGATTTCAAGAAGGGGGTCGAGTTCAAGGCCTATGCCCGCTACGAGCTGCCTCACGCCCGGGTGATCGCCATCGAGAGCGAGCGGGAATTCGGCCTGAGCGTGCTGCAGCGGCTGGACGCCGAGCTGCGGGTCCGCGGCGACCGCTTCCGCAAGCTGGGCGTCCAGGACCTGAAGGGCTTCCGCGGCGCGGAGCCCGCCGCCAAGCTGCCCCGCATCCTGCTGATCATCGACGAGTTTCAGGAACTATTCGTCGAAGACGACCGCACCGCCCAGGAGGCCTCGCTCTTGCTGGATCGGCTGGTGCGGCAGGGCCGGGCGTTCGGCATCCACGTGCTCTTGGGATCGCAGACGCTGGGCGGGGCGTACTCCATCGCCCGCAGCACCCTCGGGCAGATGGCGGTCCGCATTGCCCTGCAATGCAGCGAGGCCGACGCCCACTTGATCCTCAGCGAGGAGAACACCGCCGCCCGGCTGCTCACCCGGCCCGGCGAGGCGATCTATAACGACGCCAACGGCCGCTTCGAGGGGAACCATCCGTTTCAGGTGGTCTGGCTGCCGGATAGCGAGCGCGACGACTACTTGCAGCGGATCCGGCAGTACGCTACCGAGCGCAAATACCAGGGGCGGCCGCCGGTGGTGTTCGAAGGCAACATGCCCGCTGACCTGGCCGAGAACCGCTCTCTGGCCGAGCAACTGGCCGCCGCCGCGTGGCCGCCGCTCGGCCCCGCCCCCGAGGTCTGGCTCGGATCGGCCGTGGCCATCAAGGACCCCACCTCCGCCGCCTTCGTTCGCCAGACCGGCGGCAACCTGCTGCTGGTCGGACATCGCGAGGAGGCCAGCTTGGGCGTCATGGCCTCCTGCCTAGTGGCCCTTGCCGCCCAATTGCCGCCGGGAGGTAGGTGTCAGGTGCCAGGTGTCAGGTGTCAGGAGCCAGGGGAGGGGGGACAGGGATCGGTCCCAATCCCCAATCCCCAATTCCCAATCCCCGACCCCGCCGCCGGCGCCCGCTTCTATATCCTCGACGGCGCCCGGCCCGAGGCCGCGGAGGCGGGCCTCTGGCCGCGCTTCGTCAAGGCGATACCGCACGCCGTCACCCTGGTCGATCCGCGCGGGGCGGTCGCGGCCGTCGCCGAGTTGGCCGCAGAAGCGGCCCGCCGCCAACAGGAGTCGCTCGATCGCCTGCCGCCCATCTATCTGTTCATCTACAACTTCGGCCGCTTCCGTGAGCTGCGCAAGGAAGACGAGTTCGCCTTCGGCAGCCGCGAGGACGGCCAGGCGGCCAGTCCGGGCCAACAGTTCGCCGCGATCCTCCGCGACGGCCCGGCCTGGGGAATCCACACGCTGCTCTGGTCCGACTCGCTGGGCACGCTCAACCGCCTCTTGGACCGGCACAGCCTGCGGGACTTCGAGATGCGGGTGCTCTTCCAGATGAGCGCCACGGACTCCAGCACCCTGATGGACGCCCCCGACGCCGCCCGCCTGGGCGTACACCGGGCGATCTACTACGACGAAGCCCGCGGCCAAATCGAGAAGTTCCGCCCCTACGGCCTGCCCGCGCCCGACTGGCTCGCCCGCGCCGGACAACTGCTCCACGCCCGCCCACGCGGGGCGTAGGTCCGCCAAGCGGTGGGCGGCCGAGTGTCGCAGGGCGGAGGAACGGTAATCATGTCCGAGAGCGGCCGCGTCGAAGCAAATGACCACCCGCGCTCTCGCACGCAATGCCCAGGCGGCGCGGTGAACGTCAGCTTCTGGCCTTTCGTGTGGCTCGGTATCGCGTTGGCCGGCGCGGTGTTTGGGCTGATGGTGGGGCTGATGGGCGTTGCAAGCGAGGGCTTGGCCGCACTTTTCGGGTTTGTAGTTGGGCTGCTTTTCGCGGGCATTGTGGCCGCCCCCATGGTGCTGATAGCGGCAACTGCATCGTGGGCGCTTGCGGCAAGGCGGGTGCGGACACCGCTTGCCGTCATGGCGGGTACTCTGACCGCGATCCTTTGTACGTTGCCTGCAGCGGTCGATTCCGGAGGATTAGGGCTTCCCTCAGCGGCAATCGGCGCGGCCATTGTCGCGTTCGCCGGGTTGCTTGGCGCGCTTGGAGGCGGCATCGCTGCACTCCTGTGTGCAGGACGGCCCGGGCGCATATCAGAGGCCGCCGGCGACGGTCCGGGCGAGGCCGAACATCCCGCTGTCAATCGCTTCCTTCGCATGGGAGTCCTGGTGGCGGTCGTTGCAATCGTTCTCGGTGGCTGCCTCGAACTCGCGTGCGCGGTTCGACAAGCACGAGCAGCGGGGCGGCGCAACGAATGCACGTATCGGCTCGAGCAGATCGCGCTGTGTCTGAAGAGCCATGAGGCGGAACATGGGGCTCTCCCGCCGGCCTACATCACCGATAAGACCGGCCAGCCGGTGCTGAGCTGGCGGGTAGCCGTGGCGCGGTATTGCTTCTACGACATCGATTTTTCCGGGCGGATGGACCTCGGCCAGCCTTGGAACTCTCCGAAGAATGCGCGATTCCTTGACAGTCAGGCCTGCTTCCTAAGTTACCCGTTTCACTGCCCTTCGTCAGGCCAGAAGCGCAATAATCCGATTACCGACTATGTTGCCGTGGTCGGGCCCGATACGCTCTGGCCCGGCAAGGTACCGGGCGACCTGAAGAAGCATCCGAACGGGATTCTCGTGGTCGAGTGGCCCGAGAGCGACATTCATTGGGCCGAGCCCCGCGACGTTACCGTGGAAGAGTTCTTGGATTGGTTCCGTACCAGCCCGCCTCGCCGTGGCCTTTGGGATTGGTTTCGCGGAGAACCACCCGACCATGAGACTTTCCACCCCGGCGGCCTGCTCTACGTCGACGCTGCAGGAAACGTCGGCGAACTGCCGAGGGATACGGACCCCGAAACCGTCCGCAAACTATTGGTCGGGCCATAGGCGGCCACCGGCGGTGGCCGTCAGAGTTTCTCCGGCGGCGTTCGCAAGTGAAAGCGGTACTTGAGAAAACACTTCAAGTACGCCTTTCCGCTCCGCCAGCGGTTCAGCGTGACCTCGCCCACCCGCAGCTTGTAGGAAATCGGCACCTCGCAGTAACGCAGGCCGGCGAGGTGCGAGCGAATGATGATTTCCGCCGGAAATGCGTAGTTGGTCTCCCAGGCGACCGCCTGCGCGGCCTGCCGCCGGAAGCCGAACATTCCCGTAGTCACGTCATGCGTGCGGACGCCGTAAAGCACGCGCACCAGGCACGCAAAGCTGCGGTTGGCCCAGAGGTTGGCGCCGGGCATGGCCCGCTTCACCTCCGCGGTTCCAAGGCGGTTGCCCGAAACCAGGTCGTAACCCTGGCGGTCGAGCAGATCGACGAAGTCGGGAATCCGGTCCATGGGGTAGGTGTTGTCGCAATCGGCCGTCACGATGTAATCGCCGGACGCGGACTGGATCGCGGTCCGCAGGGCGATGCCGTGCCCCTGGGGCGGCTGCGAGATCACTTTGACGCCCAGACTCTCGGCCACGGCCGGGGTGTCGTCCTTGCTGCTATCGACGATCAGAATCTCGGTATCGTAGGCTGCGGTGTACTTGCGGATGTCGGCGACCACCAGCGGCAAGGCCTGCGCTTCATTGAAAGTCGGCATGACGACGGAGAGCTTGAGTCGGCTCATATTGGGCTCCTTGGACGCTCGAACATTACGGCGTTTTGCGGAGAGATGCCGGTCAGGGCAACAAACGGTCTTGCTAGAGGCTCTTGAGGCGGTTTTCCAAATATAGCACACGGAAACCGCGTCACGGGGCGGCCTGTCCCAGCCCCAGCCGCTCCAGTCGGTACTTGCCCGTCAGCACGCGCTCGATCCAGCGCGAATTGTGCAGATACCAGCGAACGGTCTCGCGCAGGCCGGACTCGAAATCGTGCTCGGGCTGCCAGCCGAGGGCCGCGCGGATGCGGCTGGAATCGATGGCGTAGCGGCGGTCGTGGCCCGGTCGATCGCGGACGAACGTGACGAGCGAAGTACACGGGGCGTGCGGCAGCCCGGGCCGCAGCTCGTCCACCGCGCGGCAGATCTGCTGGACCACGTCCAGGTTGGTCCGCTCGCAACTGCCGCCGATGTTATAGGTCTCGCCCGGCCGGCCGCCGGCCAGCACGCACTCCAGCGCCCGGCAATGGTCCTCCACGAAAAGCCAGTCGCGGACGTTGCCGCCGTCGCCGTAGACCGGCAGCGGCTTGCCCGCCACGGCGTTGAGAATCATCAGCGGGATGAGCTTCTCGGGGAACTGGTAGGGCCCGTAATTGTTGGAGCAATTGGTCACCAGCACCGGCAGGCCGAAGGTGCGGTGGTAGGCGCGGGCGAAATGGTCGGCGGCGGCCTTCGAGGCGGAATAGGGCGAGCTGGGGTCGTAGGGGCTGGACTCGCTGAACAGGCCCTGCGGCCCCAGCGAGCCGTAGACCTCGTCGGTCGAGACGTGCAGGAAGCGGAAGGCGTCCCGCCGCGTCCCGCTGAGCTTCGACCAGTAGGCCAAGGCCGCGTCCAGCATCTGGAAGGTGCCCAGCACGTTGGTCGTCACGAAGTCGGCGGGCCGGTCGATCGAGCGATCCACGTGCGACTCGGCCGCGAAATGCGCGATCGCCTGCGGCTGGTGCTCGGCCAGCACCCGGTCGACCGCCGCGCGGTCCGTCACGTCGCCCTCCACGAAAACGTGGTCCGGGCTCGCGAGCACGGCCTCCAGCGAATCGAGATTGCCGGCGTAGGTCAGCTTGTCGAGATTGACGACGCGGGCCTGCCGCCGGGCGATCAGCCCGCGGACGAAGCCGCTGCCGATGAACCCCGCTCCGCCGGTGACAAGGATGGTTTGCATGGTAATGCGGCCGAGTGGCACTGTTAAGGAATTTTCCAACCAAAACCATTGTACCACGTCCAGATTCCCGGCATAACGAACTCTCCTCGTACGGCGGGCCGGGCGGTAACGCGCGGCTATTGGCCGGCCGCCGCGATCAGCTTTCGCCAATCCTGCTCCGTTACCGGCGCGACGTCGGACACCCAGTCCAGCACTACGACGTAACATGGTACGTGCCGGTCACATTGGGGCGGTAGCGAACTGTTGAGCAGCGTGCGCGGCTCCATATGGATACGCGCCCTGACGAGATGGCCCATGAGGTGGTCGGAGCGACTGGAGAAAAGCCCCGCCTTGCTAATCCGCGGTACGTCCTCTTCAGCCAGGACAACCTGCCTCCCCTCCACAATCATGCCGCGCATCCGCACGTCCCAGACCCCGCAACCCACGGAACCCGGAAACCGTTCCCCGACGAGGAAAACGGCCGTTTGGGGATTCGCCGTGGCCTGAATCCGTAGGGGCGTGTCCACGGTCAATCGAGTCTCCCACCAGTGAACTGCGATGCCGGCAGCGATCAACACGGCCGCGCCGATGCGGAGCGAAAGTCGCCGATGCCGCGCGGTCCAATTCGCCGCCCGGGTAATGCGGAGCCAAATGCGCGTGAGCCCTCCGGCTGCGACGAAGACGCCTAGCGCGACACAGGCCAGCACCGCCAAACCCAGCGTGACCAGACCGCCCAGCCATAGTGCGCTGCAGCAGTTGGCAAGCAGAACTCCGACCGCGAGGCCGCCCAATGCCCCATAGACCGTTCGACGCCGGATACGGGCGCCAACCGGCAGCGGCATTTCGAGTTTCCCCTTTTCACTTCAGCGGCCGGGCGTGCATGCGGTGCAGCGTTCGGGTCAGCGGATCAACGCCCACGCCGGTGTTCTCCAGGGCCACGACGCCCAGGATGGGCTCAGAGTCCGGCGGGCCGAAAATGACCTGCGCCACCGTCTCCGCGCCCAGGAACGAGACCCGGGCGAAGCCGTACTCGTACTCCACCGCCTGGCCATTGGCCAGCTCGTAGACCGCCTTTCCCTCGGGCCGGATGCCTGCCTGGTTCAGGCGATCTCTCGGCGCCATGCAGTCGATGGCGCCCGTATCGACCAGGAATTCTGCCTCCCAGGGCTCGGCGTCTTGGGCCAGGTTGGATATCCGCGTGGTCACGTGGGTAACGCCCATTTCTTGCTCCCCCTACAGAAGCCTATCGGACGACGGTGCCTGCGTCAATCTCCTCCCGGCTGCGTCGGCGGGCCGGGCCGGTGGAGCAGGTCCAAAAGGTACTGGCCGTAGGCGTTGTTCTGCCGGCCGGCCAGCTCCCGCAACTCGCCGGAGGAGATGAACCCCTTGATCCAGGCCACCTCTTCGATGCAGGCGATCTTCAGCCCCTGCCGCTGCTCGATCATCTCGACGAAATTCGAGGCCTGAAGCAGCGACTCGTGCGTGCCCGTGTCGAGCCAGGCGAAGCCACGGCCCAAAAGCTCGACCTGGAGCTGCCCGCGCGTCAGGTAGGCGCGGTTGACGTCGGTTATTTCCAGCTCGCCGCGGGGGGAGGGGCGGAGCCCGGCGGCGATTTGGACGACCTCGTGGTCGTAGAAGTACAAGCCGGTGACCGCGTAGGGCGACTTGGGCTGCCGCGGCTTTTCCTCGATCGACACCGCCCGGCCCTCGGCGTCCAGCTCGACCACGCCGTAGCGCTCGGGGTCTTTGACCAGGTAGGCGAAGTTCGTGGCGCCGCTGGGGCGGCGGGCGGCCCGCTCCAGCATCCGCTGGAACGACTGGCCGTAGAAAATGTTGTCGCCAAGGATCAGCGCCACGTTGTCCCGGCCGATGAAATCGCGGCCGATCAGGAAGGCCTGGGCCAGCCCTTCCGGCCGCGGCTGCACGGCATAGCGGATCGAGATGCCCAGCGCGCCCCCGTCGCCCAGCAGCCGCTGGTACGCGCCGATGTCCTCCGGCGTGGAAATCAGCAAGATTTCGCGGATGCCCGCCAGCATCAGCGTCGAGAGCGGGTAATAGACCATCGGCTTGTCGTAGACCGGCAGGAGTTGTTTGCTCAGCGCGCGGGTGACCGGATAGAGCCGGGTTCCGGAGCCGCCTGCCAGGATGATGCCTTTGCGGCACGAGGGCGCCGTGTTCATGGGGTCTTTCCCGGGATTCGAGGGGAGAAGGGGCACGACAGACCCCTATTCTAGGGAATTCTCGGCGGGAGGACAACGGGAGACCGGGGAGTCACAAGCGATGTGAGACAAGGTACAATGTGGGTGTATGTTACGGTTGAAGCTCGGATGTTGTGCCGGCGTGTTGCTCGTTGGGGCGCTGGGCCTGCCGCTGCCGGCCGCCGAGTTGCCGCGGATCGCCGTGGACGAGGCGAAGGTCGCCGCCGCGGGCATCCGCCGGCTGCCGTCGGCCAAACGGCTGGTGCTTTATACCGACCTGCCCGGCTCGCCGGAGATCGACCGCCTACCGGGACTGTTCGACCAGGCCTTCCCGCAGTGGTGCAAGTATTTCCACGTTGACCCGGCCGGGCACGAGGGCTGGCAACTCGTCGGCTGCCTGATGAAGGACAAGGCCCGCTTCCGCCAGTCCGGCCTTTTACCGGACGGCCTGCCGGCGTTTCGCAACGGCTATTCGCGGGGCGGCAACCTGTGGCTCTACGACCAGCCCAGCGACTACTACCGTCGCCACCTGCTGCTGCACGAGGGAACGCACTGCTTCATGCAGACGATCCTGGGCAGTTACGGGCCGCCGTGGTATGCCGAGGGGACGGCGGAGATGTTCGGCACGCACCGCCTGGCGGACGGCCGCCTGACGCTGAACATCATGCCTGCCGCTCGCGAAGACGTGCCCGAGTGGGGTCGCATCCGCATCATCAAGGACGCCGTGGCGGGGCACCGGGCGATGCGGCTGCCGGCCATCTTGGACTATTCCTCCACCGCCCACCTGGAAACCGAGCCTTATGGCTGGTGCTGGGGGCTGTGCGCGTTCCTGGACCGGCATCCCCGCTACCGGGACCGCTTCCGCGAACTTCCCCAGGACCTGTTGCGGTACGACTTCACCGCCCGCTTCCGCCAGCGATTCGCTCCCGATTGGGCGGAATTGAACGACGAGTGGGCCGTGTTCGTCATGGGAATCGAGTACGGCTACGACGTGGGCCGCGCGGCGATCGACTTTGCCCCGGGCCGTGCGTGTCCGGCTGCCGGGGCGACTGTCCGCGTGGCCGCCGACCGCGGCTGGCAGCCCAGCGGCCTGCGGCTGGAAGGAGGCAGCGCGTATCGGCTGACCGCCTCGGGCCGCTACCAGGTGGGCACCCAGCCGCAGATCTGGTGGTGCGAGCCGGGCGGCGTCTCGCTCCGCTACTACCAAGGCCGCCCGCTGGGAATCCTGCTGGCCGTGGTGCGGCCCGACCGGCCTTCGCCCGAGGGCCCCTCGGCCTTCGTGCGGCCCAACGTCATCGGCCTGGGAGCGACCCTCCGCCCGGAGCAATCCGGCACGCTTTATTTCAAAATCAACCACTCGGCCGCCGAGCTGTCCGGCAATGCCGGGCAGTTGGAGGTGCGGGTCGCGCCGAAGTAGTCCCCGTTGCCGAAGGAGCGCGAAACGGTTGTTTAGCGGGCGGGCTTGCCCGCCGCGGACGCAAACTACGGGCAAGCTCGCCCGCTAAACGAACGGCAACCACCCGGCCCCCACTTCCGCCCCCACTTGCGGCCGGCAATTGACGAATGCCCCGGCGGAACCGACAATACTGGAAATTGCCGCCGGGGGAAGAGATCGCATGAACTGGCTTCAGCAGCAGGACCCGCAAGTCTGGGCCGCCATTGCCGGCGAGATCGCCCGGCAACGCGACGGCCTGGAAATGATCGCCAGCGAGAACTACGCCAGCCCGGCCGTCTGCCAGGCGGTCGGCAGCGTGCTGACGAACAAGTACGCCGAGGGCTATCCGGGACGCCGGTACTATGGCGGGTGCGAGTTCGTCGACGTGGCCGAAGACCTCGCGCGGGACCGCGCCAAGCGCCTCTTCGGGGCCGAACACGTCAACGTGCAGCCCCATGCCGGGGCCCAGGCCAATACGGCCGTCTACTTCTCCTACCTGGCGCCGGGCGACGCCGTGCTGGGGCTGGACCTGGCCCACGGGGGGCACCTGACCCACGGGATGCGGCTGAACATTTCGGGCAAGCTGTATCGCTTCATCAGCTACGGGGTGCGGCCGGACACAAACCGGATCGACTTGGACCAGGTGGCCGCTTTGGCCCGCGAGCACCACCCGCGGTTGATCGTGGCCGGGGCCAGCGCCTATCCCCGCGAGATGCCGCACGCCGCTTTCGCCCAGATCGCGCGGGACTGCGGGGCCAGGCTGATGGTGGATATGGCGCACTATGCGGGCCTAGTGGCGGCCGGCCTGCACGACAACCCGAGCGGGGTGGCCGATTACGTCACCACCACCACGCACAAGACGCTCCGCGGTCCCCGCGGCGGCCTGATCCTGTGCAAGGCCGAGTATGCCGCCGAGGTCGATCGGGCCGTGTTCCCCGGCATCCAGGGGGGGCCGCTGATGCACGTCATCGCCGGCAAGGCCGTCTGCCTGGGCGAGGCCCTGGCCCCCTCCTTCCGCGTCTATGCCCGGCAAATCATCGACAACGCTCACGCCCTGGCCGAGGTGCTCTTGGCCGGCGGCGTACAATTAGTCAGCGGCGGGACCGACAACCACCTGCTCTTGGCCGACGTCACCCCGCTGGGCCTGACCGGGGCCGTGGCCGAGCGGGCGCTGGGGCATGCGGGCATCACCGTCAACAAGAACATGATCCCCTTCGACCGACGGAAACCCATGGATCCCTCCGGCATCCGCATCGGCACGCCCGCCCTGACCACCCGCGGCATGGGCGCGGCGGAAATGCAGACCATCGGCCGCTGGATCCTGGAAGTGCTCCGCGCCCCGGACGACGAAGCCTGCCGGGGGCGGGTTCGCGGGCAGGTGCTGGAGCTGTGCCGCCAGTTCCCCGTCCCGATGGGTTGAATGTATCATGCCCGCCAACAAAATCCTGATCGCCGACGACAACCTGCCCAACGTCGAGCTGCTGGAAGCCTACCTGGGCGACGTGGATTACGAGACTGCGGTGGCTGCCGACGGCCGCCAGACGCTGGACATGGTCGCCCAGTTCCGGCCCGACCTGATCCTGCTGGACATCATGATGCCCAAGCTCAGCGGGTTCGAGGTCTGCCAGACGCTCAAACAGGACCCGGCCACCCGCCAGATCATGGTCCTCATGGTGACGGCCCTGGGGGAGCGGGGCGACATCGAGCGGGCGGTGGCCTGCGGCTGCGACGACTTCTTGAGCAAGCCGATCAACAAGCTGGAACTGCTGAAGCGGGTCGAGAACCTGCTGAAGGTGCGCCACTTGACCGACAAGGTGGAGCGGCTGCAGCGGTACATCGACGCGATGGAGGAGCGGAAACCTGGTGGCCCAATTTAGCCTGCAGGTTATGCTTTAGCATAACTGTGGTTGCGGCGGTCGCTGTGCCAAACGGACGTGATCGCGGCGAACGTTATGCTAAAGCATAACCTACCCTGGCCCGATTCCCTTTCAACCGACAGGAGGCACGAACGATGACTCGCACGCGGCAGGCAATCTCGATGATCGCGGCAGCGGTGGTCCTGGTGGCGGCAGGCTGCCAAGAGGGCGCCCAAGCGGCCGGCGTGAAGATCGGCGACGCCGCCCCCGTCTGGTCCGGCATCCAAGCGACCGACGGCAAGCTGCACGGCCTGGCCGATTTGAAGGACGCCAAGCTGGTGGTGCTGGTGTTTACCTGCAATCACTGCCCGGTGGCCAAAGGCTATGAAGACCGGCTCATCGCTCTGCAGAAAGACTACCAGTCCAAGGGCGTCGAGGTGGTGGCGGTCAACGTCAACAACATCCCGGACGACCGCTTGGAGCCGATGAAGAAGCGGGCGGAAGAGAAGGGATTCAATTTCCCCTACCTCTACGACGCGACACAGAAAATGGGCCGCGACTACGGCGCCACCGTCACGCCCCACGTGTTCGTCCTGGACAAGGACCGCAAGATCGCCTACGTGGGCGCCGTGGACGACAACCTCAACGTGGGGAGCGTGAAGACGCATTTCCTCCGCGATGCGCTGGACGCGCTGTTGGCCGGCAAGGCCCCGCCCAAGGCCGTCACGCAGCAGTTCGGTTGTGGCATCAAGTATGAGAAGTAAACGCCCCTATTCATTCGCAGTGGCCCTGGCCGCACTGCTGGTGGCCGGATGCAGCGGGGGGCGCGAGGGCGGCGGCGAAGCCACTATCGACTTGCGACCTGTCGACCGGCCCACGCTCGACCGCGTCCTGAAAGAGCATCGCGGCCGGGTGGTGTTGGTCGATTTCTGGGCCACGTGGTGCGCGCCGTGCGTGGGGCTGTTCCCCCACAGCGTCGATCTGGCGCGGCGCTACGCGGATCGCGGGCTGGCCGTGATCACGATCAGCCTGGACGATGGGAGCCAGGAGGCGGCGGTCCGCCGTTTCCTCGCCGCCCAAGGCGCAACGCCGGTGGAGAACTTCCTGGCCACCTCCGGCGTAAGCCCCCAGACCTTCGAGGAGTTCCAGATCGAGGGCGGCGGCATTCCCTTCCTGAAGGTCTACGATCGCCAGGGCCGGCTGCGGGCAACCATCGCCGGCGCCTACCCGGAGAAGATCGACCGCGCTGTCGAAGAGCTGTTGGGTGAGATGTAGGTCGGTCGGTGTGCTTGCCGTTCGTTTAGCGGGCGGGCTTGCCCGCCGTGTAGCCCGAAAAGAGATCCGTGCCCGGACACGGCGGGCAAGCCCGCCCGCTAAACAACATTTTCACACGAGATCGCGCTGTGGTATTCGGACCTCTTACGCAGATAATGCGGTACGTCTGGCTGGCAGCGGTGCTGGCGGCCGGGGCGACAGCCGCCGAGAAACCCGCGCCCGAAAAGCCGGCGGATAGCCCGGCAAGCGAGAGCTCCCCCGGCGAGCTGCGGCGGCTGATCCGGCAATTGGGCGACGCGGACTATTTCCGGCGGGAGAAAGCCGAGCGGCAGTTGGCCAGGCTGGGTTTCGAGGCCTTCGACGTGCTGGGCGAGGCCGCCGAGAGCGAGGACTTGGAGATTGCAGCGCGGGCCCGCCGGCTGCTGGCCCTGATGCGGGTCCAGTGGGCCGACAAGGGCGATCCGCCCGAGGTCAAGCAGCTCCTGCGGGACTACGAACTGCAGAACGCCGAGGGGCGGCGGGCGGCGATGAGCTCGCTGGCCGAGCTGCCTGGGGCCGCGGGCGTGCCCGCCCTGTGCCGGCTGGTGCGCTACGAGAAGTCGGGCGTCCTCTCGAAACATGCCGCGATCCTGCTCTTGGCCAGCGGCACCGTCCAGCGGGGCACCCTGTTCACCCCGCCGGAAGGCATGGAGGCCGTGGCACCGAAGAAGGAAATGGCCCAGCGGCTGCGCGCCAACCTGGCGGGCTCTCGGCGGACGGCCGCGGCTTGGCTCTTGGCGTGGGCCCGCGCGGCCGAGGACCCCAGCGTCATGGCCGACCCGTGGAGCCGGCTGGTTGAGGCGGAGCAAGCGCTGTGGCAGGCATCGCCCTCGCAGTCCAGTCCCGAGATCCTGGCGGCACTGCGGCGCATCCAGGTCGCCTGGCTGCAGAAGTTGGGCCGCACGCAGGAGCTGTTGGCCGCCATCGACCGCCTGGTGCAGTTGGAGAAAAGCGACCCGGACACCCTCGGCAGCCTGCTGGAGTGGCTGATCCACGAGAAGGACTGGAAGGTCCTGGATCACCTGGCCGAGCAGTTCGCGCCCCAGATCGCCGCGGACCCGCTCTTGTTGTATGCGCTGGCCGAAGTCCGGGCGGTCCGGGGCGACACGGCCCAGGCCGAGCAGCTCGCCGGCCGGGCGCTGGCCCTGGCCCCCGGCAAGGAGCCCGACGACCTGAGCCGGCACCTGGGAGCGGCCATCCGCTTGCAGAACCGCGGGCGGTTCGCCTGGGCGAAACGAGAGTACCGCCACGTGATCGCCGCCGGCGGCCCCACCAGCGACCGCACGCTTCAGGCCCAGCGACTGCTGGCCGAGATGCTGCACGACCAGGGGGAAGAACAGGAAGCCGCTGAACTCCTGCAGCAACTGGTCCAGGCGGTGGGCATCAACCGGCCGCCGCAGGCCCGCGTCCTCCGCGCCACGCTCGGCGAGATCCGCGCGCGGATGCACTTCTTCTTCGCCTGCCACTGGGCGGCCAAGGGCGACCGGGCCCGGCAGGCGGAGTCCCTCGATAAGGCGCTGGCCGAGGATCCGTCGGACGTGGACGTGTTGATCGCCTGCTATCGCCTGCCCGCCGCGCCGCCCCCGTACCGCGAGAAAATCCGCAAGCTGATCGCCGCGGCGGCGGTCGAGCTCAACCAAAAAATCAGCGAGGAGCCCGACGACCCATCCAGCTACAACCAACTCGCCTGGCTGGTGGGCAATACGGAGGGCGACCTGGACGAGGCCCTCCGCGCGGCCTCCAAGGCGGTGGAGCTGGCCCCGGAAGCCGGAGGCTACTACGATACGCTCGGCCGCGTCTATTTCGCCAAGGGCGATCTGGTCAATGCCGTCAAGCAGCAGACCAAGGCCGTCGAGCTCGACCCGCACTCCGGCCAAGTCGCCCGGCAACTGGCCCTCTTCCGCAAGGCGCTGGAGGAGAGCAAGGCAAAACGTTAGTGGCGAGTGACGAGTGGCGAGTGGGCGGGCGCCATTCGCGGCGCCGTCACCAGTCACTCGTCACCAGTCACTCGTCACCAGTCACTACCCCCATGAAGACCGTTCACTTGCACGATATCGATCTTGCGGTGGAAGACCAGGGGGCCGGCCGGCCGGTGTTGTTGTTGCACGGCTTCCCGCTCACGCACGCGATATGGGAACGGCAGATCGCCGCGCTGGCGTCCAAGCAGCGGGTGCTGGCCCCCGATCTCCGCGGCTTCGGCCAAAGCGGCGTGACGCCCGGCCGGGTGACGATGCGGCAATTCGCCGACGACCTGGCCGCCCTGCTCGACGCCCTGGGAGTGGACGAGCCGGTGGTGTTGGCCGGGCTATCCATGGGTGGATATGTCGCCATGCAGTTTTTCCAGGCGCACCGCTCGCGGCTCGGCGGGCTGGTGCTGTGCGACACCCGCGCGGCGGCCGATACGCCGCAGGCGGCCGCCGCGCGCCGCGAAGCGGCCGCGCGGGTCGAGCGGGAAGGCCCCGGCGTGCTGGCCGAAGCCATGCTGCCCAAGCTGTTCTCGCCCGCCACGTTGGCACGGCGACCCGAACTGGTCGAGCACGTGCGGCAGATGATCCTCGGCGGCGATCCGCGGGGGCTGGCCGCCGCCGCCCGAGGACTGGCCGAGCGGCCCGACTTCACCCCCCTCCTGCCGCAAATCGACCTGCCGGTGCTGGTGATCGTAGGCAGCCAGGACGCCATTTCCACGCCGGAGGAGATGGGCGCGATCGCCCGCAGCATCCCGGGGGCCCGCTATGTCGAAATCCCCGCCGCCGGCCACATGGCGCCGCTGGAGCAGCCGGCCGCGGTGGGCCGGGCCGTGGCGGAATTCCTCAACACCGTCACGGCAAGCGGAAAATCGACTGGCTTTTGACGATGGCGTAGTCGTCCGGGAACGTGTGGAAGGCCTGCACGAGCAGCTTGCGGGTCCGCGTCTCGATGTGGATGTAGCTCAGCGCCCCCAGGGCCATCCGCCCGCTGGCGTTGAACTTGTGCAGCATCCCTTGGCGCACGCCTTCATGGGCCAACTCGTGCTGGAAGGTCCAAAAGACCTGCGGATCCACCGGCTCGAGCTGGAAACTCATCTCGTAGCGAATCTTCCCGCGGCATTCGACGGAGTCGTTCCGCTGGCCCACCAGCGAATAGCGCAGCAGCCGCCGCTTCTCCGGCAGGGGGTGGTGGGCCGAAGCTGCCACCTCGGTCAGCGTCAGCCCGCCGTAACGCCAGGTAACCACGTGGCCGGCGCTGGTGATGTCGATTTTGGCCTCGTAGTCGCCACGCCGCACGGAGCGCGTCTGGCAGACCTCGAACAGTTCCGGGTGCAGCGCCCTGCCGTAGAGCTGAAAGACCAACTCCGCAACCCGCGGTCGAACGGTGAGCACGGCGACGGCTCCTTTCTCGATCACAACAGCCGGGGCAAGCGCAACGGGCCGATCGGGACCACGGGCTCGAATTATACTCCAAAACGCGCAAGCGACCAAGCGCGTTTTTTTCCGCTTGCGGCTCGGCGTCCGGCGCTCCCGCTGGCGGCTTCGCGGCCGGGATGCTAGCATCCGCTCGCCGCGGCTGAAGTCAGGGCGATCAGCACGTCGTAGCCGGCGTGCGTCCCGGCGGCGATGCCGAATCCGCGGTAGAGAAACAGCACCGCGAAGAAACCCCCCGCCAGGGTCCGGAATACGAAACTGAACCAGACGAACGGCTCGCCGTAGACGTGGTGTGCGGCGGCAAACAGGAGGCTGGTGACCAGGATGCCGCCCAGCGTGCTCGCCCACGGCCCGGCCCGCAGCCAGCGCAACAGCCCGATCGCCGAGACCAGCAGGAGCACGCGGAACAGCAATTCCTCGTAGATGCCCGCACCGAGGTAGGCGACCACGGTTCCCAGCGAGCCCCGCAGGCTCAGCCGCAGCGAGCCGGCCACGAGGCCTTCGAGCCAGAGTAGCAGCCACAGGCTGCCGGCCAGAAGTCCGCATTCGCCCGCCATTCCGTAAAGGACGGAAGGCGAGAATCGCCAAGGTTGCCGCGAGACATACTGCCACCCCAGAAGGAGGCAGACGGTCAACAGCGGCAAGAGAAAGTACTGACCGAAACCGAGATGGTCCAGGCGGCGGCGCATCCAGACGTCGGCCCCGTTGCGGAAGGCGTCCTCCCGCAACACCAGCACGCCCACCTCGTAAAGGACCAAAAGCGGCGCGGTAAACGCCAGGCTCGTCACCGGCCATCGCGATTGTACCCAGTAGCTTGCGCCGCTTTGGGCCAAAGCCGTCCGCCGCTCGGAAGCTTGTGGGTTATCGTTCAACATAACACTTGCCGCGATAACATTTTGCGCTATGCGGGCGCATAACCGGCGCGGTTCCCGCCTCCCGCCGTCGGATGCCCAGCGCCGCACCCAAAGGGTACCCGGCCCGGCCGCTAAACCCTTCTCCGCCTTCCGCCTCCCCCCGTCCCTTTCTTCGGCCGGGGTGGCTAAAATAATCCAATGAGCGTCCCTTTGCAAGAGATATACCAGCGGCTCCTGGCGGCCTTCGGGCCGCAGCACTGGTGGCCCGCCGAGTTCCCCTTCGAGGTGGTGGTCGGCGCGGTGCTGGTCCAGAATACCAGTTGGCAGAACGTGGAGCGGGCGATCCGCAACCTCCGCGAGGCCGGCCTGCTGGAGCCGCACGCCCTGGCCGCCCTGCCGGAAGACACCCTGCAGGAGCTGATCCGCCCGGCCGGGTACTACCGCGTCAAGGCCAAGCGGCTCGGCAGCCTCCTCCGTTTCCTCATCGAGCGCTACGGCGGCTCGTTGGAGGCCATGTTTCGCACCCCGGCGGACATGTTGCGAAACCAGCTCCTGGCGGTGCACGGCATCGGCAAGGAAACGGCCGACTCGATCCTGCTCTACGCCGGCGGGCAGCCGGTGTTCGTCGTCGATACCTACACCCACCGCGTGCTGGCCCGGCACGGCTGGATCGGCTTCGACGCCGATTACGACCAGATCCAGGAGTTCTTCCAAGGCGGGCTGCCGGAAGACCCCGCGCTGTTCAACGAGTTCCACGCCTTGCTGGTGCGGCTGGGCAAAGACTACTGCCGCAAGGCCGAGCCGCGATGTGCCAACTGTCCCCTGCGGGAGCTGCTGCCCGACGGAGGCCCATTGGAAGCCATTTGAGATTTCACATTTCAGATTTCAGGCTTGCAATCCGCAATCTGAAATCTGAAATCTCAAATCCGAAATTGCCTATGTCCCTATTCCAGGGTGGTGAGGAAGCGAACCGCCGGGCGGCCCAGCCGCTGGCCGCACGCATGCGGCCCCGCAGCCTGGACGAATTCGTCGGCCAGCAGCATTTCCTCGGTCCCGGCAAGCTGCTCGGGCGGCTGCTGGCGGCCGACCGGCTGGGGTCGGTGATCTTCTACGGGCCGCCGGGCAGCGGCAAGACCACCCTGGCCCGGCTGCTGGCCCAGGAAAGCCGCAGCCACTTCCAACAAGTCAGCGCCGTGGCCAGCGGGGTGAAGGAGCTGCGGGACATCCTGGCCGCGGCCTGCGACCGGCTCTCGGCCGACGGCCGGCGGACGCTGCTGTTCATCGACGAAATCCACCGCTTCAACAAGGCCCAGCAGGACGTGCTGCTGCCCGGCGTGGAAGATGGGGTGGTGATCCTCGTCGGCGCGACCACCGAGAACCCCTTCTTCACCATCAACAGTCCCCTGGTCAGCCGCAGCCGGATTTTCCAGTTCGAGCCGCTCTCCAACGAAGACATCGAGACGCTCGTCCGCCGCGCGGCGGCCGATCCCGAGCGCGGCCTGGGCCGCTACCAGGTCCGCCTGCACCCCGACGCCGTCCAGCTCTTGGCCGAGACCAGCGACGGCGACGCCCGCCGGGCCCTTTCCGCCCTGGAGGTCGGCGTGCTCTCCAGCCCCTCGACGCCGGTCGAATTCACCCGGCAACTGGCCGAAGAGTCGGTCCAGCGGAAGGCCGTGCAATACGACCGCCTGGGCGACGCCCATTACGACGCAATCAGTGCCTTGATCAAGAGCATCCGCGGCAGCGACCCGGATGCGGCCCTCTATTGGCTGGCGCGGATGCTGGAGGGGGGCGAGGACGTCCGCTTCCTCGCCCGCCGGCTGGTGATCCTGGCCAGCGAGGACGTGGGCAACGCCGATCCGGCCGCCCTGCCGCTGGCCGTGGCCGCCGCCCACGGCTGCGAGCTGGTCGGGCTGCCGGAATGCCAACTCACTCTGGCCCAGGCCGTCACGTACCTGGCCTGCGCGCCCAAGTCCAACGCGGCCACGGTGGGCATCGGCGAGGCCCGCCGCGATGTCCGCGAGAACCGCCTCCTGCCCGTGCCGGTCCATCTCCGCGGCACGGGCTACGCGGGGGCGAAGCGGCTGGGCCACGGCGAGGGTTATCAATACGCCCACGACCAGCCCGACGCCGTTGCCGCCCAGGACTATCTTGGAGTCCAACGGGAGTATTACCGCCCGGTGGACCGTGGTTTCGAGCGTGAGCTGGCCCAGCGGCTCTCAGCCATCCGCAAGCGGCTGCGGGAGGGCACGAAGGAGGAAGGAGGAAGGATCAAGGATGAAGGATGAAAAGGTTACGCAAACAGCCGCATTCGCTAACGGGCCTCCCAATTGCCGCGTATGGCTCGGGGCTGGAAAGGTGCAAACCGAGATGTTCCGCTTCTTGGGCAAAATCGCAATTGTCGGGGTCGCACATTTTATGGTGAGCGTCTTGTTGTACTACGGAGCCGTCAAGAATCTCTCCCCGCTTTTTCGCTCTGAAGTTCTGGTCCTCTACGTGCCAGCGATCCTGGCGTTCGCCGGCTATTCCTACCTTGCATGGCGTGACGGACTCTCATCGTACGGATTTCCCGTCAGGTTGATCTTCACTCCGATCATTGGCTTCTCTGCACTGGCAATATCGTCCACGTGCTTTGCAATGTTCGCCTTGAATATGTGGGGAAGTTGAAACCAAGGAGCCATCGCCATGAAGCGTTGCCTGTGGCCGGGTGCGTTGCTGGTTATTTTCGTGGGAGTGGTCGTGGCCCTGCCGGCCGAGCCCGCGCCAGAATCGCGGGACACGAAACCGCCGGAGAAGCTGCTGCGGGTGCCGCGGACCGACGACTTCGAAGTGACCGGCCGGGGCGATGCGCCGCAGTGGCAGCGAGCACGCTGGGAGCCGCTGGCGGTCCGCACGGCCGGCGGTCACACCTATCCGACCCGCGTCAAGACGCTCTATTCGGCCACCGGCCTCTACGTGCTCATGGACGCCGCCGACGGCACGCTCACCGCAACTATGAAGGAGGATTTCCTCGATCTGTGGAAAGAAGACGTCTTCGAGTTCTTCCTCTGGACCGACGAGCGGTACCCCATCTATTTCGAGTACGAGATCTCGCCGCTGGGTTTTGAGCTGCCGATTCTGATTCCTAATTTTGATGGAAAATTTCTCGGCTGGCGGCCCTGGCATTACGAAGGCGCGCGGAAAACCCGCAAGGCCACCAGCGTGGTCGGCGGGCCGAAACAAGCGGGGGCCAAGATCAGCGGCTGGAAGGCCGAGGTGTTCGTGCCCTTCGAGCTGCTCGCGCCGCTGGGCAACGTGCCCCCCACGCCCGGCACCCGCTGGCGGGCCAACTTCTACCGCAACGACTACGATGACGGAAAAACCACGCAATGGGATTGGGCACGTGTTGGTGCCGGCTACCACGAATTCCATAAGTTCGGCACGCTCGTGTTCGAGCCATGATCACCGGGGGACTGCCATGCGAACAAGCCAACCACTGAATCGGTTATCCGTGACGAAGAGCTTGCTCGCGGGCCTCGGGAGCCTCTTCGTCCTTTTGTCGGCGTTTGAGTCGACCAGTCCCGCGGCGACTCCCGTTGATATCTTTCAGGACATGGAAAGCGGCCATGGCGGCGACCTGCTCACGCCGGCCATTATGAATGCTTCCAGCCACGGCGGCGGCTCGGCCTGGAGCATCAACGGCCGGATGTGGGTCTCGACCAGGAACGCGAGCAACTTGCCGGGCCCCGTCAGCGTGGGCGGGGTAACCTACCCCGGCACGGGCGGCACCCGCTCCTGGATGTTCAACGACAATAATCAACTGAATTATGTCAAGTGCAGTCTCCCCGGCCGCCATTTCAGGATCACGGTCGCTTGTTACTACGCCACGGGCGTGACCATACCTTGGGTCCAATTCGACAGCATCAACTTCCTCGAGGTTACGCGCGGGACTTGGGGCGTTCTGCAGGTGGAAACCGAAGACAAAGGAGGTCCGTATCTCCGCTGTCACAGCGCCAGCGCGGGAAGCAAGACAACTTACAGCCCGACCCATATCAAGGTCACTGTCGGAAAGCCGTACTGGGTGTGCTTGCACTTCGACGGCGATGCGGCCACAGTTTCCGGGGCGGTTTTCGATCCTGCCCACGACTTCGCTCAAGTGGGAAGCACCATGGTGGCTCGCTCAACGGCCGGAGCGGAAGTCTACGGCTCGATCAGGTTCGGTCAAACCTCTGCCCACGGAAATCATCCCGACGCCACAACGCAAAGCTACTTTGCCGATATCATCGTCGACTACACCAACGCGGCATTCCCGCTGCTCCCCTCCCGCGCCAGCAGTGCAACGCCGCCAAGCCGGCCGCCAAAGTGAATCCCGGCAATCAGTGAGCGGAGGCCATCGCCTATGATTTCCTAACTTCTGGATGTTCCCGGAGTTCCTGAATTCCACCTGGCTTGCTTGCCAACCCATCCCCCCCGACTTGTCTCAAGCCACGGTCCGCCTTTCAATTCCCCCCTATTGGAGGTGGCACGACTTTCTCACCGCAAACTATGTGGCACACCCGCGTCGCCTGTGGTGCCCGCCGCCGCGCCGCCGCGTTCCCGCCCACTGCTCTGGCGTCGTTTCTGAAATATCCGTATGATGGCCGCCCGGCGGCTTGGTCCAGGATGGGCCCGGCCTGTTTGTTCCCGGCATGATTCGTCAAGGAGGACGGTCATGAACTCGTTGAAGAGTCTGTTCTTTCTCGGCGTGCTGGCTGCGGCGGCCTGCGGGGTTTATGTTTCGCTGAATCGCAATCAGGATCCAGCGGTTCCACCGGGCGTGTTTCAGAACGACCCGGACAAGCCGGCGCCGCCGAAGGTGCAGATGCCGGTCGGGGCGGGCAGCAGCACGCCGCTGGGGAATGCGTTTGCGGGCCCGGGCCGCCAGTCGCCTGCCGGCGGTCCGCCGGACGTGCCTTTGCCGCCGCCCCTGGCGGGGCCGCCCATGGCGGGGCCGTCTGCGGGCAACGTGCCCGCGCCGCCCGCCGCCGGGCAGTCGCTGTTTCCGCCGCCCACGATGATGGGCGCCGGGAGCGTGGCCACGGCCAGCACGGCCATGGCGCCGGGCGGGGCCGCGACGGCACCTCCGCCCGTGCCCGCGCCGCCCCCCGGCGGCGATCCTTCTGCTGCGCGGCGAAGCAGCCTCGACTTGCCCTCCGATGGGATGGCGCGCTACGACGCGCCGCCCCCACCGCCCCAGGACACGGCCGCCCCTGTCCAGGACACCGCTCCCTCGGGCAAGCTCGACACCTTGATGAAGACCGTCGAGTCGAGCATGCACGCAGGGCAATGGGCCGAGGCGCACCTGCTGTTGAGCTCGATCTACGGCGACCCGCGGATTTCGCCGGAGCAGGCCCAACAAGTCACGCGGCTGCTGGACCAGATGGCGGCCACCGTCATCTATTCGCGGCAGCACCTCTTGGAGCAGCCGTATCGCGTTCAGCTTGGCGACACGCTGGAGCGGATTGCCGAGCGGTACAACGTTCCGCCGCAATTGTTGGCGAAGATCAACGGCATCCGCGACCCGCGAAGCCTGACGCCGGGCCGGGAGTTGAAGGTCATCCGCGGCCCCTTCAGCGCTTTCGTGGACCTCGGCAAGCGCGAATTGACGCTGATGGTCCAGGGCCGCTACGCCGGGCGCTTCACGATCGACGTGCGGACCGACCCGGGGGCGCTGGCGGGCACGTACATGGTCCGCAGCAAGAACCTCGGCACGTCCCCCGGGGGCACCCCCGCGCCCGGCACATTTGTCATCGACCTGGGCAACGCGGTGAAGATCGTGTCCCTGGGATCGGCGGCGTATACGGGGCCGCCCAGTCCGATCCAGATGGCTCCCCGCGACATGGAGGACGTCTTCGGCATCTTGTCGGTGGGCTCGCGGGTGGTCATCCAGCGGTGAGGGCGGCGAATGGGGCGGGAAGAGGGGACCAGTGCCTTCAGTGCGACTCCCGCGACGCAGGGCCCGCCGGCGGCCGGCCTTCCATCGGAAACGATCTGCGATCGGGACCAACCTCCGGTCGGGAGCGACCTGCGGTCGCCGCCCCTCGCTTTCGGCAAGGGGTACCTGTCCCATCTTCCTCCGCGGGTCGTCCACATCGGCGCGAGCCTGGTCATCGTGGCGGTGGCCTATTGGACGTATGCGCTCTTGGCGGTGCCGCTGATCGAGCCGTCGGCCGAGTCTCCCAAGCAGGCAGCCGCGGGGCCGGACCGCGAGCCCCCGCCCCCGCCGATCACGAAGCACTTGGCAGGCCTTTTCCCGCCGAACTCCTGGGTGTTTCAAGACCCGAAAATCCTGCTCAGCGAGAACGCCCTGCTGCTGATGCAGAGGTACGACAACCTGGGGGACGGCTGGGTCGATCTGTTCCCGTTGGTTGTGCTCTTCTTGCCCGAGGATCCGAACATGGAGTTCCCCGAGCGGGTCCGGCGGGCGATGATCCTGGAGGCGCCGGAGGGTGCGAAGGTTCGCTTCGACCAGGCGGTGAGCCTGACGCGGCTGCAGATCGGCCGGCCGAAAGAGGGGAAGCTGCGCGGCCCGGTGACCCTCCGTAGGCAGGGACTACGGGCCGACCACGCCGACGACCTGCTGGTCCACAGCCGTGATGTCGAGCTCAATGAGGAGCGGATCTGGACGCCCCACGAGGTCGATTTCCGCTCGGGCCGCAGCTACGGGATGGGCCGCCAGATGGAGATCCGGCTGCGGCCGCGAGAAGGTCCCGCCGCGAAAAGCCGCTCCGGACCGAACGTCGGCGGCATCGAGCAATTCGAGGTCCAGGTCCTGGAGCGGCTGCACCTGGAGCCCGCCGCGGCCAGGGACACGCCAGGGCAGCCTCCCGGGCACCCCGCGGGTACCGCAGGCCCGCCAGCGGCAACCGCCGAAAACCCGCGGGCAACGGGCCGTGGCCCCGCCGGCGGTTCCGCAAGCCGGCCGGCGGCGCCCTCCGGGGCCGGTGCGACCCAGGGGATGCCGCGCGGGGCGGCCGCGCTGGGAGCAGGGTCCTCGGGGCCCATCGAAGTGACGTGCCGCGGGCCGTTCCGCTTCCATGTCGTGCGGCAGGTGGCGACCTTCCGGGACCAGGTGGAGCTGGTGCGGATCCGCTCACCGGGCCCGAATGATCAGGTACATTGCGAGCTGTTGTCGGTCTATTTCACCCAGGCTCAAAGGACGGGAAAGCCCGCCGGCAATCAGGCGGAGGCCGCCCAACGGCAGAGCTTGGGCTTGGACTTGGAACCCCGGCGTTTGGTGGCCGAGGGTCAGCCCGCCACGGTCTCCGCCCCCGCCGATAAAGTGTTCGTCCGCGGAATGCACGTCGAGTACGACCTGCAAACCGGCATGGTCATTCTGACCGACCCCCAGGAGGGCGTACTTCGGCAAGGCCCCAACGAGATCCATACCCGGAGTTTCCGCTACGACCCGGCCGCCGAGCCCGGCCACTTGGGACAGGCATGGGCAAAGGGGCCGGGCTGGGCCCGCGGCCTGATGGCCGACCGGCCCGGTCAACCGTTCACCGCTCAATGGCGCGAGCAACTGGAGATCCGTCCCGAAGGGGCATACCATCGCGTGAGCTTGACCGGCGGCGCGGGCATCTGCTCGGAGAGTACGGGAAAGCTGGACGCCCGCCAGATCCATTTCTGGCTCTTGGAGGTTCCGTCGGCCGGTGGTCGCGGCCAGGGCCAGCTCCAGCCCGACCGGATGTTGGCCGAGGGGGACGTGAAGTCCGACTCGCCACAGTTGTCCAGCGCGGTCGAGCGGATGGAAGTGTATTTCACCCCGGCACCGCCGGCCGCTGCGGGATCGGGTGCCGCGCTTCCGGTTGTGAGGCCGGCCGGGATGAGGCCGCCGGCCCCGGCCGGCCCGGCGTTTGGGGGCGCGGCGTTTGTCCCTGCGGCCGGCCCCATGCCGGCCGGCCCGGCGTTCGGCCCTGCACTGCCCGGGACCGCAAGCCCCCCCGGGGCTCCAGGTTCCGCCGCCCCAGACCCGCGCGCGTCGCCCGGCGGCCCCCCCCCCGGGTCGCCCGCCGGGGCGCCCTCCGGGCCGCAGCATCTGGACGTCCAGGGCCGGCATCTCGTGGCCCATGCCCTAGTAGACGATCAACACAAGACCGCGCTGACGGCCGTGACGGTGGAGGGCAACGTCCGCTGCGCCGAGACGCAGACGGCCGGGGCACCCCCTGGGTCGGGCGAGCCGCCCATGCTGGTCAGCGGTGAGCGACTCGACGTGACGGACGCCAATCTCCCCGCGGCCACGGCGCTGGTGACCGGCTCACCCGCCCATTTTGAAGGCCGGGGCATCAACCTCAACGGCTCGAACATCCATCTCCATCGCGGCCAGAATCGGGTCTGGGTCGAGGGCCCCGGATGGATGCTGGTGCCGATGGACAAGGACCTCGACGGCCAGCCGCTGGGGCGTGCCGTGCCGCTGCGGATCGACTGGCGCCGCCGCATGGACTTCGACGGCCTGACGACCCACTTCGAGGGCGAGGTGGTGGCCACCGGCCCCTCGCAACAGCTTCGCACCCCGGTCATGGACGTCCGCTTCCAGCGTGCGGTGGTGTTGACCGAACCCCATCCCGAGCAGCCTCCGCAAGTGGAAACTATCGCTTGCGGCGGCGGCGTGTTCATGGAGAGCCGATCCGTCGAGGGCGATCAGCAGATCGCCTATTCCCGCATGGCAGTGCCGGACCTTGCGGTCAACCTGCTGAGCGGGGCGTTGAGGGCGGGTGGGCCGGGCTGGCTGGTCAGCGTCCGCCGCGGCACGGCCGGCATCGCAAGACCGCACGCGCCCCTGCCGGCCGCTATCGCAAGACCGCCAGTACCGCCGGTCGCAATGGCAGGACCGCAAGCGGCTCCGGCAACCGCCCGCTCCACGCAGCTCATGGGCCTGCACGTGCGGTACCTCGGGTCGATCAGCGGCAACGTATTGCGTAAGGATATGACGTTCCACGATCAAGTCCGGGCCGCCTACGCCCCCGTCCAGGGCTGGCTGGCCACGCTGGAGAGCGACAACCCGCAGCTCTTGGGCCCCACCGCGGTCGTGGTGCACTGCGACCACCTGACAGTCGTCGACATGGCCGCCGCGGGGCGCCCCGCGGGGCCCGGCGGCGCGGCCGGCGGCAGCCGCCGCGCCGAGCTGCTGGCTGAGGGCAATGCCATAGCGGAGGGCAGCACGCTCACCGCCAAGCAAACGCTGGTGAACTACACCGCCCGGGCGGCGCGAATGAGCTACTCCGAACTCAAGGACCTGATGGTGCTGGAGGGCGACGGCAGGGC
>Ga0326727_10007522_pt1 | contig 28699 bp, 23 predicted proteins | sample MB2enrmetagenome_FD_207643 | JGI IMG/M metagenome (GOLD analysis project Ga0326727, IMG submission 207643) | Lab enriched peat soil microbial communities from McLean, Ithaca, NY, United States - MB29MY | ecosystem: Environmental > Terrestrial > Soil > Wetlands > Peat | place: USA: New York... | reverse complement strand
CCTCAGCCACCACGCGCCCGTGGTCGATCACGGCTATCCGGTCCGCAAGTTGGTCGGCCTCATCAAGGTACTGTGTGGTCAGGAGAATCGTCGACCCCGAGAAGACGAGCTGTCGAATAGTCTCCCACATCTGTATCCTCGTGCGCGGGTCGAGGCCGCTCGTTGGCTCGTCCAGGAAGATGAGCGGTGCTTGCACAATGAGACTACAGGCGAGGTCGAGCCTCCGCCGCATTCCGCCCGAGTACTTGTCGAGCGTCCTCTTGGCGGCGTCAGCCAGCCCGAATTCCTCAAGCAGCTCGGCGGCCCTCTTGTTCGCTTCAGACCTGTTGAGGCCGAGTAACAGTGCGAATATCCTCAGGTTCTCGGATGCGGACAGTCTCTCATCGACGGCGGCGCTCTGACCCGTCACGCTGATGAGCTGACGGACGACCTGGGCCTCGTGAACCACGTCGTGACCGAACACCCTGGCGTTCCCGTCGTCCGGCTTGAGAAGCGTATTCAGCATGTTGATTATGGTCGTCTTGCCCGCACCGTTTGGGCCGAGCAGGGCATAGATGCAGCCGCTCGGTATCGAAAGGTCTACGCCGTCAACGGCGCGGTTGTCCCCGAAGACCTTGACGAGCCCGCGGGCTTCGATGGCAGGGGTGCTCTGTTCAACACTTGAGTTCCCGTCCTGGATTTCTGGGTGCTGCATCGTCATGGACCGCTCCTAGATTGCAGCGCGCCGCTGAGGCGCTTCAGCCTCCTCCTCAGCTTCTCTATCCTGCCGCGCGCGCACAGTTTCCGCCGCCCGGCTAATCCGATTTAAGGTGTGTCCCGAAAACCGTTGTCTCCCGCCGATCGCTGATTCGTTAGCGCGTGCTCTGCCTAACCACCTAGGTCTCCTTCTTCCCTGATACCAGCATCACCGAGGTTGGGCTGATGCCATACTTCGACCGCAGTCTTTCAATCCTTTCGTGTTCCTCGCGTATCCTTGGTGGTTGGTCAGAGATGTAGAATGAGGGGACTTCGACAGGCGCATAGTCACGACCAAACCGCTTCCTGTCGGCTTCGACCTCTGAGAAACCTGCTACGTCCATCAATCTCTCCAGTTCGCTGCTGTCCGGTGGAATGACTTCCCATCCGATCTTGGCCCTGAGGCGGAAGTAAGCGACATACACCTCTTCTGCGGGAGACTCGGCCTCCATCGAGGACTCTGCCAGCAAGGCCTTCCCACCACTTGCAGTCGCTCTTCGCATTTCGGCAATGATTCCTTTTTGATCGGTGGGGTCCAAGATGTTCCTGATTGCGTGGATGCAGCTGACCACGGGGAATCTCTCTGACACAAGTGGGAGATTCGTGCCATCTGATCTTATCGCACTGACAACAGAGGCGAGGCCGAGTTTCTTGGAACTCTCTAAGAATACTCTCCACCATCCTGTCCTCGACGCACCGTCCATGATGTCAACTGCCGTAACTTCGGTGTTAAGACGGGCGCTGGCGAAGGCGAAGTATCCTCTGCCTGTCGCAATGTCGAGCAGGGAGGAGCCATCTCCCACGATCTCTCTTGCTATGGCACTCCTTTCCTGCCCAATTCCTGATTCGTCAAACACGTCCCATATTGAGACACCCTGCCTTGTGAAGAGCTCGTTCAGGATTCTCTCTCTTTCCCTGTTCAGAGAGGCCGAGTCTTCCTTCTTCATCCCAACAGGGAAAAGTTCCTCAGGCAGACTACACTCGACACCACGGCGGTCGCATAACCGTGGTATGGCTTGACAGGCCAACGGGAAAATGAATTCATCCATTAACCAGTAGCACCTCCCTTAGATGACCGAATGCAATATAATCTTTCGAGTGTACTGTGAGTATAGAATTCGTTCTCAACTTCAGCGCGCGTTTCCTCCAATGAATGATGTCTCCGGTTCTCTCGGATCATCCTGCCATTCTCCCTATTCGGTTTGATTCGCAATCGCTAGAAAGGGCTAAGGCCGTTCCTTCTGTGGCCGTTGCCCAGGTTCGGGAATTGGATTATGACAAGTGGTTGTTCCTTGTTTTTCAAGAGCTGATGCGGCCACATTACCCAAGGGAGAGGAGACTTGATTCGCGCCTCTCGTGATACCTGGGCTGTTTTCGTAATCACAACTCTCAACTCCGTAGGGTGGTCAGCCACAATACCTTTCCTAGCAGTCTACCTGAACTCTGTCAGAAGTGTCCCGCTCGCAACTATAGGGATCGTCTATCTGGTCGCAGGACTCCTGAGCCTGGCCAGTCAACTTGTGGGAGGGCGGTTGACTGATTCAATCGGGCCGAAGAGAGTGATGCTTGTGGGCTACATCTTCTCCATCGTCTCCGCGCTCATCCTGAGCTACCTCATTGGCGTCGGCGCGGACACTGGGTTCATACTCATAGCCTATCCAGCCTTCAACTTTCTCAGGGGTCTGTCACAGCCCGCGGCGTCGGCAATTGTTGCACACAATGAAATCAAGAATCTCCGAACAGGACTTTCTCTTCTGTCGATTGCTGGAAACCTCGGTTTTGCGATAGGCCCTGTTCTGGGGGGAATTCTAGCCCAAACGGTCGACTACTCGAGCGTCTTCCTTCTCAGCGCTGCCGTTCCGGCGGTCACTTCTGCGATCACGGTGGTATCCATCAGGGGTGGGTTGCTGTCTGAACCTGTAAAGGAAGGACAGCCTCGTGCCTCAGCGGCGCTACGCTGGTGTTCAGACAAGAACTTAATTCTGTTCATCATACTGACTCTGGGCGGATACCTTGCCATAGGCTACGAGATCGCCCCCATCTCTGTATATGTGCAGAACTTCCTCAATTTTTCGCCAGAACAAATAGGCTATCTCTTCGCGACCAACGGAGTCGTCATAGTTCTTCTGCAGCTGCCGCTGTCGGCGCTCTTCCTTCGAGCAAAGAAGCTTGCCTACCCAATAATCGCCTCGTGTGGTTTCGCAGCTCTTAGCTTCTTCATTGCGGGGCTTTCGTCAACCTTCTTGCAGTGGGAAGGAGTGATGGTCATCCTGACTTTGGGCGAGATTTTCCTGACCGTCCCTTCTCAGACAGTCATTACCCTGTTTTCAAGCGCCGAAAGCAGGGGGACCTTTCAGGGGTACTACTCTGCTGCTGCCATTGGAGGGAGGTCACTCGCAGCATTTGCCGGTCTCTACAGCTTTGAACTTTTTGCAGCAGATCCTAGACTTGGTTGGTATGCAATCGCCGGGTTCACGCTGCTCCTTGCCCTTGGATTCTACATGCTGGCCGAACCTCTTCAAAGGGACTACTCGGCAACTATGCAAGTGGAACACAGCGCTTGAACCGGTGGGGGTTGCGAGTGTGCGCTACCGCAACTCAGCAGGCGCGCCTAAGACATTACCTCGAATGGCCATTTCTATACTATATATTGGCACAATACTTGGTTGGAGAATAAAGAGAAGAGTAATAAATTCCGGCGTCCCTCTTACTTATCCGAAGATGAATATGAATATTAGAAAGAAAGAAATCAGCACAAATGACTCAACGAGCAAAAAGACCAATAATTTCGGTATCGTGATTCTGTCAGTCGCGATCATCGCGATGCTCGTGGGCAGCGCCGGAGTGGCCACGGTTGGTGCCTTCACACCCACCTACACCGCTGCGACCATAAATGCCGGCGGTTCGAGCTTCGTGGCTCCGCTTCAGCAAGTCTGGGCCCAGGCCTTTGCCAAAGTAACACCGGTAACGCTCAGCTACACCTCATCAAGCAGCGGCACGGGTCTAGCTAACCTGTACGACAGTGATGTAGGGTTCGCTGCCAGTGACGCACCCGTCTCTCCATTCAACCATCCAGTACCGGCAGCCGACAGCAGCGACGGCCCGCTTCTCCAGTTTCCAGACTCCCTCGGTGGAGTTGCGATCTTCTACAATATTCCGGGCGTGACGGTCAGCCTCAATCTCACTGGTACAGTACTCGCAGAGATCTACCTTGGAAATGTCACCTCGTGGGGCGACTCAGCCATAACCGCGTTGAACCCCGGTGTGATCCCAGCTGACTGCATCGCCAAGCCTTCGTTGTGTACGATCACACCAGTCTACCGGTCAGACGGCAGCGGAACATCGTACGCCCTGTCCAACTACCTTTCGAAAGTCAGCACCACCTGGAACTCCACATACGCAGCGTGGCAAGCTGCACCCTGCTCCGGTGCTCTTACACCATGTTTCACCACCAGCCTCTTCAACTTCTTGGGCGCAACCCTAGGGGCCAGCGGTACGGGTCAGCCCGGAAGCGGAGGAGTCGCGGCCTACGTCGAAGGTCACTCCTATGCGATCGGCTACGCCGACTCATTTTACGCCTTCTCCAATAGTCTGCTGGCTGCGTCCATACAGAATTCAGCTGGTAACTTTATCCAGCCGACCCAGTCCAGCATCTCCTCGGCCGCAGCTGACTTTGCGTCGACGGTGCTGGCCGATCCAACTTTCACAATCACGAACGCTCCGGGAGCAGGATCCTATCCCATATCGACTTTCACCTATGTCATGGTCTGGCAGGACCAGGACCTGGTTAGCAGCGTAACCGGCCTATCGAACATTGGTGTCGGTTCTGCGCAATACAACCAGGGTCTAGACGTCGCCCAGTACCTCTGGTGGATCGTGACACAGGGCCAATCATACGCCTTCACACTCGACTATGTGGCACTCCCACCAGCCCTCGTCACAGTCGATGAAGGAATCATCCAGCAAATCCAGTACGACAATGTCACATACATATCAGCCACTACGACCACGAACGCAACCTGCATCCTCAGCTCAGTGACCGCGGGTACATCGACCACCTGCACAGCAACGGTTGGTGGCCAGACCCCCACACCGACGGGCACCGTCACCTGGTCGCAAACAGGCAACGGGTCCGTTTCCTTCAACCAACCGACATGCACCCTCTCCTCGGGCAGCTGTGAAGTGACGATGCAGGGAACCTCAGTTGGATCCGTCAACATCACTGCGGCCTACTCTGGAGACAACTACGACGAGGCTAGCTCAGGGGCGACAAACGCGACCATAACCTCCATGATCCAGACGACCACGACGACCGCGGCCCCGCCTGGAACGACAACCGTGACCACTACACACACCTTAACTCCTCCAGCAACAACTTTCACCACGATCCAGACTACAACCTCAACAACACAGGTCTCTAGTGTTCCGACATGGGCCTATGCCGCCATGTTCGTGCTCGTGGTCATCGGACTTGTAGTGGGTTACGTCATCAAGAGACCATCGGTCAGCAAGTCGTAGGACGATCAGCTACACCAAGACACCCTATTTTTTGATTATTTGGCAGGGAACCCCCGTAGGTGCTGCCGACCCGCGGGGGCAGGTCTCTTGCTCGAGACAGACCGAAAGCCGGAAAGCCAACTAGGTAACCGACCCAAGAATCGAGGCCATTACAAGGCGCGAGGTGCAACCCGCCTGAATCGAAGAGGCCCGCTCAGCCGCGGCACGCCTCGATGCAACCAAGACGAAGGGTGTAAGGCGAAATGTCAGAAGATGGGGATGTTGATTCTCAGGACGAACGCGGGAATCAGGAGGCCGAGGCTGACGAGGGGCACGCTGATGTTGTCGTCAAGCCCGTCAATCCGTTCCACAGCTGTTGCCGCCACTCCCGCCAGTACCCCTGCGAGCCCCATCAGCGCACCGACGGGAATGCACACCAACAGCATGGCGAGGGAGCCTTCCCACGCCTTCGTGCGCTGCTTGTAGATCAGGTTCCTCACGACTCCGGTTATGCCGTCCCCCCAGGCCATGAAAAGAGTCGGAACAACCGCGAGCAAGAATGTCTTGTCGAACATCCAGGTCACCAAGACCGCCGCCCCCCACGTCAACGCAAAATAGGTCTCGGAGTAGTTGGACGGATCTTGGAACCAATAGAGTACGTGGTTGGTTCTATGGAGGGTGAAAGTGAGCACAGCCAGAAACATGGCGAAGGCAAAAGGGAAGTATGGCTCGTGGAACTCGAACGGAAGGAGGGCGGCCACCAGACCGGCCCCGAAGATGTGCACGAACTTCCGTCCCAGGTAAGTCCCTCTCTTTGGGTCCCAGCCCCTCTTCAGGACATAGTTGTAGAGCCACTTAGAGGCGACCAGTAGGACGAACCCCATCCAGACAAGCAGAACTAATGTAATAGGGAGGTCTGTGGCGATTGGGTTGGCTGCCAACGATAGAACCAGCAGTCACCGCTCACACTGGACTGACCATAAGGATATCGGGGTTGCGATCCTACGTCACGTGTCTCAGTCGCTCAGCTCACTCGACACTATCGGATGAAATCCCTGATGAAATCGGACTCGGAGCTGAAGGGAACTCGAGCAGGTTAAGGAGCCGTAATGGACAATTCCAATCCCGCTGGGGCAGGTCGCGCGAGCCATTCATCTCACATGGTATGCCTAGGCTCGTCCAAGCGCGATCCTCAAGGCGATGCTTCTGGTCTGCCGTGACTGATGAGGGTTATTCCCTCCTCCAATCAGGTTCTTTGCGAATCGAGTGTTATAAGAAGGGCCAAAGTCGAACGGACCCATTCAAGGAACTGATCCTCCAATGAGTATGGTAGTACTCTCAGACTTCGACGGCACGATGACCAACATCGACACAGGTGAATACGTGTTGTCGCACTTTGCCCGGGGTGACTGGCGGGTTTACGATACTCAGCTGGAAAGAGGAGAGATAACGCTGGAGACGTGCCTGACCAAGCAGTTTGTCATGGTGAAGGAGACTGAAGAGAGACTGCTAGAGAGAGTCGAGGGTGTGGTCTCGCTCAGGCCTGGTCTCGAAGAATTGCTAGACTACTGCGGGACGAAGGGGTTCCCATTTGTCGTCGTGAGCGGCGGACTGGATTTCATCATCAGGAAAGTGCTACGCGCCGAGCGCTTACTCGATAGAGTTGAAATCGTAGCACCGAGAGCCAGGGTCACCAAACGTGGGATAACGTTCCAATTCCCAAGATCAACCCAGGCTGGCTCTCTGAACTTCAAGGACGATCTCGTTAGATCGTACGCCATTCGTGGGATCAAGTCAGCTTACATCGGTGATGGGCTTTCAGATCTCACTGCGATCGCGAGAGCGGACATCCGGTTCGCCATCCACGGGTCGAGGCTAACCAAGTTGTGCGAGAGGGAAAACATCGTATTCCAGGAGGTAAATGACTTCAACGCTGTATTGAGGCACCTAAGAAATGTGCTTGCGTGATCGTCGGAGCAAGGGGCACGCGCACGGCGAACGGCGGCATTCAATCGGTTGTACCGTTTAGCTTGTGGACGATGAGCTTCAGCGTGGTTGTGAACCCGAATACAGATACTTTCTGTAATAGCGCGTGCATGGCAATGATGAAATAGGACACGGTGTCTACACCGCCAAGGCAGGAGAGGAAAACAGGATGTACGGCGAGACCCGAGCCAGACGAACAAGCGACTGAACTTCAATGTGAAGACGAGCGGGAGGCTGTTCTATCTAACCAGAATTCTCGCCGGGGCTAGACTCATGGTCCCTGAGCCGCGTTGCATGAATCGTGCGCCAGTTTACGCTTATATTCTCACAGAGCGTCCATTTAAGGGCGATCAGCATGAGTGGTGTTAACCCTATCAAGAAATACGCTGCTGAACTCGTCGGAACCATGGTTCTGGTGTTGATGGGCTGCGGAAGCGCCGTAATTGCAGGCAGAGATTTCTCGGGCCTAGGCGCTGACGGCACAGTAGGCATCGCTTTGGCTTTTGGTCTGGCCGTACTCGTGATGGTTTATTCGATTGGAAGTATTTCTGGCTGCCACATAAATCCGGCTATCTCTATCTCAATGCTGGCTGCCGGTAGACTGAGCGTCAAGGACACTGTAGGGTACGTGGTCTCTCAATGCATAGGTGCATTAGTCGGTGCGGGTCTGCTATACTCCATCGCCATCGGTAAACCGGGATACAGCCTGGCGAGTAACGGTCTGGGACAAAATGGGTACGGTACGGCCTCTCCGGATGGTTACTCGATGGCTGCCGTTTTCGTCGCCGAAATCGTGTTGACATTCATATTCCTCTTTGTCGTGTTCGGAGCAACGAGCGAGAACGCGCCGAAGGGATTCGCTGGAATAGCAATTGGGTTGTGCTTGACACTGATTCATCTGGTGGGGATACCGATAGACGGCACATCGGTCAACCCCGCGAGGAGTCTTGGTCCTGCTGTCATCGTCGGCGGCACCGCGCTTGGCCAACTTTGGCTGTTCTGGGTGGCTCCCGTGATAGGCGGGCTGCTCGCAGCATTAGTGTGGAAAATTCTCAATTAGCAGAATGGGTTTACTGCGGCAACTAGGATCTTCCGCCCGAACGCTCTTCCTGTCATGCGAATCTTGCCGCAGATTGATCTGCTGACGGAAGTTGGACTAGCTTGCATGGCAAGTATGACGCAATCCAGCAGACGAGTTCTTCCTTCTTGCTGCCAGGTCATGACTCCGTTTATCTTGGGGGTAGAGAGTTGCTATGGCGTTGTTCGGTTTACCACTGTGGCTCTTTCTCTTCGTCTTCATAGTCGCCATGATCCTCATTGGAATACTGCTTTGGTATCTCGAGAAGCTCGTGTGGTATCTCGTTGGACGAGCACAAGAATCAGAATTCGACAAGGCACGGGACGGTCGTGTAAAGTCCCGTGGTCTTCCATCAATTTGGGCGTTGTCGAGGCCTGGAAGCGAGTAGCACATCCGCTCTGACTCGGACTCTCCCAGCAGAGCCGTTGGGTTTGGTGCTAGGGTGCCAATCCTTCCCCCGCTTTAGGAGTGGACTCCCACAAATACCACCTCGCCGCCGGTATGAGAGATGACCGACGCTGCATGGGGAGTCCATTCTGGGGAGATGTTCACTTTCCCTGAATCACTGAAGGAGGGCGTGATCATCTCTAGGCCGAACAGGTTCATCATGGTTGTAAGAGCTGGCGGCCGCACGATTACGTGCCATTGTCCGACTACGGGCAGGCTGGGAGATGTCTCCCTCTCAGGGTTACAATGTCTGTACTCTGATTCGCACGAAGAGGGAAGGAAGACGGCCCACACTGTCGAGGCCATCTCCACAAGGGCACCAGGGACGGCGACTTCCTGGATCGGTATCAATCAGACCGCAGTCAACAGGTACGTCGAGTTCTTCATCAAGAGTGGTCAGTTTTCAAGGATGGCGAGTGGCCCTGTCAGAAGGGAGGTGAGACTGGGAGGCTCGCGCATCGACTTCTTGGTCGGGGAAACCTACGTGGAGGTGAAGACTCCGCTGATGAATATCCCTGCACCCAGGGGCGTGGAGAGAGTCATCCATGGCAGGTTCGATTCCTTTGACAGGATGATTCGGCACATGACAGAGCTGCGGAGGTCGCTGTCTCTTGAAAGAAGAGCGGTGATTGCTATGTGCTATCTCTATGACGCGAAGCCATTCAGACCTCCCAAGCCTGACAAGACCAATTCGAGGATTCTTGAAGCGGCTCGTCAGGCGGAGGAAAGCGGGGTGGAGACCTGGCAGGTGAACATGAGAGTGGACAGTAAAGGTGTCTGGGTGCTGCGCTACTTTAGGAACGAGATCTTCCTAGATCCTAAAGCCCCATAGCGACAAAACGCGCGAAGTGCAACCGAGGTGGGCGGGCGGTGGCGTGGCGTGTCCCGTGACCCGCGATGAAAAGCAGCGGTCGAGTACACCCGGCGCCCTCTCTTCCAGCAAATCGGCTGCGACATGGTGTCAGGCCGATTTGACTTCAGCGATTCTTTTCCAGCCTGAGAATCTCTTCTCAATCTGGAAATCGAGGCTGTATCGGGAAGGTCCGAAAGAAGCACTAACGACAAGAAAAAGAACGGAGGCTAGTGCGTAGATGATTCCAGTTCCGATATCCGTGGAGCCAGGCCCATAGGGGCCGCCAAAGCCTTCAGGAACTGACCAAATCAAGAGACCGACTATGAAAGAGGCTGTGAAGGCAAGTTTTCGCATTAGACCTAACACAAGGCACGTTCCGATCGCAATTTCGAGAACCCCAGTCGAGTAGACGAAGAAAGCGGTATTCGAGGAGATTGCCGACGCCCAGAAATTGAACCATCCAGCGAGCCACGCAGGCTGTCCGCTTGCCGTCACCGAGCCGGAAAAGACATCGATGAAACCGGGTTGGAACTTCAGTGCGCCATCTATGAGCCAGAATGCCCCGAAGAGTGTTCTCAGGACCGCTTTGAGCACGCTGGCGTTCTTGACAATCCAGTCATCCAGTCCAATTCGCAAAGATTGTGTCGCGACGCGCAGTGAGCGGGGACTTATTAGCCATAACGGGCGAGAATCATCCAGTTTCATGTTTCCTGCCCGCTCAACCCTGGGGAATGTGATGAGGAGGATGCTATGGGCTGTCGCCCGAGATGCAGGCCCACGGGAAATCACCCGTCAGCTTGCTAGAATACTTCTTCCGTCTCGGAACTCACGAAGCTCGCGCGAGTATTCTGTTTGAATTTGTTGAATACGATCGCGACTCGGAAACTCATTGGATAGGATACACTGGCCACGGGCCAACTTCTTCACTCCCCATACCTTCGCGCTCTACCCAGTTCGGCGCTTTGATATCCACACGGGGCTTTCCCAAGGTCAGGCTCCTGCACGAGTAGGAATTCGGATTGTGGCTCCATCATGCTTAGAAGGAATCGATACTGTTGGTGCCACTGATATGAGGAGTCTCGAAGCGCAGGCACGAGCTCGGCCCAGAGCGGACGCAGGCAACGCGGTATTGGCATCGAGCGCCGGGGCCTTTCCAGCGACTTTACAACGCTGCGCGATCCACGGGATCGAGATGGATTGTATGAAGGGGAACACCTACTTCTGCGCCCTCTGCTTGGGATTGTCCGACATGAAACAACCCGGGTCTGGTAACGGGCAAGGGCACAAGAAGGACACTCACTAGCAGCTGCTTGGGTAACTGGTTAGGTCCGGGTCCAACCAGTGTAGATCTCTCCGTAGAGAGCCTTGTTGAGAGCCAATTTCCGCCGTCCACTTCGTGCCCTGTCCGGGAGATGGCTGGGACAGGGAACAAATTGCGATTTGTGGCACGCTAGCCAAGGGAGGCTGGCAGACGCTCAAACTCCTGCCTGTTCGAGCACGGCGATCACGGCGGCCAAGGCGAGAATGATCAGGAGAACTTCGGCGGCGAACTTCGCTCGGTCGCGTCTGGTAAACTTCAACTCCACGTCTTCTCCAGAAGCTGTCTGATCGTGATCTCCTTCCCACAGCATTCAATGCTCGAGTCAGTTCTCCACCACCGTGAATCATCCGCCTGGGTAACGGATTCCTGCTTCGAGGCCTCCGATAGCGTACTGCCACTGGCGGACTGGGCCACCTCCCGCGTGTCATGCTGCGAGAGTCGTCGCTTGCGAAGCGCAAAGGTGCCAACGATGGCAACCAGAAGAACAACCACCGACAGGACTCCAATCCCCGCGTAGTTGTACCCGGAGGTTGAGGTGACCGTCGTGGGACCATCTACTGTGAACGAGGTGCTTGCGTCTGAGGAGTTGATTGCACCGCGCCACCCTTGGAAACTATCCCAAAATGCGACGCTGGAGGTCGCGAGATTCAACAGAGTTGAAGACGGGACGTACACCACTTCGGTCGCACCACCAGGGATCGCCCCCGAGACTGATTCATCTTTGTAGGAGACAGACATGGGGCCTGTTGCGTAGATTGTAACACCAGGATAGAACAATGCGGTCTCGCTGGCGGGCGTGTTTGGACCCACAGTCAGGTATAATGAGGTATTGGAGCCTGACGCTGAATCGGAACCGACTCCCTCCCAGTTCTCGAACTGCCAACCTGGAGAGGCGACGGCGTCGAGGCTCAGCTTGGACCCAGAGTCGTACCAGCCCGAAGCAGGAGACACGGATCCTCCGTAGGACGTGTTTGACATGATGCCGATGTAGAATTGGCGTACGTAGGTGAGAGAGACGACGAGATTCACAGACGAGGTCCCGGTCCATGTGCCGTTGGTCATCAGCCTGTCGCCGCTAGCTAGCGAGAGCGTCTGTCTTACAGAGTACAAGGAACCAGAATCGAGCCACTCCTCGTTCATTCCGAGCACCATGGTTGCGGAGTACGGTCTCCCCGCGACTGTCGAGCTAAGAGGAACACCGGGGAACAGCTGAGTGTTCCGGAACGAAATGTCAAACTCGACCTGGTACTGGTGATAGTAGGTTGCGTCAATCTGCCGCGAGGAGCTGATGTAACCATCCATGTTCGCACACCACCTTTCGTTCTGCTTTGAGCCAGCGAGCAGACTAGGATACTCGTATCTCGAGCCTGCGTCGGCCCAGACTCCTAGATCTGCGGGCGTCGTTTCGGACGACCCGAAGGAACTGTAGGCTATTGTGGGAGGCGAGAAGCCAGATCCGCCGCCTGAGACCAAGAATCCAAATGTGACGTAGTACTGATTGCGGTAGACGAACACCATCGTTAGAGAGGAGATGGCCAGAGCTGCGGTCGGCTGATCGGTCTCCCACCTCTCGCTAGAGTTGGACCCAGTCAACTGCGCCGTAACATTCCATTCGGTCCCGACGTCGACCTGGTAGACCGTCGGCGACTCATTCAGCTGGACCGTGTTCGACGTCCCATTTGAAACATAGGTGAATTCCGGGGAAGAGTAGCCAGTGCCACCGCCATCGACCGTGAATGAAAGCGTCAACGGGACTTTGGAAGAGGTTGGCCGTGTGGCGTTTGTCAGCGAGCCCGTGATGAACTCGTAGGCGTCGCTGTACTCGGTGGTCCCGTTGAAGGTGAATTCCTGCAGCTTAGCAGGCTTGCTGTAAGATACGGGCGCTGAAGTGTTGGCAGAGAAGATGCCCTGAAATGTGTTCGAGTTGAACTCGTCAATCCACATCCATGCCGAGGTCAGCTTGTAGCTGGGATTGGAGTAGATCACCTCCGCCTCGTTGGCGTAGTACGGCTCCCCGTGATACCACTCTGTCATCAAACCTGTGAAGAAACCGTTCTGGTCCGAGATGGAGTCTGGAAGGCCGACGAAGTAGGTGGCACCCATGCTCGGATAGACCTCAGACGCTACTGCTCCCGTATTCGTATCTTCTGCCAGCATCACCACGCTCTGGCTGGAGTTAGAGAAGTAAAGGTCGAGCAGGACTACGTCGCCGGCGTTGACCGGGCCCGAGAAGGCCAAGACTCCGCCCTGCCCGCCCGTCGGGAAGATCGAATTCCCCGATGTGTCGAAGACCTCGTAGCTCATGCCGAATCCCGTCCCTGGGTTCTCACCGGGCGCCCAATTCCATGATAGGCCGACCTGATACCAGTACCCTCCATCGGAGACACCGCTGAGCAGATAGGCTGGACCGTCGCCTAGGGTTGGGTCTGTCTGCTCAACTGCCGTGACATTATATTCCATCGAGGTGAAGCTCTGCGTGAACGTCAGACCGATCTGTTCGTCGTAGCTTGAGGAAGAGCTGGGAGGTCCACGCCCCCTAAACTGCATCGGCGCCGGAACCAAACCGGGAATGTGAGACGCGCAGGAACACATCACAGAAGGGACCACTGGGACCCCCGAAGCCCTGGCTTGGGACGCGTTTCCGGCAAGCGGCATTAACAGGAATGTCAAACACAGGGCGATTGCGACGCCGCCGGCAACCGTGATCCGGCCTTCGGAGGTACGCATGTACCCTTGATCCAGTCTCGGCTATTTAGTTTTGGACCTTGGCTGAAACGCCAAGTGGTTATGTTAATATAACATATGTTATGCCCGAGACATGTGGCTGACTTCGCCGAGACGCTCTTCTTCTCAGCCATCATGGGCCTCTCAATCTACGTATCCCTGCCGGTGATCTTCTACAGGAGGAGGGGTGAGAGAGCGACAAGGCTGCTCGTCGCGGTGGCCGTAGGCATCCTGATCTTCTTAATGGCGGATGTATTCTCAGACGCTGCATCCATCCTGTACAGTGCCAACAGCTTCTATGGCTATGGTTCCTCGCCATTCTACGACTTGACATTCATGGTTTCTCTCTCGGCGGGATTTCTCGCACTCTGTTACTTCGAGAACAGGTCCAAAGAGAGCCTGACCCCAGCGCGGTTGTCTCTCATCATTGCCCTAGGAATCGGGTTCCAGAATCTCACCGAAGGGCTGGTCTTCGGCGCACTCGGGGTGGCGCTCGGGCTCACCGGTGTGACGCTGGTTGTGCTAGTGGGGTTCACTTTCCAGAACATGACCGAAGGTTTCCCGATCGCCTCTCCCTTCCTTGGAAAGGTCGAAAGGAAGACCGGGGTCTTGCTGGGACTCTTCTTCGTCGGAGGCATCCCCACAGTACTTGGCGGGGCGGCGGGGTACTACTACAGCTCAACCGTCTTCGACGTGATTTTCGACGGCGCAGCCATCGGGAGCATCCTCTATGTGATTCTTCCCATGCTCAAGAACCTCTTCAAAGAGTCGGACGGGGCGAGCCAGAGAGCAGTCTACTTGGGAATCTTCCTTGGATTTGTGCTCGGCTCCCTGGTCAATCTGGTCTAGTGCGTTGTCACTTGGCGCGCGTTGCCTCCGACCGCGATGAAAGGGAGCAGATGACTGGCTGTGAAACCCAGCTCGTAACAGCATCCCGGAAGGCTGATTCCTTTAGCGTTTTTATCTGGGCAATTCTGCTCCTGGAGAGTGTGTACGCATTGAAGATGACTTGGCCCTGCGCCGAAAACTCGATAAGAGTCAATTGCCGTATTTTGTTCCGCGGGTGCCATGAGACTACATCGCAGGTACTGAACGCATCACGCAAGGCCTTGGCCTGTGTTTAGTATGCCCCTCCAAGAGAGCATGCTCTGGTTGCAGGAGTACCTGGACGCCGTGGATTCGCAGCTCGAGGAGATCAACCCCTCCACTCGATCGACGGCGATTGAGAGTGCTGTGACTGACGCGCTGTCGGGCGGTGGCAAGCGTGTACGAGCTACTCTCGCTCTGTTGTGGTGCGAGGTGTTCTCCGGGGACTACAGGTCAGCCGTTCCGCTGGCAGCCGCATACGAGCTGGCTCACGCAAGCGCCCTCGTACAGGACGACATCATTGATCAATCTGAAAAGCGGAGGGGGACCGGATCCATCGTCGCCAAGTATGGCCTCTCAAATGCGATACTCGCGTCGGACCTACTGCTCTTCAATGTACCCAAGATGGTCGCGAAGTATGGCAACATGGAGAGCAGCAAGCTGGCAAGGATCTTTGACCTGGTCGGCGAAGCCTGCAGAGCTACAACTTGGGGGGAGTTCCTCGACCTTGAAATGGCCCGCGGGGAGGGGAGCACGGAGCAGGACTACGAGGAAATGATAAGGCTGAAGACTTCCACCTTGCTCAGCGCCCCGTGCGCGAGCGGAGCGTTGGTCGGCGGAGCTTCAGAAGAGCAAATTGCTTTGGCAGACAAGTTCGGCGAGGCTCTTGGTATGGCGTACCAGGTGCAGGACGACGCTCTCGACCTGACTGGAGATGAATTGGCGCTGGGCAAGCCTGTCTTCACGGATCTGAGGGGAGGCAAGAAGAGCCTTGTATTGATTCATTGCGCAAGCCATAGCTCGAGGGACGACAGAAGCTTTGTCTCAAGTCTCCTGAATCGGTCCGGCCCCTACAGCAACGACGAGACTACAAGGTTGAGGAGATTAATCGAGGAGACAGGCTCCGTCGAATATGCCCGCAACAGGGTGCTGAAGTATACGGAAGCGGCTAAACGCACATTGGAATTCGTCCCGGATGGCCGAGCGAGGTCCCTCCTGCTGGAACTGACGGACTACCTCGCCTCTAGGTACTACTGAAAGTCGGCAGAGAAAACCGCTGAGGACCAAGCGCGCTGGCGTTTGGCATCAACTGGTCGTAGTTGTGCTAGTGAGGGAAATCAGAGGGATGTAATATGACGCTCCAGTCTCGCCTGTCGAGCTTCCATCGAGGCCGCCTACGCAGTACATGTTACTTGATAGAATGGCGCAGTTCGTCCACACGCTGTCAGGATAGTTGGGCGCCTTGACCCATGCCCCGATGCCTCCAGACGAGACGGTGGCGTAGTAAACGGCGTTGGTGAATCCGCTCGATTGATCTCCTCCCACGCAGTAGATGTATCCTGAGGATGTCGCGCAGCCCTGGCCAAGTCCCTGGAATGGATAGGCCATCGTCTGAATCCAACTTCCCACTCCCGTAGCCGAAAGGGAAGCGTAATAGTCTAGGCTCTGGTAGTTTTCGTTGCTATCGACTCCACCTATGCAGTAGATGTAGCCGTCAGTCGCATAGCAACTTGGGAAGTAGGTGTTTGATGGATAGGACGCCGTTTGGGTCCAGTCGCCGATCCCTGAAGGAGAGAGGGGAGCATAGTAGACATAATTGCTTAGCGCACGACTCGCGTTGGTGCCCGCAGCCTCATCCCAACCTCCAACGCAGTAGATGTATCCGGATGACGTCACGCAGGACTGGCTGTCTACGGGAATCGGGTATGGAGTCGTAGGACTCCAGGTGCCCACTACGCCGTTGCTGGTCAGAGGAGCGTAGTAGCTCGAGGCGACATCGTCGCCGGCATCATCGTAGGTCCCTCCGGTACAGTAAACATAACCCGAGTTTGCCACGCACGCCTGAGCGAATATGGTCTGAGGGTATGGGCTCACGTCCTGGGTCCAGCCAGTGATATTACCAAAAGATGAGGAGATCGCAGATGAGGTGTACACCGTGTTGTGTGGACCTCCGGCGACATCCGCTCCCCCGATACAATAGATGTACACCGTGCTATTGACGCATTGTTGCCCCGAGACTCCGCTTGTGTCCTCTGCCTGTATTGGATACTCTGCGGCTACCTTCCACTCTGAATTCTTTGGAGCGTTAAGAGCCGCCAGTGCAGCAGCGGCGATTATCAGAACTACGATAAGCACCACGACCAGGAGAATGACTCTCGAAATCTTCATTTCATGCATCAGCTCGTGGAAGTTGGAGATCTGCTTGTCTCCGAGTTCTCTCTCCTAATTCCGCCATGGTAAGTCCGCATGCTCTTGGCTACGGCATCTCTTACTGAGCGTTATTAGACTTTCTAAAGTCCCATGCTGTTGATTATCCCGCCCGAGTTGGCGTCGATAACCAGGACGATCTTCTTCCCCTTGTGGTCATACCTAGCGAACCAGATTGGAACATGCAGCAACTCCACATCCCCTATGTCTGATTCCGTGTGTATCTGCTGAATCATGTGATACTTCGCGTGTGCCTTCTCGGACTGCAGCTGATCCACCAGGGTCTTTGCCTGCGACTTCGCGACTTCCTCGCTGATGTCTCCGTTGAGCGCTTTCGCATTCTTGGGCAGCTTTGTGATGTCGAATAGCTGTCGGCCTTCTAGGTTGAACACATAGTTGTGTGGCTGATATTCCGACAGTGCTTTCAACGCGACGACTGGGAAGTTGTAGTTCGCGTCCATCTGCTCCGTCTTCCTCATTCCACCGCCCCCGTACCCCATGCCCATTCCGAAGGCCATGAAGTGACTGCGCAGGAGAATGCCGCTAAATCGGCCCTTCGTCTCCAGTTCTAGCCTCTTGCCGAAGGCGCGTCTGCGACCACCAAACCCGCCACCGCGGCCCCCGCCTCCGAATCCCCCGCCCATCCCTCCGATTATCACGCCCATCAGGGCGGCAGTCGTGGCAGTTTGGCCGATCTGGGCCATCTCGTTGGTGGCGACAACTGTAGTCCGCGCCGATACGCTAACGATCCAATATGGAATGTAAGTGAGATTCATCTCCTCCTGGGTGGAGTCTTCGTGAAGGTGCCTGTGCAACAGACCCTTGTCCATCAGCGGCGTAATGATGGCATTCACTTGGTCAACAGTTGCGACCTTTAGGTCAAGCATCGTTTGTTTCTGAATGTTAGTCCATCCTTGGGATCCCAAGGTGACACCGCTGCCGCAGTACTCGCACGTGATCACCATTTCGCCGAATTTGGGGGCAATCGGGGCGCCACAGTTGGGACACTTTACGGAGGTCGCACCAACGGGAGCTATTACAGGCTCTGGTTTTGTAGGGGGAGCCGTCGCTCGACCTGGTTGTGCACCAGCAGCGCCACCCCCGGCCTGCGGTCCACTGCCCGAAGCTGAATTGGTTTGGCTTCCGCACTTGTAGCAAAACTGAGCGTCATCAGGAAGTTGAGTGCCGCAGTTCGGACAGTTCATATCAGTCTATTGCCCCGCTCCCCTATTAGAAGCCTCTGTCGGTGGAACCGGGGGGGACGTTCCTTCCGTAGGTCAGTCTGCGAAGGGGAAGGCCAATGACCTTGAAAGAACTGCTTCAAGCACGGATACTGATGAAACAGAGAAGTGCCGTAGCTCAACCAAGAGGTCGGAGGAACCGGTGCTACTGGATTTTGGCCGCTCAGAAGACCTTCAAGTCGCCGCGGCTGGTTCCGTATCAGTGATGAACACCGCTGCCGCCACAACCGAAGTCCAGAGTCCCTTATCGCCGACAGCCGACTGGGTGTTGTTCATGGTCCTGATGATTCTGCCCGAAGCCTTGAAGACCTGTTCCTTCTCGTTCCAATCCGCGTTGACGTCGAAGGGTATTCCCATGGTGGTTGCAAGCATGGAAGCAGCCAGGTCTTCCGAGTACTCGCCCGCTGCCTCGTCAGTCTCTCCGAATGAGTGGTGCTCTGACAGATAGCCGACCTCTTCCGGGTTTGATGGTATTGCGAGGCCGATGGAAGCCGCAATCAGGCGGTGGTCTTCGTTTGTCGAGTTGCGCGCCAGCACCAGAAAGACGATTGCGCCAGGCTTCAACATCGATACGCCCTGCTCTCGCGTGACTTTGACGCACTTTGGCGGTATGATGCTCGACACGCTGACCAAGTTGAATCTGCTTATGCCTGCGTCTCTGAGCGCCTCTTCGAAAGAAGCAAGGTTCTCCTTGTTCCTCCCGACGCCTTTGGTCAGGAAGAAGTACTTCGGGACTTGACTCACACCAGAGGTTGTCACTTGACCCTTCTTAAAATAATGGGACCGAGTCCCGAGTTTAGCAAGGTTGTGGGGACAGAAGTGCCTGTCCCGGGAGAAGGTGTCTTTCTAAGAAGTCTCAAGTGGAATGGACGAACGACCGTGCCAAGACGGCGGGCGTGCACTGCGCCGCGCGTGGGGCAGATGGAGCGACCCTCGTTGCGCGCGAACCCATAGCGAAGATTTGCAAAAGATCAAGTCCGACCTTCAAACAGACACTGCGGACTTGATCGTCCGTGCTTCCTTACCACGCAGGATTGACAGGATCAAGGCGACGAGCAGGACCGATATAGAACCAGCCAAGGCGACATGCATTCCATCAACAAAGGCCGAAGTAAGCTGGCCCTGGATTTTACCCACGCCAAGGAAGATTTGGAAGGCCAACTGGCGCGGGATTGACAAGGATGCGATGAGCAGCGCGACCGCAAAGCTGCAGACCATGCCTATGTTGGCGAACGTTCGGAGTAGTCCGGAGACTACGCCGTATGCCTTCGGGGGGGCGCTCGCCATGACCGCGCTGTTGTTGGCAGGGAAGAACGAACTGCTCCCAGCGCCGTTGAGAACGGCGCCCAATACCACAACATAGGTCGAGGTTGTCAGGCCTAGGGTCGAGTAGACCAAGAAACCACAGATCTGCAGGGCTAGCCCAATCGATGCGATGACGCGTGCACCCATCCTGTCGGAGAGCCTACCAGCGAACGGCGCAATCGCCCCCCCAAGCACGTAGCCAGGGATGAGCAACAGGGCAGCGTTCCAGGGAGTCATCTCGCGCGGTCCCTGTAGATACATGATTACGAGGAACAGCACTGCGAAGCTAGCCAAAGACTGGAGGAAGGCTGCGAAGATGGATGCTGTCAGAACTCTCTGTTTCAGCAGGGAGAGATCGAGCAGGGGCGAGGAGTACCACCTCTCAAATGCGATGAAGACGGGCAGCAGCACGAGGCCTGCTGCGACTTCGACGATGTACTCGAGAGCGATTCCCGAACCTGTTATGTTGGTAACTCCGTAGATGAGCAGGAAGAGCGAGGTGCCGAGGATGATCATCCCACCGATGTCCAGCTTGGCTCTATTCTTTGGAGAACGCTCCTTCAGCATGAAGAAGCCCACGGCTGTTGCAACAACTCCGATGGGAAGGTTGATGAAGAAGATGTAGCGCCAAGTCAGGAATGTGACGAGGGCGCCTCCGACGAGGATTCCCAATATGGCGCCCAGCGAATACCCTGTTCCCGTGATCCCGAATGCCTTCCCTCTCTCGCTCTGCGAGAATGTATCGGCGATGATAGCCCCGCTGTTCGAGTAGATCAAGGCGCCGCCCAGCCCCTGCACTACGCGGAACCCGACTAGCTGGGGCCCACTCGCCGAGAGACCGCACAGGAGCGAGCCGAAGGTGAACGAGGCAAAGCCGAGGTTGTACATCCTGACTCTTCCAAACATGTCGCCCAGCCTGCCGACCTGTGTGCCAAGAATAGTGATTACGAGGAGATATGCCATGATTACCCAAATCATGCTGATGAGGTCCGAGTTGAGATTCTGCTTCATGACTGGCAAGCCGAGGACAACTGCCGATGTATCGATGCCGGTCATCGTTACCCCCAACATGACGACTAGAAGCGCCACCCTGCGATAGCGTCTTTCTGCAGCTGGCATGGTGGGAACTGCTGTGCTTGCAGGGGCGCCTCTTGGTGGTTCGCTCAAAGTGGGATGGCCTATGGTGAGGGACTTAGCTTGGTCGTCTTCTTTAGAACGTAGTCGAAGAACTTCTGAGTGGTTCCGTCGTCAGAGACCCACTCTGTCCGCAATCTGGTCTTCTTTTCAACTCTTCTCAATGCGGAAAGAAGAGAGCGATTCAACTCCTTCGCGCTGTCACCTCCTACGTGTGCTTCAATGACGAGGTCGCTTCCCTCTTCCTTGACCGAGGCGTTCGGGATGATTTGATCAATGATCGGCTTGAGCGCCTTCAGATTCGAACTGCTCACCCGGGCGAAAACCTTGAAGCGCTTGCGTGCCATCCGACGTCAGACTTCGAGACGACTGGAGGGCTTTCAAAAGCGTTTCTTGGCGCAGAGTGCGCCATATCTATGGGAGTTTGAAACTGAAGGTGACCTTCAGCACGAAGACGACGAGAAGGGGCATTCTCGTTAGGGGGTCTCGACATGGGCTCAGTGAGCTCGAGGAATTTAGGCAAAAAGCAAGCCTTGATAGGTGTAAATACAACCTGCCTCCTTTCGAGGGATGAAAACATGAAAAACAAAAGGCTTCTGTCAATAGCGTCTGTCGCGGCTATCCTTCTCTTATTCGCGCCATTCTATGGCTCTTTGCCTCTCAACCTATCCGGTTCGCCGAATTCTTCAGCCCAATCGGCCGTAATCCAATCGGCCTTGACCCACCCTGTTCACTTCACACATCCCTTCGTGGCAGCTAGTGCGTCCCCATCGCTTGGAGGCCAGCTCGGTCAATGTCCCCTGCCTACCGCTCAATGCTGGGCATCCTACAACTGGGGGGGATACGCAGTTACCAACCCTGCTTACGTGGTGACCGATGTCAAGGCGTCATGGGTGGTTCCAAGCATCGTCGGCTCTTTTGCGACGGCTTGCCCTGACAGTCAGAGGACATGGGACAGCAATTCCGTCTGGATCGGAATAGACGGGTTCTCGAACAGCTTCGTCGAACAAACTGGAACCAGTTCAGATTGCTTCTATGGCCAAGCATCGTACTATGCCTGGTATGAGATGTACCCTGCCGGTTCGGTGCCCATCACTAACACCGTCAATCCTGGTGACCTCATGACAGCTGAAGTTAGCTACGCGCCTGCCAGTGGGCTGTTCACAACAACAATCACGGATGTGACTGGCCACTGGACCTTCTCGAGTACGCCGACCACGAACTGCGTTTCCGCGAGCATGTGTGCTCCAGCGGATTCAGCTGAATGGATCGACGAGTCACCTTACTACAACGGCATCCTAGGGCTTACACCTGTCCCACAGATCACAATGAGCAGCGCTTTCGCCACTATCAACGGAGTCACGCACCCGATTTCAGGCTGGGGCTCTAATGTCAACTGGTTACTGATGGTCGACTACAACTGGGGCCCAACCTCTTTGGGGTACGGCGGGGAGATTCTGTTCTACGCAAAGGCAGCGCCACTATCACTCAGACCGACAGACGGTTTCTTCGGTACAGGCAGCGCCTTCAGCACCACCTGGATCAGCAGCGGCCCATAATCGGCCCCTGCTGCCCCATTTTTTGTCCGCTTCTGCAGATCTTCTATTTCTATAAAGCGTGCGTTGAGTCAAGAAGACTCATCGCTCCTTCTGCTACGATCAAGGTCGCCTATGAAGGCAGGCGCAGTTCGAGTGCAAGTTCTGCCGGACAAACCTCGGCCTAAGTGGCCGAATCCATCTTCCAGTTGAAGCGACCCATAACCTCATCCTGACACAGTCTATCGCGCCTGTGTATCTGGACTGCACTCCCAATGACGAGAGTCCTGCGGGCAATCTTCTAAAACGACCTATAGAAGGGCCAGAAAGGATTGCAGTCGAACCACCTACTTCTGTGCGAGAATCTGACCAAGGTATACTCTGGCTCCAGTGGGAAGAAAGCGCTCGATTCAATCAATCTGCGCATCCCCTCCAGAGGGATCTTCTCTCTAATTGGCATGAACGGAGCGGGAAAGACGACCTTGGTTAGGGTTCTAGCCACTCAACTCGAACCGACTTCCGGGAACGCATCGATTAACGGAATCGACGTGGTGAAGGAGGCCAAGACGTTGAGGCAGAATATCGCAATCGTCCCCCAAGAAGCCAGGACCGTCCCCTGGATGACGCCCAAGCAGACTATCCTCTCGTACCTGATGTGGCGGGGCATCGCTTACGGAGATGCAAAGGCTAAGGCGACAGAGGTGCTCGCAAAGGTCGGGCTGGGGGAGCAGGAGAACGCCCTGACAAGGCGCCTCTCAGGAGGCATGAAGCGAAAGGTCCTGGTCGCTACCGTGCTCGCTTCAGACGCAGACATCGTCTTCCTCGACGAGCCCACGACAGGGCTCGACCCTATCTCGCGCAAGGAAATGTGGGGGTTCTTGCAGAGCCTGGCGAAGGACCGCTTCCTGATCTTGACTACTCACTACTTGGAGGAGGCGGAGCAGCTGGCGACAATCATCGGAATCATGCACTTGGGAAGAATGATCGGCCTCGGGACCCTTGATGAACTTCGTTCTGCGGTCAAGCAACAGTACAGCGTTATGGTCTCTGCCGGCTCCGAGCTTCCAATGGTGTCACGCGGTTCCGTGACTCGGGGGCACTCTGGGGAGAGCCAGATCCTGACAGACGAGGAAGAGGCTTACCACGTTTCAAGACAACTCCTGGAGAAGGGGGCGAAGTTTTCCATGAGCAAGGTCTCCCTCGACGACATCTTCTTCCGCCTCGTGAACACAAGCAACTCGGAGGCGAAGGCCACTTGAAGCCGTGGGGAAGGCAGGTCATAGCTTCAGTACTGGTCAACTCCATCTACGAGATGAAAAACTACCCTGTGGTCCTTCTGAATACTGTCCTGTCGCCGCTTTCTTTCCTTCTCTTGATTGCCTTCGTGAGCAAGGGCCAGCTGATTCCAGACGCGATCGAAGGGGGTTTCATAATGAGCATGTTCAGCAGCGGCATGTCGCTCCAGGGGGACCTGGCGCACCTGAAGAACGACTTCAAGCTGCAGGACATGGTGGTCAGTTCGCCGACTTCTCCTGCCGCCTATGTGATGGGCATGGCCCTCGCAGAGGTCATCTACTCCACTCCAGCGCTGGCCGTGCTGACGGTCCTGGCTGCCATCTACATCCATCCCGGGGTCGCCCAGACTCTGGAGCTTATGGGGGTCTTCCTGCTCATGTTCCTCGCCTCCGTCGCCCTCGGGTACACGCTGTCAACCTTTTCGAGCGACATAGTCCAGAGCTTCGCCTTCTCGAGGCTGATTTCGACACTGTTCTCCACCCTGCCTCCGATCTACTATCCGATAACGCTCATCCCACTCCCGTTCCGGTACGCGGCTTACCTTTCACCCACGACCTATGCAGCTGAGATTTCACAGCACGCCACCGGGCTCTTGCCTCTCTCAACCCTTGGGGTCGCATCTGCCTGGGCCGTACTCTTTGCCACGACGGGGTTCCTGGCAATCATAGCGATCAAGAAGGCAAGGTGGAGAGAGGTGTGAGTTCTGGGCCCCCATAATGGCGGACCAGAAGGCGGCGCCCCGAGCCTCGACTCGATTCATCGACTCTTCTGATGGCAAGACATAAGATTGCCACAACTGGCCAGGGAGGAGTGCCTCGATCAATAGAACCTTCTGACTTCACTCGTTATGTGATGCTCTCCGAGCCCAGTTTCTCCCCGGACGGTAAGAGGGTGGCTTTCTCGGCCCGCCGAGCCAATTTGGAAGAGGACACCTACGATTCCGACGTATTTGTGACCGACGTGAGGGGCTCGGCGAAAGACTCCTTCACAACCGGGAAGAAGGACTACGACCCCAGGTGGTCTCCGGACGGCACGTCAATCCTGTTCCTATCAAGGCGACAGTTCGGAAAGGACGACAAAGGGAACGCACTCTACGTTATCAGCGCCAAGGGAGGCGAGGCCAAGCTCCTTCACAAGACCAAGGACGGAGTCGACAACCCGCAGTGGTCTCCCGACTCCAAGACGATTTACTTCCTATCCTACATTTCGAAGAAACAAAAGGACGATGTGAAGGTCATCAGGAGGCTGACCTTCTGGTTCAACGGACTCGGTTACGTATTCAACAGGCGGAAGCACCTCTTCAAAGTGGACATCGGCTCTGGCAAGGTCACTCAGGTCACCAGAGGAGAGTTCGATATCAGTGACTATGCAATCTCAAGCGACGGGAAGAGGATAGCCTACCTGACTGCAACGAGTGAACTGAAGCCGTACATCTCCGACGTCTTCCTGATCGATACCTCAAAGGCTGGCAGGAGAAAGCTCACGAAATCCAGTATGGAGGTCAGTAGTTTGACGTGGAGCCCCGACGACAGTCATCTGGCGATTTCGGGGGACGACCTGCCCTCTGGCTTCGCTTCACACAACATGATTTGGACGCTGGACATCCGAACGGCAAGGCTCTCGAAGGCCGAGAACGTCGACAGGAACAAGGCCAACTCGCTCAACTCCGACGCTAGGGCGAAATCCCATGGCCCTGGGAGCATTATGTGGGACAGGGATGGGATTTACTACCTGCAGGCCGACGGAGGCGCCGTCCACCTCTACAGGGTCAGGCCGGGCGGGCAGCCTGAACTTATCCTGGGCGACGACAGGAGCATCGAAGGATACGACGTGAGGGACGGCGCCGTGGTCTTCGTTGCCATGGCCTCTGACCGGCTGGAAGAGCTCTACCTGAAGTCGGGGCGAGAAAGGCCGCTTTCCTCGCTGAACTCCGGAGTCCACAAGGAGATGAAGATCCTGACGCCGGAAGATGCGACCTTCAAGGCGAGCGATGGCGAGACCATCGAGGGCTGGGTTCTGATGCCCCAAGTGAAGGGGAGAGTCCCTGGCATTTTGTACGTCCACGGAGGCCCAAAGACTGCCTTCGGCCACTCCTACATGCACGAGTTCCAGGCCTTCGCCGGCGCAGGGTACGCAGTGATCTACTTCAACCCGAGGGGGAGCGACGGATATTCCGAAAAATTCGCCGACATCAGGGGGCAGTACGGCACGCGAGACTTTGAGGATCTGATGGAGGGCCTCGACTGGGTCTTGAAGAAGTACCCCCAGATCGACGGCTACAGGCTGGGAATCGCAGGCGGATCCTACGGCGGGTTCATGACCAACTGGGCCATTGGCCATACCGCGAGGTTCCGGGCAGCGGTCACAGACAGGAGCATCGCGAGCTGGACCAGCTTCTGGGGAACTTCAGACATCGGCCCCTACTTCACCGAGGACCAGATTGGCGGGGATCCATGGAACTCAACGGAGAAGCTCGGGAACGACTCGCCGCTAAGCTACGCTCCGAAGGTGGAGACACCCCTCTTGGTGGTGCATTCGATGGAGGACTACAGGTGCCCAATGGTCGAGGGGCTCGAGTTCTTCACCGCGTTGAAGAAGCTCGGCAAGGAGGCAGAGCTGGTCCTATTCCCTGGAGAGAACCACGACCTTTCAAGGGTTGGGAAGCCGAAGCACCGAGTTGCCCGCCTGAACCACTATATCCGCTGGTTCGACGGACACCTAAAGCGCAAGAGGTGAAGGCCTCCCGATGGAAGGCATCATGGTTGGAGTCTTTGGGACGGAGCCGGAGACCAAGAGCGCCTTCGAGTCGAGCATAGCCAAGAAGAGCGAAGCCGAGGGTATCACGGTCTTTAATCGGGTTGAGGCCGGCCGCAGGTACTCCTTTCTTGACACTTCTGACTATCCAGACCGGATTCAGGGCTACTCTCGCGTGGCGTCAATCTCTGACCATGCGCTCTACCTGTTTCCGAAGTCCGGCAGACTGTCCGCGCCCGATGGAGAGCTCGCAGTGCTCCTCGGTTCCCTGGGCCTCCCTGGTTCCCTTGAGCTGATGGATGGGTCTGTCACACCCGAAACTGCGGCTTCGGCATTGAGAGGCACAACCGTCGCCACCTATCACGTCGAGGAGCGGTCCTCGGTATCCGCTGCGATTGACCTGTCTTCTGCGGGCACGAGGCAGGACTGGCCAACGAAGGGAACCATGGTCTACGTCGACCGGTCCTTCAGCGTGAAGGGTGTCGGGACGGTCGCACTAGGTTTCGTCCTCGCCGGAGCGATATCGATTCACAACCAGTTGAGAGCCATTCCTGGGCCAGATGGGCAAGAGATCGACGTGAAGGGGATCCAGGTCAACGATGTAGACGTGGAGACAGTTGGAAGAGGAATAAGGGTGGGCCTCTCGCTGCGGGGAGTTGAGGCTAAGGACCTAGAGAGAAGCCATTGGCTAGACGACGGTTCGTTCACTCTCACCGACAACCTCATGTTCAGATTCGCGAAGTCTCCGTTCTACAGGCAAGAGGTTACCGGACGCGACCTTCACCTCCAGCTCCCCGGTGAGATATTGCCGGCGAGTCTCTCCGACGGAGGCCCAGGCCTTGTCAAGGCCTCTCTTCCGGCTCCTGTGCCGGTCTGGAATGGTCTGAAGGCCGCGGTCATTGACCTCAACGGCAAGGCGCTGCGCATCGCCGGTGGAGCGACTCTGGTCCTGTGATTCGACAAGGTGGCAGTTCTTGAGCCGGGTCTTCGAGGAACTCCAACTGGGCCACGGCGGATCCCGCGCGCCTCTGGACTTCCTCGGCGCACACAGTCGTTAACTCCGTTTAACTCGGGAGTTAACGACTTTAACTCGTCCAAACGTGCAGGATCATGTCCATCTCACGAAAGTCGGTGTTGCTCGCTAACCCAGTTAACTCGTTAACCAGAGGAAGTCCGGAGAAATCTCCCCTAGGGTGTAGTAAGACCATAATGCTCGGGAGGGGGTCTAGAGACGCCTACAGGAGCAGGAAGGGCGAGACCACGCCGAAATCGGACACCAAGAGGGACGACGAAGTAAAGAAGAAGGTGCGATGGCTTCTCAAGAAGCGCGCGGTGTTGATACAGTCTTAGATTCAAGCCATCAGTTTAGAGTCTATCGCGCGCTCCGCTATGCTAACGGGCCGATGTCGACAATCGACTTACCCTCATCCTTTAATCCAAGCCGGCGGAAACCGGACCAGCTGTCAGAGATGGAAGTAGCAACTCTAGGGAGCGGTTGCTTTTGGTGCTCTGAGGCCGTCTTCACGGAGCTGAAAGGAGTCTCCAAAGTGGAGCCAGGTTACTCAGGCGGGAAGGTCGCCAATCCCACATATGAACAGGTCTGCAGCGACACCACGGGGCACGCAGAGGTTGCTCAAGTTACATTCGATCCGAATTTGGTTTCATACAGAGAGCTGCTAGAAGTCTTCTTTTCAACGCACGACCCGACGACGCCCAACAGGCAGGGCAACGACGAGGGTTCGCAATACAGGTCCGTGATCTTCTATCACGACGAGGGGCAGATGAGGGCCGCCCAGGAGATAGTTGCTGAGCTGACCAGAGACAAGGCCTTCAAGAACCCGATTGTGACCGAGGTATCGCCGTTTGAGGCGTTCTATCCCGCAGAAGACTACCATCGGGATTACTACCGGAGGAACCCGAGGCAGCCCTACTGCCAGGCTGTGATCTCGCCCAAGCTTGCAAAGTTCAGGACCCACTTCCAGTCGAAGCTCAAGAAGTCAGCCACGAACTCGAACTGACCTGCGTCAGGACATATCTTTGAAGACATTTTTCGGGTTGACGGGAACGCCAGGGACTGGAAAGAAGACCATAGCACCAATGGTTGCTCGCAAGATAGGCCTCCCCTGCGTTAGCCTTCGCGACCTTGCGGTCTCCTCAGGGCAGATGAGGAAAGACGCACGTGATGCAGAGATCGACACCGCCGCCCTTGGCAGGTACCTTGTGAAACAAGTGGGCGGGCCCGCCCTCATCTACGGCCACCTCCTGCCCTATGTTGCCCGGGCTCGGGACTTGCAGAGGGTAGTGGTCTTGAGGTGCGAACCGAAGGCCTTGAAGCGGCGGCTCTTGGCCAGGGGTTACCAGGCCGACAAGGTAGTGGAAAACGTCGAGGCGGAGCTGATTGGTGTCCTCTCGGCAGATTCCTTCGCCGCGTTCGGGAGCAGGAGGACAGCGGAGTTTGACACCACGGCGTCCAAGCCGAGTGAGGTGAGCAGGGCAATA
>Ga0326727_10007521_pt1 | contig 28702 bp, 23 predicted proteins | sample MB2enrmetagenome_FD_207643 | JGI IMG/M metagenome (GOLD analysis project Ga0326727, IMG submission 207643) | Lab enriched peat soil microbial communities from McLean, Ithaca, NY, United States - MB29MY | ecosystem: Environmental > Terrestrial > Soil > Wetlands > Peat | place: USA: New York... | reverse complement strand
GACCTACGCCTTTTCCTTTTCTTCCTTGTACGCCTGCTTGCCGGCTTCAAGCGCGGCAGCGAATTGATCACGTTGCTGCTGCAGCAATTCTTTCCCTTTCTCCACGTATTCGGAGGTCATTCCCGCAACGGACTTGGTACGGTTGGTCACAAGATCTGCGCCTTCACGGGCTTTCGTCGCAATCAGCTTGCGGGTTTCCTCTCCGCTCCGGGGAGCAAGGAGGAGTGCCGTCGCGGCTCCAATCATCGCACCAAGCATCAAAAACAATGCCTTTTCGCCTGCGCCACCTTCTTGGCTCATAAATCCTCCTCCCGTAATGGGCTTTTGATAACACGCGTTCACGCCAAAAGTCAAACCCCAAATCCCTGTGCCTTGGAGGATTGACAATTCCTGACGGGTGCTTGACGAATGATGATCGGACGGAAGCCCCCGAGGTGGGATATAATGAAGGCCATCATGCCAGCCAAAATAACAGTCAGCCCGGAAAAGCAGTCGGATCGAATGAAGAAAATCTTAAGCGGCCTCGACAGCGCCTACCCGAATGCCCAGTGCGCGCTTCACCACACCAATCCGCTGGAACTTCTGATTGCCACCATCTTGTCGGCCCAGTGCACGGACGAGAGAGTGAACCTGGTCACAAAGGATCTGTTCCGAAAATACCGCACGCCTCGAGACTACGTAAAAGTCCCGCGCGAAACACTGGAAAACGATATCCGGTCGACCGGTTTCTACCACAATAAAGCCAAGAGCATCCAGGGGGCCTGCCTCATGATCCTGGAGAAATTCGCAGGCTCGGTCCCCGACACCATGGAAGCGCTGGTCGAGCTTCCCGGTGTTGCGCGCAAAACCGCCAATGTCGTCCTGGGTGTCGCCTTCGGCAAAGCGGAAGGCATCGTTGTCGATACCCACGTCTTCAGGGTATCCAGGCGCCTGGATCTTACGGATTCCGACACGCCCGAGCGCATCGAGAACGATCTCATGAAATCCGTGCCCCGCAGCCGGTGGATTTCGTTTTCCCACCAGATGATTCTTCACGGCCGCAACGTCTGCAGAGCCCGAAATCCTCTCTGTGTCGAGTGCCCGGTGGAAAAGGTTTGCGTATCGAAGGACAAAACCAGCTAGACATCGCGCCCTCCCGCACGGGCGCTGCGGTTTGGCTCCACCCAAAAACGGAAGCGGCAGGCAGCTGGCCTAGGAAACCTGGAAGCCGGATGCAGGAGAACGGATACGTGCGTGGTTTCCGCTCCGGTTCATTCGGCGAAGAAGGGATGCGCCAGGGCTGAATAAGGCGGCTGACCTTTCCCCGGGGTTCTCCTCCCCGCCCGCAGCGCGACTGCCGCGGCCAGAGAGAGAGTGGCTCCCATCGTCATGCCAAGAGTCTTGGCATTGAGGCGGACTTGGCCGTGCGGTAGGCTCGAGCATCTCTTCGGACCGCGTTTCAGCGCATCCCAGAAGGATTGCCGTTCGCTCGTTCGGTTCAACGGGATTCCGCTCCGTGGATGCGCTCGGGGGATCGGGTGCGGCCTGAGGGAGTCCGCCTCCCGCACCGGACCTATCCAATCAGCACAAGATGCAAATCCATCACATTCGTCCGGGTCGGACCCGTGACGATCAGGTCGCCAAGCTTTTTGAAGAAATGGTGGGAATCGTTGTTCTCCACGGATTCGTTCAGAAAACGCGCGCCGAACTTGAGGGAACGGCTCAGGGTTGTATTGTCGGCGATGGCGCCGGCGGCGTCCGTCGGTCCATCGGTGCCGTCCGTTCCTAAACTGGCAACAAGGCACGGCGCGGGGAGGGCTGCCAGTTGGCGGACGCAATGCAACGCGAATTCCTGGTTGCGGCCACCCTTCCCGCTTCCGGTAACTTTGACCGTCGTCTCGCCCCCGCTTAGGATACAGGACGGGCGGCGCAGGGGGCGGTTTTCGAAAACGACCTCGCCTGCAATGCTCATATGGAACCGCGCGGCAGCCGCAGTCTCCCCTTCGAGGCGGCTCGTGAGAACCAGGACGGCGTATCCCAGCCTTCTTGCGGTCCGGGCTGCAGCGGTACAGGCTTGAGCGCTACTGCCGACAATGCAGGTCTCGCTTCTGCGGAAGGCCGGGTCATTCTCCTTCGGCGTTTCTGGAATCCGGCCGGCCGAACCAAGGGTCAATCGCTCCTTCACCCCGAGCGGTATCCGATCCCAGAGCCGCAGCCTCTGCAGTATTGCCATGCAGTCGCCGAAGGTCGTCGGGTCCGGCGCCATCGGCCCCGAGGCGATCGTGCCCACATCGTCTCCGACAACATCGGACAGGATCAGCGATAGGACCTCCCTCGGCGCCAGCATCCGGGCCAGTCCCCCCCCCTTGATGCCGGACAGGTGCTTGCGAACTGCATTCAGTTCGCGGATGTCCGCTCCGCCATTGAGGAGGAGCCGGGTGCATTCCAGCTTGTCTTCAAGCGTGATCTGCGGGGCGGGCGAAACCAGAAGCGAGGACGCGCCGCCCGAGAACAGGCAGAGAACGAGGTCATCCTCCCCGATCTGGTCCTTCACCAATTGGACGATCCGCGTCGCCGAGGTGAGGCTGTTCGCATCGGGCAACGGGTGTCCGGCCTCCATCAGCTGCAGTTTATTGAGAGGGACGCCATGGCCGTACTTTGTCACGACCATCCCGCCGGCAAGATGCCGGCCCAAGATTTTTTCTGCGGCGTGCGCCATGCAGGCGGACGCTTTCCCGGCTCCCAGGACCCAGACCTTTCGAGACCTGCCGAGATCATACCGTTGTCCATTGACCTCGAGCGTGCGCCCGTCGCGCTTGACGATTTTTCTGATCGCGGTTTCCGGGTCCACGGCGCGCAGCGCCGCCGTCCAGATTCGCGCGGCATCTGCCCGGAGCCCACGGTGGGATTTCATAACACACCCATCGCGCCCAGGTTCAGATTTCGAAAAATTCTTTCGTAAAGGTCCGAAAAGACCGTTACGACCTGCGGATCAAACTGCGTCTGGGCACACCGCGCGAGCTCCCGAATCGCATCCTCGGGCGATCGGGGCAAGCGGTAGGGCCGGCCGATGGTGATGGCATCGAAGGCTTCCACGACGGCAATGACACGCGCCCCCAAGGGGATCAGGTTGCCTCTGAGCCCGTCCGGATAGCCCGTTCCGTCAAAGCGCTCCCGGTTATGGCGGATGGATTTCAGGACCTCTTCGTCATCCAGGATGGGCCGCAGCACCTCACCCGCAAGCGAGGTGCGTGTCTGGAGCCGGCGCTGCTCTTCCGGCGTCAACATGCCCTGCTTGTTCAGCAGCATGTCTTCCACGAGAATCATCCCAACATCATGCAGGAGCGCCGCAAGATAGACCTTGCGCACACCGTCCTCGGTCATGCGAAGCTCCCGGGCAACAAAACGGGCCTTTTCGGCAACCCTCAGGGAATGCCCTTCGTTGAACGGGACCTTCAGGTCGAGCAGATGGATGAACACGTTCGTCATGGAGTAAAAAAGCCGCCGTGTTTCGGCCGCGCGTTCGGCCGCCATCTCGAGCAGGTATTTCTGGTATTCCCGGTTGGCATTCTCCATGCGCCTTTTATCCAAAGCCCGGTCGGCTGAAAGGAGGACCTGCTCAAGATTGAAGGGTTTGATAATGTAGTCATACGCCCCCAAGCGCATGCTTTTGATCGCCATGTCCGTGCTGTCGTTCCCTGTGATCATGAGCACGATGACCTCGGGATGCGTGGTCTTGATTTCCTCGAGCAGTTCCGTCCCTTGCTTGCCCGGCATCCGGATATCCGCGAAGGTTATGTCAAACCTATGGGCGGCGAGGGCTGAAAGGGCGTCCTCTGCGCTCCCGACGGCTACGCAGTCATACCCGGCATCCTCGAGCGTGGACTTCAGGATTTCCTGTATATACAGCTCATCATCAACGACCAGCACCTGCCCTTTGTTCTTGGTCATAGAATTTTCCTGTATGGGACGGGCCTCCGGACCCGCTCAGCGCCTTTCGACAATGGACGCCGCGACAATGTTGGCAATCGCGCCGCGCAGATGATTGAGCTCCTTGCCGCCTTCGGGGTGCACGCGATTGCTCAGAAGGATTACGAAGGTATCGCTGGCGGGGTGGACCCAGACGGAAGTGCCGCTGAATCCGGTATGCCCATAGCCCCCCTTGAACAGATCCCCTGCGGGAGCGGAATAGCTCGAGTCAATATCCCAGCCCAACCCCCTCACATTCGGCAACCCGGGCGGCGTTTGAGGGCTGATCATCGCCTCTACCGCCGCCCGCGACAAAATACGGGCACCCTGATAGGTCCCTCCGTTCAGAAGCATCTGTATGTAGACCGCAAGGTCCTGCGCGGTGGAAAACAGGCCCGCGTGCCCGGCCACGCCTCCCATTTTCCATGCGGTGGGATCGTGGACTTCCCCGCGCAGCATGGTGTCCAGAGACTCCGCGGACTGACCTTTCAGATACCGAAGCGTGTTCCTTCTCGGCTCGGTCGGTGCGATACGCGAAGCCAGATTGGCCGGCGGACGGAAAAGGGTTTCCTTCATGCCAAGCGGAACAAAGATCTGCTCCCGCGCAAAAACATCGAGCGCCTTGCCTGAAATCGAGCGCACCAGTTCGCCCAGGGCAACAAAGTTCAGATCGCTGTAGGCGAATTCTTTCCCGGGGTCCGCGACCGTTTTGACTTTCCACAACTCTTCGAGCGCGGCCGCTTCGCCCGACCAGGGCTTCGAAAGATCAAAATCCGGCGGCAGCCCGGAGTAATGCGTCAGGAGCTGGCGCACCGTGATGGCATCCTTTCCGCCGCCGCTGAAATTCGGGAGATAGCGCTTAACCTTATCCTCCAGCCTGAGACTGCCATTGTCGACGAGCAGCATGACGGAAGGCGCGGTAGCCATCACCTTCGTCAGCGAAGACATATCGAAAATCGTATCGACGCTCATCGGTTCGACCCCGGGTTGAACCGCTCGGTTCCCGAACGCTTTGAGATAAGCGATCTGCCCGTGCCGCCCGACCAGCACGACTGCGCCCGGAGTCTCGCCCTCCCCGATCGATGCCCTCACCGCGTCATCGATGAATCGAAGCTGCGACGAGAGAAGCCCAACAGCTTCCGGAGTGGTTTGAGCCAGTCCCTTGCGGGCAGTATCCGCCGAATAACCCAAAGTCGCGGAATGGAGGATGAACCCGCCAAGCACGAGGCAGCAGACCAGGAAAATTCGCATAGACAAACTCTCAGGACTCTGCATATTATCAAATTCTCGGAACTTCTGCGCCCTCCGCAGATGCCTCTAATCATGGCACGTGGGAAGACAAATCATAAACCCAAAGGTGATTCCGGATGAATGAATTTCGAGGCGTGGATTTCTATCAAACGGATGAACTCCTCTCCGACATTGAGCGCATGGTGCGGGACACCGTCCGGGAGTGGGTCAGCGAGAAGGTCATTCCCGTCATGGCGGCGCACTTCGAAGAAGGAAGCTTCCCCATGGACCTCGTCCCGGAAATGGCCGACCTGGGCGTGTTCGGCGCGAACCTGCCGGAGGAGTACGGCTGCGCCGGGATGAACAATGTGGCGTACGGACTGGTCATGCAGGAACTGGAACGTGGCGACAGCGGGTTGCGCAGTTTCGCCTCCGTGCAGGGGGCCCTGGTCATGTACCCCATATTCACGTTCGGTTCGGACGAGCAGAAGCGCTACTGGCTGCCGAAGCTGGCCAAAGGCGAAAAGATCGGCTGTTTCGGGCTGACAGAGCCTGACCACGGTTCCGACCCGGGAGACATGAGCACACGCGCGGAAAGAAGCGGAAATCACTTTGTGCTCAACGGCTCCAAATCCTGGATCACGAACGGCACGATTGCGGATGTCGCGATCGTCTGGGCCAAGCTCGACGGGGAGGTCAGAGGCTTTCTCCTGGAGAAGGGGGCTCCCGGCTTCACGGCTCCGGAGATCAAGCACAAGATGTCTCTGCGCAGTTCCGTCACCTCCCAGCTGATCTTCGAGGACTGCGCCGTCCCACAGGAGAACCTGCTGCCGAAATCCAAAGGACTTCTCTCGCCTCTCCGGTGTCTGAATCAGGCTCGCTACGGGATTGCCTGGGGGGTGCTGGGAGCGGCCATGGAGTGTTACCAGACCGCACTCGAGTACTCGCAGGCGAGGGTGCAATTCGATCGTCCGATCGGCGGGTTCCAGCTTGTGCAGGAAAAGCTCGTCGACATGCTGACGGAGATCACCAAAGGCCAGCTGCTGGCCTTGCGGCTGGGCCGGCTCAAAGACGAAGGCAAGATCGACCAAAACCACGTCTCCATGGCAAAGAGGAACAATTGCGCCGCTGCGCTGGAGATTGCGCGGGCGGCGCGTGACATCCTGGGCGCGAATGGAATCAGCCTCGAATACCCGGTCATTCGCCACATGTGCAACCTGGAGGCGGTCAAGACCTACGAGGGGACCCACGATATCCACACGCTGATCCTCGGGCACGCCATCACGGGATTGAGCGCGTTCCGATAGACGGCTACCGGCTGATTGACGGCCGCTGTCTGGCCGGTAATTTGGAGCTTTGAATTGTTTTATAGAGCTGCAAGTATTCAGCGGCGGATCTGTTCCACGACCAGTCCTTGGCCATCGCACGAATGCTGAGTTTTCTCCAGCGAACCGCATCGGAATAGACGGCCAGCGCCCGTCCTATGGCAGAGAGCATCTCCCCGGAGGTATATCCGGAAAAGCAGAATCCGGTGCCTTTCTCCGGTTCATAGTCGATGACGGTGTCGGCGAGCCCGCCCGTTGCCCTCACGACCGGAATCGTCCCGTAGCGCAGACTGTAGAGCTGGTTCAGGCCGCAGGGCTCAAATTTGGAGGGCATCAGGAAAAGGTCGGAGCCGGCCTCGACCTGGTGTGCCAGTTCGTTGTCGAACGACAAGCGCACCCCGACTTTCCCTGGGTATCGGGAAGCGATCCGTTCAAACAGATCATGATATTTCTTTTGGCCGGTCCCCAGGACGACGAGCTGCAGATCCATCGCCGTGATCTCTTCAATGGCTTCCTCGACAAGATCAAATCCCTTCTGATCCACCAGCCTGGAGACAACGCCAATCAATGGGACCCGCTCTCGGTGGAGAGGCAGGCCGAAGAACCGAAGCACGTGCTCCTTGCATTTCGCCTTTCCGGAAAGATTTCGCGACGAAAACCGGGCGGGGATCAGCGGGTCCGTCTCCGGGTTCCACTCGTTGTAATCAATGCCGTTGACAATGCCGCTGAGGGCTTCTCTCCTGTTGCGCAGGATGCCTTCCAACCCCATGCCGAACGCATGGTCGGTCTGGATTTCCTGCGAATAGGTCTGACTGACGGTATTCACTTTATCCGCCAGCTCAATCGCCGCCTTCATGAAATTGACCCTCCCCCAGTATTCAAAGGGAGACATGGGATAGAAATGCGCCAGACCGATTCCCGCATAGGAGAGCGATTCCTTCGGGTAGAGCCCCTGGTAGGCAAGGTTGTGGATGGTGAACAGAGTCCCCACGTCGGCAAAGAAAGGATCGTTGGGGTAAGTCAGCTTGAGGATCCCGGGAATCAGTCCGGTGTGGGAATCATGGCAGTGGATGACATCCACGGAAAGCCTGAGCCTCGACAGCAGCTCAAGCCCCGCCTTCATGAAAAACACGAACCTCTCCGCGTTGTCGGCAAACCCTTCGCCGGTGGCAGGATCATCATAGATTCCATCCCGGTCGAAGTATTTCCGGGATCCGATCAAAAACACATCCACATCCGACTCGCTCATGCGGGTTTGATGGACCTCGGCCCGCTCGACCGTTGGCCCCATCGGGACATCGAATTCCGGCACAGCGGAACAGGAACGGATGTGATGCTTCGCGAAATCCACGGAGCGATAGGCCGGGACCAGGACAACGGGCTTTGCGCCAGCCGTTGCCAGCGCCTTGGGCAAAGCGCCGACCACATCACCCAGTCCCCCGACTTTGGCGTAGGGAGCGGCTTCCGCCGCAAACATCGCAACCCTCAAGATTGAACCGGGAGTTGACATCTTTATCTTCGGCCTAATGCCTGATTCCTGACACGAGGGCCGGCCTGGTCTCAGCCGGGAATCAGAGCTCCGTTTGGCGCAGGTATTTCGCAGCGTCCTCCGGTGCGACGGGATTGATGTAGAAACCGGTCCCCCACTCAAATCCCGCCACCTGAGTCAACCGTGGAATGAACTCAATATGCCAGTGATAATCAAGCTCGATCGTTCCCCACTCAGCGCCGTGCCGGTGCCTGGCCTTCACGTTCGGAACCGTGTGGACCAAAAAGTTATAGGGGGGGTCTTTCAGGCATTTCTTGACTCGAAGCAAGACTTCCTTCAGCAGCACGGCGAGGTGATACAACATTTCGTCGCTTGCGTCGGCAAAACTGTGGTGGTGGTGCCGCGGGGCGATAAAGAGCTCGAAGGGGAATCGGGAGGCGAATGGCGCCAGGGCCACAACCTGCTCGCCGGCGATAACGATCCTGGACCCGGACTCCAGCTCCTGCTCAATCAGATCGCAAAAGAGACAACGCTCCTTTTCAAGGTAGTGATCCTTCGCGGCATTCAGTTCTTCCACCAGCGTCAGCGGCGTGACCGGGGTGGCGATCAATTGGGTGTGTGGATGGGACAGCGACGCACCGGCGGCCGCCCCGTGGTTCTTGAAGATCAGAACGTATTTGAAACGCTGGTCCCGCAACAGGTCAACGAGGCGCTCCCGATAAATCCGGAGCACCTTATGAATGTGCTCGATGGGCGCGTCGGCCAATTGGAGGTTGTGATCCGGTGTTTCGATGATGACCTCGTGAGCCCCGACGCCGTTCATTCGGTCGTAGGCGCCCAGGCCTCGGCGGTCGAGACTCCCCTCGATCCGAAGAGCGGGAAACTTGTTGGGGATCACACGCACTTCCCACCCGGGCTGATTGGCGCCGCTCCCGTTCCTGACAGCGGCTATCTCCGGCGGCGTTTTGCTCTCGTTCCCCTCGCAGAAGGGGCAGATGCCTCCGGTGGGCAGGGATTCATTGCGGGGAAAATCATCGGGCCGGCGGCCCCGTTCTGAAGCGATGATGACCCAGCGTCTCTGGATAGGATCGTGGCGCAGTTCAGGCATAGGAATCAGATCTCTTCAACCAGGGCTTCATGCCCCGGCATAAACGGTCGATGCTATCATCGCCGATCAGGGAATTCAATCGGGAGTTCGGACCGAATCAGGCTGGAATCGGCAAGATAGTATTTCAGCACATATTCCTGCACCATTCGCCAGGTGGTGAATTTGGGAAGCATCGTTGCCATGGAGTGCCTGATTTTGGCGATCCATTTCCGGGGGACGCCGCGTTCATCGCGGTCATAGAAACAGGGGACGACCTCTTCCGCCAGGACCCGCATTAAATTGGCATTGTCGACCCGGTCCTGCTCCAGGACGGATGAGGGTTGACTGTCTTCCCCAATCGCGAAGCCGTTCGTGCCATCATAGGCTTCACGCCACCAGCCGTCCAGAATGCTTAAATTCAAACCTCCGTTGCAAATGATCTTTTGCCCGCTCGTTCCCGAGGCCTCCAAAGGCCTTCGGGGATTGTTCAGCCATACGTCGCACCCGGAAACCATCTGGCGTGCGACATGCACGTCGTAGTTTTCGATGAAGACCAATCGCCCTCGAAGCTCGCTGTATTTGCTCAGGTGGATGATTTTTTGGATCCGGCGCTTGCCCTCGTTGTCCGCCGGGTGGGCCTTGCCTGAAAAGATGAACTGAATCGGCCGGAGCGGATTGGTCGCGAGTTTGATGATGGTGTCGTAATCCTCAAACACCAGAGTGCCGCGCTTGTAAGTCGCGAAACGCCGTGCAAAACCGATCGTGAGAGCGTCCGGATCGAGCAGGCGATCCAGGGGGCCGGTTTCTCCCGGCATGACGTGACCCAGCAGCAGGCGGCGGCGGGTGAACTCAATCAGGGCGCGCCGGAGCCGATAGCGCAAGGCCCAAAGCTCCTCATCCGTTACAAATTCCGGATCCAGCAGGCGCTCCCAGAAGCTGCTGGAGTAGATGTCCCTATCCCACGCCGGCCCCAGCTTATTCCTCCAGAAGTTGCGGACCGGCCCCTTCATCCACCCCATGAGGTGGATGCCGTTCGTGATATGGCCGATCGGCACTTCATCCGCGGATTTCCCGGGATAAAGCCCTTGCCACATGTTGCGGCTCACTTTGCCGTGCAGCTCGCTGACGGCATTCGCCGAGCGCGAGGTTTTCAAAGCCAGCACCGTCATGCAGAAAGGCTCGTTTTCGTTGTTGGGGTCGACGCGCCCGAGCGCCATCAGCTCTTGAAACGAAGGGGTGATCTGGGGCTGAAAGCTCTGCATCGCATATTGGACAAGGTCGGGGCTGAAACGGTCATGTCCCGCTTCCACCGGGGTGTGGGTCGTGAAAATGCACTGACCCCGGGTTCGGGCAAGAGCTTCGTCAAAAGAGATTCCCTGCGCCACTTTCTCGCGGATCAATTCCAGGGAGACAAAGGCCACGTGCCCTTCATTCATGTGGTAAAGAGAAGGCTGGATGTGAAGGGCGCGCAGCAGGCGCACTCCTCCGATCCCGAGCAGCATTTCCTGCATTATGCGGGTCGAATTGTCGCCGCCGTAGACCCGCAGAGTGAGGTCGCGATGAAGGCGCTCATTCTCCGGACGGTCGGCGTCGAGCAGATAAATGGGGCACCGGCCGACATTGACTTTCCAGGCCTGGATATAGACTCGGGAGAGATTGATTTCCACCTCGAATAGAAGCCTCTCGCCCGACGAGTCGAGGACCGGCTCGAGAGGGAGCGAGGCGGGATTCAGCGGCGTGTAAAACTCCGTCTGCCAGTTGTCTTTGTCGATCACCTGGTGGAAATAGCCTTCCCGGTACATCAGGCTGATGCCCACCAGGCCGATGCCGAGATCGCTGGCGGAACGCGCGTGGTCGCCCGAAAGGATTCCCAGCCCCCCGGCAGCGATCGGCAGGGTTTCGTGAAACCCGTACTCAGCCGTAAAGTACGCCACGGGATGGGAGATGAGAGACGGCGCGTGGTGAAAAGCCCAGGTATGCTTCTGGTTCATGTAGGCATCGAAGGCCGCCAGAGCGCTTTGCACGCGCCGGGAGAAGACCGGATCCTGCAGCCGCATCCGCAGTTCATACTCGGAAATGTCCTGCAAAACGGCGACGGCGTTGTGATAGAGGTCCTGCCAGCCGCGCGGAGACAATTCCTGAAAGATCTCCTGGCATTCCTGGTTCCAGGTCCACCAGAGGTTTTTCGCAAGTTCCTTGAGTCGGGCCAGGAGCTCGGCAGTTTCGTCTGAATAGGAAAGCGGATTCGTGTTCAGCGTAGTCTCTCCCTCTGTTTCGGAGCGGTTAAACCATCCACTCCTGCTGGTCCAGGCCCCACGGATCCGTGGGCACCGTCAAATAGCCTGTCGTCGGGAACCGTTCCAGGTCCCGGCCATTCTCCAGGACCGAAATGAAGAATGTTACATCAGCCGGCTTCTCCACTCCAAGGACGCCAAGCGGCAGAGCCAATTCCAGAATCTTGTTGGCCGCAAAGCCAGGAACTCGACGGGCATCAGGCCAAACAACGGTTTCGAGGCGCCACTCACCGTTTGGCATGCGTTGGAGGGCCAGACTGCATTTCTCCGGCGACGTAAACCGCAATTGGATCGATCCTCCGGCTGGAAAATTTTTGATTTTATCCGCGATCAAATCGATCCGCAGATAAAAAAAGTCGAGATCAAACCCGAAAAACACCTTTTCCAGCATCCGGTCCGTGCGGTGCATCGAGTCCCCGCCGCCGGCAACAGCATACCCGGCTGAAATCCATTCGAAATAATCGCTGACCAGTCCGTCCAGCCGCGGAGTCATCGTGTGAACCGGATTCCTGTGCCTGACCGCCGGCAGTGTTTTCTTGATGGGATCATCCAGACCGGCGGGAGGGGTTTCCCCAAGCAGCCGGTAAACGCTCTTCAGATGACTGCGGAATAAGGCGTCGAATGCCGCAGCATTTTCAGTTTGGTGATCATCGCCGAACCACCAGAACCAGTCACTCCCCTCTGCAATCATCATTTCGTGGAATGCTTGCCGCAGTTCGGGAGCATCCGGATGCCCGAGTTGGAATGAACCGAGCAGGCGCCGGGCGGCGGAGATAAGCTCCCAGGCCCTGTTTTTTTCAGGGTGGCCGATCCAGGTTGCCAGATTCCCATCAATCCAGCTTCCAGATACGATCGGGCTCAACGGTTCCCGGCGACTCTCGAGATCGAGGAACTCGGAAAACGTCACCGTGCGAAGATCGGACGAATTCGTCAGTGTTTCGTACAGGCGTTTCAGAAACTCCGAGCCGTTGTCCGGGTAGTGTTCCCACGCGTTCTCGCCATCGAGAATGACGGGCACGATCGAGTGCCGCCCATCATCGGGAAGGCTTTGGTGAATTCGGCGCAATCGCCCCACAAAATCGGCCACCGCATCTTTTGGGTTCCAGGAAGAATAGGAAAAACCCAAGAGGTCGGACAGAGCGTGGTCGCGAAAGAAGAGGCAGGGTCCGGAGCCGCCCGGTCCCGAAACGTAGGCGCAGTATTTGCGCTCCGGCGGCAGTGCGCCGCTCACACGGCCATCGCGGTGAAGCGAGTTCCAGAGAACACTCTCATCGGAAGCCAGCCAGCGGAATCCCGCTTTTCCGGCCAGATTCAAAGAGGCGTCACTGATGGCTCCTTCGGAAGGCCACATGCCCTGCGCCGCGGATCCGAAAACCTTCCGGTAAGCTTTCGCGGCGCCATCGATCTGATCGCTTGCATCCTGCGGGCATGAGAAGGGTTCTCGAGGGAGTTCGATCGATGGCAGAGCATCCCTTGCCGCACGGAGATCGCACAGCAGCGGCAGGATCGGGTGATAGTAAGGAGAAATCGAAAACTCGATCGCGCGCGACTCCGAAAGCCGGCGGTAGTAGGGCAGGATTCGACCGATGAATGCGTACTGAATTTCCAAAAGCTTCCGCTTGTCCTGCTCCGTAAAGCCCCTGGCTTTTTCAAACAGGCCGGCAATCTCCGGGTCCTTCCGAAGCTCTGGGCCGCACCACGTCAGATTGTACCAGAGCTGCAGATCCCGATAATCCTGGACCGAGTACAAATGGAGTCCGGTTGGGAACTCCCCATGCTCGTCGACCGAGCCCCTGCGATCCCAAAGCTCTTTGTATCGCGGATACGGCAGCAGCATATGCACCGGGGAAAGCTGAAAAAAGGTGCGAAGCAGAAAAGCCTTCTCCTGAGTATCGAGAGAGGATGCGTCGCGCAGCGTCAGGAGGGCCTGGACTTCGTTCGCCTCCCCCGAACCGTAAGCCTTCAGCTGGTCAATGAGCGAGGGCACCAGATTGATCGTCAAATGGACATGGCTCTCCCGCTCCGCGATGGCGGCCATGTCAAAGTAGTCTTTAATGGCATGAAAGCGGGTCCACGGCAGAAGGGTTTCCCCGGTCTGTGTCTGGCGGTAATCCGGCTGATGCATGTGCCAGAGAAAAGCTACACAGAGCGGTTTCTTAAACATGAATTCTCCTGTCGTTCAGCATAGCAAAATCAAGCACCAGGCCGCCAGCCAGACTTCCAACCTGAAAGGTCGGTGCCTCCCCGCCTTCGAGCACAACGCGGCATTGTTCTTATCGGCACGAATCCGCATCCGCATTTCTTGCAAATATTAAGCATGGATTTCACTTGACTCGCAGGTTCGTGCGGTGTTATTACACGGCCGTTTCCTAAAAACTAAACGCATAGAAATTAAGAAGATGTGGCGCAGAAGAAAGGGGGGGTTCTCTTTGAATAAAGGTGATCTCGTAGGAAAAATCGCAAAAGATGCTGGTCTTACTAAATCCCAGGCGGAAGCCGCCTTCAACTCGATAGTCGCGGGCGTTACGGTTTCTCTGAAAAAAGGCCAGAAAGTGACGATCGTGGGTTTTGGAACTTTTTCAGTGGCCAAGAGAAAAGCCCGCATGGGGCGAAATCCTCAAACCGGCGTACCGATCAAAATCGCCGCGCACAAAGTGCCTAAATTTGCTCCTGGAAGCGAGCTGAGGAAGGCCGTGAGGTAAATCACCCGCGGCAGGATAATTCCTGCCGCGGGTTTAGCTCAATTCTTGCTGACAAAATCAGCAAATTCCCGCAATTTGTTTGAACGGTAGGGACTGCGGAGCTTCAGAAGCGCCTTCTCCTCTATCTGCCGTATCCGTTCCCGCGTCACCTGGAATATCTCTCCAACTTCCTGCAAGGTGTATTCCTTCCCCGTTTCGTTGAGGCCGTAGCGCATCCTCACGATTTCCTGCTCGCGCGGAGACAGGGACTGCAAGGCGGAATTTGTCACTTCCCGCAGATTGTGCTTCAACACATCTTCATCCGGCGACACCGCGTTTTTGTCCTCGATGAACTTGTTCAGCACGGCATCCTTATTGTCCGCGATGCTGGCTTCCAGGGAAATCGGCTCCTGGGCGGCCTTCAAGATCTGGGTCACTTTGGAAACCGGCGTTTTGAGCTCTTTGGCAAGCTCGTGAACGGAAGGCTCGTGTCCCATGCGCTTGGTGAGCTCATTGGCAACTTTCAGAACGCGGTTCATGGCTTCGACCATGTGCACGGGGATTCGAATCGTCCTCCCCTGGTCCGCAATAGCGCGGGTGATGCTTTGCCGGATCCACCACGTCGCATAAGTCGAGAATTTGTGCCCCAGGCGGTAATTGAACTTGTCCACAGCCTTCATCAATCCGATGTTCCCCTCTTGAACCAAATCCAAGAGATCCAAACCCGGATAGGAGTAGTTTTTTGCGATACTGAGAACAAGCCTCAGATTGGACCGCACGAACTGATCTTTGGCGTGCAGCATTTCCGTTTTGTTTTCGCTGATCAGCGCCAGAATCTTGCGCAGTTCCTCCGTGTTGGTCAGATACTGAGCTTCGAGCTGATTCAGATGCGCGCGCGCCTCCCGGACGGCCTTGGGGTTCGAAGCGCGCTGGGAGAGGGATTTGACTGCCACCTGCGCGGATTCCATACGGTGCAAAACCTCTTCCAGACTTCCGATCAGGGCCCCGATCTGATTCTCGGAGAAATCGATCTTTTGAAGGGACGTGAAAATAGCCTCACGATTGCTTTTGATCCTGTTCAGATCTCTGCTCCCCTTGGCTTTTCTGTGCTGAAAGTCCCCTTTCGCGAGCCGGTACTTGGCTTCCAGTTTTTCAAGGCGGGAAACGATCCGGCGAATCTGCTTGATGCGAGCCCGGGTGCGTTCCTCGAGGGAAACTTCATTTTCAGGTTGCTCCCGCTTCTCTTCCATTCCGAATTGGGGCATTGCGACTGGAGCTCCTGCGGGCTGGAGTTCATCCGCAAGCTCCATGATTTTGTACGTGTTGATCGTCGTCAGCGACAGGAGCCGCAAGGTATTGACTTTGGCAGATTCGATCTTTTTGGCCAGATAGACTTCTTGCTCGCGGGTCAACAAGGGAATCTTGCTCATGCTCCGGTAATAGATGTACAGGGGGTCTGCAGAGGCCGTGGATTCCTCTCCCTTGCCAACAGGCCTGCTTTCGTTCGGCACGCGGGCAAATCGGACCCTGTCCACGTAGTTGGCTCGCGTGAGTCGCGGAAATGCTTCGGGAACCCCTAAACCTTCCTCGTCCAAATCGATCGAGTCGTATCCGGTTTCTTCCAGAAAATCGTCGTTTTCTAATTCGATCATCGTCAGTAATATCCTCTAAGGAGAATTTTTTCGAAAACCGCGTTCCTCCAACCTAAACCTTCTTTTATAATGACTTAGGGGCGTTTCGTGGTTTCTGGTCCCTACTTCTCAATACCCGAGAGCAATCACAACTGTATAGATAATTTATATTGAGAATAGTTTCAGGGGGCGGTATAAAATTTTCTATACCTCAAGGTGGCGCCTCGTTGAATCCGGTTGAAACATGACTGTCACAGACCGGTAATACGGAAGAGCACTTACTTCGTTCCGATTTTAACCATAACATCAACCGATTATTTTCGCAACCGGATTCTGAATCGAGCGTATGAATTTCCTTTGATCCACCATGGAATTAGGGAGGCGACAACCGCAAACCTCGAGGGTTGGACATTGCAAAACCAAACACGGATTTCAGACAACCGCAAAGGCAGGCGAAGGTGAATGCTAGCGATGTTTGGGCTCACCCGTGTTCTTTGCGCCTTTCCCGGTTACCCACAAGCCCCCCATAGGCAAGCGATCACGGCATGGCCTTATGCAACATTGACTCGATAAAGGCCTTGCACTAATATGAGGGTTTTCTGAATCCTGCAAAGTCATTCCCGGGAGGAAGATGTGATCGAAGTAGAACATGTCAGCAAGGTTTACAGCGGCCGCAAGGCCGTAGATGACGTTTCATTCAGGGTGGAAAAAGGAGAAGTCCTTGGATTTCTTGGCCCCAATGGGGCCGGGAAAACCACGACTATGCGCATTCTGACCTGCTACATGCCCTCGACCGAGGGTACAGCCAGGATCGCGGGATACGACATATTTGACGAGAGCATCGAAGTGAGAAAGCGGATCGGATATCTCCCGGAAAACCCGCCTCTGTATCCAGAGATGTCTGTAAGGTCCTACCTCGACTTCGTCGCAAAAATCAAAGCGACCCCTTCAAACCAGCGCAAGAGCCAGGTTGACGAAGCGATCGGCAAATGCAACCTGGGGGACGTCGAGAACCGAATTATCGGGAGGCTCTCGAAGGGTTACAAGCAACGGGTTGGATTGGCGCAGGCGCTGCTCAACAACCCCGAGGTCCTTATACTGGACGAACCCACTCTCGGGCTGGATCCGAAGCAGATCCACGAGGTTCGATCCCTGATCAAAGGCTTGGCATCGAGCCACACCGTCATTCTTTCAACGCACATCCTTCCGGAAGTCAGCATGACGTGCAATCGAGTCGTCGTCATCAATAAAGGCAAAGTGGTGGCGTCGGGGACCCCCGAGGGTCTCGGACAGCAGATGAAGGGAGCCGAGAGAGTATCGCTGACGGTTGAAGGCCCGGTGGAAGCGGTCCGTGGCAAGCTCGCCGGCATTGACGGCGTACTGAGCGTGCAAGCGGCTGCGGAAGCCGCCGCGGGGACCTCGACCTACACCGTGGAATGCAAGCTGCACAGCGATCTCCGTCGCGCACTTGCCTCTGCGGTTGTATCCCAAGGCTGGGGGCTGCTCGAACTGCGGGGCGTCTCGATGAGTCTCGAAGACGTCTTTATCAATCTGATCACCAAAGAAGAGGCCTAGCATGCAGAACATTTTGGCAATCTGGCAGCGGGAGATGAAGAGCTATTTTGTCTCGCCGATCGCCTATGCGGTACTGACGGTATTTCTTTTCCTCACCGGACTGATTTTCTTTGGGAATCTCACGGAAGTGTACCAGTACACGATGACCACGGCGCAGATGGGCCAGGCCCCGCAGCCGATTGATGTCCCCAGTTACGTAACCCAGTCGCTCTTCAGGACGACCACGGTCATTTTGCTCTTCCTCATCCCAATGTTGACCATGGGGCTTTTCTCGGAAGAAAAGAAACGGGGCACGATTGAACTGCTGCTTACCACGCCTGTGGGCAATTTCCAGGCGCTGCTCGGAAAATACCTGGCCAGCGTGACCGTCCTGCTGATTCTGTTCGCTTCCAGCGCCATCACCATCTCGCCCCTATTTATCTATAGCCGCCCGGATTGGAAACCGATCCTGGCCGGCTACTTCGGAATGTTTCTTTACGGCGCGGCTCTTCTGGCGCTCGGCGTCTTCATCTCGACACTGACCGAAAATCAGATCGTGGCGGTGATCGTGACGTTCGGCGTCAGCCTCGTTCTCTGGCTGATCAGCGTGTTTTCCGCCTCCGCCACCGGCGCCGCCAAGGATGTCATCAACTATCTGTCCGTCATCAGTCATCTCGATGATTTCATCAAAGGGGTGATCGACACATCGCACGTTATTTACTATCTGACGTTTGCGTTCGTAGGACTTTTTCTGGCATATCGTTCACTTGAGTCCATGCGGTGGAAAGGCTAATGAAAAAATATCTACAAAAGCTCGACATATTCGGCCTGCTGCTTTTGGTGGCTGCGTTCATCTGGTATTCAAAGTCCAGCGTCTGGGGGCCAGGGAACCTGGTGCTCGCCCTTGCGGGCATCGTGCTCGTCATCGCCGGCCTCGCCGGCAACTACGCCACGGGGAAGCGCTCGACCAAATACAACACCAACTACGTGGTCTCCCTGATCTTGGTCCTTGCCATTGTCACGGGTTTGAATTACGTGGGCCAGCGTCATCCCAAGCGCATCGATACGACCGGGAGCGGACAATATACCCTTGCTCCGCAAACCCTCCAGGTGCTCGGCAAACTCCAACAGGACGTCGACATTAAGGCGTTCTTCCCCGGAGGAGACTACGCTCCGCTAAAGGAACTGCTGGTTGAATTCAGTACGGCAAGCCGTCGCGTTCACTATGAGTTTATCGATCCCGACAAAGAGCCCGATGTTGCGAAGCGGAATGACGTGACTGCTTATGGCACGGTCCAGAATCCCTTCACCGGCGCCCAGCTGAAATTCGGAACCGTCATCGTTTCGTACCAGAATCGCAGGGAAAAGGTTGAGAAGAAGTCGGAGGAGGTCCGCGAGGAAGATCTCACCAATGCCATTATCAAGGTGGAACGGTCCGAAGCCAAGAAAATCTATTTCCTCCAGGGGCACGGCGAAAAGGATCCGTCCGACACCGAAAGGGCCGGATACTCCGAGGCGAAGAAGGCGATGGAGAGCCAGGGGTACAAGGTCGACACGGTGAACCTGGCGAGCGAAGGAAAGGTCCCGGATGATGCGAAAGTACTGATCGAAGCGGGACCGACCAAAGAACCCTTCCCCCAGGAAATCCAATTCATCAAAGACTTTCTCAACAAGGGAGGCGTCAGCCTCTTTTTGCTGCTCGATCCGCAAGCTCCGACCCTCGAGCCCCTTTTGAAGGACTGGGGAATCAAGGCAGACAACGATATCGTGCTCGACGTCAGCGGAGTTGGCCGGCTCTTTGGCGCCGGTCCCACCATCCCGCTGGTTCGCAGCTACGAGAATCACAAGATTACCGATCGCTTCAAGGCCATGACCTTCTTCCCCTCCACCCGGTCGATCGAACCGGAAAGTTCGCTCCCGAGTGGAACGACAGTGGATATACTCTTCAAGAGCGACCCTAACAGCTGGGGCGAGACCGACCTGAAGAGCGAGCAGGCTTCCTACGATCCGGGCAAGGATCTCAAGGGTCCGGTCTCGCTCGCGGTGGCGGCGACCAAAGAGGTCAAGCCCGCGTCGGACAACAGCCCGGCCGTCAAGTCTCGCATGGTCGTGACCGGAACCTCCGCTTTCCCAGTGAATGCCTACTTCCCGCTGCAAGGCAACGGGAACTTGTTCATGAACATGGTCAGCTGGCTCGCGCAGGATGAAGACCTGATCTCGATCCGCCCGAAGCCGCCTGAAGACCGGCGCATCGTCCTGTCCCAAAGCCAGATGGCCATGCTGCGTCTATTCACGGTTTTTGTGCTTCCGGGAATCGCGCTCTTCGTAGGAATCGTCGTCTTCGTGAATCGCCGGAGGAGATAGATGCGTTTCAAAGGCACTCTTGTACTATTGGCCGTTTGCCTGCTATTGGGCGGCTACGTTTACTTCTATGAAATCAAGGGAGGCGAGAAGCGCGAGAAGGCGAAGGAAGCCGAGAACCAGGTATGGAAATTCGAAGGCAAAGACATCAGCCGGATCGATCTGGTCTCGCCGACCCAGACCGTCACCGCCGTGCGCCAGAACGAAAAGGACTGGGCGCTCACTTCTCCCAAAGCCTACGATGCGGACTCCGACGAGCTGAACCAGCTGGCGAATTCGGCGTCGAACATCCGGCGTGAGAGCGTCGTGGAGGCGAACGCGGCGGACTTGGCCAAATTCGGATTGAGCCCGGCCCAATCGAGCCTCAGGGTGAAAACTTACGGGGGGAAGGAATACGCCATAGACTTCGGCGCCAATAATCCCACCGGCAGTTCCGCTTATGCCATGATCCCGGGCACAAAAGAGGTTTTTCTGGTCTCCACCTCGGTCGTAAGCGCGTTCGGCAAAAAGGTGGACGACTTACGGAATCATGCGGTCCTGAGCTTTGACCAGCCCGAGGCTCAATCCCTGGATTTGAAGAGCTCGAAGGGAGATCTCGAACTCACCAAGGACAGCAACGACCGGTGGTGGATCGCAGGCAAGGAGACCCTGGCGGCGGATTCTCCAGGGGTGCGCGGCATTCTGAACGCCCTCTCGATGGGAAAGATCAAGGAGTTCTTCAACGATTCCCCCCAGGATTACCAGAATCTCGGGCTGGACAAGCCCACTGTCGACGTCCGACTTACTTACGGCAAGAACAAGGCGATGAAGCATCTCGTGATCGGTCCGGAAAAATCCAGTCTCCGGAAGAAGACCGAGGCCGCCGCACCCAAGAAAAATGCCGCGGAGCCATCCGGTTCCGGCCTCTACCTGGCGAAGGACGAGTCCAGGCCGGACCTGTTCTTCGTGGAAAAGGATCTGGTGGACAAACTGCTCAAGTCGACCAATGACCTGAGGGATAAAGCCCTGGCTTCGATCCAGCGCTGGGATGTCGATTCCATCGCTCTGACCAACTCGAAAGGAACCTTTGCTTTCACGAAATCAGAAGGCGAGTGGTTTATGGCCGGCACGAAGAAAAAGGCAAAATGGGAAGGGATTAACGCTATTCTGGACGCCATGGAAAAGCCGGTCAAACAGTGGATCGACAAACCGGCTCCCCTCGCCGCCTACGGACTGGAAAAGCCTGAGATCCGCGTCGTGCTTAAGCAGGGCAGTAGCGTGCTTGCCGACTGTGCCTTCGGCAAGGCGGCCAAGGATGGCGGCATTTACGCCCAGGTGAAGGGAGATCCCTCCGTCAAAGTGGCGGATCCGGAAGGCCTCAGCGTCCTGGACAAGGGGGAATCGGAGTTTGTGGAGCCCCCGGCAACGGCCGGCGCCAAGAAATAGTTTCGCGCGATCCCGAGCATCCCGAAACCTGCCTCCGGCAGCCTGCACCCGGTTTCCGGCCTATTATCGACGAGAAGTTGATATTTGTCGGCTTGTCGGGTATACTCGTAGATGCTGCTTTTGTATAAAGTGGGCGCGCGCCCACTTTTTTTGTTTAAGGTTCAGAATGGCAGTGTCGGATTTGAACCATCGTCAATCCCTGGAAAGCAGGATCAAAGAATTGGCGGAGCAGGTTGCCGCCTCCATGGGAATGGAAGTGGTTCTTGTGGAAGTCAAGGGTGACGGAAACCGGTCCATTGTGCGGGCCTATATTGATCAGCCCAATGGGATCTCTCTGGACGACTGCGAGCGCTTCAGCAAGCGCTTCTCAGTGCTGCTGGATGTGGAAGACTGGATTTCATTTACCTATGTCCTGGAAGTATCGTCCCCGGGCCTGAACCGTCCACTGGTTAAGGAATCGGATTTCGGGCGTTTCGCGGGGAAAGAGGCCAGAGTGCGTACGCGGCTCCCTCTCGAGGGGCAGAGAAATTTCAGGGGCAAGATCATCGGCGTGACTGAAGGCAGTCTGCAGTTGGAGGTCGCACCGGGCAAACAGGTTGGAATTTCTTTGATGGACATCGAAAAAGCCAATTTAATAGCTGAGCTGGGTCTAAGGCCGCAGAGGTCCTGATTATGTCGAACATCATTGCTCAAACGATCGAACAGATTAGCAAAGAAAAAAACGTCGATCCCAAGATCATCATCAGCGCATTGGAAGACGCGATGGTGGCCGCTTCCAGGAAATTTTACAAGACGAGCGAAGATATCAACGCGCGTTTTGACCCGGAAACGGGAATGATCGAGATCTTTGCCGTCCGACGTGTGGTTGAAACCGTCGAGAATCCGAGCCTCGAGATTTCACTCGCGGAGGCAAAGGAGATTGACGACACCCTTCAAATCGACGATACCGTCGAGATCCCGAAGCCCATGGATGTCCTGGGCCGGATCGCGGCTCAGACTGCAAAGCAGGTCATCCTCCAGAAAGTCCGGGAAGCGGAGCGGCAGAACATCTATAACGAGTATTCGCAGAAGATCGGCGAAATGGTCAATGGGGTCGCCAAGCGATTCGAGGGGCCGGACATCATCGTTGATATCGGAAAGACCGAGGCGCTTCTGCCCTTGCGGGAACAATCCAGAGCGGAGACCTACAAGCAGGGCGAACGGATTCGTGCCGTGATTGTGAAAGTTCTGCCCGTTGCCAAAGGTCCCCAGGTTATCCTTTCCCGTACCGATCCCCAGCTGCTCATCCGCCTGTTTGAAATGGAGATACCGGAAATTTACGACGGCACCATTGTCGTGAAAAGTGCCGTTCACGAACCCGGGGACCGCGCCAAGGTCGCCGTAGCCTCCCTGGACAGGGATGTCGATCCGGTCGGGGCCTGTGTGGGGATGAAAGGATCCCGGATCAACTCAATTATCCGGGAACTCCGAGGGGAGAAGATCGACATCGTTCAGTGGTCCGACGATCCCGCCCAATATGCAGCCAATGCATTGAATCCGGCGAAGATCTCCAAAGTGCTGGTCATCGATCCCTCCGAAAAGCGGATGGAGGTGATTGTCGAGGAGAAACAGCAATCCCTGGCCATCGGGAAGAAAGGCCAGAATGTGCGCCTTGCTTCAAGGCTCATCGGGTGGCAGATCGACGTCAAGAGCGAGGAGCAAAAGAAGCAGGAGGTTCTCAGCGTCATGGAATCCCTGACCTCTTCCTCCACTTCCCTTTCCGAACTGGAAGGGATCAGCGATCGAATGATCGAACGGCTGCGCGAATCCGGGATTGAAAATGTCGAGCGCATCCTGGAACTGGGGGAGGACAAGCTCAAGGAGATTCCCGGGGTCGGCGATAAAACGGCTGCCAAGATCATGGAAGCGGCTCGCGATCTGTTCGAAGAAGTTGAAATCGAGGTTCCCGAAGGCATGGATCTGCCGACAGCCATACAGGCATCCCCGGCCAACGAAGCCGAAGGGGCTGCCGAAGAATCGCAGGATTCCGAAGCAGAAGCAGAAAAATCCGAGAGCAACGCGCCTCAGGCGGCTGCGCCGGAATCAGAAGAATCGTCCGGCACTTCTTCCGAGGTTGCGGACACGACGGCGAACGATGATGACAAGGTCGTCTAAATGCCCGGGCGACGGCCGAACCAATCGCCGGGGGAGTTCGATTGCACCGATGTCCGGTTGCAAAGGACATCGGAATTGATTTAAAATTTTCGTTTGTCTCAAACGGCAAGCTCTAAGGCAAAAGTGTTCGAGGTCTTTGCGCCAATGGATAAGATAACCGTCGCGGAACTGGCGACAGAATGTTCAGTAAAAAATCAGGTGGTCCTAGCTGAACTGAAGCGTCTGGGTCTGTATGTCTTTTCGCCGACTGCGACGATCGATGTGAACTTCGCCGAGACGATCCGAAAGAAAATCCTTTCTCAGAGAGAAGCGGAAGAGGCTAAGGCTTCGGAAGCGGAAAGAAAAAAGGAATCGGACGCCAAGAGGCTGGAGAAGGAGAAAAAGCCGCCCAAGAAAGCGGCACCCACGGCTGTAGAGCCCACGGCTGTAGAGCCCACGGCAGCCCCAGCCCCGGCTGCGGCTGCGGCCCCGCGCAAGGCGAAAAAAGCTCCAAAAGTCGAAAAAGCCGTCGAGGTCAAACCGGAGGAACCGGCCCCCAAGGTTTCGCTCGCGCCCCGCAAGGGGCGGAAACATTACGACCGGGAGGTTGCCGGACTGGTCGATCAGGTTGCCGGAACGCCGGCGGAAGCTGTTCCTTCCGAACCGTTGTTGGAAGAAGCTCCGCCCCCTGCACCCGCAGCCGAGGCAATGCCGGCAGAGCCGGGTGAGGTGCCGCCGGCCTCCATGCCTCTGCCTGTTGAACCGGTGCCGGCCGGACACGAAGCCGCGCCGGAAGAAGCCATGCCCGCGGCCACGATGGAGCCGCAGGCGCCCGCGGTTCCGGCGCCCGAATCTCCGCATGTTGACGAGCCTGTCGTGACCATAGCGCCGGCGAGCGTTCCTCCCCTGGTGCGGGCGGCCGAACCCCTGGCCCATCCCGGAGTCGTATCCAAAAAGATTGTCGTACCCAAGGCAAAAACAAAGATATTGATGCGGACAAGCACGGAAAAAGTAGTCACGCCGGAAGTCACCGACCGCATCCTCAAGGGGCTGCGCGAACAGAGACCTGTCGCCCCCAGAGGGCCGGCCGCTCCCACAAGATTCGTCAGGAAGAAGAGGCCCGAGAGACCTGAGGCCCCCGAAAGAGCGGCAAAGATTATCGAACTCCCGCGCCCTCCGGCCTCCCCTGAGGATTTCAGGCCGATTGCCATTACGGAAGGGGTGACGATTAAAGAGCTGGCGGAAAAAATGGACATCAAGTCCAAATACATCATCCAAAAGCTCATTTCGAAAGGGATTCTCGCCTCCATCAACCAAGCTCTCGACGTCGAAGCCGCCAAGGAAGTGTGCGCTGAATTCGGATTCCGGGCCGATGTAATCAGTTTTGAACAGGAGGCGGAGGCTAAACAGGAAGTGGCCGACAATCCCGAGGATCATGTGCAACGGCCGCCCGTGGTCACTATCATGGGCCACGTCGACCACGGCAAGACATCGCTCCTGGACGCCATCCGCGAAACCAATGTTACAGCCACCGAGGCGGGCGGGATCACGCAGCACATCGGAGCTTACCAGGTCGATATCCGGGGCCGCAGCATTGTTTTCCTGGATACCCCCGGCCATGAGGCGTTCACGATGATGCGGGCGCGCGGAGCCCAAGCAACCGATATTGTGGTGTTGGTGGTGGCGGCGGACGACGGCGTCATGCCTCAGACCATCGAGGCGATTCACCACGCCAAAGCCGCCAACGTTCCCATAATCGTGGCCATCAACAAGATCGATAAACCCGGAGCCCAGATCGACCGCGTGAAACAAGCGCTCTCCGAACAGGGCCTGCTGGCCGAGGATTGGGGAGGGGATGTCGTTACGGTTGCCGTTTCCGCCAAGCAGAAGACCAACCTCGATCTGCTGCTGGAAATGATTCTGCTGGTCGCCGACATGAAGGACCTGAAGGCAAATCCCAAGCGCCTCGCTTCGGGCGTCGTCCTGGAAGCCAAGGTAGACAAGGGACGCGGATGCGTCGCCACAGTCCTGGTGCAGAATGGCACGCTGGAGCTGGGGAACGCGTTCGTTGCAGGTTCGGTGCACGGACGCGTGCGGGCGCTGGTGAACGATCGCGGGCGGAACATTGAATCCGCCGGGCCCTCGATTCCGGTGGAGATTCAAGGCCTTCAGGACGTACCCATGGCGGGCGATACGTTCCAGGTGTTCGAGGATGGCACGAAGGCTAGACAGGTTGCCGAGTACCGGCAGGCGAAAGAGCGTGAACAGTCGCTGCAGAAAACCTCGCGTCTGTCCCTTCAGGCTCTTTACGAGCAGATGAGGGAAGGAGCGGTCAAGGAGCTGCCCCTTATCGTCAAAGGCGACGTGCAGGGTTCCGTGGAAGTCGTGACGGACATGCTCAACAAACTGAGCACGGACAAGGCCAAGGTAAAAATTCTGCACAGCGGCGCAGGAGCGGTGACAGAAACCGACGTGCTTCTGGCGTCCGCGTCGAACGCGATTGTCCTTGGATTCAACGTTCGGCCTGAGCGCAAAGCCCAAGAGTTGGCGGATTCCGAAGGGGTGGAAATCCGGCTGTACACGGTCATCTACACCCTGACGAACGAAATCAGAGCCGCGATGATCGGAATGCTGGAATTCACCACGCACGAGAAATACGTCGGCCGGGCGGAAGTCCGCGACACCTTCCGAGTGCCCAAGTTCGGGTTCATCGCGGGATCCTATGTGCTCGATGGCGTCATCCGGCGGAATGCTGAAGCCCGTCTGCTCCGCGACAATGCGGTCATTCACGAGGGAAAGATCAGTTCACTGCGCCGTTTCAAGGACGATGTCTCGGAAGTGAAGTCCGGGTTCGAATGCGGTATCGGGTTCGAGCACTTCTCAGACGTCAAAGTGGGCGATGTCATCGAGGCCTATATTATCGAAAAGGTCCAACCCACCTCTCTTTAATGACGAATGACGCATGGCGGATGAAAAGCCGGGAAGTCGCCACGCGCTATTCGCAATGCGTCACATGCCCATAGCGTATTGCACCCTTGAACTGTTTCTGCCGTATTCCCAATCTCTGAAAGAGAAACGCATGGTGCTGCGCAAAGCTCAGGACCGGCTGCGCGCCCGCTCGAATTTCTCGATCGCCGAAGTGGAATACCAGGATCTGTGGCAGCGCGCCAAGCTCGCTGCCGTTACCGTGGGCCCCGACAACGCCGTCCTGGAGCGGGTCACCCAGCAGTTTGTGCGGGAGGCTGAAAACATTCTCCAAGACCTCCTGATCGACTGTCAGGTTTCCTTTTTTGATCCTTAAAGATTAGGCTATGCACCAATCACGAAGGCCCCAAAGAGTCGCGCTCGAGATTCAGCACGAAGTCAGCACGATGATTTTCCGCGACATGAAAGACCGGAGAATCGGATTTGTGACCGTCACCGGCGTCCAGGTGAGCCCGGACCTCAGACACGCCAGGATATTCGTATCCCTGATGGGTTCCGAGAAGGAAAAGAAAGAAAGCCTGGCCACTCTGAGCCACGCCGCCGGATGGGTGCGTCACGAGCTTGGTCAGCGGATTCGAATGAAGTTTGTGCCGGAAATCGTTTTTCTAACGGACCCGTCTCAAGATTATGGCGAGCACATCGATAAACTCATCGACGAAATTCACGGGCAACAGGACGACTGAAGTGGATGGCGTGGTCATCATCGACAAGCCTTCCGGATGGACCTCCCACGACGTGGTGGCGAAAATCCGGAACTTGACCAAGGTCAAAAAGGTCGGTCATACAGGCACCCTGGATCCTTTTGCGACCGGGGTTCTTCCTCTGACCCTCGGCAGGGCAACCCGCCTGACGAACTACTTCCTCGCTTCCGACAAGGCCTATCACGGCGTGATGCGTTTTGGTTTCGCCACCACGACCTACGACGTGGACGGGGAAGCTCTCGGCGAGGACACCAGGCCGGAATTGAGCCTTCCCGCGCTTCGGGATATCTTCGGTCGCTATCAGGGGACTCTGCTTCAGACGCTCCCTCCCTATTCCGCCAAGAAGGTGCAGGGACGGCCGCTTTACTCCTATGCGCGAAAGGGCATCGAGCTCGGCCCGACCCAGAAAGAGGTGACCATCAAGTCATTGAAGTTGTTGTCGGTCGACGGCTGCGAGGCGGAGTTCGAACTTCTGTGCACCGCGGGCACCTACGCGCGCAGCCTGGCCCACGACATCGGTGCCGATTACGGGTGCGGAGCGCACCTGTTGAGGCTGCGCCGCACGCGCAGCGGGGAATTCCCCATCGATACCGCCGTCACCCTGACCGAAGGAGAGGTATTCCGCACCCGCGAGTTCTTCATCGACCGAGTCATCCCGATGCGCAGCCTGCTCCCGGAGATCCCGGCCATCGTGGTTTCCGCAGAAGAAGGGAAGAAAATTGTGCACGGCGTGGAGTTGAACATCCTCACGGCCAACTGGAATTCTGAGACTTACCGCTTGGTCGATGAGTCGGGTGAACTGCTCGCGCTCGGGAACCGTATCCAGGCTTTCATGTCTCCGGTCGAACAGCCGGCCCGCTGGATCCGGATTCACCCGCACCTGATATTCAGGTGAAAAACCTTTTGACCGCGAAACACCCAAAAGTCGCGAAAAAAGTTTTCTTTCGAGGTCTTCGTATCCTTTCCGGCAGGGGCCCTGCAGGTCAATCCCGGACTGAGCGATCTTTGATCTTTTTGGGCTTCTTCACCCGTATTCCTTTGACGCCGATGATCCGTTCGATCGTGCGGAATGCTCTCTCCCGGAAGAGACTGCAACCGTTGGACGGCGGCCGAACTCAGGCTGATTTTTTCGGGCAGGCACGGGGCGCCCGGACCGAAACCGCACGGAATACGAGACCCAGGCAACTCTCGCTTTCTTCCTGCCGCCTCCCAGCCCGTTGCTCCCACGGTGTGGGCACCGGAGGGGCCGGCAACCGGACGATACTGTTTGAACAATCAAGCGGCTCCCGATATCCAATAGATGGATCTCGAATTCGAGCGAAAAAAGGGCTTGAAATTCGAAGGAAATCAATGCCGGCACGGACTCTGGAAACGCTGATCCTCATGTGCCATAATAGGGCACGCAAGCTAGATTCCTGGAGATAAGGAACAGACGGCCTATGAAATGCAGTTTTTCACATCCCCTAAGGTGCTCGATTTTGTGCCTGGGCCTAATTTTTGTGTGCGTCGCCTCACCCGCTCAGAAAGCGCCGACTCCGCCTGAAAAACCAATCAATCTGGACAAAGAGTTGGAGGCACAGGTCTCCCCGGACCGGGCTGCCAGTTACTATCATTATTCGCTTTCCAAGTGGTACGAAGATAACGGCGATCTGCCGGAGGCTCTTTCGCAAATGCAGGCCGCTCTCCGATACAACCCGAACAGCCCCGCGGTGCATCTGGAGCTGGCGGCGCTGCTCGAGAAATCCGGAAACAATCGTGAGGCGCTTGAGAACGCCGAGGAAGCTGCCCGGCTCGATCCAGAGGACCCGGATCCGCATTGGTTCCTGGCAAAGATTTATTTCAGAAATCAGAACGGAGG
>Ga0326727_10007519_pt1 | contig 28705 bp, 26 predicted proteins | sample MB2enrmetagenome_FD_207643 | JGI IMG/M metagenome (GOLD analysis project Ga0326727, IMG submission 207643) | Lab enriched peat soil microbial communities from McLean, Ithaca, NY, United States - MB29MY | ecosystem: Environmental > Terrestrial > Soil > Wetlands > Peat | place: USA: New York... | reverse complement strand
GGGTCCATGCGACGCAGCTGACGCGAGAGACGGACCATCGACAGCCTCAGCCTTCCCGCAAGCAGGTTGGGCGCGCTCGCGTCGCTCGTCGCGCTCGCATCGCTCGTCGCGCTCGCTTCGCCTGTCGCGCTCGCTTCGCCTGTCGTCTCGCTCATCGCACCCGGGCCTCTTCCTTAACCCGCCCAGCTTGCGAAGCTGGGCTCAGCGGCCACCCAGTGGTCCAACGTCCGGTTCCTAGCTAATGTACCGACATTATTATATATCGGCAGTACCGAGTTACTTTCAGTTGTGGCCGCCTTGGCACCGGCGTTAGCAGCCTGGTGTTCAACGCAAGACGGGCAGTCGGACAGTGAGCGTGGGCGAGCCGTTCGTCGTCATGGCCAAGCCCGTTGGGCCGATCTGCAACCTCGAGTGTGACTACTGCTATTACCTGGGCAAGCAGAGCCTGTTCCCAGCGGGCGAGTCTTTCCGGATGCGCCCGGAAGTGCTCGAGGCCTATGTCTCGTCGTTCATCGCCGCAAGCCCTGGTCCGGTGGTGCACTTCGGCTGGCACGGCGGAGAACCGACGCTCGCCGGCGTCGATTTCTATAGGCGGGTCGTAGAGCTCCAGCGGCGCTACGCCCCGGAAGGCTGGCGCTGCATCAACAACCTGCAGACCAACGGGACGCTGCTCGACGAGCGGTGGTGCAGCTTCCTGGCCGAGAACAACTTCGCCGTCGGGATCAGCATCGACGGTCCGGCGCACCTGCACGACGCCTACCGTGGCGACCGGCGCGGCCGACCCACACACGAACGGGTGATGCGGGGCCTTCGGCTGCTTCGCGCTGCGGGCATCGAGCCCGACGTGCTCTGCACGCTCAACGCGCTGACGGCGGCACACCCGACGGAGGTCTACCGGTTCTTCCTCGATCAGGACGTGCGCTGGGTGCAGTTCCTTCCCGTGGTGGAGAAAATGCCGGGCGGCGCCGTCTCGCAGCGTTCGGTCACACCGGAGGCGATGGGCGAATTCCTCTGCACGATCTTCGACGAGTGGATCCGTCACGACATAGAGCGCATCGGCGTGCAGAACTTCCTCGAGTGCTTCCTCGTCGTTACCGGCAAGCCGCCCAACTTGTGCGTGATGTCCAAGAGCTGCGGGCGGGTCCTCGCGATGGAGCATGACGGCACCGTCTACGCCTGCGACCACTTCGTGGATCTCGACCATCGCCTGGGCGAGGTGAGCCGCGATGGGCTCGAGACTCTCGTCGAAGCGCCCGAGCAGGTCGCGTTCGGCGAGGCCAAGCACGGCGCCTTGCCGGCTTGCTGTGGAGAATGCCCGGTGGGCTTTTTCTGTCACGGGGGCTGCCCGAAGGACCGCTTTGCCACGACGTGCCAAGGCGAGACCGGCCTCAACTACCTGTGTGCCGGCTACCGGCGCTTTTACAGCCATATTCGCCCCTACTTAGAGCGCATGGCAGCTCTGGCCCGAGAGGGACGACCGATATTCGCGATCGAAAAGGACCTCGAAGAGGCTGAACGCGACGAGCGGGCTGCATGGCAGGCGACCGGGCGCAACGACTTGTGTCCCTGCGGGAGCGGGCGGAAGTACAAGCACTGCTGCCTGCTCACGCGCCGGCGGTGATCGGGCAGCAGGCGGGACTTCTCAGCCGGCTTCCGGCTCCATGACGATGGCGCCGCAGGGGCACTCGGCCACGCAGATCCCGCACCCCTTGCAGTAGTCGTAGTCGAACCGGTACCGGTTGCCGAACCCGAGCTTCACCACAGCGTTGTCGGGACAGACCCCGAAGCAGTTGTCACATTCGAAGCAGTTCCCGCACGAAAGGCACCGTCGTGCTTCGAACAGGGCGTTGGTCTCGTCGAGGCCTTGCACAACCTCGTCGAAGGTCGAGGTGCGCCGGGCAAGCTCGAGGCGAGGTCGCTCGGTCCTTGGCGCATCCGCGTAGTACCAGGTGTTGAGCCGCTCGAAGCCGGCGAGCTCATGGCGAATAGGCGTTGCAAGTGTCTCGCCGCGCAGCCAGGCGTCGATGGCTCGGGCCGCCTTCTTCCCGTTGCCGACGGCAGTCGTGACCGTCCGCTCGAACGGCAGGACGTCACCACCGGCGAACACGCCGGGATGGGCGGTCATCAAGTCGGGGCCCACCTGGACCGAGCCGTTGGTGACGACGACATCGGGCATGCTGGCGAGCAGCGACAGATCAGATTCCTGGCCAAGGGCGAGGACCACGCAGTCCGCGTCGAGCTCCTCGAATTGGCCCGTCGGCTGCGGGAACCCGGTCTCGTCGAGGGCCATCTTCTCGATGACTATGCGCCCCTGATCGAAGTCGACGTCGGCGATCGTCGAGAGCCACTTCATGCGGACGCCTTCCTCGACGGCTTCTTCGACGTCGATGTCGTGGGCGGGCATCTTCTCACGAGTACGCCGGTAGACGACTACGGCGTCGGTTGCCCCGAGGCGCTTGGCAGTGCGCGCCGCGTCCATGGCGGTGTCGCCTCCGCCGTAGATGGCGACGCGTCGTCCAAGGCTCGGGGGATTGGACTCCTCCATGGAGTGCAGCAGGGACACGGCGTCGATCACATGGGCCGAGTCACCCGCAGGCAGGTATGCCCGCTTGCCCAGCTGGGCACCCACCGCCAGGAACGCCGCGTCGAAACCGCCGGCGCGCATCGCTTCGGGTACGTCGGTGACGTTATGTCCCAGCTCCAACTTGACGCCGAGAGCACAGATGCGCTCGATCTCGGCGTCGAGGACGGCGCGGGGGAGACGGTAGGTCGGGATGCCGAAGCGCATCATGCCTCCGGCGGCCGGTTCCGCCTCGTAAATGGTCACCTCGTGGCCCAGGCGGCGCAGATGGTACGCGACGGACAGCCCGGCCGGGCCCGCCCCGATGACCAGCACCCGGCCTTTCGACGGCTTCGCGTCGACTTCAAAGGACCAGCCGCGCTCGATCGCGAGGTCACCGAGGAAGCGCTCAACCGCGTTGATCCCGACCGCTTCGTCGAGCTTGCCTCTGTTGCAAGCCGTCTCACAGGGGTGATAGCAGACGCGGCCCATAACCGCCGGCATCGGGTTGTCCTCCACGAGCCGGCGCCACGCCTGCTCGTAGGCACCTTCCTCGACGTAGTAGAGCCAGCCCTGGATGTTCTCCCCGGCGGGGCAGGCGTCGTTGCAAAGCGGGAGCCGGTCGACGTAGACAGGGCGGTCGACCCGCCACGAGCCTGTCTTGTTGGCAAGGCTGGTGCCGACGTCCAGGGTGATGGCGAACGGCTTTTCCATTAGGCCACCTCTTCTTTGAGAAGACCGAAGCGGTCGATGTTCCGATCGGCGAGCTGCTGGAGCCGCCCCACGATGTCGGGTCTCTTCACCGCACCCTCGCGGTCGAACAGATGCCGGTATCGGCTTTGCAGGCGTAGATAGTCCTCGACCGGGACGCGATGGCGGATCCGAGAGGCCGCGGTGACGGTGCCGTACTCGGCCTCGTAGACCGGGAACAGGCCCGTCTCCTGGGCGAGGCGGGCGACGCGGATGGTGTCCGCCGAGGCGCTTCCCCAACCGAGCGGGCACGGCACGAGCAGGTGGAGATAGCGCGCCCCGCGAAAGTCCATGGCCCGCTCCACCTTGGCCTCCAAGTCGTGCAGATCGGCCACGGTGGCGGTGGCCACATAACAGATGCCATGCGCCATTGCGATGGCCGGCATGTCCTTGCCCTGGCCGAACGGGTTGCCCGGCTCCGGGCCGACGGCCTCGGTGGTGGCCGTGCGAGCTGCCGCGGGGGTCGCACCTGATCTTTGAACGCCGGTGTTCATATAGGCCTGGTTGTCGTAGCAGACGAACAAGACGTCGTCATTGCGCTCGAACATGCCCGACAGGCACCCGAAGCCGATGTCCACGGTCCCCCCGTCGCCTGCTTGGGCGATCACCCGTATGTCGGTGCGATTCTGAGCCTCGAGAGCCGCGGCGACCCCGGTTGCCACCGCGGCGGCATTGCCGAACAGCGAATGCAGCCATGGAAGCTGCCAGGAGGTCTCCGGATATGGCGTCGTGAACACTTCGAGACAACCCGTGGCGTTCACTGCCACCAGCTTTCCGCCGGTCACCCGCATCGCTGCGTCGAGCACGTAGCGAGCGCCGAGCGCCTCACCGCAGCCCTGACAGGCGCGATGGCCCGAGGTGATCGCGTTGGAGCGCGACATGTCGGCCTGCACGGTGCGCTGATCTGCCTCGAGGAGACGGTTGCCGACTGCGAAGCTGCCTACCTGGTAGAACTTCACCCTCTGGGTCGCGGTCATCGGCTCGCTCCTCCGGACACGACGCTGCTTATGTCCCGCAGCACATTCTCCGCGCTCGGACCCGAGCGCCGGTCGCCGGCCATGCGGGCGAGCTCACGCTCGACCACTCCCCGGTCGAGATCGAGGAACCTCAGCGCCTCGAGCCTGCCCGCCTTGGCGTCCTCGATGACCTCGACGAGTGCCGTCTCGAGCACGGCACGGCCACCGAGGCCTGCGACGACGGTCGAGATGCGCGCCTTGGCGTCCGCGATGGCGAGCGCTACATCGGTCGACAGCACGCCGCCGAAGCCGATGCTGAAGGCCCGCTCGACCACTACGACCCGTCGTGCGTCTCCGATCGCTTCGTGAAGCGCCTCGAGCGGGAACGGCCTGAACGACGTGATCCCTACCACTCCGACTTTCGTTCCCCTGTCGCGCATCACGTCAGTGGCGTCTTTGATCGTGCCGAGGATCGAGCCCATTGCCACTACGACGACCTCGGCATCCTCGACGCGGTACGTGCTCACCAGACCGCCTGAGCGCCGACCGAATGCCTCGGTGAAGTCGTCGGCCACTTCACGTATGCATCCGATGGCCTGCAGCTGCTTGGCGTGGGCGAGGAACCGTACCTCGGTGAAGGCCTCGGGTCCCACCATGGCGCCGATGGAGACCGGATGAGCCGGATCGAGGACCTGGCGCGGTTCGAAGGGCGGCAGGAAGGTGTCGACCTGCTCTTGGGAGGGCACATCGATGCCCTCGACAGCGTGGGTGAGCACAAAGCCGTCGACGCACACCATGACCGGAATGGACAATTCCTCGGCGATGCGGAAGGCCTGGACGTGCAGGTCGGTGGCTTCCTGGTTGGACTCGGCGAAGAGCTGCACCCATCCTGCATCCCGCACAGCCATGGCGTCGCTGTGGTCGTTCCAGATGTTGATGGGTGCCCCGATCGCCCGGTTGGCAAGCGTCATCACCACCGGCAAGCCGAGGCCGCCAGCGTTGTAGACCGCCTCGATCATGAACAAGAGGCCCTGACTGGACGTCGCCGTGTACGCCCGGGCACCTGTGGCCGAGGCACCGATAGAGACCGACATCGCCGCGAACTCCGACTCGACGTTGATGAACTGGCAGCCAGTGAGCTCACCGGACTTCGCCAGCTCACCGATGCCCTCGACTATGTGGGTCTGCGGGGTTATCGGGTACGCGCACACGACCTGGGGCCGGCACGCGGCCACGGCCAGTGCGATGGCTTTGGAACCCTCAAGCTGGCGCAGCATGGCTCGCCACCTCCTTTCGTCCTTCGGCGACGACGCTGTAAGCCGCTGTCGCTGCCGCGGCGTTGCCGTCTGCGACGCTTCCGGCGAAGCGCTCGCGGATCGCGCTCACGACGGCATCGATCGACACGATGTCGCTGAGCGCCGCGAGCCCGCCGAGCAGCACCGCGTTGGGAACAGGGCGGCCGATGTGCTCCAAGGCGAGCTTGGTGGCGGGGACAGTCGCCAGGCGGTCGCGTTGAAAGCCGCTCGCGAACTCGCCGAGGCCCAGCTCGTCGAAGCTGTGGGTCGTGTTGATGAGGAGATAACCCTCGGGTCCCAGGCCGCTGAAGACATCGACCTGGTGGAGAAGCGTGGCATCTTGGATGACGAGCGCGTCCGGGACCACGATGGGCGCGTGAGTGCGGATCTCGGCGTCGCTGATGCGGCAGAAGGCCACGACCGGCGCGCCGGCGCGTTCGGAGCCGAAGCTCGGGAACGCCTGGGCGAACTTGCCCTCCAAGAAAGCGGCCACCGACAGCAGCTCTGCCGCGGTCACCACCCCTTGACCACCCCTTCCGTGGAAGCGGACCTGGAACCGCTTGGGGCCCTTTTGCGGTGTCACCGCTCCTTCGAGCCCGTTGACCTCGATTGGGACCGGCATGCATGCTCCTTCGGGCGTCGAACACCCCGATTCGAGGTGTGAACCTAAGTCCATGATGGGCCGTTGCGCTCCTGCCCGGTAGGGCCGAAGGTCAGATGCTCTCGGCTCTTCGAGCTCGCGCGTAGGCAGCGACGACATGGCGAGGTGCCGCAGGTCCCGCTTCGTGACGGCCAGGGCCCAGGTGGGCTCTGGTGGGTTCGGGACATGGCCGGCGCCGGCATCGAGCGCCTGACAAGCAGGCCAAGCGCGCCGTGGTCCCATGGTCACGGCCTGCAACGCGCACTAACTTGGGACCTACGGCCCTACTGACGCAAAGGCAGCCCTCGTACTCAGCAGACCGTCGGAGTCCGCCCGCTTGCGTGCGGCCGGTTCCCACGGCGGCGCCGATACGGAGCAAGCCCGAGAGACCCAGACTGAAGCCGGCTCCGAGGGCAGAGGGAGGAACAGTTACATGAGAGCTCGATACGACAGTCGCGCAAGCCTGGCCCCGGTCGCGGGAATCATGGGCGTCTTGCTGGCAGCAGCGCTCGCGGTTCTGGTGCTTCCCGCCTTCTCCAGCACCTCAACAGCTCAGGCCCGCTCCGGAGCAATCGGAAACACGTCCACCGGAGGGACGGTCACCTTCGCTTTGCAGCCGACGGACGCGTTCACCTGGATGTTGCCGCTCGAGAACGGTGCCAATGAAGAGCCCTGGACCCTGGGCATAGACGAGAGCTTCTGGCTTCCCCTGTACTTCGAGGGCGAAGGCAGCGCTCCGGTGATCAACTACGCGCAGAGCCTTGCCTACCCGCCTGTCTATTCAGACGGTGGCCGTACCATCACGATAAAACTCAGGCACTATATGTGGTCCGACGGTGTCCCGGTTACGACACGCGACATTGAATTCTTCTTCAACCTGTACAAGGTCGGTGAACCGAAGATCGGCACCTACGTGCAGGGTGAGTTTCCAGGGAATATCACGAGTATCGATTATGTGAACGCGTCGACCTTCGTGCTGCATCTCAATCGGGTTTACAGCCAGCAGTGGTATACCAACAACCAGCTGGTCAACATAGTACCTATGCCACAGCGAGCCTGGGATCGTGAGAGCGCTCAAGGTCGTATCGGAAACTTCGATCTCACAACGGCCGGAGCGACTAAAGTATTCAATTTCCTGTATGACCAGTCGGAGACTCTCTCCACGTATGCAAGCAATCCGCTCTGGCAGGTTGTCGACGGGCCGTTCAAGATTACCAGCTACGACTCTGTGAACAGCAGGACCGAGCTTACCGCGAACGCGGCCTACAGTGGGCCCAACAAGCCCCGTCTAGCCCATGTCATTGTGGAGGGTTTCCCATCCAATGCCGCTGAGGTAGATGCTCTTCGTTCAGGCGAGGTCGATTACGGGTACATCCCTTACAGCGATTACGGCTTAGTCGGATATTTTAAGAGTCACGGCTTTACCGTCGCACCATGGGCCCCCGACTATGAACAGTCGGTGGAGATCGGCTTCACGAGTCCGGTCTACGGACCTCTGGTCGGTCAGCTCTACATCCGGCAGGCGCTTCAGCATCTGGTGGACGAGGAGCTTTATCTGAAGACGACACTTGACGGAATCGGACAGCTCACCTACGGCCCGGTTCCGAACATTCCGAACTCGCCGTACGTGAGCCCGGCAGAGCGACACGACCCCTACCCGTACTCCATCTCGGCGGCGCGGTCGCTGCTCGTCGCGCACGGCTGGAGGCAAGGCTCGAACGGGATCATGGTCTGCAAGCGTCCCGGCACAGCCTCGGACGAGTGCGGTGCCCGGATTGCGGCCGGCCGGAGCCTGACCCTCCTCATGAACTTCACGATCACGGATCTGGTCGAGCTCTCTTCGCAGGCCGAGGCTTTTCAAACTGCGGCGAGGTCGGCAGGGATCGATATCGACCTCGCCCCGCTGAGTGCCACCACCATGTACAGCGTTGACGGCGTCTGCCCGCCGGGGCCATGTAACTTCGCGCTCGCGCTGTACCCACTTTGGTTCACGAATTACGGCGACCTTCAGATTCTGCCGACGCTCGATCAGCAGTTTGGGGAGGGGAACTTCTGGGGTGGTGGCTACTATTCCCCGACGGCCCAGAAGCTGATCGAGGCCGCCCGGGACAACTCAGGAATGAGCTACATCTACGCTCTTGAGGATTACATTGCCTCGGACGAGGCAGCGATCTGGTGGCCCACGGGTGACAACCAGATCTCAGTCGTTTCGGACAACCTTCACGGTTGGCAACCTCAGCAGCCCTTTGGAGATCCGGTCTTTTCGGGATGGTATTTCTAGTCCTTCTTGACTGAGTCATCCGGGACCAGCACGATAGCCTTCTTGAATGTGAGGGATGCGCCTTTGTGCGCGGGCAATGCTCCGTGTCGTCGCGGTCGGCGCGTCAGCCGCCGTCGTGTGTGCGGGCGAGGACGTGGCACTCCAAGAGCCGTCTTTGAGCCAAGGGTGGGCACCAGGTGAGTGGCTATTACATGCGCCGGTTGGTGCAGGCGATCGTCGTGATGCTGATCGTCTCCGTAATTGTGTTCGTGCTCCTTCACATGCTGCCTGGTGGGCTCGTGCGGGCCCAACTCGGGCCGAAGGCGACACCCTATGCGGTGCAGCAGATCACGCTCCAGGAGGGGTTGAACAAGCCGTTGCCGGTTCAGTTCGGCTTGTGGTTGTGGCACGCCGTACACGGCAACCTGGGCTTTTCGTACAAACAGAACCAGACGGTCGCATCCTTGCTCGTGGAGTTCGTCCCGCGGACTTTCTTGCTCGTTGGCTCTGCAATGCTGCTGGCTCTGGCCGTGGCGGTTCCGATGGGCTTGATCCAGGGCCTGCGTCGTGACCACCTTGACGACCAGGCAATTACTGCGGTGATGCTCGTCTTCTACACGACGCCGAGCTTTCTCATGGGAAGCGTGCTCATCGTGGTGCTGAGCATCTGGATCAACGTCTTGCCCTCGACGGCCTCGAATTTCGGGACAGGAGCCGGAACGGACTTTCGGGATTTGATACTGCCCGTTCTCACCCTGTGCCTGGGCAACGTCAGCTATTTCAGTCGCTACATGCGTTCGGCCACGATCGATTCCCTGCTCGGTGATTACGTTCGTACTGCGAGGGCCAAGGGCGTGCCCACGCGCAAGGTGCTCATGCACCACGTCCTGCGCAACGCGTTCTCGTCGACGATCACGCTGCTGGGGCTGAGCCTGCCCTACGTGCTCTCCGGTTCTCTCATCATTGAAGCGCTCTTCAACTTCCCGGGTGTGGGGTTGTTGTTCTGGAACGCGGCACAGACCCGAGATTTTCCGGTGCTGTTGGGAGTGGTACTTGTTATCACGCTGGCCACGGTCATCGGCAATTTGCTCGCCGATGTCGGTTACGCGTGGCTCGATCCACGGGTGCGGCTCAAATGAGCGGATCGCTGACAGGGAAGCTCTCGGAGGCGCCGAGAGAGAGTCTGCCGGTCGATCCGGCGACGGCTTCAGGTGCTCGCGAAGCATTGCCCGATGCGGTACCAGCCTGGCGGCAGGCCGCCTCTCAGTTTGTCGAGAGCCGCACAGGCATGGCCGGGCTCGTCGTGCTGGTGGTGATCGTGCTCTTCAGCTTCATAGGTCCGGTGATCTACCGCACGAACCAGTTTGCGGCGAATCTCATCCTGGAGAACACCGCGCCGTCCCTGCAGCACTTGCTCGGCACGACCCCGCAGGGGCGAGACGAGCTTGGCGCGCTCATGGTGGGAGGACAGAGCACCCTCGAGATAGGCCTCGGTGTGGGGATCATCTCGACGCTGTTCGGTCTGGTGTACGGAGCACTGGCCGGCTACGTCGGTGGGATCATCGACGCCTTCATGATGCGCGTGGTCGACGCGCTGTTGTCCATCCCGTTCCTCTTTTTCGTCGTGCTGCTGGCTTCGATGGTGACGCCGACGCTTTGGCTGATCATGCTGGTCATCGCGGCGGTGAGCTGGCTCCCGACCGCACGCTTGGCGAGAGGTGAGACGCTCACCTTGCGAACCCACGATTATGTTGCGGCGTCCAAGGTTTTTGGAGCGCGTCAGAGTTACATCCTCCAGCACCATATCGGGCCGAACCTACTCGGCATCGTCGTGGTGAACGCAACGCTGAAGGTTGCCGACGCCATCTCACTTTTTGCCGCGATCAGCTTTCTCGGCCTCGGGGTGCCGCCACCGGCGACGAACTGGGGCAACATCTTGACGGACGGAGTCAACAACCTCTTCGACGGTTACTGGTGGCAACTGTGGCCGGCCGCTGTGCTGATAGTGGCAACCGTGCTGGCGGCGAACCTGATAGGGGACGCGCTCCGGGATGTGGTCGAACCACGGCTGAAGCAGCGATAGCGGCAACGTAGCGATGCTGCAGGGGTTCTCCTGATACGGTCGGCTAGTTCAGTCCGGCTTCCTCGAGGAAGGCACCGAGCCCGGCGACAAGTTGCGTGCCTCCCGCCGCAAGACCGACGCGCACGAAGCGAGCCCAACCAGGCCCGAACACGGCTCCGGGCAAGAGGAGGTAATCGCGCGTCTCGGCGAGCCTCGCGCAAAGCTCCGGAACCGGCACGGCGGAGTCGACGTTCACCTCGACCCAGCCGCAGTAGCCACCGACGGGCGGGTACCAGCTCAGCGACCCTCGCGAGTCATCGATGAAGCTGTCGAGATCCGAAAGGGCGCTTCTCGCTTTGCAGAGTGCCGCGTCCAGGAGCGAGCCACGGACCGAGAGGGCATGTTCGGCAAGCTGTTCGCTCACGATCGAGTTGCTGTTCGTCGTGTAGTCACGGGTGCTGAGCGTCCGCTCGACCACCGTCGCGTCGCGACAGGCCAGCCACCCGATCCGTAGCCCTCCGAGGCCCCATGCCTTGGTCATGTCGCCGATTGCGATGGCATCGGGCGCGGTGTCAAGGAGGGACGGGAGTGGGGCACCGTCAAGCGTCGCGTGACGAAAGACCTCGTCGCAGACCACCTTGCAACTGGTGCGAGCGCTCAGCTCGCTCAGAGTGACGAGTGAAGAGGCACTTGCGAGTCCGCGGCCTGTCGGATTGTTGTACGGGTTCACTATGAGGAGCTCGGAGTTGGTGGAGCGCACCAGCTGCTCAAGACGGTCGAAGTCGTAGTCGTAGGCATTGTCCGCGACCAGCTCGTAGAGCGTGACCTCCGCTCCGAGCAGGTGCAACAGTGGCTCGTAAGAACCGTAGATCGGGCTCTCGAGCACCACGCGGGTACCCGGCTCGACGAGCGCCTCCAAGACGAGGGTGATGGCTTCGACCGCGCCAGAGGTGACTACGACCTGCTCAGCGTCGACATCGTCGTAGAGCGCGGCCACAGCCTGTCGAAGAGTCCAAGCGCCTGCCGTCTGAGAGTAGTCCAGCGACAACGTTTGAAGACTCGACAGTGGCAGTCCGCAGAGCTCAAAAACCTCACCGACTGTCGGTGAAATAGGGTTGCTTGGAGAGAGATTGACCATCTTCGGTGTGAAAGCAAATCGCCGGAAGAAGTCCTCAAGTTCGAAACTGGGCAGGCGGTTCACCATAAGCTCATTTGCTCGTTAGAAATTTGCACAAATGAAGTATAGCGCGAGCTAATAGGACAGCAAAAGCTGCAGAGGCTGTCATTCCGGGCTATGGCCTGGCTGAGAAGTGGTCACCGGTGTTGCCACCATGGATGGAGGCGCGAGCACGCCCAGGGGCAGTTGGGAGCGTCATGGGTGAAGCACGGACGGAGCAACAGTAGGCTGTGTTTATCTGCCCGGCTAGCTCTGAGGAGGGCTAGGATGCGCAAGAAGACGGTAGGAGATTGCGGGGCTATGAAGTGACGATGACCGCAAAGGACTCCGCCTACGTACTGCTGACACCTGAGTCGGCGGGGAGTTACGTCGAGTCGCGGCCTACGCTGTCGGGCCTGCTCGATACCACCTCGCCGATTGACGTCCGCGAGGTGGGCGACGGGAACCTGAACCTCATTTTCGTCGTACGAGACAGTGCCGGGAGGAGTCTCGTATTGAAACAAGCCCTGCCTTATGTGCGGATGGCCGGGCCGAGTTGGCCCCTTACTCCGGAGCGCACGACGGCGGAGGCCCGAGTGCTCGAAATTCACGGCCGGCTTGCCCCGGAGCTTGTCCCGAAGCTCTACGACTTCAATCGCGAGCGATATGTGCTCGCGATGGAGGATCTGAGCGGTTTCGAGGTGTGGCGTACTGCGCTCAACAACGGTGAGCGGCATCCCGGTGCTGCAGACGCAATGGGCCGTTACGTCGCTCGGATCGCGTTCGGCACCTCGCTCTTCGGAGTAGAGGCCAAGGAACTGAAGGGTCGTATCGCCGAGGCTGTCAATCCCGCGCTATGTGAGATCACAGAGGACCTCGTTTTCACGGAGCCCTACATTGCCGACGAGCGTGATTGGTTTCAGACCGGGTTGGCGGAGGAGGTCGATTCGCTTCGTGCCGACGAAGCCTTCCTTACCGCGATGGGCGAGATGAAGTACGCGTTCATGACCGAAGCGGAAGCCCTGATTCACGGTGACCTGCACACCGGGAGCATCATGGTCGCAAACCACGGGAATGCTCGCGCCTTCGACTGCGAGTTCGGCTTCTATGGTCCCGTCGGGTTCGATCTCAGCTGCCTGTTCGGGAACTACCTGTTCGCTCTGGCTCGTGCCCGTGTCCGGGGCGATGAAGGCCTTGCGAGCTTCGTTCGTGACCTCCCGACGGCGACATGGAACGCGTTCGTCGGGGAGGTACGACAGCTGTGGCCGGGTCGGGTTGATCCACGGGTGTTCGGCGACGCGTATCTCGAGAGTTGGCTGGTGAAGGTCTGGCATGACGCGATTGGCATGACCGCTGCCGAGCTGTGCAGACGTACGATCGGCTTTGCCCACGTGTCCGACATCGAGTCGCTTCCCGAAGGAGAACGCGCCGTCGCGATCCGCGCGCTGTTGCGTCTCGCGCGCAAGCTCGCACCTGCGCGCGGTGATATCGCTTCGCCCGGGGAGATCGTCGACCTGGCAGACGACCTGATCAGCCTCGCGCCATGAGCGATCCGACGCGCTTTCGCCTGTCTGTCGAGTGGTTCGGTGACCATATCGAGGTCATCGACCAGACGCTGCTGCCCGAACGCGAGGAGATCTGGAGGATCGACACAGTCGAAGGAGTGGTCGACGCGATTCGCCGACTGGTTGTGCGCGGCGCACCGGCGATAGGCGTGTGTGGAGCCTTTGGTGTCGTTCTAGGCCTGCAGCAGGCCATGGCGAGCGACGCCTCTGCCGCGTGTGTGACCCTGCAATCGGTTGCAGCAACGATCGCTGCGGCTCGTCCCACGGCTGTCGACCTTCCTTGGGCGGTGCGGCGAACTGCCGGTGCGGCCGTGGATGCCGCCTCGACCAGGGAGATGATCGAACGGGCCGAGGCGGAGGCGCTGGCAATTCAGGCAGAAGGTCGCGAATCGTGCCGGCTGATCGGGGAGTACGGACGCACGGAGCTTGCCGGTGTCACTCGCATCATGACGCACTGCAACACCGGTCGCCTGGCGACAAGTGGCTGGGGCACCGCGCTCGGTGTGGTCTACGCGAAGGCGGAGGCAGGAGAGCCGGTGGAAGTCCTTGCGAGCGAGACTCGCCCGCTTCTCCAGGGCGCGCGGCTCACTGCTTGGGAGCTGTTGTCCGCCGGGATCCCAGTGACGCTGATGACCGACAGTATGTCGGGCGCAGCCATGGCAACCGGCCGTGTCGAGGCAGTTGTCGTCGGTTGCGACCGCGTCGCGCGAAACGGCGACACCGCGAACAAAATAGGGACCTACACGCACGCCCTTGTCGCTCACGCTCACCAGATACCCTTCTACGTCGCTGGGCCGCTTGCGTCGTTCGATCCGGATATTGCCTCCGGCAGGGAGATTGTCATCGAGGAACGACCGGCGAGCGAGGTACTCACCTACGGTGGTCGTCAGGTTGCTGCCACCGTGCCGGTGTGGAACCCCGCCTTCGACGTCACACCGGCAGAACTGATAACCGCCTTCATCACCGATCACGGCGTTCTTCGCCCGCCTTACGAAGAGAGCATCACAAGGGCGTTCGCGCGAGCAAGCGCGCGTGACCGAGAAAGGTGGCCGATCGATGGCTGCACAGGCGACTAAGGAGGGCTCGGCCGGGTTCGCTGTCGGACAAGGAGACCTTCGGCCCTATTGGCGCCACCGTGAATCGCGCAGACTGGGAGCTCAGGCCGGCGTGAGGCCGGTCAACACAGAGGGGCACGGAACCATGGGCTCAACGGTCACGCCGAACCAAGTGGCTGAGGCGCGCGTTCGCCGGGCCATGAATTTCGACCAGGTGCCCCGCTTGGTCTTCTGGGAGACGACGAAGGCCTGCCCGCTCGCCTGCGTGCACTGCCGTGCGACCGCACAGTGCGACCCGGCACCGGACGAGCTCACCATCGAAGAAGGCAAGGCCTTGATCGCCGAGCTCGCAGGTGCGCCCCATCCGACCCCGATACTGATCTTGACCGGTGGTGACTGTCTGCAACGTCCCGACCTCGGTGAACTGACCGCGCACGCGCAATCTTTGGGCGTGCCCGTGGCCATCTCACCCTCGGTCTCCCCCACCTTGAACGCCTCCATGCTCTCGATGTTGAGCGCCAACGGGGTGAGAACGGCGTCGCTCAGCTTGGACGGGGCAGTCGCCGAGACCCACGAGCGAATCCGCCAGGTTCCGGGCCACTTTGCCGACACGATTCGCGCGATCGACCTTTTCAGAGAGCACGGTTGGGCCGTTCAGGTCAACTCGGCGGTGATGGCGCAGAACGTGAGGGAGCTTGCTGACATCGCGGCCCTGCTCGTTCGCCACGGGGTTCGGACCTGGGAGGTGTTCTTCCTCATCGGAGTCGGGCGCGGGCAAGCGATCAGCGAGATCGCGGACGACGAGTACGAGGATGTCTGCCACTTCCTGGTCGACGCTGCCCAGTACGGGATGACAGTGCGGACGGTGGAGGCTCCCTTTTTCCGCAGGGTCCGCGACTGGCGGGCCAAGCAGGTCGACTCGGGAGTGGACCCGGCAACCGAATTCGAGCTCGGGCCGCTCTACCGGCAGCTGCGCGCCCGCCTGCGTGCGGAGATGGGCGCTGTGAGCTCCGAGGTGCTCGCACCGACGGCCGCGACCCGTGACGGCAAGGGCATCGTGTTCGTGGGCCACGACGGTCGGGTGTACCCGGCCGGCTTCCTCCCCCTGCCTCTCGGGTCGGTGCGCGACAAGCCGGTACTCGACATCTACCGGGACGATCCGGTGTTGAAGGCAATCCGGAACGCGGAATTCCCAGGGCGCTGTGGCCGATGTGAGTATGCCGACGAGTGCGGCGGTTCCAGGGCGCGTGCCTACGCGGCCACTGGTGACCCGCTCGCCGACGACCCGGCTTGCCGATACCTTCCCTAGACGACGACACTCGCGAGGTTGCCGCGCGCGCTGAATGAGCGGTCCGAACCGAAGGAGAGCCCAAGATGGCCGTAACCGTTGCAGGCGTCAAAGCTGTAGAGATTCTCGACTCCCGAGGTAATCCGACCCTGGCAGTCACGATGACGCTCGGCGATGGCACCATCGCCCGCGCGGGCGTCCCCTCCGGCGCGTCGACAGGCTCCAGGGAGGCGGTCGAGCTGCGGGACGGCGATCCGAAGCGCTTCGGTGGCAAGGGTGTTCTCCGAGCGGTCGGCAACGTCAACGGCGAGATCTGCGAAGCGATCAAAGGCCGGACCTTCACCGATCTGGCGGAGCTGGACCACACCTTGATAGAGCTCGACGGCACCGCGAACAAGTCCCGGCTGGGGGCCAACGCCATCGTGGGCGTGTCGATCGCCGCCGCCCGGGCGATCGCCACCGCTGCTGGAGTGCCGTTTTGGCGGACGCTCAACCCCCCGGGGGTGGCTCTGCGCCTTCCCGTCCCGCACTTCAACGTCGTCAACGGCGGGGTTCACGCGCCGAACAACCTGGACTTCCAGGAGTTCATGGTGGCCCCGTTGGGCGCGCCGAACGTGGCGGAAGCTGTGCGCGCCGGCGCCGAGGTCTACGTGGCGCTGCGAAAGCTGCTGACGACGAAGGGTTTCGAGACGGGCCTCGGCGACGAAGGGGGCTTCGCACCTGAGATCGACAAGCCCGAGGAGGTCCTCGCTCTGCTCGTCGACGCGATCGAGCAGGCGGGTTATCACCCCGGCCGTGAAGGCGTTGCCATCGCCCTCGACCCGGCAGCGAGCGAATTCTTCCGTGACGGCACCTACCACGTCGCCGGGGAGACCCTGTCGAGCGAGGACATGATCGATCGGTACGAAGCGATCATCAGGGACTTCCCGGTGTGGAGCCTGGAGGACGGGCTTGCCGAGGGTGACTGGGACGGCTGGGTGCGCCTCACCGAAAGGCTCGGTGAGCGCCTGCAGCTCGTCGGCGACGACCTCCTGGTCACCAACCCGGCGATCATCACCGAGGCGATCCGCCGGCGAGCAGCGAATGCCGCGCTGATCAAGGTCAACCAGATCGGCAGCGTGACCGAGACGCTTCAGGCAATGGCGGTGTGCCGGGAGGCGGGGTGGTCGCAGATGGTGTCGCACCGCTCGGGCGAGACCGAAGACACCTTCATCGCCGATCTGGTCGTTGGGTCGGGGTGCGGCCAGATCAAGAGCGGTGCTCCGGCCCGCGGCGAACGGGTGGCCAAGTACAACCGGCTCATCGAGATCGAAGTGGCGGAGCCGCTGCCCTACGGGCTGGTCGGCTGACGCCGCTCGACTCCTGGACGCGGTCAGGCCGTTGCACGTCTTCCTGATCCGCCACGGCGAGACGTCCCTCAACGCAGCGGGTGTGCTCAGAGGACAGCTCGACGTACCGCTCGACGAGACCGGCGAAGCCGAAGCTCTCGCGCTCGGCGAGCTGTTTCGTGGCGTGCCGCTGAGCGCAGTGGTGTCGAGCCCGCTTACGCGGGCGCTCGACACGGCGCGCCAGGTCTGTTCGGCGTCGGGCGCGCCGTTCACGATTGACGAGCGCCTCCGCGACCGTTACTACGGTGAGTGGGCGGGGCGTTCGCTCGAGGAGGTCGAGGAAAGGTTCGGGTCGATCGACGCCGCTCCCTCCGTGGAGGCGCGTCAGGTTTTCGAGGACAGGGCCGAGGAGGCTCTCGCGGACGCCGTCGCTGCCGCGGACGCCGTCACTGCCGTGCAAGCCGCTGCCGGGGAGGCCGGCGTGGCCCTCGTCACTCACGATGCCGTGCTGTGCGCGCTTCTCGGCCGTCGATTCCCTGACCTCGACATAGCCGAGCTCAAGCTCCCGACAGGATCGTGGTCCGAGCTCGTCGTGAGTCCCGGGGGCGAACAGTGGGGGGTCGTGCACCTCGGCGAGATCCCGGCGAGTGGGCAACGCCCGTGCTCAGGCTCGGCTGAGCCGTAGCCGACGAGAACCGAGGGGAGCGATGCTGACTGAGCCGCGGTGGACCCATGTGGCACTCCCGTGCAGCGACATAGACCGATCCGTCGAGTTCTACACGACCATCGCTCCTCTCGTCGTCGTCGCGCGCAACGACGACGAGAACGGACGCGCAGCGTGGCTCTCGAACGACAAGCAGGTAGAGACCCCGTTCGTGCTCGTGCTCGCCGAGTTCCCGCCGGCGGTCGCTCGCCAGTTCGGACAGACTCCCGGCGAACCGATCCCGACGCTTAGGCCCTTCGCCCACATCGGCATCGAGCTGCCACGCCGTGCAGACGTGGACGAGGTCGCCGACAGGGCCCGTGCCGCCGGTGCACTCGAGTGGGAGCCGCGCCAGATGGCGCCGCGAGTCGGCTACATCTGTTCGGTGCGTGATCCCGACGGGAACATTGTCGAGTTCTCGCACGACCAGAAGGTCTTCAGCACCGTCAGGCAGCTGTGGGGCAAGCGGGACGAGGCGGACGAGGCCTGACCCGTTTTGGGAACTGCAGGACCACATCGCTCCGGCGCCCGTGGACTCGCCTCGGCGTAGGCTAGGCCCGTGTTGCGCCTTCTGACCGCGGGCGAGTCCCACGGGCGTGCGCTCGTTGCCGTTGTCGAGGGACTCCCCGCCGGGTTGCCCATAACGGCGGACGAGATCCGCGGTGAGCTTGCCCGCCGGAGGCTCGGTTACGGGCGAGGGCCACGTCAGCGCTTCGAGACCGACGAGATCAGCATCGTCGGCGGCGTTCGTCACGGGCGCACCCTGGCTTCGCCGGTCGCGATCGAGATCGCCAACGCCGAATGGCCGAAGTGGCAGGAGGAGATGGCGGCCGAGCCGGGGCATCCGACCCGTCGCCTCACTCAGCCCCGTCCGGGCCACGCGGATCTTGCCGGGATGCAGAAGTACGGCTTTGACGACGCCCGTGACGTCCTCGAGCGGGCCTCGGCACGAGAGACGGCCGCGCGGGTGGCCGCAGGTGCCTTAGCCAAGGCACTCTTGGCACAGATCGGGGTCGAGGTCGTCAGCCACGTCGTCCAGATCGGCCGCGCGACGGCGTCAGCTGGGCTTCGCCCGCTACCGGCGGACCTTCCCACGGTCGACGCGTCACCAGTGCGGTGTTTCGACTCCTCGGCCGAGGCCGACATGATCGCCGAGATCCGGGCGGCGGCCAAGGAGGGGGACTCCCTTGGCGGTACCGTCGAGGTCGCCGCCTACGGTGTGCCCGTTGGCCTCGGCAGCCACGTCCATTGGGACCGCAAGCTCGACGGCCTGATTGCGCAGGCGCTGATGAGCATTCAGGCGGTCAAGGCCGTGTGGATCGGCGAGGGCCTCGACATCGCACGCCGCCGTGGTTCGAGCGGCCACGATTCCATCTTCTTCGACGCCACCTCACGCGAGTACAAGAGGGAGACGTCCCTTGCCGGAGGCATCGAGGGCGGCATCTCCACGGGGGGCCTTCTCCTCGCCGGTGCGGCCATGAAACCGCTTGCTACGCTGAACCGCCCGGTCCTCCAGACGGTCGACGTCATCACCAAGGAGGAGACTGTCTCGTTCAAAGAACGTACCGACGTCACCTCGGTACCCGCCATGGGCGTCGTCGCCGAGACGATGTTGGCCCTCGTGCTGGCCTCGGAGGCGCTCCGCAAGTTCGGAGGTGACAGCGTCTCGGAGCTGAAGCGCAATCACGCCTCGTACCTCGCCGAGGTCCGCGACGAGCATTGGCCTAGCGCGGTAAGGGATTGACGCCCGAACAGGGAGTCGTCATCGCCCTGGCCGGCTTCGTAGGTGGGGCGGTCAACAGCGTCGCCGGAGGCGGCTCGCTCATCTCCTTCCCGGCCCTTCTTGCCGTCGGTTACCCAAGTATCACCGCGAACATGACCAACACCGTCGCCATGTGGCCGGGATATCTGGGTGCCACGGCCGCCTATCGCCGCGAGCTCGAGGGCCAGCGATCCCGGGCCGTCGTGCTGGGCGTCACCAGCATCGCCGGCGGGGCCGCTGGATCGGTGTTGTTGCTCACGACGCCTGCGACGGCCTTCAAGGCAGCCGTGCCCTGGCTGATCCTCCTGGCGTGCGCGCTCTTTGCCGCACAACCGCTCGCCACGAAGGTGTTGGCAAAACGAAAGGCCGGATCCAAGGAGCACCGTTCTGTCGGCCTTCACGTATCGGTCTTCCTAGCCGCCGTCTACGGCGCCTACTTCGGGGCAGGGCTCGGCATCATGCTCCTGGCGGTGCTCGGGTTCGCGATCGCGGACAGCCTCCAGAAGCTGAATGCGCTGAAACAAGTCCTCTCGGTCATCATCAACTCCGTGGCCGTAGTCGCCTACGGGGTGTTCGGCCCTGTCGCGTGGACCGCGGTTGCCATCATGGCCGTGGCGAGCCTCGCCGGCGGACGTCTCGGTGGCAGTGTCGCCCGCCGGCTGAGCCCTATCCTGCTGCGAGTCGTCGTCCTCGGATTCGGAGTCACTGTCGGCTGCATCCTCCTCGCCCGCCAATGACGTCGTTGGTACGCTCGGCGAGCGTGTTCACGGGTCTCGTTGAAGAGATGGGTACGTACGATAGCCACGACGGCGACCGGTACCGGATCAGGGCGTCTCTCGTGTTGGACGACGCCAAGGTCGGCGACTCGGTAGCGGTGAACGGGTGCTGCCTGACCGTTGTCGCGCGCACAGCTGAGCTCTTCGAGACGCAGGTCACGGCCGAGACCATCAGCCGCACGACCTTCGGCTTGCTGAGGCCCGGAGATCTCGTGAACCTCGAGCGGCCCGTGCGGCCAAGTGACCGGCTCGGCGGGCACATAGTGCAGGGCCACGTCGACGCCGTCGGGGAGGTGATCGCCGCTCCGCCGGATCTCGAGGTCCGGATCCCGCCAGATCTGACCCGCTACTGCGTCGAAAAAGGCTCGATTGCCGTGGACGGCGTGAGCCTTACGATTTTCGACGTCGACCACGACAGCTTCGGCGTAGCCGTGATCCCTCACACCTCGCAGGTCACGACGATCGGGCGGCGCGTGCCCGGCGACAAGGTGAACATCGAGGTTGACATCGCCGCGAAACAGATCGAGAAGTTGCTCAGTCCATACCTCGCGAAACTGAAGTGATCAGCACTGCCTGCTTTCGGGATCTGACCTACCCCAGGCGACACTTGGCGGACCGGATGGCACCTTGGCGGACACGGGCCCTTGCGGGCTCGCGGCGTTCAGGCGACCCCGGCGAGCACTTCGGCGATCTGCACAGCGTTCAGCGCGGCGCCCTTGCGGAGGTTGTCACCGACGACGAAGAGCGACAACCCGTGCGGCACAGTCGTGTCCTGGCGGACCCTTCCCACGAGTGACACGTCGCGACCGGTCACGCCGAGCGGGGTCGGGACGTCGCACAGCTCGACACCCGGCGCGCCGTCAAGGGCGGCAAGGCACTCCTCGGGGCTTAGCGGCCGTTCGAATTCGAGGTTGAGCGCCAGGCTGTGTCCTGTGAACACGGGCACCCGGACACACGTGCACGAGACGAGGAGCTCGGGGAGACTCAGGATCTTCCGGCTCTCGTTTCGAAACTTCTGCTCCTCGTCGGTCTCGCCGCTCCCGTCCTCGACACCTCGGCCCGCCAGCGGGATGACGTTGAACGCGATGGGTGCGGCGAACTTCACAGGTTCCGGAAACTCGACGGCATGCCCGTCGTGCGCGAGCGCCGCGGCGCCGTCGGCCACCTTGCGGACCTGCTCGTCCAGCTCGGAGGTACCGGCTAGGCCGGCACCTGACACAGCCTGATAGGTCGAGGCGACCACTCGGAGCAGCCCTGCCTTCGCGTCCAGGGGCTTCAGCACCGGCATGGCGACCATCGTCGTGCAATTCGGGTTGGCGACGATCCCCTTTGGTATGGAGCCCAACGCCTCGCGGTTGACTTCGGGGACGACGAGCGGGACGTCCGGGTCCATCCGCCATGCGGACGAATTGTCTATGACGATGGCGCCGGCGGCAGCGACTCGGGGCGCGAGGTCCAAAGAGGTCTTGGCACCGCAGGAGAACAGCGCGATGTCGATCCCGGTGAAGTCTGCGCGGAGGACGTCCTCGACTACTACATTGACCTCGTCCCAGGGGAGCATGCGACCTGCCGATCTTGCGCTCGCGAAGAAGCGCACGCTCTCCGCGGGAAAGCTCCGTTCCGCAAGGATCGACCTCATGACGGCGCCGACCTGTCCAGTGGCGCCGAACACCCCCACCCGCATGGGACGAGCTTAGTTGCCACCACTCGGCGGCCAAATCCGGTGGCTCTGTCGCCTCAGAGCTCGAAAGCGGCGTGGAGGACCTGGACCGCACGCTCGGCGAGCTCGGCTCGGACCAGGCACGAGATGCGGATGGGAGACGTGGAGATCATCTCGATGTTGATGCCGGCATTTGCCAGGGTCTCGAACATCGTTGCGGTGACTCCTGGGTGGGTTCTCATGCCTGCTCCCACGACAGAGACGGTGGCGACGTCGTCGTCGGCGATCACCGACACCGCGCCGAGCTCGGGGATGAATAGCTCGGCCGCTTCGAGAGCGCCGTCCAGGTCGGCGCGGGAGACGGTGAAGGAGATATCGGTCGTGCCGTGGTGCGAGACGTTCTGAACGATCACGTCGACGTTGATCCCCCTGTCAGCCAGTCCCCTGAACAGTGAGGCGGCGATGCCGGGTTGGTCCGGGACGCCGGTGATGGTGATCTTGGCCTCGGTCGAATCGCTCGTCACTGCCGAGACGATGGGCTGTTCCACGGAAGGATCCTCCTCGCTGACAATGGTCCCGGGTTCCCAGGTGAAACTGGAACGCACGTGGAGCGGTATGTGATGGTTCCGGGCGAACTCAACCGAGCGGAATGCGAGAACCCTCCCGCCTGTGGCGGCTATTTCGAGCATTTCCTCGAACGAGATCCTGGTTATCCGGTGGGCGGCCAGCACGACACGGGGATCCGCGGTGAAGACGCCCGAGACGTCCGTGTAGATCTCGCACAGATCGGCTCCGAGGGCAGCCGCGAGGGCCACCGCCGTCGTGTCGGAGCCACCCCGCCCGAGCGTGGTCACGTCCCGGTTGCTCGAAACTCCCTGGAAGCCGGCCACGACCGGGACGATGCCCTGGGAAAGGGACTCACGAAGCCGGTCCCCCTTGACTTCGAGGATCTGCGCCCTGGTGTGCGTGGTGTCGGTGATGATGCCCGCCTGGCTGCCCGTGAACGAGGCCGCCGGGACACCAAGCTCGGCCAGTGCCATGCACAACAGCGCCATCGAGATCCGCTCGCCGGCGGTGAGAAGCATGTCGAGCTCGCGGCCGGGCCGCACGCGGCTCACGTCCTCGGCGAGCCGGATGAGCCCGTCGGTGGTCTTGCCCATGGCGCTGACCACGACGACCACTTCAATGCCGCTACGGCGTGTGCGCGCGACGTGGTCCGCGACGGCGCGGATACGGTCTGCGTCGCCGACCGAGGTCCCACCGAACTTCTGAACGACAAGGCTCACACCGGCCAACCTACCGCCGGCTCGGTCGGTCCCGCCGCCGCGAGCCCTCAAGCGGGCCGCGCTCGGATGCCGCGTATGCACTCGGCCCTGTGGGTTGGGTAGCGTGTCGCTCCGTGCCGACAGAGAAGAGGGCGCGGCAGCGTGCCGCCCGCGAACAGAAACAAGCCGTCATCCAAAAGAGCCGGAAACGGCGCCGCAACACCCGGCGCGGCATCGGCCTCGGGGTCGTGGCGGCACTCATAGTCCTGATCGTGTTCCTGGTGAACGGCTCCTCGGCGAAATCGACCAAGGGAAAGACGCCGCCTACGACGATCGCGAGCGCGACCACGACGACCGCGACGACCTCGACGTTCCCGACCCCGACGACCCAGCCGTTGACGACGACAGCTGTCGTCCCGACGTGCCCGCCGGCCACGGGGTCGACCAAGCGGGTGGTCTTGTTCACGGCGGCGCCACCGTCGTGCATTCCGGCGACGTCGGTCTGGGACGCAACCTTCAAGACGAGCTTCGGCACCATCGTCGAGCAGATGCCAGCCGCCGCGTCGTACGCAGCCGTGAACAACTTCGTGTTCCTGGCGCGCTACCACTACTTCGACGACACGGATTTCTTCCGCGTTCTCAAGGGTTTTGTCGTGCAGGGTGGTTCGGTGACAGACGCGGATACGAACGGGGCTACAGGCGAACCGGGCAAGATGGAGTACGGGTATCCCGGCTATGAGTTCACCGGCAACACGCCGCCCGCGAGCTGCGCGAAGACGCCGACAGGTCCCGGCTGCTACAAGCCCGGCGACCTTGCGATGGCGAATTCCGGGGCGCCGTCGAGCAACAAGAGTGAGTTCTTCTTCGTCCTGCCCGGCGGCCAGAAGGAGCTGTCGCCCTCCTACACGCTCTTCGGTCACCTGGTGTCGGGGATGAGCGTTCTCGACAGGATCGGGTCGTACGGCGCCGCCAATACTGAGACTAGTACCGGCGTCCCGACCCTCACCGTCTACCTTCTCAAGGTCACCGTCACGCAGATCTCCGGCTGAGCCCCTGCGCCCGGCCTGTTACCACCTCGAAGAGAAACGGAGCCCCCAATGCCGAGCGAGTGTCCCCCAGCCGATGGCTCTGCGCCGAAGACGCAGCACTTCGACGCTCCGCCACAAATGTGCATCGACCTCACCAAGCGTTACACCGCCGAGATGGTCACCTCCAAGGGCACGATGGTCTTCTCCCTCGACGCGGTGAGCGCTCCGAGGACGGTGAACAACTTCGTGTTCCTGGCCCGTTACCACTATTTCGACGGGATCGTGTTCCACCGGGTCATCCCCGGGTTCGTACTGCAGGGCGGGGATCCGGGCGGGACCGGTGCGGGCGGTCCCGGCTACCGCTTCGAGGACGAGCTGCCCCAGCCCGGACGTTACGAGCTCGGCTCGCTCGCCATGGCGAACGCCGGGCCGAACACGAACGGAAGTCAGTTCTTTGTCATCTCTGGCTCCGACGGGATGCGGCTGCCGCCGCTCTACTCGTTGTTCGGTCACCTGGTCTCCGGGCGTGACGTGGTCACGGCCATCGACTCGATCGGGACCAAGTCGGGTGCCCCCAAGGAAAAGGTCCGGATCGAGTCGGTCACGATCGCCGAGCTCGACTGAGCCCCAGGCGCCTGCTCGCTACTGCCGACGCCGGGTACTTCCGGCAGGGAGCTCTATCGCGGCAGGGCCTCCAGGCCGCTCTCGACACCGTTGAGGTAGACGACGACCTCCTTCTCGCCCGTCGATCGCCATGAGCCGTCGGTCTCGCGGATGAGCGCGGTGCGCTCGGGGATGCCGGCTATCGGGATCCCCACCGGGGCGAGCTCGAGCGTTCGCCAGAACGAGTGCGAAGTGGTGGGGTCATGATGTGGCACGACGGCCAGCTCCTCGACGAGGCCGAGTCCCATGGTGAAAGCCCCTCCTCGCGGGTCGACCATCGGGTCTACGAGCACCATCGCCCCCGCCGACGATCCGGCGACGACCGCGCCGTGGCGCCAGGCGTTCTCGAGCTCCTCGAAGACGAGCGAACCTTTCAGCACCGAGAGGAGGTGCAGGGAAGAACCCCCCGAGAGGTAGATGAAGCGCGCCTGGCCTATTGCGGCTGCATTGGCCTCCTCGTTGGCGTCGGCGTGGCTCAAGACCATCAAAGCGCGGACGTCGGCGCCGAGCGACGAGAACCATCGCTGCGCAGTCGCGACCACCCGCTCGGGGTGCTCGTAAGCGGCAGCCGTGGGAAGAACAAGCACCTGATCGGCGCCCGATCGTCGTAACAGCTCGATGTCGTAGTCGGCACCGGTTTGCCACTCGTCGCCGCCGACGAGAGCCAGCAACCCGGCCGAGTGCGCAGTGGGGGCGGTGGCCGAGTTCTCCTCGTGCTGCTGATCGTTCACGAGGCGGGAACCTACACCTTGGCCGGAGGGATGTACCTGGCGGACTTGACGGAGCCGGAGACAGTCTCGATGACCCAGATGGAGCCCTTCCTCACGTCCAATGGCCCTGCGAGGCGTACGCCGGCCTTTTCGAGCAGCTGGACGATCCCCCAGATGACGTCCCCGTGGGTGCACACGACGGGCACCCTGCCACCGGTCGAGGAGTCTTTAAGCCGCGTGAGCACCTCGCCCGGGTCGGATCCTTCCGCGAGGAACTCCGCGGTAGCGATCTCCAGCCCGCACGCGGCCGAAAGAGGCCGGAGGGTCGCCAGGCAGCGCTCGGCGCTGCTGGACATGAGAGAGGTGGGCCTCGGCTCAAGCGGCACAGCGCCGAGGTCGCGCGACGGCGTGCCATCGGCGCCGGTCTCGAAGCGGTCAGCGATCGCCTTGGCCTCCCGTGTGCCGCGCTCTGTGAGCGGGCGTTCCTCGTCCGAGCCCGCCCAGGCCTCGCGCGCTTGAGCGTGACAATGGCGCACGAGGTACACGGCGATTGCCTCACTCGCCTCGGGTGTGCCCGAGCTCCGAGGTGTCACGACTGCTCGCAGTCCGAGCTCGCAACGCCCATCAGGAAACCCCGCTCAGGCCGACCGCCGCTCCGACCCCGTAGGTGACCGCGCCGGCGGCGGCGCAGATCGCGAGCTGGCGGAAAGCAGAGCGCCACCACGATCGGCCCGTGAACACCGACAGTGCTGAGCCCACGATCACTGCTGCGACGGCTGCTATCACGATCGACACGATCACGGCATGAGATCCGTGTCCGATCAGGAACGGGAGCAGCGGCAGCAAGGCCCCCACGCTGAATGTCACGAACGACGCGACCGCTGCCTGGATCGGGTTGCCGAGAGAGTCAGGGTGGATGCCGAGCTCTTCGCGGGCGTGGGTCTCGAGGGCGATCTTCGGATCGGACATGATCTGGCGGGCGACTTGGAGGGCGAGATCGGACGAGACGCCGCGGTCCTCGTAGACCTTCACCAGCTCCTGGAGCTCCCATTCGGGACTGCGATGGATCTCCTGGCGCTCGCGTTCGAGCTCGCGCTCGAACAACTCGGTCTGCGCCCGCATCGAGATGTACTCGCCAGCAGCCATCGAGAACGCGCCGCCGAGAAGCCCTGCCAGGCCTGCCAGCCGTACCACGCCCGCCGGCGGGCTCGCTCCCGACATCCCGAGTATCAGAGAGACATTGGTCACGAGGCCGTCGCTGATGCCGAACACCGCAGCGCGCGCGCCTCCGCCGCGGACGTCGCGATGACGGTGCTCATGGGGGGCCAGGTCGGTCTGGCCTCCGGTCTTGTGCAGGGACTGCCGGAGGGCGGCGATCCAGCCAGGCACCCGAGAGCGCGGGCGATCTTGTTCCGGGTAAGAGCCAGACGGGGAAGCGGGGTCGGCTGATCGGGCCACGACTCCAGTTTGGAGCAGGTCGGCGCCGGAATGAAACCGCTGTCACCGAGGAAGGCGGAATTCGCCGAACCGAACGCGTCGGTCACCCGCCAACCAGCGCCTACACTCGGCCCAAATCCTATGGACCGAACGTCGTCGCACTGACCAAGCTCGGACATGGACGTTCTCGATGTCATGCTCGTCGTCGTCCTGTTGGCGGCGGCGTTGCGTGGGTTCCGGCGGGGCGCAGCGGTGCAGGTTCTGTCCTACGGCGGGATTCTCGCCGGGCTCGGCGTCGGCGTGGTGCTGGTCCTTCTCGTATGTCCCCATGTGAGCGGGCAGCGCGCGAAGACTGTTGTCGCCCTGCTCCTTCTGTTCGTCCCCGCGGCCGTGCTCGCCGGGGCGGGACGCCGGCTGGGCGCGGGGCTGTGGCGCCGCCTGCGTCGGGCACGTTTCGGCGCCGTGGACGCGCTAGGCGGCGCGATCACCGCTACCGGCGGCGCGCTCGTCGTGGTCTGGTTGCTGTCCTCGATCTTGGTCAACAGCCAGTTCTCGCTCGTGGCCACACAGATCAATGACTCCAGGATCATCCGTGCCGTCACCAACGTCATGCCGCCGATCCCGACCGCGCTCGCGCCCGTGGAGCGTTTCTTGAGCGATGAGGGCCTGCAACTCGTGGCTGACGGCTTCATCCAGCTCGCCGGGCCCGTCCCTTATCCCTCTGCTGCCCAGGTGCAGGCCGGGACGGCCAACGCCGCCCCCTCCACGGTGAAGATCGTCGCCGTCGGTTGTGGCGAGATACAGGAGGGGTCGGGCTTCGTCGTGGCGCCAGGTCTTGTTGTCACGAACGCCCACGTGGTCGCGGGCACGCAGTCGATCAGAGTCGAGGACGCCGCCGGTTACCACGTCGCGGACGTCGCGCTCTTCGACCCCGAGTTCGACCTTGCCGTCTTGCGCGTGCAAGGGCTCGAAGAACGAGCGTTGCCCATAGACCCGGACATGGTAGGACGCGGCACCAAGGCGGTCGTGCTCGGCTATCCGGAAGGGGGTCCCCTAGCTGTCGATCCTGCGGGTGTGCGCTCGGAGCTCCTCGCAACCGGGCTCGACATCTACGGGCAGAACCCCACTGTGCGCGCCGTGTACGTGGTTCAAGCCCTCGTGCGGCCAGGCAACTCCGGTGGCCCGCTCGTCGAGCCGGACGGAATCGTCATCGGGGTCGTGTTCTCGCGCTCGCCCACGAACGCCGGCATCGGCTACGCGCTGGCGTCACCGGGAGTTCTCCGGCGCGTCGAGAAAGCGGAGTCGTTGCCGGCCTCGAGGGTCGTCGGCACCGGTGGGTGCGTGCCGAGATGAACGAGACACCCGATCGCCCAAAGCCTGCACGGCGAGCTCGCGGGTCGGCAATGATGGGACAGTGACCCTTCCGATCGAGGATTACGGCCTCATCGGGGACACCCACACGGCCGCGCTCGTCGGGCGTGACGGGTCGATCGACTGGATGTGCCTGCCGCGTTTCGACTCGGGAGCGTGCTTCGCCCACCTCCTTGGAGGCAGGGACCACGGGTTCTGGCGGATCGCTCCGGCGGCGAGCCCGCCTCCCCACAAAGGCGCGCCGTTGCTGGCGACGCGCCACCGTTACAACGGCGACACGTTGGTGCTCGAGACCGAGTTCGACCTGCCGGAGGGAAGTGTCCGCATCACAGACTGCATGCCGGTCAGGGAGCACAGCCCGTGCGTCGTGCGGCTGGTCGAAGGCTTGAGCGGCGCAGTGGACATGCGCATGGAG
>Ga0326727_10007518_pt1 | contig 28711 bp, 23 predicted proteins | sample MB2enrmetagenome_FD_207643 | JGI IMG/M metagenome (GOLD analysis project Ga0326727, IMG submission 207643) | Lab enriched peat soil microbial communities from McLean, Ithaca, NY, United States - MB29MY | ecosystem: Environmental > Terrestrial > Soil > Wetlands > Peat | place: USA: New York... | reverse complement strand
GAAGCCGGAATCATCGCCATCAAGCCCAGCGGTGTTCCCTACGAGCGGATGACCGCCGCGGATATCGTTCTTTGCGATCTCGACGGCAAGATCATCGAGGGCCGCCTCAAACCCTCCTCCGATCTGGAGACGCATCTGGAGCTGTACCGGGCCTTCCCGGCCATTGGCGGTGTGGTGCACACCCACTCTGAATTCGCTACAGCATGGGCCCAGGCCGGCCGGGCCATTCCCGCCTTCGGAACCACCCACGCCGACTACTTCCACGGCCCGGTTCCGGCCACCGAAGAGTTAAGCGGCGAAGAAATTCAAGACGATTACGTGTTGAACACCGGCAAGGCCATCGTGCGCCGCTTCAGCGCTCTCGACCCCATGGCCATGCCGGCAGTGCTGGTCGCCGGCCACGCGCCTTTCACCTGGGGCAAGACTCCGATGGATGCCGCCCACAACGCCGTCATCCTGGAGACGGTGGCGCGCATGGCCGTTTACACTACTTTGTTGCGTCCTGAAAGCGCTGGCGTTTCCCAGGCATTGCTCGATCATCATTACTACCGCAAGCACGGCGCGGATGCAACTTATGGACAAGAGAACAACTAGCAGTTGGCAGCTCAGGAAAGAGGTTTGAAACCGTGATGGTGAACTGTATGACCCACTTTGCATCGCCGGCACTGCTGGCCTTCAACGCACTGCCTTTGGCGCATCTGCGCCTCCTCGACATGATCGTAATCGCCGTCTACTTCGGCATGGTGATCTGGATTGGCTTCTACCTCAAGGGCCGCTCCAACACCAGCGAAGAGTTCTTCATGGCCGGCCGCGAGATGACTGCCTGGATCGCCGGATTGAGCTTCGTCTCCGCCAACCTCGGCTCACTGGAGCTGATGGGCTGGGCCGGATCGGCCTACCAGTACGGCATTCTGGCCACTCACTGGTACTGGATCGGCGCCATCCCCGCCATGCTCTTCCTGGGCCTTGTAATGATGCCCTTCTACTACGTCTCCAAGACCCACTCGGTCCCCGGCTATCTCTTCCTGCGCTACGGCGAGCACGCCCGCGTACTGGCCGCCTTCTCCTTCGCTCTGGAGATGATCCTGATGAGCGGCGTGAATATGTTCGCCATGGCCGTGGTGATGAAGGTCGTACTCGGCTGGAGCCTCACCTTCAGTATCCTGGTCTCGGCCTTTGCAGTCACGCTTTACGTTGCCCTGGGCGGCCTGCGCTCGGCCATCTTCAACGAGGTGCTGCAGTTCGTGCTCATCTGGGGCGGCGCGCTGCTGGTGCCCATCCTGGGCATGATCCAGGCCGGCGGCGTGAGCGGGCTGAAGAGCCAGATCATCAAGAACATGCATACGGACAGCTACTTCCATCTGTGGCGCGACCTGGGCAGCTTTTCCGCCAACCCCATGGGCGTCCACTGGACCGGCATCGTCTTTGGCCTGGGCTTCGCCATCAGCTTCGGTTACTGGACGACCGACTTTCTAGTGGTGCAGCGCGTGCTGGCGGCCCATAACCTGCGCGCCGCGCGCATGGCGCCGATCATCGGGTCGTTCTTCAAGATGGCGGTTCCGTTTATCGTCATCCTGCCCGGCCTGCTCGGCCTGGTGCTTTTGCAGAACACCGACGGCAGCCGCCGCCAACTGGTGCCGGAAGACACCGTGAAAGTTTGTATGCCGATGTCGTCCGATTGCGCCGCGTCGTTGAAAAAGACCTCACTGCCGGCCGAGGTGCAACAGGATGTACTGAATCAGAAGGATACTCCGCAGTCGGAGCTGCACAGCTATAACGAAGTGCTGCCGTTGATGATGGCCCGCTACCTCGGTCCCGGCCTGCTCGGTCTCGGAATCACCGCGCTGATCGCCGGCTTCATGAGCGGCATGGCCGGAAACATCAGCGCCTTCTCCACCGTCTGGACCTACGACCTCTACAAGCCGCTGATCAATAAGAAAGGCACCGACAGCCACTACGTGATTGTAGGCCGGATCTCGATCGTCGCAGGCGTTATCGTCTCCATCGGCGCAGGCTACCTGGTACAGCACGCGCACGGCATCATGGACTATGTGCAGGCGCTCTTCTCGATCTTTATTGCGCCGCTGCTGGCCACCATCCTGCTGGGCATGTTCTGGAAGCGCGCCACCGCGCCGGCCGGCTTCCTGGGCCTGCTGCTGGGCATCGTCTTTTCCGTGAGCCTGTTCGTGTGGGTCCACCTCAATCCTGCGAATCTCAAATACGTAGCGCTTTCGGAAGCAGCCAAGCCGATGGCTGAGAATGTCTTCCGCGCGCTGTGGGCATGCCTCTTCACCGGCCTCGTGATCTTCCTGGTCAGCATGGTCACAAAACCCAAGCCCGTTTCCGAGTTGGAGGGCCTGGTCTATGGCGCGACCCCGCTGCCCAGGGAAGAGCCGGTCCCGTTCTATAAGAACGTCTGGCTCTGGGCAATCCTGGCGGTATGCATCTTTGCCACGCTCAACATTCTGTTCTGGTAGCCCTTGTTGTTCTCTCAGTGAGATGAGAAGAGGAAAGGATTAAGAATTATGCATGGTTCAGGAATTCAAATCTGGTTTTTCATCGGCGTGCTGCTGCTCATCTATGGGCTGCTCATCTTTGGCTACGGCATCTTTGAACTGGCCACTGGAAGCTACCCGGTAGGGGTTCAGTTGACCAGCCTGCACACTCCCATCTGGTGGGGCGCATTGCTGACGGCGCTGGGCGTACTCTATTGCGTCAAGTTCCGCCCCGGCCGCGCCTAGTTGGAATTTGGTACCCACCCTGACCGCAACAACAAATGCACGGCGAGGGTGGGGCGCCTGGTAATCAAAACAATTCATCAGCCATTTCAACTGCCGTAAACGCGGCAAAGATCAAGGGAGCTAAAAACATGGCAGCACAAAAGAAAGTGACATTTGGCGTAGTGGTAGGCAACCGCGGCTTCTTCCCGGACCATCTGGCTAAGACCGGCCGCGAAGAGATCATCAAGGTTCTGGAGGCGGCGGGCGCGAATATCGTGGTCCTGAGCCCGGAAGAATCCAAGCACGGCGCGGTAGAAACTTATGCGGAATCGCAAAAGTGCGCCGAACTCTTCAAAAAGCATACCGACGAGATCGACGGCATCATCATCACGCTGCCCAACTTCGGCGAAGAGCGTGGCATTGTGGACGCGATTCGCCTCTCCGGCCTTCGGGTTCCGGTGCTGGTGCAAGCCACGCCCGACCGCTCCGAAGAGATGACCATCGCCGTCCGCCGCGACAGCTTCTGCGGCAAGATGAGCGCCTGTAACAACCTGATGCAGTATAAGATTCCCTACTCGTTGACCACGCTGCACACTGAGAGCCTCACATCGCCGGAGTTCAAGGCCGACCTTGAATGGTTCTCCGCCGTCTGCCGCATCGTCAAGGGCCTGAAGAATCTGCGCATTGGCGCCATCGGCGCGCGTCCCGCGGCCTTCAACACGGTGCGCTACTCCGAGCGCCTCTACGAGTCGAGCGGCATCTCCATCGAGCCGATTGACCTCTCGGAGATCTTCGGCCGTATCGCCAAGATGAACGACAACGACGATGCCGCGCAGGCCAAGCTCGCCGCCATCAAGAGCTACGTCAGCACCGGCAAGGTTCCCGAAGCTGCGCTGCTCAAGATGGCCAAGCTAGGCGCGGTTATTGACACATGGATGAAGCAGACCAACTGCGCGGTGACCGCCGTGCAGTGCTGGACCTCCTTCGAAGAATACTTCGGCGTGGTGCCCTGCACCATCATGAGCATGATGAGCAACGACCTGATTCCCTCGGCCTGCGAAGTGGATATTCCCGGCGTGCTGGGAATGTACATGATGACGCTGGCCAGCGGAACGCCCTCGGCGCTGCTGGACTGGAACAACAACTACGGCAGCGACCCCGACAAGTGCGTCTGCTTCCACTGCTCGAATCTGCCTAAGCATTTCTTCGCAGAGCCTCCAACCATGGACTATCAGGCGATCATCGCCGGCACCGTGGGCATTCAGAACACCTTCGGCACCTGCGTGGGCCGCGTCAAGGCCGGCGTGATGAGCTACGCCCGCTACTCCACCGACGACAACCATGGCCTCATCCGTGGCTATACCGGCGCGGGCAACTTCACCGACGATCCGCTGGAGACCTTCGGCGGCGCGGGCGTGGCCCGGATTCCGCAACTGCAGAAGTTGCTGCGCTTCATCTGCCGCGAAGGCTTCGAGCATCATGTGGCCGCCAGCTTCAGCGACGTCTCCAAGGCCGTTCATGAAGCCGCCACCCGCTACATGGGCTGGGATTCTTACCTGCACGGGGAAGAAGTCTAGCGCAGTGAATGAGTGGGTGAAAAAGTGAAGAAGTGAACGAGTGAAGCAAGAATAGCGCGAGCTATTTCACTTTATCACTTCTTCATTTTTCACTATCAAGCTGTCACGAAACTAGTTTAGAGGGAAGACAAAATGACCATCGTTGCCGGAGTGGATTTTGGAACACTGAGTGTGCGCGTCTCCATCATGGACAGCGAACGCGGCCGCCTGGGCACGGCGCTGGCCGAGTATCCGCTGCATCGCCGCCGCGAGGACCCCGATTACGCCACGCAGGCGCACGCCGATCAGATGCGTGCACTGGCCGCCGCCACCCGCGCAGCGGTGAAGGAAGCGGGCATCACCGGCGATCAGGTTGCGGCTATTGCGCTCGACACTACCGGCTCCAGCGTCGTTCCCGTGGACGCGCAGATGCAGCCGCTGAATGAATATTATTTGTGGTGCGATCATCGCGCTCACGCCGAGGCGCGCGAGATCACCGAACTCGCACACAGCGAGAAGCTGGAAGCCATCGACTGGTGCGGCGGCGTCTATTCGCACGAGTGGGGCTTCGCCAAACTGCTCCACTGGTTGCGCAACAATCCTGACAAGCGGGTCAAATTCGCCTCCGCCTTTGAACATTGCGACATGGTGGCGGCCACGCTCTGCGGCATCACAGACCCGAAGCTCGCCAAGCGCAGCGTCTGCGCGATGGGCCACAAATGGATGTGGAATCCCAAGTGGGATGGCCTGCCGCCGCAGTCGTTTTTATCCAAACTCGACCCGCTCTTCGACGGCGTCCGCGAAAAACTCGCTGGCGACTATCAGACCTCCGATCACCTCGCCGGACACCTCTCGCCGAAGTGGGCGGATGAACTCGGCCTCAGCGCCGGCATCCCCATTCCCGTCGGCGCATTCGACGCGCACTGGGATGCGCTCGGCGCCGGGTGCCGCGAGGGCGACGTCGTCAACGTCGTCGGGACATCGACTTGTATCATCGCCATTAGCAAGAAGACGGAGTTGATTCCCGGCGTCTGCGGCGTGGTTCCCGGCAGCGTCCATCCGCAATTCACCGGCATCGAGGCGGGCCTCTCGGCGACCGGCGACATCTTCGAGGCCATCGCGCGCCGCGCCGGCGTCAAGGTTACCGAGCTCTCGGTGGGCCTGGAAAAATATCGCGCCGGGCAGACCGGCCTGCTGCGCCTCACCTGGGACAACGGTGACCGCACCGTGCTCGTCAACCCCGAACTGGGCGGTGTCACCTTTGGCTGGAATCTGGTGCAGACTGCGCAGGACGAACTCTTCGCTGCCATCGAGGGCACCGCCTTTCACACCCGCATCATCCTAGAGCGCATGGCCGAGTACGGTGTGCCGGTGGAGCGCGTGATCAACGCCGGCGGCATTCCGCAGAACAACGCGGTGCTCAATCAGGTCTACGCCGACGTACTCGGCAAGCCGGTCCTGGTTCCGGCCGGCGTGCCCACCAGCCGCGGCTCGGCGATCGTTGCGCTGCTGGCCGCCGGGGCCTTCCCGACGATCGAAGCGGCGCAGGACAAGCTCTGCCTGCCCTTCAATGTCTTCTCGCCGCGCCCCGCCGCCACGGCCGTCTACGAACGGCTCTTCGCGCTCTATCGCAAGGCCTACTTCGCACTGGGCACGCGCTCGGCGCAGGCTGTGCCGCTGGGTGATATTCTGCCAGAGTTGCGCAAGATCGCCTCGGAAGTTGCGGAGAAATTGTAAACAAGGTCGATTGGGATTCGTCGTTTCCCACCCTAGCCGCAATAATCAAAGACGCGGCTAGGGTGGGGCACCCAGACTTTATCGCCGATGGGCAAGCAGAAACATCAGCAGCAAAAGCACCACCGGAATCATCGCCAGCACGCCGTAATAGAGGATCTTGCGCAAGCCTTGCGATTTGCGCTTCTGCCAGTCGCGCATCTCGATGCGATCCTCCACGCCCACCTGATCCAGGTGCGCCAGATCCCAGGCAAACTCACTGGCCTTGGCGTAGCGGTTCTTCGCATCCCGCTCCATCGCGCGATAGATCACCTCCTGCAACTGGGGGGAGATCGCGGGGTTGGCCACCGTGGGCGGCACGGGATAATTCAGAAGCCGGTCATTCATTGCGGCCATCGGATTCGGCCCCGTGAAGGGCAGCTTGCCACTCAGCATCTCGTAGAGAATCACACCCATTGAATAAATATCACTGCGCCCATCGCCGCGCTTGCCTTTGACCTGCTCCGGCGAAATGTAATTCGGCGTGCCAATGGCGGCGGTGAAGTTGGCGTAGGTGAGGCGCTTGGCGGCGGCGTCGCCGGCAATGCCGAAGTCGATCAGCTTGATGTGATCGTGCTCATCGACCATGATATTTTCCGGCTTCAAGTCGCGATGGACGACGCCGTTTGCGTGGATGTAATCCAGTCCCTCCAGCACCTCGCCTGCGATGCGCAGGGCGCGCTCCTGCGAGAGTGGTCCCTCATCGAGGATCTCACGCAGCAGACGCCCCTCGCACCATTCCATGACCATGTAAATGCGCGAGCGCTCCTCGCCGCCATAGACGCGCATCACCTTGGGATGATCGAGCTTCTCGCCGATGCCAGCCTCGCGCTGAAAGCGGTCGAAGAGAATTGGATCGGCTTCCATGTCGGGATGAGGAATCTTCAGCGCCACCTGGCGGTTGTCGCGCGTGTCCGTGGCGCGGTAGATCGTAGCCATGCCGCTGCGGGCAACCGGCTCTTCAATGCGGTAGTAATCGATTTCGGTACCGGCCTCGAAGCCGTCGTGAAAACCCATTGCGCGGCACACTCCATGCAGTGAACTCTCTCTACTGTATCGGGTATCGGCGCAAAATGAGTAAGGGTTCCGTAAGAGTTTTTGTTGATTCTCGCCAGGAACAGCCTCAGGCGGGCATGCGGTAAGGCCGCCCGCGGTACATCCCCACCTGCTCCACTGAGCGGACGCGGATGACCTGCGCGGTGGTGTTGTCGTTGCCGTCAATCTCGACAGCGCGGGCCACCAGCTCGCGGGCTATCTCGTCGATCTTTTTATCCTGCGAAACGATCGAGGCGATCATCCGCTCGCTCATCTCGTCATGCAAGCCGTCGGTGCAAAGCACCAGCACGTCGCCGGCCAGCAGTGTGAGCGCAGTGGTATCCGGAGCGACGAACATCTCTTTCCCCACTGAACGAATCAGAACATGCCGGGAGTCGGACTCGGCCGCTTCCTGAGCGGTGATCAGCCCCATCTTCCTCTGCTCACCAACCCACGTGTGGTCTTGCGTGACCTGCTTTGCCGCTCCGTTGCGAATCAGGTAGCAGCGCGAGTCGCCCACATGCGAGACCACCGCCTGATTGTAGCGCAGGGCGCATGCGACCAGCGTAGTGGCCATCTTCCGGCCCTGGTACTCGGGTTTCAGTGAGCAATCGTGAACTGCGGCGTTGGCCAGCTCAATCAGTCGCGGCATCAGAGTTGTGAGCATTGTGACGGAAGGAGCTTTGGGAAATTCTTCGATGAGGGTTTTGACGGCTGTGGCCGAGGCAACCTCGCCGTAGTCCATGCCGCCCACTCCGTCGGCAACGGCGAAGAGATAACCATGACTGCGAGCCTGGCGGCGCGACGTGGGAATGAACGAGCCCATCGCGTCCTCGTTGTTGGTGCGAACTTTGCCGAAATCGCTGACCTGGCCGAACTGTACGTCGAGCATGAGTGGCGCCGCCTGGAGGTATCTCTTCGATGCTTGTAAAAAAGAATGCGATTCAGAAGTAAGGATAACCGGGACAGCGGCAGGGTCAGGGCTTCGCGGGCTGCGGAAAAAGCTTCTGTCCATGATGTATTCCATCCTTCCCTGCAAACGTGACACCGGGTGGCGCCTCCTACCTCGACTTGCAGAGCAGGATGAGCCACCCAGCGGTTATGGGGAGCCGCGGTTGAAAGAGCCTACTTGGATGTGAGCAAAATCTCCTTGCCTTTGGCCTTCGAGGAGCGCAGGAAGTAAATCGCTCCATAGATGCCCCAGACAGCGGAGATCGCCAGCGCCAGAAGCGGTTCCTTGAAGGTGCCAAGTCCGAAAACCGGGCTGATCAGGTAGAAGGCCATGCAAACCAGGTTGGCCAGCAGCCCGAAGCCGGGTATGATGTAGTGCATCAGCCAGTTGTGGTCGTGACGCTCGTGGTAAGCAATCATGCACAGGGCACAGCTCAGTGCATAAAGGATAAACGTCCCAAAGTTGGAGGTAAGCGTGACCGTCAGCAGCGAGTTGGGCAGCGCGGCCAGTTGGTCATGCGAGAGGTAGCCCCAGTTGGAGAAGATGCCATGCGGCAGCGCGGCGATGGCTGAATCCGCGGGAGCGCTGGCGTCGCCGAAGACCAGGGTGACGGCGATGACGCCGATGACCGCGGAGATGGTGGCCAGCGTCCAGATGGCCTTGCGCGGGCTGAGCGACCCGGCGTGCAGGATACCGAAGTGCTCGGGAGCCTCATCGTCCTTGCCCATCGCATAGGTGACGCGAGCGCCGGTATTCATGCAGGCCAGCGTGGTGCCGATCAGCGCCAGGAAGACGGTGAAGGCCTCGGCCAGCATGAAGTATTTTCCATTGCCGTGGCCGAGCAGCGCGTCGCCGACAATGATCATCATGTCGCCGATGGGCGCCGCGGAGGTGACCGCGCTCTGCATGGTGTAACCGGAGTTGAGGAAGTAGTTGGCCGCAAAGTACTCGAAGAGATAGCAGACCAGGCCCTGGATCAGGAGCGAGGCGATGACCGCAATCGGTATGTGCTTGGTGGGATTCTTGGCCTCGCCTCCCATCGAGGTCACTGATTCAAAGCCGACCAGGATCAGGATGGCGACCGTGGCCTGGATGAACATGAAGCTGAATTTGTGCGGCGCAATCACTGACGCGGCGTTTTCGTGGGTGAGGAAGTTTCCGCTGGAGTCAGTCGTGGGGTAAGTGATCACGTAAGGAACCGGCTTGCCGGCGGAGTCAAGCAGGGGCTGGGGCACGCCGCTGGCGTCGCGGATCGTGGCTCCGGTCTTGTCGGTGGCGAACTGGAAGTCGTAGGTGGCCAGCGTTTGCGTGTCGTATTGGTATGAGGTTGGGCCGGTTGAGCCTGCCGGATGGCTGGCGCGATAGCCGAGAGCCAGCACGCTGAAGAGGACCAGTGCGGAGATCTGGATCACGTTGATGGCGATATTGACCGCCGTCGATGCGCCAGCGCCCTTGGAGGCGATCCAGGCGACGAAGAACGAGAAGACTACTGCGACCAGCGCCATGAAGAGCAGTCCGGGGTTGGCGCCGCTCATGAAGTTGGGATAGAGGAAGCCGACCACGTAGCCGACGAAGATGCCGGTGACGGCCACCATCACGCCAGGATAGACCCAGTAGTATAGGTGCGAGCCCCAGCCGACGATGAACTTGGCGACGCGGGCGTACTTGAAGGCCTTGTCCTTGGAGAGCAGCGCCTGCTCGGCGTAGTAGTAGCTCGACCCGGTGCCGGGATAGAGCTTGGAGATTTCCGCGTAAGCGACGGCCGTTGCCAGACAGAGCAGCAGGGCGCCGAAGATGCCCAGCCACATGGCTGGCGCGGTGGTGCCGGTGCCCGCCTGGATGATGAAGGTGAGCCAAAGGAATGCGCCGGGGGCGATGAGGGCCATTGCGTTCGCGGTCAGCCCTGTAAGGCCCAGGGTGGCTTGCATCTGAGGTGCTTTCTGTTCTGCCATGAGCTTTCTCCTTAGGATTGAATTTCGTGGGTCTGCCCGGCGGTTGGCCCCGGGAATTCGTAAGGTTTCACCTTTGCCCGAATCACTTGTGCGAGACGTGCGTGTTAGTTGAATGTTAGGATCCAGGTGATAAGGATCAAATGATGAAACGATTTTTCAGTTCACAGTTATCAGTTCTCAGTTCATTTTGTTTTTCTGACAACTGACGACAGAGAACTGACGACTGCTCTCATCGCTTGGGTCTGAAGAACGCGATGAAGGCAACCCAAATCAAAACGATAGTGAGAACAACTTTCACTGCTTACCGCTTGGGCCCAAAGAAAGCGATGAAGGCAATGGTCAGCGTCGATTGCGATTTCGCCGTATTCGTCGTGTCCTTGTGGAAGTAAGCAACATTGGAGAAGTCGCCGCGATATTCAATCCGCGTCAGCATTCCCTCAACCCACTTGTACTCATAAGTCCCGGTGAATTCATACAGATGCTGAGCCATGGTGGTCATGAAGCCGTTCGGGTCGTTGAAATATTCAAATCTGCCCGATATGGCCTGCTTAGCCGAGGCCTGTTCGTGGAAAGCGCCGGCTACGCCCTGCCAATGGTTCAGCTTGTTGTCGCCCTGCGCTTCCAGAGCATCGCGGTTCTGGCCATAGTCGTAATTGATGTAGGCGTTGAACTTTGCGTTCGGCGTCAGCAGCAGCGTTGTGTCGATCAGATGGCGGAGTCCATAGGTAGTGTTGGCGTTCTCCGGGCCGCCGTAATAATTCAGATCCCAGGTGTACTTGGTCTTCACCAGGGCGCTGGTCAGGCCCACCGTGGCGCCACCATTGGTCTTAGTGATGTTGTTCCATCCGTTTACCACCTGCAAGCCGATCGTCTCGGTCTTCGATACCGGCAGCGAGGTGCGCGCGCCGAAGTGCCAGTAGGGAATTGCGTTCACAAACAGCAGCGAGCGGGAGTAGTTCCAGTTGTCCTTCGCCTCGATCACTTCAGCGCCGGCCGAGGTGACGAACTTGCCAAAGTCCAGTTCGAAGCCCTTTGCCTTGGGTGGCTTCAAGCTGAGGAAGGCTTGTTCAATGTAGTTGGCCTGATCCGTAGTGGTGCCGTTGGTTGGTGCGGCGTTGATCAGCGAGTTGGTGCGCCCGTAAAGAAAATCAATGTGAGCGCCGACCGGGTCCGGATCGTGATTCAACGTCAACTTGGCCGCGCTCAGGCTGAACTGGTCCGTATTGTCGTTGAAATTATAAAGTTGATTAACCTGGGCATAATTGGGGCCAGTGGGACGATTGAAGTTTCCGCTGTAATAGCCGTCGATGAATCCGCTGATGTCCATGGGGCCAACGCTCCAGGTTGGCGCGGCTGGGGCGGCGGGAGCGGCCGCAGGAGCTGCGGCAGGAGCGGGTGCAGGCGCGGGCTCGGGAGCGGGCGGCGTTTGTGCTCCAGCCATCATGGCGATTGCCATCACTGCTCCAGCCATCGTTTCCAGTATGCGATTCGTGTTCATCATCGGCGCTGTTCCTCCAAGAATAGATTTGTGTTGAAAGTCGCGGTATGAATTCAGCCAAAAAATCAGATTGCCAGGAAGAGAATTCACTCGCTCTCTGAGCACTCCGGCCGTTTCGGATTGACTCTAGTAATGCATTGACTATATAAATTTTCCGTGAGAAACTCGTGATGAACGCATAAGGAAAACGTAAATAGGATTATTGACCCTCTACGGCGGCGGCGGTAGGCTAATACAGGAATTCTCGGATGAAATCAATCATCTGCCTGATAATATTCACCTTGAGAGTTTCCTTACGATTTGCATGAAACACTTGAGTGGTGATGTTGCAAGAACTCAGGACGACACTCGAAGCCGGAGATACGCTGGACCACTATCGCCTGGATGCGACAGTGGCGCACAGTGGCATGTCCACGCTCTTCAAAGCCACTGATTTGAAGGACGGCAAGCTGGTGGCCATCAAGGTTCCCCACGCGGAGATGGAGGCTGACCCAGTCCTCGTCGAGCGTTTCATTCGCGAGGCGGAGATCGGCCAGCAGCTCGACCATCCCGGAATCGTGAAGACCTATGACGGAGAGCAGCGCAGCCGCACGTACATGGTCATCGAATGGGTTGAGGGCCGTCTGCTCCGCTCCATCCTGAACCAGGAATGCCAGAGCCAGGCGTGCAGGCTGCCCATCGACCGCGCCGTCAACCTCACGCTGGCGATTTGCGACGCGCTTGACTATATGCACAAGCATGGCGTGGTGCATCGCGACCTGAAGCCGGAAAACATCATGGTCGACAGCGAAGACCGCATCAAGCTGATTGACTTCGGCATCGCGATGAAAGAGGACGCGCGGCGGCTGACCTTTGCCGGGCCTCATCCGTTATTGGGCACACCGGACTACATCTCTCCCGAGCAGGTGAAGGGCCAGCGCGGCGACCAGCGCAGCGACATCTATTCGCTTGGCGTGATGTTCTACGAGATGCTCACCGGCCAGTCGCCCTTCCGCGGGCCCAATCCCCTGGCGGTGATGAACGAGCGCGTGCTGAACGACCCCCCGCCGGCGCGCAAGCTGAGGCCGGAGGTTTCGCCGCAATTGCAAGAGATTCTCTGTCGCGCCCTGGAACGCGATCCACGCCACCGCTACGCGACCGCCCAGGAGATGGCCTGGGAGCTGGAGCATCAGGAGCAGGTGGGCGTAGATGAGGACCCGCGCCGGACCTCCCTGCGCGGACGCCTGTTCCCCAATGGGCGGAAGGCGCTCTTTTACGCCTGTCTCCTTCTTGTACCGTCGGTGCTCTTTGTGCTGATGCTGCTGCTGGCGCGCTAGCGATACGACTCATCACGGTGAATCACGAACTCCGGATAAGCGCCGCCGCCCAGCTCGTGCAGGTCCATGCCGATGCGCTCGCCGTCGGTGTCCACGCGGAAGGGCACGACGCGGTTGAGCAGCCAGAAGAGCAGGTAAACCAGCGGTAGCACCAGGCCCAGCAATGTGGCGATGCCCACCAACTGAGCCAACAGTTGCCCTGGCTGCGCGGCGAAGATGCCCGCGGCCAGCAGACCCCACAATCCGCCCACGGCGTGAACCGAGATCGCGCCCGAGGGATCGTCGATGGAGAGAGCCAGCTCCAAGAGCTCCACCAGCAGCGGCGTGGCAATGCCGGCGACTGCGCCGACAAAGAGCGACTCGCCCGGAGTGACGATGCCCGCGCAGGCGCTCGAAGCCACCAGGCCGGCCAGCCATCCGTTGGCGCAGAGACTGGCGTCGGGCTTGCCAAAGCGGAAACGTGTCACCGAGAAGGTAGCCGCCAGCGCACCCGAGGCGGAGAGCAGCGTGTTAATCGCCGTCACCGGCAGCGCGCTGAGCGGCGCATGGAGCCAGAGCAGTGCGCCGGCGACGTTCCACCCGAGCCAGCCCACCAGCGCCAGCAGGCAGCCGAAGAGCACATAAACGGCGTTGTGGCCGGGCAGCGCGGTGGAGAGGCCTTCCTTGGGAAACTTGCCCTTGCGCGGCCCGGCGATCCAAACTACGGCCAGCGCGCTCACCCCGCCCAGAACCTGCACTGTCGCTGCTCCGCCGCCATCCAGAATGCCAGCGCCAAGGGAAAAAGTCACGCCCAGCTGGCTCAGCCAGCCACCGCCCCACACCCAATGCACCAGCATCGGGAAGACGGTTGCGGCCAGCACCGCGGCCAACGCGCAGCCTGCGGTCAGGCGCAGCCGGTCCGCGCCCGAACCCCAGGGGATCAGCGCGGCCAGGGCAACGGCCAGAAATTCAAAAAGCAGCGCTAGTTGCGCGTGCGGCGAAGCAGCGCTCAGTCCGCTCAACAGATACGGCCCCGTTCCCAGCCAGTTCCACGGCTTGCCGGCCAACTGAACCACGTGGCCCGCACCGCCAATCCATGTTGCGCCCACCAGCGCGAAGGCGATAGAGGTCACGGCTACAATGGCCAGGTTGCCCAGCAGCGCCTGAGCAGCCGAGCGGCAGCGCCCCAGGCCGGTGTTGATCAGCGCAACGCCGGCGATGGCCAGCGGTGCCAGCAGCAGCAGCGCCAGGCACAGCGCGAAGGCAGCGTCGGTGATCGGCATGGAGTTCATCAGCGTCCCTCCCCACGAGCGGCATCCATGTGACCGCGCACGGCCACGGCCAGCCCGAGGCACTCGACCGCTAGCCCGCAGAGCACGAAGGCCACCCGCGGCGGAGCGTCCGGAAAGAGCACCAGCGCCGCAATCGTGAGAAAGAATCCGGCTGACATCACCAGCAATCCGGCGAATTTCATTGAGCTTCCTTTCCGAGCAACCAAGGGGGTGTCCGCGCACCCTCACAAGATGTAAGATCTCGAACCGGGCTTTGCTTCCGGGCTCCGCAATCCATTTTTTGTCGGGTCAATCGGCGGCAACGCCTTTACGAAACTATAAAGCATCCGGGTTCGGGATTCACCAGAGTGCGGCAGGAAGCCGGGCGCCTAAACCTCGCCCGCCCCTTTATACTAAGGTGTTTGCAGAATACATAACGGCGGGCCCGCAGACGGGGCGCCTTCAGAAGGAGTCGGCATTGGTTCAAGCGGAGATTGGCATCATCGGCGGCAGCGGGCTTTACTCGATGCCCGGATTCACCAACATAACGGAAGAACGCGTGGAGACGCCTTTTGGCGAGCCTTCCGATGCCTTCATCCTGGGCGAGTTGGAAGGCCGCGTGGTCGCCTTTCTGGCGCGGCATGGGCGCGGCCATCGCATCCTGCCCTCGGAGTTGAACTTCCGCGCCAACATTTACGCAATGAAGAAGCTGGGCGTCGAGCGCATTATTTCGGTCTCGGCCGTTGGCTCGCTCAAAGAGGAGCACAAGCCCACCGACTTCGTGATGCCCGATCAGTTCATCGACCGCACCTGCCATCGCGTCTCCACCTTTTTTGGCGAGGGCATCGTGGGCCACGTGGCCTTTGGCGATCCGGTCTGCGCCACAGTGGCCGAGGCGGCAGTGGAGGCCTGCGCCACGGTAGGCGTGGTGGGCAAGCTGGGCGGAACCTATGTGTGCATGGAAGGCCCGCAGTTTTCCACCCGCGCGGAGTCGAACCTCTATCGCAGTTGGGGCGCGGATGTGATCGGCATGACGAATTTGCAGGAGGCTAAGCTGGCCCGCGAGGCGGAGATCTGCTACGCCACCATCGCCATGATCACCGACTACGACTGCTGGCGCGAGGGCCACGACGCGGTCACCATCGAAGAGATTGTGCGAGTGCTGCACCAGAACGCCGAGAACGCCGCACGAGTGGTGAAGGCCGCTGTCGCCGCGATGCCGCGCGAACGCAACTGCGCCTGCGCCTCGGCGGCAAAGTACGCCGTGCTGACCGCGCCGGAGGCGATTCCCGCCGCGGTGAAGGAGAGGCTGGGCCTGCTCTTCGGCAAGTATTTGGGCTAGAGAATCTCAGCTATTGTCCATGTTTTGAAAGGGCACGGCTTTAGTCGTGCCGTAAAGGCTGCAATATTGACGCGGGCTTTAACCTCTGTGAGATTGCCGGCATCACACAAGAAATAGGAGGATGAAATGACGCTTAGACCGGGCGCATTCTGGCCATTGGTTGAGATAGATGTTGCCTTAGGCGTGATTGGCTCTCTAGCTGCAATTGGCTGGGGGAAGGCTTCTGGAAGAGAGATGGATCGTACTACAGTTTTGTTTCTGTGTAAGATTTTTGGTGGTATATCTCTCGCATTTTTCGTGATAATTCTTATGAATCTGTAGCACATTGGTTGAAGATTGAAAGGACTTTGCATGGCGATTACCGTAGTAGGCAGCGTAGCCTTCGACACGATTGAAACCCCGGCGGGCAGGCGCGAACGCTGTCTGGGCGGGGCGGCGACTTATTTTTCGCTCTCAGCCAGCTTCTTCACCGATGTGCGCGTCATCGCCGTCGTCGGCGAGGACTTCGGCAGGCGGCAAGAGGCCGTCTTCCAGGCGCGCAAGATCGACACGCGCGGCATTGAGCATACCGTGGGCAAGAGCTTCTTCTGGGAAGGCTCGTACCTCGAAAACATCAACGAAGCCAGGACGCACTCGACCGAGCTGAATGTCTTCGCGGCCTTCGAGCCGAAGATTCCTACTTCCTACAGCGACTCGGAGTTTCTCTTTCTCGCCAACATTGATCCGATCTTGCAGCGCCGCGTGCGTGAGGCCATGCCCAATGTGAAGCTGGTGGCCGGCGACACGATGAACTATTGGATCAAGGATCATCGTCCGGCGCTGCTTGAAGTCTTGAAGGGCATCGACATTCTGCTCATCAACGACACCGAGACGAAGATGCTGGCCGACAATAACAATCTAGTGCAAGCCGCGCGCGCGGTGATGGCACTGGGACCGAAGACGCTTGTGGTCAAGCACGGCGAGTACGGCGCAACGCTCTTTCATGGAGAGAAGATTTTCAGAGCTCCAGCTTTGCCTCTCGAAGAGGTCATTGATCCAACCGGCGCGGGCGATAGCTTTGCCGGCGGCTTCTTCGGCTACCTGGCCTCGCAGCCGGAACAGACCCCCGCCGCCTTTCGCAGCGCCATGTTCTACGGCAGCGTAATGGGCTCCTTTGCCTGCGAACGCTTCGGCACTGAGCGGATGCAGCAGCTCACGCGCGCCGAGATCGACGCTCGCTTCAACCTCTTCCGTGAGTTGACGCACCTTGACTAAGAAGCACATCTCGCGTGACGAACGGCTCCTCGTTGTTGCTTCGTGCGCGACGGCTTCGATCCTCGCGATCCTCTGGAGCTGGCGCAACGGCGCGATGCTCAACTACGGCGATGCCGTCGCTCACCTGCATATAGCGCGGCGGGTCTTCGATGCGCGCCTGCCGCGGCTCACCGAACTGGGCTCGGTGTGGCTGCCATTACCGCATATTCTGCTGCTGCCCTTTGTGCAGGTTTACAGTTGGTGGGCCAACGGAATCGCTGGCGTGATTCCCTCGGCGCTGGCCTTTCTGGCCGCCTGCGTAGGCGTCTATCGCCTCGCCCGCCACTGGCTCGCACCAACTCCCTCCGTGCTGGCGCTGGCCTTCTTCGCGCTGAATCCCAACCTGCTCTATCTGCAAACCACGGCGATGACAGAGCCACTCTTTGTTTGCGAGATGGTCTGGGTTGCTGTTTGGCTTGTCGAGTGGCGCGCGAGTCTTGATGCAGACGAAAAGCAATCCCGCCGCCTGCTCTGCCTGATCGCCGTGGCACTCATTGCCGCAATCTTTACGCGATACGATGGTTGGATCATGGCTCTCGTTGCCTGGAGCTGCATGGGCCTCACGCTCCTGCGCCGTGGCAAATTACGCTCGCTCACCTTCTGGATCGCCAGCGGTATCATTATGGCCGCGCCGTTGGCGTGGTTCATCTACAACGCGGTCGGCTTCGGCGATTGGCTCTACTTTGCGCGCGGCCCATATTCGGCCAAGGCCATTGAGTTTCGCACAATGTCGCATGGAGCCGGTCCGCCGCATCCGGGCTGGCACAATCCCTGGGTCTCGCTGCTTTTCTTTGTGAAGGTCGCTGAGATGGACGCCGCTGCCGCAGCGTGGGGCAACCTGCTGCTGGTGGTGAGCCTGCTGGGGACGGCGTGGGCCTGGCTGACCGAGCGCAAGCGCGCCTTCACCTGGGCTCTTCTGCTTTGGCTCCCGGTTCCTTTTTATGCCTACGCGGTCTCCTACGGGTCGGTGCCGATCTTCTTGCCTCCGTGGTGGCCGCACTCCTGGTACAACACGCGCTATGGCATGGAGCTGCTGCCCGCTTTGGCGCTGGGACTGGGCTTTGCCGCGCGAGGTGGGCTCGCTGCGCTCCATCGCTTTAAGCCGCGTTGGTCGCAGATGGCAGTGGGCGCGCTCTTCGCGGTCGTGGCCGTGAACGCGGCGCAGATGGTGCGCGAGCGTCCGCTGGTTTATGTGGAGGGAGTCAAGAACATCGAGGCGCGCAGAGCTTATGATGAATTGATTCCGCCTGTGCTGCGTGAGCTGCTGGCCGCGCGTCCTGGCGCGGTAGTGCTGATGGACACATCCGTCTATCCGGAGCTGGTCGCTTTCACCGGCATTCCGCTTCGTCAGACGATCAACGAGAGCGATCTCTCCATTTACAGCGATGCATTAGCCGTGCCGGCCGCTCACGCAGACATTGTGCTGGCCTTTGACGGAGACCAGATCGACCGCGCTGTGAAGGGGCATCCTGAGGGTCTGAAAGAGCTCTACCGTTTCAAGACGACAGGGCAGCCGGCAGGCACGATTTATACTTCGGATAAGTCCAGATAGTAAAGACAAAGTCTGCGGTACGGACGGATCGGGCATTCGCCTGTAGAGAATAGTGTTGGACCTGGTGGCATCAACCTGGTTTTGAAAGTGCGCGGCTTGAATCGTGCCGCAAAGACGGCAAAGATCCGGAGGATGATTGATTCCCTTTACTAAAGCGCACGCCTGCGGCAACGATTTTCTGATTGTGACCGAAGAGGCCGCGGCAAACTACGACAGGGCGAATCTAACGCGGCGGCTCTGCGCGCGTAACACCGGCATCGGCGCCGACGGCATCGAGTTCTTCGCCTGGACAGGTGAGCGCGCGGGCCGCATTCGCCTGCACAACGCCGACGGCTCCATCGCCGAGATTAGCGGCAACGGAACACGCTGCGTAGCCGCATGGATGGCGAGCGAGCGCGGCTTCCAGCCCGGCAATGAAGTGGAGATTTCGACCGATGCGGGAGTGCGAGTTTGCCAGATCAACGCGCTGAAGACTGGTGACGAATTCACCGTCGAAGTGATCGCCGGAATGGGCGTTCCTTCGTTCACTCCGCGCACTGTCAGGTTGCTAAGTGGGCTTGCGGTAAGCGGCGTCGAAGTCTCTACCGGCAATCCGCATTTTGTCATTGTTGCTGACAATACTGACTATTCCGTGGGCGGAATCGTCTGGCAGCAGATCGGCGCGGAGATCTGCCTTCATTCGGATTTTCCTCAGCAAACAAACGTAGAGTTTCTGCGCATCGCCGGCCCTAATAAAATTGAAATCCGCATCTTCGAGCGCGGTGTCGGCCCCACAACTTCTTCCGGCACCGGCAGCAGCGCAGCCGCCACGGCGGCCATCGCGTTCAGCGGCTGTCAGTCGCCGCTCACCGTCGTTGCTCCCGGCGGCGCGCAGACCGTCGCATGGGGCGGGCCTGGGACCGAACTCTACCTGACAGGCCCCGCATCGCTGATTGCCTGCGGAGAGGCCTGGCCCTTATGACCGCCATGCTCAAGCCGCGCGCTGTTCCAGCCGACGCCCAGGTGGCCGTCGTCTCACCCGCTTCCACTCCGCAGTCGGAGCGCGTCGAGCGCGGCCTGGCGGCCTTGCGCGCGCTTGGCTATGCGCCACAGCCCTCCGAGCACATCCGCGCCCGCGGCCCGCTTTACTTCGCGGGCACGCCGGCGATGCGCCTCAGCGACCTGCATCATGCCTTCGCCGACGATCAAGCGCGCGCCATCTTCTGCACACGCGGCGGCTATGGCGCAAATTATTTGTTGGAAGGCCTGGACCTCGACCTGATCGCCGAAAGCGCCAAGCCGCTTATCGGCTATAGCGACCTGACGGCGATGCACCTCTGGCTGCTCGATCAGATTCAATTGCCGGCCTTTCAAGGACCCATGCTCTCCGCCGATTTCGCGCGTGAGGACGGCGTTCATCTGCCCAGCCTGCAAGCGGCGCTCGGAGGCAAACCCTACATTGTAGGCGCAGCCGAGGGCATGCGCGCATTGCATCCCGGCCGCGCGCGCGGCACACTCTATGGCGGCTGCCTGAGCATTCTTGTTGCTCTTCTGGGCACTACCTACGAACCACAAACCGAGGGCAAGCTACTCTTCCTTGAAGATGTCGGCGCCAAGCCCTATCAGATCGACCGCATGTTGTGGCAACTGCGCGAGGCGGGCAAGCTGGAAGGCGTGCGCGGCATCGTCTTCGGCGAGATGCTCGATTGCAGCTCGCCCGGCGCGCCGCACGAGCTGCTCGACCAGGTTATTCTGCGCGCCTTTGAAGATTTCAAAGGCCCCATCGCCATCGGCCTGCGCTCGGGCCACGTCTCGCGCTCCAACGTGACTCTGACCTTCGGAGTCGAGGCTGAGTTGCTCGTGCACAAAGAAGCCCAGTTGCATCTGATTGAGCCGGCGGTGACGCAATGACATTCACGCCGCGCCACATCCACCTCAGCGGCATCTGCGGCACGGCGATGGCCTCGCTCGCCGGCCTCTTGCAGTTGCAGGGCCACCGCATCACCGGCTCCGACAAGGCCGCCTATCCGCCGATGAGCGATCTGCTCGCCTCGCTGGGCATTCCTATCCTGGAGCCGTACGCCGAAGCCAATCTCTCGCCCGCGCCTGATCTGGTCGTCATCGGTAACGCGCTCTCGCGCGGCAATCCGGAGATCGAGCGCGTACTCGATGAGCGCATTCCCTTCACCTCGATGGCCGCGCTCTTGCGCGAGGAGTTTCTCGCGGGCCGCGAGCCGCTGGTCGTCGCCGGAACGCACGGCAAGACCACCACCACCAGCATGCTGGCCTGGATTTACCAGGTTGCCGCGCACGAAAACCCCGCACTGGAGCCGTCGTTTCTGATCGGCGGCGTTGCGGAGAACTTCGGATCGAGCTTCCAACTGCGCCCCACGCGCCCGTTTATCGTCGAGGGCGACGAATACGACACCGCTTTTTTCGACAAGGGCCCCAAGTTCCTCCACTACTTTCCCGACGCGCTGATTCTCACCCACGTCGAGTTCGACCACGCCGACATTTACGCCGACCTGGAAGCCGTGAAGACCGCCTTCAAGCGGTTGGTGAATCTGGTTCCGCGCCGCGGACTGATTGTCGCCTATGACAACAGTGACAATGTCAGCGAATGCGTCGCCCGCGCATTCTGCCGTGTCGAACGCTATGGATTCAGCGAAGCCTCTGATTGGCACATACGGTATCTGCGCCATGAAGACGGACTCACGCGCTGGGAGCTTTGGCGCGCGGGTTCGCTGTGGGCCGAGTTGGAGATGTGCATGGCCGGCGAGCACAACGCGCTCAACGCCACCGCCGCGGTAGCATTGTCGTTTGGACAAGGCGTGATCAAAGAGGCAATCGTCGAGGCGCTGGCGACGTTCAAGAGCGTCAAGCGCCGCATGGAGGTGCGCGCTCAAATCAACGGCATCACCATCATCGAAGACTTCGCCCACCACCCCACGGCCATTCGCGAAACGCTGCGCGCGCTGCGTGCAGTGTACCCGCAAGCGCGGCTTTGGGCGATTCTGGAGCCGCGCTCGAACACGCTCCGCCGCAAGGTTCTCGAAGCCGACCTCATTGAGAGCCTGCGCCACGCCGACCGCGTCGTGCTGGCCGGCGTCTATCAGCAGCAGAGCATCCCCGACGCCGAGCGCCTGCATCCTGAAGACGTCGTTCGCGCGCTCAACGCCGCCGGAACCCCCTCCGAACTCTGCTCCGATGTACCCGCGATCGTCAACCGCATCGCGCCGCAACTCCAATCCGGCGACGTGGTGGCGATCCTTTCCAATGGCGGATTCGATGGCATTTATGAGAAACTACCCGCGCGGCTCAAAGAACTTCAGGGCTGACTTAGCGGAAAGATTGGCATGATCCCTTTTTTCATCTTCATGGCCACGATGGTCGTCACCGGAATCCCCACGGCGATTCTGTTTATTCCCTGGTGCGCGCTTACCGGCAACGTGTTGCCGCTCTACAAGGGCACGCGCTTCATGCTCTCCAGCAGTTGCTGGATGGCCGGGGTGCGCTTCCACGTCGAAGGGCGAGAGCGCATCCCCCGCGACCGGGCGTGCATCTTCATGGCCAATCACGTCTCCAACTTGGACCCGCCGGCGCTGATCTCGCTGATTCCGGGGCGCACCTCCGCCTTCATGAAGCGCTCGCTTATGCAGTTGCCCATCCTGGGAACCGGCTTCCGCCAGGGCGATTTCATCGCTGTGGATCGCTCAGGCAGCCCGGTTGACGCGGAGAAGAGTGTAGCCGCTGCCAAGCGCGTTCTGGCCAAGGGCGTACACATGACCACGTTTGTGGAGGGCACCCGCTCGCCGGATGGCCGTATGCTGCCCTTCAAGAAAGGCCCCTTCTATCTGGCCATGGGCTCGGGCGCGCCATGTATCCCGGTTTCCATCCATGGCACTGAGAGCATCCAGGGCAAAGGCAGTTTGCGCATCCATCCGGGAACGGCGCACGTGATCTTTCATCCGCCCATTGACCCGGCCGGTTTCGCCACGCGCGACGATCTGATGCAGGCGGTGCGCGCGGCTATCGCCTCCGGGCTGCCGGAGTGGATGCGGAGGTAGAGGAACTCATGTTTGTCTCGCTCTTCGTAATCGTCGTCATTCTCGCATTGAGCATTCCCGCGGCGGCGATCTTCGTTCCTCTGGCCGCGCTCACCGGCAAGATCGAACCGCTCTACTCCGTGACCTGCTTCATTGTCCGCACCGGCTTTTTCGCAGCCGGCATCCGTGTGCGGATGGAGGGGTGGGAGCGGGTTCCCACCGGCCGTGCGTGCATCTTCATGGCCAATCACGTCTCGAACCTCGATCCTCCGGCGCTGATTTCCTGGATGCCGGAGCACACGGCCGCCTTCTCCAAGCGCTCTGTGATGAACATTCCCGTCTTCGGCTACTGCCTCAAACTGGGCCAGTTCATTCCCGTGGACCGCAAGGGAAACGCGGCCAGTGCACAGGAGAGCGTGGCCGCTGCCAAACGCATCATAGCCAAGGGCCTGCACATCACTACGTTTGTCGAAGGCACGCGCTCCCAGGACGGCCGCATGCTGCCATTCAAGAAGGGGCCGTTTTATCTGGCAATGGAGACGGGAGCCCCGTGCATTCCGGTCTCGATTTACGGCACCGAGACGCTGATGGCCAAAGGCAGCTTCGCCATCAAGCCGGGGACGGCGCACATTGTCTTCAACGCGCCCGTCTATCCCCAGGACTATGCCACCCGCGATGAACTCTCTGAAGCCGTACGCGCCGCCATCGCCTCCGGCCTGCCGGAGTGGATGCGCGGATAAGATAACAGGAGAGGGTACGGTGAATACTAAATGAAAAGAATATTGCTCATCGCGTTGTTAGGAATTTCAGCAGCGCTTGTTCTCTTTGCGATATACGCCAATCTGCAGATCCACGCGACCCAGGCGGAGCAATCCCAACCTCTCGCCGGGGATGGCCTGATCGTTCATCCCATGGCCACGCTCAACCATGCCATCACCATTCATCGCCCTCCTCGTGAAGTCTGGCCATGGCTTGTTCAGTTGGGATCTCATCGCGCTGGATGGTACTCCTACGACTTCATCGATAACGGTGGTCGCCACAGCGCGGAGCGCATCCTGCCGCAGTACCAGGACATTCATGTTGGGGATGTCTTTCCCGCCCTCCCCGGAGCGAAGGACGTATTTGTTGTTGCGCAGTTTGAACCGGAAAAGAATCTGGTGCTGTCCTGGCGGCTGCCCAATGGCAAGTATCAAACCACCTGGGCCTTCATTCTTGAACAACCACAGCCCGGCCAAACTCGCCTGCTCGTGCGTGGCCGCGTGGCCTCCGGTTATCGCCCTTACGATCTGCCGGAGTGGCTTGCGGTACTCCTCGCACGCCCGGCGCATTTCATCATGCAACGAAAACAACTACTGGACATCGCGCAGCGCGTTGAAGCCTATCCCGCTCGCTAAGGCATATCTATCATTCGTGCTGGCCCCGAGCCCCACTTCTTGGGTATGGGAATCCATGCCCTGAACGTAGTCGAAGGGGTGGATTCTTACGGCTGCACCACAGCATTGTAACCGTCGTTTAGCAGCTTCTCGCGCATCGCGTTGGCCTCGCTGAGGCTAGCAAATGGTCCGATCCGCACGTGGAGTTGGCCGTCGGTGGCATCAAGGCTGACGGCCGGATCAAAGCCCCGCTTGCGCAGGGCGCCCACCAGCACATCCGCGTCCTCCTGGTGGGAGACGGTGGCAATCTGGACCATCAGCGCAGGCGCTGTCTGGGCGGAATTCGCGCCGTTGGCCGGAGTCGAGCCGGGAGTCTGCGCTGCGGCGGCCGGCTGCTCGGCAATCGTCTGCGGGGCGGCCTTTGGCTTGGAAAGCGAGCTGGCGGCTGGCGAAACGGCTCCCGCACCGGTGGTCTGGCCTGCAACCGGGGAATAGTGGCCGCCGCCTCTGCCCATCGAGTATCCCAGCCCGAAGCACAGGCCGCATAGCAGAACCAAACCAATAAACAGGCCCGCCACCATCATCGGACCCAGCGTCAGCTCCGCGTCGCGCCTCTGCTCGACCGAAGTAAGTTCTTCTTCATCAATCACTTCGTGCATGATCGATCTCCAGCCTCCAGCGAAAATGCAGCCATGCCCGGCTCTTCAAATCAAGCCGCATCGTCTGCATCCCACGCAATATCTTCGCATTTTTCCGCGAACCGCCGCGAAAAATCAGGCTCACAATTTTCTCGCCACAAGTCACGCAACCTTTTTCACTCTTGTGCATCTATACAAATAATTAGCAGAGGCTTCCACGTAACACTTCCCCGCCCAAGAAAGAGTTCCACTCCTTCTTGAAGGTCTTGTACAGACCTCTTCTCAAAAACCCTCCCCCCTGCCCCCCTCCTTTTAAGCCTCTCGAGCGGGCCTGCCGGAAGGCAGGCCCATTCGCTCGTCTGCTGCCAGATAGAATTGAAGCCAGATGCGCTCCTCCTCCACTCCAAAAATTCGCCCCGAACCTGACCTCCAGGCAATCGACGCGCTGTTTGATCAGGCAGGCCTCAAGCGCAGTCTGCGCAGTAAGGCCGGGATCCCCAGCGACCGGTCTTCGTCGCTGGAATGGAAGGCAGCCGGTGTCACCCACCAGAAGCGTTTCGAGCGCGCGGCGCAGCAGGAACTCGTCCCCGCCGCGCCGGTTCCTCGCGTCGCTCCGAATGGCGTCGAATGGCTGGCGGTCGCGAACTGGGAGAAGATCGGCTGGCTCTGGCACGGCTTCAGCACACGCCGCGGCGGCCTCAGCCGGGCCTATTGCACCGACGATGCGCCGGGCGAACTGAATCTGGGCTTTACCGCCGACGACGACCGGGAAGCCGTGGCCCGCAATCGCCGCTTGCTAGCCGAAGCGGTTACAGGAGACGCAGCCACTCCGCTGGTCGCCCTCCGCCAGATTCACTCGAACTTGGTTGTTATTGCCGGCGCCGCTGATGCCCGAAGCAAACACCCGTGCAAAGCCGACGGCCTGATGACCGATGAGCCCGGTCTGCTGCTCGCCATTCAGACCGCCGATTGCATCCCGGTGTTGGTGGCCGACCGTAAGCGCCGCGCGGTGGCCGCCTTCCACGCCGGCTGGCGGGGCACGGTCAAACGCATCGTCGAGAGCGGGGTGGGCCGCATGAGGCTCCAGTTCGGCTCCCGGCCTGAGGATTTGATAGCCGCCATCGGTCCCGGCATCGGCCCCTGCTGCTACGCCGTGGGTGAAGACGCGATCTCCCAATTCGAGTCGCAGTTTGCTTACGCACGCGAGCTCTTCCGCGAGGTCTACGATGCTGACCCGGTGCGCAGAAAGTATCCGATGCTGTTTATGACGCAGCGCGCCCCCGGCCACTCGCCCATCGGCCCGAGCCTGCATTTGAATTTGATCGAAGCCAACCGCCGCCAGTTACTGGCCGCGGGCCTCAAGCCACGTGCAATCCAAACGGTTGGCGGCTGCACAAGTTGCCATCGGGAGCTTTTCTTCTCTCATCGCGCCTCCCAGGGCCATGCCGGGCGCATGATGAGCGTGATCGGCATCCGGGCGAACTCTCAATAAAAAGTGGGCAACCCAGCCAGCCGTTTTATGCGTGATGGCATAGGTTATTGTTTTTTGAAACTGATGACCTATAAGTAGCCGGTTTACCCCCAAACTGAGCAGCTCCAGGTTACCGGTTTCGAGCAAAATGATGATCTATAGCTGTTCAGTTTTTGTGTATATGGTGACTAAGGGAGCTACGGTTTTCCGTGGATCGGCTGCAACGGTGTCAGTTGTATTTTGGCGCAGATATGGAGTCGTGGGCAGAGTAGCGATTCAGGGGCTGTTTTTCGAGGGAATTCCTGACTATGGGAAGGCCCGGAAATACGGAATAGACTTGCCGGATTCGTCGTCTCCCACCCTTCGCAAACCGGGATCCCCGGCGACAGGACTAGGTCGTGGTGTGGGAAGGACGCGAAGGATGGGGCGCCCTTTTTTTTAGGGGCGAATTAAGGGACGGGCTATATGACAGACCGATTACTGCTTCTTGAGAACGGCGGCGTTCTTTTCGTCGGAGAGAATGACCGACTCCAGGTGGCGGAAGTCAGCGGCGCGGTCCGCGGGCAGCTCGACCTGGCGAACGACGTATTCGCGCTCGTAGTGGAGGAGGTTTCCATTGGCCGAGACCGAGGAGTGGTAGCTGGCGAAGTCGAGATCGAGCGATACCGGGTCGGGAGTTTCATCAACAGCATAGCCGGGAGGAATGGCGATGTCGAAGCTGTCGCGCCAGCGGCCGGTGGCGTCCAAATCAATTGGATAGACGCGCGGCTTGTCGTCGAAGGGAATTGCGTGGGAGCCGACGACGCGGGGGCGCACGAGTACCAGTGAACCGGCTTGATGAGCGTATTGCGCGGCGGTGATCTTGTAGTGAATTTCAGCGGGCTTGTCGAGAGCCGCAGGCAGGACGTACTGAAATGAGTTGAGAATGACTCCGGGAACGTCATGCGCGACGGAGGTTTCCAAGGCCTCACGCTGCTCCTTCTCGTCTTTATACTTGAGGATATTTCGGAGTTCGCCGGCACCCGCGCCGGAGCGGATGCTATCTACGGAACCGGTAAGGGTTCCGTCGGACGCGAGGGTGAAGGAACCCTTGCGTTCGTTGGGATTAGCGTCGGGTTCAAGGACCGGGAGGGCGAGTATCTGGCTGGCCGGGCCGGCGGCCAGGGTTCCGTAACTACCTTGCAGTTCGGAGCGCAAATGGCCAACTGGAGTGCGCTCGTCGGTGGGGTCGAAGATCAGGTAGCGCTTACCGTCTTTGGCTTTGGCGATGGCGTTGAGGCGCGCATCCTGCACGTCTGCGGGAATCTCGATGGCGGTGATCATGTGGTCGCCGAAGCGGGAGGGAGCATCTGGATCGACGTAGCCGCGACGGACATCCACGGGCAAGTAAACGGCATGAATGCCTACCACTTGCAGCATGGAGATCAGCAGGGTGGTCTTATCCTTGCAGTCGCCGTAGCGGTTGCGGTAGATGTCGGCGGCATGATTGGCCTGCCAGCCGCCGATACCGCGCATCACGATGAAGTAGCGGATGTTCTTCTGGATGTACTCTGTGATACGGCTGAGCTTGGTGTAAAAGTCGGGCGCGCCGGCGATGAGGCTCTGCGTCTGGGCGGTAATCTCCGGCGACGGGTCAGGACGGTTGGCCTCCAGGGTGGTTTCCCATTCCCCGATGGCGCGCCACTGATTGTCCTTGCCTTCGACGGCGGCATCGCCCCACTGGACGGACATGCGCGCGGCTAGGGCCGCCCATTCCGGACCGGAGCGCAGCTCGCGCAGATCGAGGGCGGGCATATCCTTGATCTCCCAGCGCCAGTGGTTGGGCGCGACCTCAACCGGCTTGACGGGCGGGAATCTGTGCCATGCCTCGGAGTGGGCGCGGCCAGCGGGCAGGTCGACTTCGAGAGCCTGGAAGACAATGGGGATGCCGCTCTGAAAATGCCAGGCCTTCTCCTGGAAATAGGGCTCGAGGAGTTCCTCGGACTCGCAGATTACGACCGCACCGACATCGACGGCCGGGGGGTTGGCGACGCGTTCCTTGTCGGTGGAGAGCATGATGGGAGTGTTGGTATCCCCCACATCGACGAAGTCGGTGTCCTGGGCCTGATACTGCTTTTCGTCGGCAGCGATAGTCCAGACGCGGAAATAGTTGATCTTCTCATCGACATCGTACTCGACTCTGCAAGTATCATGGCGGCCCTGCGGCTTGAGGATGCGGATGGCTTCACGCTCACGCTCCACGGCGCGTCCCTGATCGTCAACGGTCTCAACGTATTCATCGAAGAGAATCACCGCAGCGGAATCCTTGGCGTAATCCGGAGTGCGGGTTTTATAGGCATCGAGGCCCCACTGTGGAACCGGCTGCTTGTCACCGCCGAACCATCCGGCGTGGCTGGGTGTGCAGACGCTGAGAAGGAGGCCAGTCAGTAGAAGGCGGCCTGAGATTGCTTTGGAAGAGAGCGGCTTTCCCATGATCAGTTTCCTTTCACAACGGAAGTGCGAGTGAGGACGAGTGGCTGTTGATCGGCGGCGGCGACCTTCAGGTAGAAGTCATGGAGATCGTTATAATCCGTAGGACCGAGCAGAGTAAAATTGCGGGCAAAGGCGCGCTGCACTTCGACTGCGCCATCCTTTGCGATCGAGTTCATGCGCAGCAGGGCGTGATTGGGCCAGAGAAGGTCAGGGATCTTGGGCGCGCTCTCCACGGTGTAACCGGAAGGCAGGTGGTAGACTACATCCTCTTGCTCCATCTTCGGGTAGTGAAGATCGATGGGGGTGAGGCGCTTGTCCTGCGCCACAAAAGGATGCTTGGCGCGGGAGTCAAAGAAGAGGCCGGGCAGGAAAATATGCTTGCCGGTGACCGAGCCCAGGCTGCCGGAGACTTTGATGTAAGCGCTGAGGTTGACCGTGGGGTCGTCCAAAGCCTGGAAGCGATCGAATTCCGCCTGCACGCCTTCGGGAAGAT
>Ga0326727_10007517_pt1 | contig 28712 bp, 22 predicted proteins | sample MB2enrmetagenome_FD_207643 | JGI IMG/M metagenome (GOLD analysis project Ga0326727, IMG submission 207643) | Lab enriched peat soil microbial communities from McLean, Ithaca, NY, United States - MB29MY | ecosystem: Environmental > Terrestrial > Soil > Wetlands > Peat | place: USA: New York... | reverse complement strand
CCGAGCGCGCGGGCGTGCTTTTTTCGGAGGGCGTGCTGGAGATTTTGCCGGAAGGATTCGGCTTTTTGCGCTCGCGCAGTTTCAATTATCTTCCCTGCCCGGAGGACATTTACGTCTCGCCGTCGCAAATTCGCCGATTCGACCTGCAAACCGGCAACCTCATCGCCGGCCAGATCCGGCCGCCCAAGGACAAGGAACGATTTTTCGCCCTGCTCAAAGTCGAGGCGGTGGACACGGAGGACCCGGACAAGGCCAAGGACAAGACGCATTTCGACAATCTTACGCCGCTGTTCCCCAACAAGCGCTATTTGCTGGAAACCACGCCGGACGAACTTTCCACGCGGGTGCTGGACCTGGTCTGCCCCATCGGCAAGGGCACTCGCGGGCTGATCGTGGCCCCGCCGCGCACGGGCAAGACGGTGCTGATGCAAAAGCTGGCCAACGCCATCCTGAAAAACAACCCGGAGGCCTACCTGTTCATCCTTTTGATTGACGAGCGCCCCGAGGAAGTGACCGACATGGAACGCAGTTGCCGCGGGGCGGAGGTGATCAGTTCCACCTTTGACGAGCCGCCGGAGCGGCACGTCCAGGTGGCGGAGATGGTCATAGAAAAGGCCAAGCGCATGATTGAGCACAAGCGCGACACGGTGATATTGCTGGACTCCATCACCCGCCTGGCCCGCGCCTACAACACCATCCAGCCGCATTCGGGTAAAATCCTCTCCGGCGGCGTGGACGCCAACGCGCTGCACAAGCCCAAGCGCTTTTTCGGAGCGGCCCGCAACATCGAGGAAGGCGGCTCGCTCACCATCATTGCCACCGCCCTGGTGGACACCGGCTCGCGCATGGACGAGGTGATTTTCGAGGAATTCAAGGGCACGGGCAACATGGAAGTCAGTCTGGACCGGCATCTGGTGGACCGCCGCATTTTCCCCTCCATCAACATCGAGTTGTCCGGCACGCGCAAGGAGGAACTGCTTTACCATCCCGACGAATACAACAAGGTGGTGATCCTGCGCCGCGCCCTGACCGGCGTGCCGCCGGTGGAGGCGATGGAACTGCTGCTCGGCAAACTGAAAAAAATCCCCACCAACATCGAGTTCCTCTTGAGCATGCAAGTGTGATGAGATTGGAATGGTCACTTGTTTCTCAAAAAATATGTGACTGCGCACAGGAGCAGGGCGGCGAGGGAAATGGCGCAACCGAAGTGGAAGGCGCGGTCCTTGTATTCGAGCAGGACTTCATGATGGCCGGCGGGGACTTCCACGGCCTGGAATCCGCCGTTGGCGCGCAAGAGCGGAACGCCGTTCCCATCCACCGAGGCCTGCCAGCAATGATAATACGACTGCGCCATGACCAGCATGGTGTTGGTGTTCGCCTGCGTCTGAAAGGCGCATTTTTCCGCCGTGATTATGCTTGACAGAATGCGCGCCGTGGCATCGGCCTTGGCGGCAACTTTGTCGCGCGCTTCCGGCGGCAGATAAACCACGGCGCGCGGGGCGAAATCGGGGCGGGCCAGGGCGGCCAGCGTGGCGGCGTCATCCAGAAAAAGCGGCTGCTGGCCGATGTTGGCCCAGGGCATGAAATTGGTCCGCGGTTCCCAGGACAACGAGAACGGCGCAATCCGGGCGACGACGGACTGGGACACACCAAGAAATTCCTCCAGACGAGGCAACGAGTTCGATCCATAGAGCAGCCGCGCCACGGCGGCCTCTTCGCGCGGGTGAATGGAAAAGAAGCCGTTGACCTTCGGGATTTTGTCAAGCAGGTTGCAATCGCTGAAAAGCATGGAGCGTTGTCCGAGGTAATGCGTCTCCAGGTCCGGATTGGCCAGTTGGTCGAGCAGGTTCTGAGCGTCGCGCCCCAGCATGGCGCGCGATTCTCCCAGGCGCGGCACAGCGCTCATGGGCGGCGTCATGGCCGCGTAATCGCGCACGGGAATAGTTGGGTTCTGACGCGGGACATGGGTGCAAACGTCCAGGCCTGACAATAATAAAAATGCAAACGCGGCGGCCAGTTGTCCCGCCTTGCGCGTCAGGCGCGGCTGAAAGAGAATCGCGGCCGCTCCCGCCGCGAGAAACAGCAGGCGGACGGCGCCGTTGCTTACGGTCACGCCACGCGAGTCCTCGGCGAACGGAATGCAAAACGCCAGAACCGCCACCGCCATGGCCAGTGCGCCGCCCGCGACCAGCACGCTACCGCGAACGCGCGCCGCCGCGCCGCTTTGCAGCCAGACGATGCCCGACGCGGCCAGGAGCGGCAGACAAAAAATCGTGAGCACGACGAATTTGATGGGGAAACGGGTCAGGCCCAGGGCGGGCGCGAGATGTTTCAAGATTCTCAAAATCAGGCCGGAATCGCCCATGGCGCAAAGCACGCCCAACAACGCGACTGAACCGAGAAAGGCGGTCGTTGCGTTGCGCACCTTGGCCACCGCCAGCAAGGCCAGCAGCAGGGTGACGATGCCGGCGTAATACGAAGTGGTCCATTCCTGGCGGGGTTGCATCCAGACGCCGCTGATGGAGGAGGTCATGCGGAAGAGCGGCACGAGGAAATTGGCCGCGCCCCAGGCCGGCATGGCCCAGGTGTTGTCGCCGGCGGCGCTGGTGCGGTCGCCATGCGCCAGCAAATCGAGCCAGGGCAGAAGTTGGGCCGCGCTGAGGGCCGCGACGAGCGCAACCACCGCGGCCAGCCGCCACGTCCCGCCCCGGGCCACCGGCTCCCGGCGCCGGAATCCCGCCAGGAAAACTCCGAGCACGATCAGCCAGGTGAAGACGATTATTTCCGGCGAGCCAGTGACCATTTGACAGGCGCCGGCCAGCGCGGCCGGGACGACCTGGCGCCGGCCGCCGCTCCACGCCCGTTCGGCCAGGAAAACCACCCACGGCATCCAGCCCAGAGCGGCGATGTGGCAGGGCCACATCCAGCAATTGATGGCCAGACCGTTCCAGGCGAAAATCAGGCCGGCAAAACTGGCGGCCAGGCGGTTGCCAAACCAGCGCAAGGCCAGAAAATACATGCCGATTCCCGCCAGGAATACGTGGCCCAAAATGAAAAAGTTCATCGCCCACGGCATGGGCAGCAATTCGTAGAAGAGCGACGGCGGATAAAGGGCCAGCGTGTTCCATTGCGCGAGGAAGGGGATGCCGCAATTATTGTAAGGATTCCACAACGGAACTTCGCCGCGCCAAAAGCAATCCCGCAGATAATGCGCGACGGGAAACCCGAACAGGCCGGTATCGCGATAAAAGAAGGCGCGCGCGCCAAGCACGATGTCGGGATAGGACACCAGCAGGAGCGCGCCCAGCAACAGCGCCAGGCGCGGGGCGGTGAACTCCCTGTCGAAGTCCGTGCGCCAACCGGGGATGTCCGAGTTCATGGTTGGAAGATGCTTTGAATCAGCCGCAATTGTTCGTCGTCGTTCTCGACAAGTTCAAGGAGAATCCGCCAACAGGTTGAATCCGCGGACCCTTGCCTTGCCTTAACCCCATACCTTCCGCCCCCACGGATGGGAGTGGGGAGGGAGGGAGAAAAACACCACGATTTGGCTTGATTAGGCCTGATCTAAAAAGCCTGTATTTTTACGTAACATGCTCATGGAGAGGAACTTGATTTGATTTGCCGCAAAAGGGCTCAACAGGCGCAGCGCGGCCTGCCGCAGGGCCTACACCTGGAGGCGTATTGAATCCTAACATGCTTGGCGACGCGGTGATTGCGGCAACCCACGTACTCGCAAAATATGCCAATACCACGAACCGACCTTGCTTGTTTGCTTGCTGCCTGCTTGCTTGTCCTCTGAGCCGGACAATGTGCTAAAGCGTGCCCCCCGCGCTGCGCCCAGCATTGAGGCCTGCGCCAGTCTTGATACAACGCCGGACCGCGCCGATTCCAGCCAAGGCAATCCCGAGCAAGCAGACGGAAGAAGTTGCGTCAGGTGCTGATTCGACTGCTATGCCGATCGGGTTGGACAAACCTGTTATGAACGAGGCGTCCTCCACCTCTCCGGATGTTGTATAATCTCCAATTTTATTCCCCCCAGCGCCACCATAATTGTCCGCCCAAAACAGATTCCCTTTCCCGTCCAAGGCAAGACCCTGTCCACTGTTGTATCCTCCCGTTATGAGGGAAGCATTTACGATTGCGCCTGAAGTTGTATATTCTCCAACTTGATTACGGGTGGAGACATAAATGTCCCCGTTTCCATCCAAGGCCAGACCGTCGGGATTCTGCAATCCTGAAATGAGCGAAACGTCCACGGCAGCTCCAGACATGGTGTATTTTCCGACGGTACCACCCGAAAAAGCGGAAACATACAGATTGGCTCCATCTGTTGCCACGCCCACAGGATTTTCCAAACCAGTAATTAACGAAGCATTTACCGTCGCCCCCGAGAGCGTGTATTCCCCAACCGCCGTGGTGCTCGTCGGGCCGGCTGAATTTGCCACAAATAGATCATTCCCGTAGATTGCAATGCTGGCGGGCTGACTTAAACCGGTAATCAGCGAGGCATTCACCAACTTTCCAGAGGTAGTGTATTCTGCGATGCTACCATTGCCTCGTTGCGATATGAACAAGTCATTTCCTGAAATAGCGATACCACCTGGCTGGGACAATCCCGAAATAAGCGCGCCGTTAATCAATGCTCCTGAAGTACTAAATTCTGCGATTGTTCCGGAGCCATAATTGGCAACGAATATTTGACCGTGAGCAGTGCCAAGAAATGCCGCAGTCAACAATGCCGCGATGATCAGATTTTGCATAATATTATATTATATTTTGTGTATTTAGTTTGGTCTGGGATTTTCCATATGGTCTCTCGCCCACGATCAGCGCGGGCGTTTTTCTTGACTTTATTCGTAAAGGGGGCGGTTCGTGGTTTCGGCATGTTTTGGAAGGCTGCGCCATTGCGAGGGCAGCGGCGTCTTTCGTGGGGTCGGCCTGCCCCGGCGCTCCGGGGTTTACAGGAAGCGCCGCCGGTCCTGATCGCCGGCAGGAATGGTTGCATCGGCCGCCGCGAATCAGGTCGTGGCGAACCGCGCCTGGATATGGAATGCATATCATTCGGGCCACGGGAGGAGCGTAATCCTGCGGAGACAACGGAGTCAATCGAAAAAGAACAGCCTCATGGCCTCCCTCGATCATTAGCAACAGGCTCCCGGCTACACCCAAAAGGTGATCTCGTTTGGACAGGGGATTCCGTCGGCGGGACGCCGACGGAGGCAACCTCCTCCTTCGCCATCCGCCTTCGCTAAAGCTACGGTGGACAGGAGGCTACGGAGGACAGGGGGAGGCACTCCCCAAAAAGTCGCTAATGATTGTGTTGGCCTCCCTCGCTTACTAAGCCTTGTTAAGGGGAGTGGCGCAGGCATAAGGAAACGGGCTCGTAAGATGCTGGATCACCGGATGTTACGAATCGCGGTTTGAGCGGCAGGCGGAAGATGTCGCTCCTGCCGGAGCTTGAAGGCCTTTTTGGTCTGGGTTCTACATAGATGTCGTCCCTGACGGGACTGGAAAGAGAGGATGCGGGCGGTGGGGGCGCCGACCGCGACATGCGAGGGCGCATGTTCTCCCCGGAACGGGAGGTTCCCCAAAATGCGGGCTGGTCGCGCGAAAAGTCGCTGGGGATGGGAGGCCGGGCGGGCGAGGAGGGAAAAAACAGCTTTTGATCTGGGCGGGGCGTGCTATGTTGTGTCCACTCGAAATGAAACGTCACTGTGCAGTTATTTCGGCTTGTTTGATGATCGTCCTTTTGGCGGGTTGCCGCCGGGATGATCAGATTCAAAGCTACACAACCCCCAAGGAGAATCAGCCGCCGCCGGCTTCCCCAAACCCGCCCGCCGCCGGCATGATGATGGGGGCGGACGCCCCGGGCATTCCCGTCAATGCTGCGCCGGTTCATTGGACCACGCCGTCCGGTTGGAAGGAAATGCCGCCCACCAGCATCCGCATTGGCAATTTTGTGGTGCCGGGACCGGGCGACAAAAGGGCAGAGGTGTCGGTCATTTCGCTGCCGGGCGAGGTGGGCGGAACGCTGGCCAATGTCAACCGCTGGCGCGGCGAGGTTGGCCTGGGCGAAATCACGGAAAAGGATGTGGTTTCGGAAAAGACGGTGGTGGATTCCAACGAGGGCAATCTTTACGAAATGGCCGGCCCCACGGAACGCACGGTGGTTGCGGTGATCCCGCGCGACGGCGCCCGCTGGTTTTTCAAAATACGCGGTGATTCGGACGTGGTGGCGGGGGCCAAACCGGCTTTCCTTGAGTTTTTGAAATCGGTTCATTTTGACGCGGGCGAAATCGCCGCGATGCCGTCCAATCCGCACGCCGGCATGCCTGGCATGAGCGGCATGGGCGGCATGGGCGCGGGAGCGCGCATGGGCATGGCGGCCGCCGCCCCATCCGGCGAGCAACCCAAGTGGAGCATTCCGGCGAACTGGACCGAAAGTTCGCCGGGAGCAATGGTATTGAAGAGCTTCTCCATAACGGGCGACGCCGGCCAGAAAGCGGTGGTCAGCATCAGCGTTTTGGCGGGCGAGGGCGGCGGCTTGCTGGCCAATGTCAACCGCTGGCGCAAACAGTTGAATTTGGCGGAAATCGCGGAAGACGGCCTGCCGAAGGCGTCCGAATCGCTGGACGTGCTGGGCGGCAAGGGCACGTTGGTGGATTTCACCGGCACGGATGCCGGCGGGCAGCCTGCGCGAATGGTGGCGGTGAGCGTGCCGCATGGCGGGCAGACCTGGTTTTACAAACTCACCGGGGCCGGGGCGGTGGTGGGGCGGGAGAAGGACGCCTTCACACAATTTGTGCAAACCGTCCGCTATCCCTGAACCATGCTGAAAAGCTGCCTGAATTTTCTGACCTCGCTGCGCTTGACGGTGGTGCTGCTTGGACTGGCCTTGATCCTGGTTTTCGCCGGCACCCTGGCGGAGGTCCGCATGGGTCTTTACGACGCGCAGGCGGAGATTTTCCGGAGCTTTTTTGTGCGCTGGACGCCGCCCGGAACGCACCTGCGCATCCCGGTCTTTCCGGGAGGCTGGCTCATCGGGCTGGCGCTGCTGCTCAATTTGCTGGCGGCGCATGTCAAGCGATTTCACTTCAGCCGGAAGAGAACCGGCATCCTGCTGATTCACGCCGGGCTGATATTTCTGCTGGCGGGCCAATTCTTCACCGAACAGTTCCAGATCGAGAGCGTGATGCGCCTGCCCGTCGGCGGCGCGGCCAATTACAGCGAAGACAGCCGTCAACATGAACTGGCGCTGATTGACGTCACCGATCCGGCCCTCGACAAAGTGGTTTCCATCCCGGAAACGGTTTTGGCCCGCGGCGGGGAAATCCGGACCGCCGGGCTGCCATTTGCCGTGCGAGTCAAGACTTATTATCAAAACTCCACGCCGGCCGGCCCGATGTCCGGCGGCGGAGAAAAAATCAAAGCCAGCCGGGGCGCGGGCCAGCAACTTCTCTTTGCCGCCGTGCCTGAAACGAAGCGCATGGACGACGAAAACCGGCCGTCGGCGCTGATCGAGGTCGTGACCGGCGGGCAATCGTTGGGGGACTGGACGACGTCGTTGTGGCTGGGCAAACCGGAGCTGGCGGCGGGATTGCAGTCGGAGTTTGGCGGGCTGGTGAATACGCCGCTGACCGAGCCGCAGAGATTGCAGGTGGAGGGGCGCACCTACGAAATGGCCTTGCGCCCGGTGCGATATTACAAGCCGTACACGATCACTTTGCTGGAATTCAAACACGATATTTACGCCGGCACGGACATTCCGAGCAATTTCTCCAGCAAGATTCACCTGCGCGACCCGGCGCGTGGCGAGGACCGCGACGTGCTGATCCGCATGAACACTCCGTTGCGCTACGCCGGCGAGACATTTTATCAGGCCAGTTTTGCGGATAATGACCGCGTCTCGATCTTGCAGGTTGTGCGCAATCCGGCAGCCATCACGCCCTACGTGGCGTGCAGTCTGGTGGCGGCGGGATTGATCGTGCAATTTCTGACGCACTTGCTCGGCTTTGCCAGAAAACGCGCGCAACAGCTTGGAGCGTTGCGACCTCAGGGCGGGGCAACCCAGGTCTTGCGGCCCGCGCCGGCTGGAAAAGGGAGCTGTACATGAAAAAATGGCTGCCCTGGATTCTGACGGGCGTTTTCGCGGCCTGGTTTTTGTCCGGCGCGATGGCGCCCAAGCCGGTCAACGGCTTCGACGTGGCGGCCTGGGGAAGATTGCCCGTGCTGCTGAACGGGAGGGTTCAGCCGCTGGATTCGGTGGCGCGAAACTCGCTTCTCGGCATCAGCGGCACTTCCACTGTGACCAACTCCGCCGGCCGGCCGATGTCGGCCACAGCCTGGCTGCTGGAAGTGATGACCAGTCCCGATCTGGCGGACCAGCGCAAGATTTTCCGGGTGCAGCATCCCGATCTGGCGGGGAAGCTGGGCGCCACCAATGAGGGGCTGATTAAATTCTCCTTCAACGACCTGACGAACCAGGAGCAATACATCAAAGATCAGGTGAAAATTATATTTGACTCTGAGAACGGGCAGGGGGAGGAGGCGGAAAAATCGAGGGACGCCTTGAAAAAGGACGTCATTCATCTCTATAGCAGCATGGAATTATACTTCCGCCTGAAAAACAGCCTGGAACCGGAGGGCGCGGAGGATTTCGCGAAGGAACTGGAGGCGTACGAGCAACGCATTCCGGCCGGGCGCGCCGCGCTGGAAAACAGCGATGAGGGCAAGCCGGCCAACCAGGACGATCTGAAAAGCATCAACTTTTTCTTCCACCGTTACGAGGAACTTTCGCAAATCGCCTATCCATTGATCGTTCCGCCCGCGGCGGGCCAGCCGCGCCAGGCGTGGTGTAACGCGGGGACCAATCTGATGGACGCCCTGGGGACGGGGGCAGTGAGCGAACCGATGATAGACTACGCCAAAATGGCCGGGGCCTTCAACGCGGACAAACCGGCCGATTTTAACCGGGCGATAGCCGATTACCGCGTCTGGCTGCGCTCCAATGGCCTGACCTCCGCGCTGGAGGCCGGAAACCAGGAATTCTTTTTCAACCACTTGCAACCGTTTTACGTCAGCATGGTGATGTGCGTCGCCGCCGTCATCCTGGGGTGTTTGTATTGGATCAATTTGTCGCCCGGCGCGCGGAAATCCGGTTTTTACCTGCTCGTGCTGGCGTTCGCCATCTACACGTTCGCGCTGCTGTTCCGCATGTATCTGCAAGGGCGGCCGCCTGTGACCAATCTGTATTCCTCGGCCATTTTCATCGGGTGGGCGGCGGTGCTGTTCGGACTGTTTCTGGAACGGATATTCCAAGGAGGCATCGGGCTGGTTTGCGCGGGACTTATCGGGTTCATCACGCTGAACATCGCGGATCATCTGGCGTTGCAGGACACGTGGGCCTCGCCGGGGCGGGGGGACACGATGGAAATGCTGCGCGCGGTGCTTGACACGAATTTGTGGCTCTCCACGCATGTGGTCGTGGTCACGCTCGGTTATGCCTCGATGTTTGTGGCCGGGCTGCTGGCCATCATTTACATTGGGCGCGGTTTTTTCACCCGTTCGCTCACGCCCGAACTGGGCAAGACCCTGGCGCGCATGGTTTATGGAATCGTGTGCTTCGCCACCTTGTTCAGTTTTGTTGGGACGATTCTCGGCGGCATCTGGGCCGATCAATCGTGGGGCCGGTTCTGGGGATGGGACCCGAAGGAAAACGGGGCGCTGTTGATAGTGTTGTGGAACGCCATGATATTGCACGCCCGCTGGGGAGGGCTGATCAAGGAACGCGGGCTGATGGCGATGGCGGTGTTCGGCAACATCGTGACGAGCTTCTCCTGGTTTGGCGTCAACATGCTCGGCATCGGCCTGCACTCGTATGGGTTCATGGACGCGGCGTTCCGCTGGCTGATGTTTTTCGACGCCACGCAGGTCGCACTGATCATTCTGGCGTTGACCCCGCAACGGCATTGGGCGAGTTTCAAGGCTGCCACGGAGCCGGCGGCGCCTCCACCCGGAGCGCCCGCCACGGCGCCGGAATAGAATCCCGGCAAGAGCGGAGTTTTGACGTCCATGAAACGGATAACCATGCAGTGCAATCCATCAGGATCAAGCATAACCGACAAGATTCCAGCCCTCCTCTTGCCGGGAAAATGCAATAGTCAGGGGAATGTTTGTCAGGGGAATGGAAGAAGGCGTCGTTTGGGTAATTCCCCTGACAAACATTCCCCTGACTTCTCTCCGGCCTTTCCCATCCTTCATTGGCCATCTCCCATTCGCTTTAGTTGCGGCTGGCTGCGCTTTGCCGTCCGTGGTTTAGTTTTTTTTTGTTGCGGTTTCGCCGCCCTGAATCTTGCCGCGGCGGAGCCGGCCCGCATCCCATACGAATTGATTTATCGAATTCAACAGACCGAGGCCGACCTGAGCCGGAGCCATACCAACTTGGCCATGGCTTTGGCGATGAATTCGACCCTGCCCGGAGTTGAAATCCGGGACCTGAGTGTTTATATTGACAGCAAGGATGGGCAAATTCCGGTCGCGTTGAACCCAACGAACGGCAGATTTACCGTTCCGATGCGCGACAGCCTTGTGGCCGAGCACGCCATGATCGTGGCCAATCAGCCCAAGAACACCATGAAATTCGAGTGGTATGTCGGATTGAGAGTCGCCACCCCTCCCACAAACAATGCGCATTATTGCGAATTGATGCAGCCCCTGAAAGACCTGGAAGTCATACGCGCCGAGATGAGAAAAATACCCGGCTCGCCCGATTTGGGAATATTCGGCCTGAAACTCATTTACCCGGCGGACAAGGAGGGCAGGGTTGTCATCCACTGCAAGAGCGGCGACCGCCTGTTCAAGACAGACCCAAGCCACACCCTGGTCATCCCCTACGAACAAGCCCTGCTGACCGAAGACCCGTTGGTCAGCATTCCCATCCCGCCCCTTCGTGTGGACGTGGCCGATCCGCCCTCTAAAAACTAAGGCAAGAGGGTGGGCAGCAATTGGGTCGTCTGGGCCGGACTCAAGCGATTGGTATCGTAGATCAACCACCAGTCCACCGGACTGATGTCCAGGCCGAATTTGGAATACCGCACAGCGCCGTCGCCGCAGGCGTTGTTGTGGCCGCCGGTCGTGGAGGGCTGGGTGTCGCCATGCATGCCGTGTTGCACACACTGCGCGGTGGCGTCGCCCGTCTCCAAATAATCCATCCAGAAGTCGGGTTCGTTGTGCGACTTCTCTCCGAAGACGATGGTCTCGGCCGGATGCACGAGAGTTGATTCCTTCATGTCCCCGCTGCGGCTGAGCGAATAGCCCCAGATTTCGTCCCATCCGTTCATGATATATCTGCGCTCGGCAGCATCAATCGGATCGGCGGAGCCGGACGCGCCATCCGTCACGGGAACACCCCGGCTCACATCCGTGGGGCAGATCAATACATTGGTATTCCTGCCGTAATTGTCATACAGCGTCTGCGCCCAGCGGGAGGTGTCGCTGTCCACCACATAGCAGCCGCGATTGTCGGTGGCATACAAAGTGTTGGCCAGGATGAGCTGTTTGATGTTGTTCTTGCAATTGGTTTGCTGGGCGGCGGCCTTGGCTTTGGCCAGGGCCGGCAACAGGAGCGATGCCAGGATGGCGATGATGGCAATGACCACCAATAATTCTATGAGCGTAAAGGCCGCGCGGCGATGGGAGATTGAGGAGCCGGGAGCAGAGGGCAACACACGTGTCATAGGGCGCTTGGGTTCATCTGCCAGACAGTGGCACGGCTCCGCCCGGTCGTCAAGTGTCGCGGGCGGACCTGTTAACTTCTGAGCGGGCTTTTTCGTTGCGCCGGCGGCGGCTTGAACGCAGGATGAAGCTCATGAGTTTCACTGGTTCTCTGTACGCCGCCGGCTGGCTGGCCGCCTCCGCCTTGTCTGTTTCGATACTCCCGCTTCATGCCGCCGCGCCGGCCCAGGAGGGCTTGGCGGCAACCAATTCCGCCCAGGGCGTCCCCGCCCCGGACCGGAACGACGCGGTGGAAAATTCCGTGGTCAAAGTGTTTTCCACGGTGCGTTATCCCGATTACTACCGGCCCTGGACCAAGGAGTCGCCGAGCGAGATAACCGGCACCGGGGTGGTCATCGAAGGCAAGCGGATACTCTCCAACGCCCATGTGGTCAGTTACGCCAGCCAGGTGCAAGTGCAGGCCAACAAGGCGGGCGACAAGATTTCAGCCACGGTGGTTGCGGTGGATCCGGGCATTGATCTGGCGGTCTTGAAACTGGACGATGAGACCTTTTTCGACACGCACGCCCCGCTGGAGCGCGCCAAGACCGTGCCGGAAATCAAGGATGCCGTGATGGTCTATGGCTACCCGACCGGCGGCTCCAGTCTCTCCATCACCAAAGGCATCGTTTCGCGCATCGAGTTTGCGCCCTATAATTTTCAGGTTTCCGGCCTGCGCATCCAAATTGACGCCGCGATCAATCCGGGCAACAGCGGCGGGCCGGCGGTGGCGGGCGACAAGATGATCGGCCTGGCCTTCAGCCACCTGCAAAACGCCGAGAACATTGGCTATATCATCCCGTGCGAGGAGATCGAGTTGTTCCTCCAGGACGTGGCCGCGGGCCGCCATGAAGGCAAACCCGGCATGTTCGATGATTTCCAGACATTGGAAAATCCCGCCTTGCGTTCTTTTCTCAAGTTGGACAAATCCGCGCACGGCATCGTGGTCCACCGTCCGGCCAGCCCGGACCCCGGCTATCCGCTCAAGGAATGGGACCTGATCACCAAGATCGGCGACGCGCCGGTGGATGACCAGGGGATGGTCACGATAAACCCCAGCGGTCTGCGCCTGCACTTCACTTATCTGGTGCAAAAAACCGTCCGTGACGGCAAAGTGCCCTTGACCCTGGTCCGCAACGGCAAGGAGATACAATTAGACCTGCCGGTGCAGTCTGGGCTGCCGCTGGTCCTGGACGCCCTGGCGGGAGCTTACCCCTCCTACTTCGTCTATGGCCCGCTGGTGTTTTCGACGGCCACGTGGGAGTTTGTGACCACGCTGGTGCGCGAAGAAAGCGGGCGTTGGACCCGGTCACTGATCAGCACCGGCAGCCCGCTGCTCAGACGATTCATGGACGTGCAGGCCTTCCCCGGCGAGCAACTGGTCGTGATTTCGTCACCTTTCTTCCCCCATAAACTGGCGCAGGGTTATTCCAACCCGCAGACCGAGGTGGTCAAGTCGGTCAACGGCATCGCCATCAAGAACCTGGAACACCTGGTGCAGGTCCTGCGCGATTGCCACGATGAAATGATCTCCATTGAATTCCACAACCGCAGCGGCGAAGCGCTGGTGTTCCGCAGGGCGGAAATCACGGCGGCAACAGAGGAAATTCTGACGGACAACGGCGTGCGCAGCCAGGGGTCGGCGGACACCATGGCCGTTTGGAACGCGAAAAATTAAGCATAGACCAGGAGGTGGATGTCGTCGGGGAGGTTGTCGGAGATTTCACGGATGATGTTGCCGCGGAGCAGGTGAGAGAGGCCGCGGCGTTCGGGCGCGCCCAGGATCAGGTAGGAGGCGCCCATGGTGGCGGTGATGTCAACAATGGTGTGCGCCACCGAATCACTGACCGCGTAACAGGGAAAGACAGGGTGCGTCCCGGCCTTTTTTCTTGCTTCCAGGAAGGTTTCCCGCGCCTCGGGGTCGTCCTGCCATTTGCGCTTGTAGTCCTCGGACGTCAAGATCGGCACCGTGCGGATGAAGAGCATGTAGAGCGGCCGGTCGGTCTGTTTGGCCTCTTCGATGGCGAATTCGAGGGTTTTGCCCGGACCGCGCACGGCGCACATCATGGGAGGGCCGGAGACTTCATGGGTTTGGACCGGGAGCGTGGCCAAGGGGGCGAGGATGGACTGAGCCACGATGGCGGGCTGGCTGGCAGCGGCCTGGGCCTCCATTTTCTTGCGCCGGGTGTTTTCCGCGGCCAGGCCGCGCAGGATCAACCCGATGGCCAGCACGCCCAGGGCAAAATTGCGCGCGCTCGATTTTTCGATAAACAGGGTGATCTCAATGCCGAGCATGATGAGGAAAGTGCAAAACATCAGGACGCGCTCCCAGGTGACCAGACCGAGCTTGCGGTCGGTGGAACTGGCGCCGAGGTTGGTGGCGATGGCGCCGACGACGCCCACGGCATAAAGAGCGGCCAGCGCGCCCACGTCTTTGAGCACAAGGACCAGGAGCACCGGCACGGCCGCCGCCGTGATCAGACCGAGATTGGGCACTCCGAAACTGTTGAGCCGTTGGAACTGCGGGGGCAATTCCTCGTCGCGCGACATGAGGAAGGAGATGGCGATCAGATCAACAATGGCGGTGTTGACGGCGGACAGGAGAAGGAAGCCAAAGACCACGCTGACGGCCAGGCCCATGACATGTCCAATCTGGAGGGAATGGAACGCGCCGCCGACAAATTGCTCGCCCATGTATTTGAGCATGTAATCGCGGACCGGGACATTCTGGGAGTTTAGGACGTTATTCATCTCGCCCGGCCCGACTGGCACGGTGGTGAGGCCGTTGAGGGCGTTGGCGGCCAGGCTGAACAAGGCGGTGAAAATGCAAACCTCCAGGAGGACCCAGAAGATGGCCGGGGTGGAAGTTTTGGAAACGTTGGGGTTGGCATCGGAGCAGCCCTTGTTGAGTTTCATGACGCCGGTGGAGTTGGCAATCGCTTCGACGCCCGACAAGGCCAGGACCACTTCTACAAATCCCCCCCAGTTTTTGGCGAAACCGCCTTGAATACGGTGCAAATTATGGACGGCATCGCCAAGGTGGGGGAGGCAGAAGGCCCCCAGCACGAAGACCACCACCACGGTTGGCATCGAAACGAGGAATGCCAGGCCGCCGGTGTGCTTGGGGCCAAAGTAATTCAGGGCGCCGATGACGGCGATGGCCAGGGCGGCGAAGACCTCCGGGTGCGACACGCCCAGGTAGTCAAAGGCGGATACGGCGCTGATGGCCGCCGTCACGATGTAATCCGCAATCAGCAAGAAAGCGCCGACGATGGAAACGATCTCCGAACGATGGCGCACACTGGCATAGACCCCGCCGCCGTCAGGATAATGCTTGCAGATGGCCATGTAATTGACCCCGACCAGAGCGGTGAGAATGCACATGGCCGCAATCAACCAAAAAGAGCCGTACCCGCCCACGGCAAACGCGATGCCAATCACGTAGGCCTTGCTCGTGCCCCAGTCTCCGTAGAGAATGGCCGCCGCCCGGGGGGCGTCCACATTGCGCGGTCGTCGCGTGGTAGTGGTAACGGTCATTACATTAAAGGAAATTCATCGCGCCGGAGCATACCCAAGCAGCGGCCAATTTCAATAACGGATTGGACCGATCCTCCGGCCGCCCGGATTCTCATACCGCCAGGGCGTCTTTTTCCTCGGTGCGGATGCGAATGGCCCGTTCCACCTTTGAAATGAAGACCTTGCCATCCCCAATTTTTCCGGTTCGGGCCGATTCAATAATGGCCGCGCAGGCCGCCTCCACCATTTTATCAATCACGACGATTTCCAGTTTGATCTTGGGAAGAAAGTGAGTGGCGTACTCGCTGCCCCGATACAATTCAGTGCGGCCATTTTGCCGTCCAAAGCCGGAGACTTCGCAAACGGTCATGCCACCGATGCCCAAATCGGCCAGCGCATCCCGCACTTCATCCAGCTTGTATGGTTTGATGATGGCTTCGATTTTCTTCATGGCCCTTCAGCAAAAACGCCGAAAGCAACCGTGCTTTGTGGTCGCATTGGAACCGACAAGCAAAGGTAATGCCATGAATGTGAAAACGCTCTTCTCCCTCTGAAAATTGATCTAAGACAGGCATCCCGCCTGTCAATCCAGGCTGGATTGTCCTTCCAAACCAAACAGGATGGTCAAAAACAGCCAGAGCGGCCGGGGCTTGGCGTGAATGGAAATGCCCTCAACAACCGCTAGGCGCAACGCCGCGCGCGGAGCGCATAAACGGAGACAGGGGCGGCTAGTTCCGCACGGTCTGCGGGCTGGAATTCCGTCATTCTCCAAAGAACGGGAAGGACCAGGGCAGGGCAGGGCGCGGCCTGGACGACACGCTCCACCGTGCGGGAATGGAAAAAATGACACCAATGCCGCGGCTTGCCGCGGGACAAGATGATGAGTTCGGCCCGGCTGGAGCTGGCTTCGGCCAGGATTTGCTCGTCAGCGCGGCCCACCCGCACGCGAACCTCCGCGGCGTCTTCATGGCCCAGAAACAGCCTGGAAAGCTCTCGCAGAGCGGCCCGCGACTCGGCGCACATTTCCTCGTACAGGCGGGAGTTGTGCGGCGCGATGTTGAGTTCCACCACATGCAGCAGGGTGGCGCAGAACGGCAATTCCGGGGCGCACTGCTGCAGGTAACGCAGGGGATCGGTGGTGCTCCGGCGCAAGTCCAGCGGCACCAGGATGCGCTTGCAGTTCATGCCCCGCTCCTATGCCTTGGCCGGAGCGCCCGCAGCGGGCTTCTTCGGCTGCGACTCATCCAACGCCACATTGAGGAGAAGGACGTTGACGCGCGGCTCGCCGAGGAAGCCCCACTGCGGACCTTCCGTGAATTTCTGCACCAGGCCTGTCACCTGGTCCACGCTCAGGCCGCGGGAGGCCGCGACACGGGCAATTTGCAAGCGGGCCGCCTCCGGGCTGATGTGCGGGTCCAGGCCGCTGGCGGAGGCAAAAACCATGTCCGCCGGCACGACGGTGTTGGTGGGGAGGTTGTTGCCGCTGATAAACGCCGCCGCGTTGTTCTGGACGTTGGTTTGCAGCGCGCCGCTCGTCGGCCCCAGGTTGCTGCCGCTGGAGGGGGCCAGCCCGGTTGGGCCGGTGCCGTAAGTGCAGGCGGAGGGCCGCGGCCAGAAGTAGTTCGATCCGGTGAATTGCTGGGCCAGCAGGGCGGAGCCGATGATCTTGCCGTCGCGCACGACCAGGCTGCCGTTGGCCTGCGCCGGGAAGGCCAGTTGTGAGAAAATTGTCATGACAACCGGGTAAGCGACGCCGCAGATGAGGGTCCAGACGATGGTCTGGCGAATGGCTTGCAGAATGACTTTCATAATTATAAGCGAATGGTTGATAGTTTAGCTGACCAAATGGGCGGCGACCAAAATGATGTCCAGCAGCTTGATGAATATGAACGGCACGATGATGCCGCCCACGCCGTAAATGAGCATGTTGTTGCGCAGGATGACGGCCGCCCCAAGCGGCTTGTACTTGACGCCACGCAGGGCCAGCGGAATCAGGGCCACGATGATCAGGGCGTTGAAGATGACCGCGCTGAGGATGGCGCTTTGCGGCGAATGCAGATACATGATGTTGAGCTTGTCCAGCGGGCCGTGTTCGCCCGCCTTGACAGCGTAGAGCACTCCGAACATGGCGGGCAGAATGGCGAAGTATTTGGAAACGTCGTTGGCGATGCTGAAGGTGGTCAGCGCGCCGCGCGTCATTAACAGTTGTTTGCCAATTTCCACGACTTCGATGAGCTTGGTCGGGCTGCTGTCCAGGTCCACCATGTTGCCCGCCTCGCGCGCCGCCTGCGTGCCGGTGTTCATGGCCACGCCGACGTCGGCCTGCGCCAGGGCCGGGGCGTCGTTGGTGCCGTCGCCAATCATGGCGATCAATTTGCCGCCTTCCTGTTCCTTGCGGATTCGCGCCAGCTTGTCCTCCGGTTTGGCCTGGGCGATGAAATCGTCCACCCCGGCCTCGGCGGCGATGGCGGCGGCGGTGAGATTGTTGTCGCCGGTGATCATGATGGTGCGGACGCCCATTTTGCGAAGCTGACCGAAGCGTTCCTTGATGCCGCCCTTGACGATGTCTTTCAGCCGGATGACCCCCAGCACGCGCTTGTCGTCCGCCACCACCAGCGGAGTGGCCCCCGAACCGGCGACTTCCTCAACCGTGGCCGAGACACTCTTGTCCCGCACTCCGCCCTGCTGCTGGACAAATTGGAAAACGGAGTCCGCCGCACCTTTGCGAATGCGGCGCTTGACGGATCCGTTGCCGTCGCCAAAATCCACGCCGCTCATCCGGGTTTGCGCGGTGAAGGGAATAAACTGGGCGTGGGGCGCGGCAACTTCGCGGCCGCGCAGGCCGTATTTCTCCTTGGCCAGCACCGCGATGGAGCGGCCTTCCGGGGTTTCATCGGCCAGCGAAGCCATTTGCGAGGCGTCGGCCAGTTCCTCGATTTTGACGCCCGGGGCGGGAATGAACTCCGTGGCCATGCGGTTGCCCAGGGTGATGGTGCCGGTTTTGTCAAGCAGAAGCACATCCACGTCTCCCGCCGCCTCCACCGCCCGCCCGCTGGTCGCCAGCACGTTGCGCCGCATGAGCCGGTCAATTCCGGCGATGCCGATGGCGCTGAGCAACCCGCCAATGGTGGTAGGAATCAGGCACACCACCAGCGCCAGCAAGATCGGCGGCGAAGTGAGAACGGCGTCCTTCTGGCCGGCCTGCGCTTCGTTGTAATGGGCAAACGGCGGCAAGGTATAAACGACGAGAATGAACAGCGCGGTCAAGCTGACCAGCACGATGTTCAAGGCGATTTCATTGGGCGTCTTCTGGCGCCGCGCGCCTTCGATCATGCTGATCATCCGGTCCAGAAAGGAATTGCCCGCCTCCGCCGTAACCTTGACAATGATGCGGTCGCTGATCACGCGCGTGCCGCCGGTGACGGCGCTGCGGTCGCCGCCGCTTTCGCGCACGACCGGGGCGGACTCGCCGGTGATGGCCGATTCGTCCACCGTGGCGATGCCCTCGACAATCTCGCCGTCGGCGGGAATGAAATCGCCGGTTTCGCAGACGAAGCGTTCGCCGATTTTCAAATCATTACCGGGCACGGAGACTTCCTTGCCGTTGACCAGCTTGCGGGCCATGGTCTTGGTGCGCATTTTGCGCAGTTCGTCGGCGTGGGCCTTGCCGCGGCCCTCGGCCATGGCCTCGGCGAAATTGGCGAACAGGCAGGTGAACCAGAGCCAGAGGCAGATCTGAAGGTTGAAGCTCGAATATCTTCCCGGCAGGAAGAGGAAGATGGTGGTCCAGATCGAGCCAACATAGACGACGAACATGACCAGGTTCTTGATCTCATCGCGCGGGTTCAGCTTTTTGAACGAATCAATGACCGCCTGCTTGACCAGGGAGGAGTATTTGATTTCAGTTTTTGTGCTCATAGTTTATTGGAGTCGGTTCTTAAAAAGTGCGCCCCGCCTGCATCAGGCCGTGCTCGGCCATCGGGCCGAGGCACAAGCAGGGAAAGAAAGTCAGGGCGGCGATAATGACGATCACCCCGAACAACACGCAGGCGAAAGTGAAGTTGTTGGTGGGAAGCGTGCCCGGCGAGGCCGGCACCGTTTTTTTGGCGGCGAGGTTGCCGGCGATGGCCAGGACGGCCAGCGCCACCACGAACCTTCCGAGAAACATGGCCGCGCCAAGAGTCAGATTGTAGAAGTTGCTGTTGCCGCTCAACCCGGCGAAGGCGCTGCCATTATTGGCGGCACACGACGCGTAGCCGTAAAGTATCTCGCTCAAGCCATGCGGGCCTTGATTGCCCAAACCCGCCAACCCCGCCGGCGTGCTGCACGCCACGGCGGCGCCAAGCAGAATTAAAACGCTGGGCGCCAGGATGGCAATGATCGCCCAGGTGGCATCCCAGGCCTGAATTTTCTTGCCCAGGTATTCGGGCGTGCGCCCGATCATCAATCCCGCGATAAAAACCGCGATCAAGACGTGCATGAGGATGCCGTACAATCCAGCGCCCACGCCGCCGAAGACGATGCACCCGAGCATCAAATTCCACATCGGCGCCAGGCCGGCCAGCGGAGTAAAACTATCGTGCATGGAATTGACCGCGCCGCAGGAAGTTCCCGTGGTGGCCACCGCCCAAAGCACGCTGTTCATGATGCCAAACCGTTGTTCCTTGCCTTCCATCAACGATGTCGCGCCGGCCATGACGGGATTTGCCTGTGTTTCGGAATGCCAGGCCAGCGCGAATTCTCCCACCAACAGGACGAGCATCACGCCAAACAAACACCAGGCATGGCGCCGGTCGCCGATCATCACGCCAAAGGCATAGACCAGCCCTGCCGGAATGATGATCAGGCCCAACATTTCCAGAATATTCGTCAGGGGCGTCGGGTTCTCGAACGGATGGGCGCTGTTCTGGCCAAAGAATCCGCCGCCGTTGGTGCCAAGTTGTTTGATGGCGATTTGCGACGCGGCCGGGCCGGTCGGAATCGGTTGCGTGGTCACTTTGGCGTCCACCATGACCGCCATATTGGTCATCATCACGTTGCCCTTGTCGTCTTTCTTGGGCACGTCCGCCATGAGCGGGACGCCGTTAGACAGGACGGCCTTGCCCTGAGCGTCCAGCACCGGCGACGAGACGGTGACGGCGATATTGGTCATGATCGGCTGGCCTTTGGCATCGTTGGTGCCCACCTGTGTGGTGTACGACTCCACCAACTGCGCCGTGGCGTAAGGCTTGAAATTTTGCACGACGCCTTGGGCGCTCAAAGCCAGCCCCAGAACCACCGACAAGGGCAGCAGCACGTAAAGCGTGGCGCGGGTCAAGTCCACCCAGAAGTTGCCCAGCGTGGAGGCCGAGGCGCGTTTCAATCCGCGAACGACGGCCAGCAGCACGGCGATGCCGGTGGCGGCGCTAAGGAAATTATGGACGGCCAGCCCGGCCATTTGCGTGAGGTAACTCATCGTGTTCTCGCCGGCATAGTTCTGCCAGTTGGTGTTGGTGATAAAGCTGATGGCCGTGTTCAGCGCCAGCGCCCACGGCACATTGTCGAGACCTTGCGGATTGAGCGGCAGCCACTTTTGCGTCATCTCAATCGCCATGAGCGAAACAATTCCGGCGACATTGAAAATGAGCACGGCCAGAAAGTATCCTTTCCACGTCATCTCGGCCTGCTCGTCCACACCGCCCGCCCAATACACCATTTTTTCCACCGGCCGCAACAGCGGATGGAGCCAGGTTCTTTGCCCTTGAAAAACCCGCGCCATGAACCGGCCAAGCAGCGGGGCCAGGCCGATCAACAGTCCAAAGAACAGGATAACTTGTACGATTTCGTTCATTTTCATTGTGGTCAAAGTAAAGCCTCCGCCACGGACGGCTTAATCAAAACGACCACGCTTCGCGTAAAAAAATTGTTAAAAACTCCACCCCCACGCTCATCATTTCTACCCCAGGTTCAGAAAGTGCGTCCCGCCAGCATCAGCCAGTGCTCCACGATGGGGCCAAGGCACAGCGCCGGGAAAAACGTCAGGGCCGCGACAATAACGATGACTCCGGTCAGCGTCAGCCCGAAGGTCCAGCCGTGGGTCGGCAGCGTGCCGGAGGACACTTCCACTGTTTTTTGTCTGGCCAGATTGCCGACGATGGCCAGGGCGGCGACAATAGGGGCGAACCGGCCAATAATGATGGCAAGCCCAAGCGCGACGTTGTGCCATGGGATATTCGCGTTCAGGCCGGCAAAGGCGCTGCCGTTGTTGTTGGCGGCTTCCGCGTAAGCGTAGAAGATTTCACTCAGTCCGTGCGGGCCGGCGTTGCCCAGGGTGGATGTGCCCACCGAGAAAATGCACGAGAGGGCCGCCGGAATCAAACAGGCGGCGTTGGGCAGCAACACGCCGATCACGGCCCAACTGGCCTCCCATTTGCCGAGCTTTTTGCCCAGGTACTCCGGTGTCCGGCCAATCATCAACCCTGCGATAAAGACGGCGATAAGGACGTGAAACAACATGCAGTACACCCCGCAGCCAATGCCGCCGAACATGATTTCGCCGATCATGATGTTCCACATCGGCATCAGCCCGGCCAGCGGCATCCAACTGTCGTGCATGGAATTGACCGAGCCGTTGTCAATCGCCGTGCAGGAGATGCCCCAAAGCACGCTGTTCATCAGGCCGAAGCGCTGTTCCTTGCCTTCCATCAGCGGGGCAATGTTGGCCACGACCGGATTGGGGCGCGTCTCCTCGTACCAGGCCACGCCAAAGGAGAAAAGATAAAGCCCCAGCATGACGGTGAACAAACACCAGGCGTGCTTCTTGTTCCCGATGAGCAGCCCGAACATATAGACCTGCGCCATCGGTATCACGATGATGGCCAGCATTTCGAGAAAGCCGGCCAGCGGCGTCGGATTCTCAAACGGATGCGCGCTGTTGACCCCATACCAGCCGCCGCCGTTGGTGAACAGTTGCTTGCACGATTCAAACGACGCGACCGGCCCGACCGGAATGGGCTGCGTCGCCACCGTCGTGTCAACCATAACCGCCACATTGGTCATGATGACGTTGCCCTTGTCGTCTTTCTTGGGCACATCCGCCATCACCGGGACGCCGTTGGAGACGACGGCCTTGCCCTGGGCGTCCAGCACCGGCGCCGGCACGGTGACGGCGATATTGGTCATGATCGGCTGGCCTTTGGCATCGTTGGTGCCCACTTGCGCCGTGTAAGTCTCCATCAAATTGGCCGTCGGATAATCCTTCCAAGTTTGCGGGACGCCCTGCCAGACCAGCGGAATGGCCCAGAGAATCGAAAGAGGAACGACGATGTAAAGCGTGCCGCGCGTCAGATCCACCCAGAAATTGCCGATCGTTTTGCAAGTGGCCCGAGCCAGCGCCCGCCCCACCGCAACCAGCACCGCCAGCCCAACCGCGCCGCTGATAAACTGATGCACCGACAGCCCGATGGTCTGCGCAAAATAACTCATCGTGTTTTCGCCCGAATACGATTGCCAGTCGGCATTGCACGTAAAGCTCCAGGCCGAGTTGAATGCCAGATGCCAACTGCAATTCGGCAGGTGCTGCGGATTGAACGGCAGCCAAGCCTGTGTCATCAATATGACTAGGAGCGCGACGAACCCAAACGCGGTCATGCTCACGACCGACGCCAGATACTTCAGCCAGGACATCTCCTCGGCGGGGCTGACGCCGCTAAGGCGGTAAATCAGTTTCTCCACCGGGAGCAGAAACGGCTGGAGAAATGTTTTCTCCCCCTTGAACACCCGCGCCATGAAACGGCCGACCGGGGGTGTTAAAGCGATGCCAATGCCGAAGAACAACACGATCTGAATAATCTCATTCCATTTCATAATGTTTGATTAGTCTGGTTCAACTTCACGCTGTCTAATTAAGCCTCCGTCACTCCGGCGCGCTAATCAAAAGGCCCGCGCTTTGCGTAAAAATTCCGTAAAAAAGCAGGCCAAGAATTTGCATCCCCTATGGCGGCGCTCTATGAGCGCCGCACAATTCACGTTCCTGTGGAGAAAGACCTGCAATCCTTTCGTTCACTTCGTTGGAATGTGGAGGGGAGGGGAGGCCAGGGGAGGTTTCCCGTCATCTTCCCAATGATTGTCAACAATGCGGCCACGGGCAGCGCTTCACTGAAGAGCAGCGCGGATCCCTATTTCTTGCTGAAGTGATGCCAGAGCAGAAAGAAAGCCGCCACTTGCACCGCCACCGGAATCACTATCCACGGCAGGATCAGCCGCGCCTTGCGCCAGGCCCGTTTGGCCGCCGTGGCCGGCTCCAGCCGCTCGCAACGACCTGTGACCTCTACTTGACCCGGCCCGTCCAGATCCGCCTTCATGTCGGCGGCCGTCTGGTAGCGCCGGGCGGGGTCCCGCTCCATCGCCCGCAGCACAATCTCCTCCGCCTGCGGCGAAATGGCGGGATTGATCCGGCGCGGCGCTTCCGGATCGCCTGTGACGCGCGCGTTCATCATGACCATCGGGTCCTCGTGATCAAAGGCGATCACGCCCGTCAACATCTCGTAGAGAATCGCCCCCAACCCGTAAATGTCGGTGCGGGCGTCGCCGCGTTTGCACTTGACACGCTCCGGCGCCATGTAATGCGGCGTGCCGGGCGCAAAGCCAATGAAAGTCAGCCGGGGCGAATGGGCCGAGCGCGAAATGCCAAAATCCATCAGACGGATCGAGCCGTCGTGGCAGAGCATGATGTTCTCCGGTTTGAGATCACGATGGCAGATTCCCCGGCCGTGCAAATAGTCCAGGGCCTCGCACACCCGGCTGGCCACTTTGAGAGCCTCCGCCTCGGCAAAAAACGGCTGCCGCTCCATGACCTGATACAGCGTTTCCCCTTCGAGCAATTCCATCACCAGATAAGGCCGGCTTTGGCCGGCCGGACCGGGGAAAAACCGCATGACGAACGGATGATCCATCCGGCGGGCGATCTCCGCTTCCCGCTCGAAGCGCGACATGGTCTTGGGATCCATGCCCAACTTCTCCAGCGGGACCTTCAACGCCACGGGTCGCCGGTTATTCTCCAAATCCTCCGCCTCAAAAATCGTGGACATTCCGCCGTGGCTGATGATGCGCATGATGGCGAAACGGCCGTCCAAAACATGACCGGGGCGGATCTCGCCATGGCGCGACGGCTGCCGGCCAATCTCGCTTCGCTCCAATTCGGCCAGCGCGCTGGGAGTCAAACCCAATTTCATGCGGATAAGCTGCCCCAGCCGCCGAGTTTCCGATAATCAAAAAAAGCGGATTGGGTGTTAAATTTTCGTTAATAGAAGGTCAATTTGCTTCTTGAGAGGAATGCGGTTCCTTGAGCATGAAACCCAGATAGGTGCCGGAACTGATGCCCATCAAGGCGAGCATGGTGTTGTCGAAATCCGGCATGACAAGTTGTTGGCAAACTTGCACGGCAAAAACAATGGCGAGAACGATAGTCCAGATAAACATTTGAAACCGGTGGAAGCTGATGCCGCTGCTGGCATCCGTCAAGACGTCGGTAAAGAACCCATCGCTGGTCGGAGCGTCTTTGGCGAGTTCCGTGTTGAGTTCGACCTGGAGGTTATGCAAATCAACAAGATCCGATGGCACGGCGGTCCCCTTTTTTTGTTTGTCCTCCAGAGCCTTTATTTTTGAGTCAATTGTTTCCGGGTAGGTGGGTTTGCCGGCGTCCTGGACTTCGGCCCCCAATGCAGTGCCAGCCCCGATGCCCATCAAGGCGAGGACGGTTGCGGTCAACGTGTTCAATGTGCCGGTGACAAGCCAAAGGAAAACCCAGGAACAGACGGCCAGGAAGAACCAAACCGCCATTTGGGTGCGGGCCAGACTGTAGGGATTGAGAGCTTTGGCCGCGGCTTTGGCCGCGGCGGGTTTCCAATAGACCCAAAAGTGAATTATCACTGAGACAAGCACGGCGACGGCGAAGAGTTGACTCAGCCTCTCAGCATTTATTGGGGTGGCTTTTTTATCGAGCCAGATGACCAGCAAAACGGCTCCCACTGTCACTGCCAAATATAAACACACCAATAAAGGGCTGTTCTTGAGGCTGGTGGATTTCTCCGGTTTTTTGGCTCTCGCTGCCAGACTGGGCGGCAGCGAAGGGTCGGAATCCCGAAGCATCTCAGTTTGTGTCGCCAAGTAAAGGAAAACATAAAGAAAGAGGAGCAGGAGCGCGCCCGCCAGAAATTGCTGGCTGGGACGCATGACAGTCAGACTCAGGAAAGGGTCGTCGCCCGAACAGGGATATTCTGTTCCGTCGGAGGTGGCCAGGCCGACCGGAATGGATTCACCTGCGCGCTGCCGGGCAATTATCTCCGACCATTGGGCCCGGTTATTGGTCCCAAAGGCGAGGTTGAATTGCATTCTGACCGTGCTGGCGTTGGAAACCAGGAAGCCGCAACAAATATTGCGCAACGCTATCTCTCCCAAAAGCAACACGGCCTTGTTAGTATCCTGCAAACTCTTGAAAGAGCCGCCGGGCACATTGGAAAAGGTGAGTGTCAGTAAATCGCCGATTGCAGCCTGGTGCGGTTCAAAAGATGACAGTTGGAGGGATGGGGTTTCTTGTGTTGCGTTAGTGGCGAGATTTGTTCCGCCCGAAGCCTGGCCCGGAACAGTGGCACAAAGAAACATGGAAATGCCCAAGAGGACAACCGCGCGGCACAAGGAAGCATTAAAGCGGGTTTGCATGGCGGGGCAGGGGAGGGATGTTGTTCCAATTTGCTTACGAAGGGAGCAGTTCATTGATTCACACCATGTTGTTGCAGCAGGGTTACGATGTTGGTTTGATTCCACTGCCGGGCGCGATCCAGGGGCGTGCGGCCCTGCTTGTCCCGCACATCTATCCTGGCTTTATGTGCCAACAGGACCTTGACCGCATCCGCACACCCTTCCTGAGCGGCCAGGTGCAAAGGGGTTGCATCATCATTCGCCAACACGTCAATTTTGGCCCCCCGATCCAACAGGAGCAAAACAACATTGGTGTGGCAATTTTCAGCCGCCAAATGCAATGGTGTCAGGCCATCATCTTCAGGCAGGTTCAATTCGTCGGGATGTTGAGCAAGTTCTGCCGTGACGCCAGCCACATCACCGCTGATGGCGCATTGATGAATCAACCGGTAGGCACTATGAGGATGGGCGGACCAACAGCCGCCAGCCCCAAGCCCGCAAGTGGCGGCCAGGAGCAATATCAGAAATCTGGCTGGTGAATTCCTTGGCATGGTCAAAGTTGGCAAATCGAGTTTCGTGAATTATTTCAGCAGTTGTCCGAATTTCGGATGGCTGGCATCGGCTCCGTGCTGTTTCATGCTGGTGATGACATCGCTGAAAGCTTGTTGCAATGGAGTATTGAGGGGGGGTGTGGTCACGCCAACGGGAGGGGCCGGCCTGCTTGCCAAATAGGCGTCCAGAACCGGCGGAGCCGGCGCGGGCAGTATGGGGCTGGTGAAATCAAGGACGTGGGAAACACTGCCCACGGGCCGGGAGTCCACCTCGGGTGAGTACGAGCCATTGCCGAACATCTCACCCAGGAGCTTGAGCACGGAGGTATGATCCAGCAAATTGTGGCATACTGCGCCCGCCTTTACAAAAGGCGAAATAATGAAGGCCGGCGTGCGAACCCCCAATGACTTGAATGGCACCGACCATTTCGCATCATCGGGCGGATTGGTCGGGATAAGCGGCGGGGCAGCATGGTCAAAGAAGCCGCCATGCTCGTCGTAGTCAACGATCAACAGTGCGTTTTGCCAAAACGTGTTGCTGGCAGTCACCGCCTTGTAAACCTCCATTAGAAATTCCTGGCCATCGCTAATCCCGGCGGGGGCATGGTCATCGGTGCTGGTGCCGGTGTGCGGCGCATCCTGATAAGTCGGCTCGACGAAAATGACTTGGGGCAATTGGCCCGGCGGCGTGTTTCGCAAGTCCGACTCCATATCCTCGAAACAGCGGAACTTGTCGCTGAAAAGAACTGAAGGCAGCCATTTTGGCATCATTGAGAAGAAAGGAATTTCCTGATGATATACACGCCAACTGATATTTTGCCTGTTCAGCCAGTCATAGACGAGATCCTGATCCGGCAGCGGCGTTTGATTCACTTCGATCAAAGTGCTGCCGCTCATGGACATCAAGCGGTTTGGTTGCGTGCCGGCTGGCAACGAGCAGAACCAGCGGTCGCAAATGGTGAAGTTTTTGGCGAAGAAATCGTTCACAGGAGCTTCGGCGGCCCCGAAATAGCCCATGACCAGCTTCCTGACCGCCGGGTCCGTTGAAACGGTCTGCGGTATGGCGCTGACAAACCCATTGAGAGGAAAGCTGTCGTCCTGGCGCGGGTCAATTTGCGCGGCGATGTTACTCCGTTCATGCGGCGGATCGAAATCATCCGGCATGGTATGGGGATCCGTGGAATGAAATGGCGGGATGGCCGCGCCGCTGTCAAAATTGGTGAAACGTTGCAGCCAGGCCGGGTCAACACTCTGGCCATCAACTTCAGTGCGGTTAAATGGAGGGAGGCTTAAGTAACCCAGCATGTGATCAAAGGAGCGGTTTTCCATCATCACGATCACAATGTTCTTGATTTGGCTGAGATCGGACATAATTACTTGGATCAGTCAATTCAACTGCGCCATCTGCCGCATCCTGCGCTATTCCCCACGCCAGATGCCCTGAAATGTCTTAAGCCACTTCCAACTTACTCCTGCGTACAGCACGGATATTACAGTCAATTTCGGCCCTTTGCAAGCTTTTTTGACAGATTTCTTGGGTGGTTCGCGCACGTTGACGACGCAAGTAATTAGTGGTGACAGCATTCATGTGCGGATTGCAGGACATTGTGCGCCCGGCGGTCGTATGAATATAACAAACATTGTGCGAACAGTCTGGCTTGTCTGACAAGTGAATAAGGCCGGGCAAGTCCCGCAATTCTGACAAGGCAAATAAGTCTTGACAGTGTTTTGCGGGGTGCATAATGTGCGACGATGACAGCTTGTGAACTGTGGCAATCGGTCTTTGCCGAAACGATGCGGCGGTTGAAAGAACTGCGTCGTCGGGTTCGTGAAGGCGTGTCGGTTGACGAAGCGCACAGTTTTGGGCAGTGGGTTCTCAATTCCGGGGTGGCAAAATTGATGGGGCAAAATCTTCCTGACAGTGCATACCTCCGTAAGTGCTTCCCGTATGATGGTGTCCAGGTCGAAAAGCAGGCGCGGGAACTGGTGACTGAGTGTTGCGAATACTGGGTCGGGAAGCGGTTTGGCAAGGAGGGCACGGCGACCGGCGCGGACAAGTCAGACTTGGAGGCGATAGATTCCAAGCTGGAAAAGCTGGAGGCGAAGATTGACGCAATAGCCTCTGGCAAGCGCAAGGTGGCTCGGAGGCCGGTGTTCAAGATCGTCCGAGTAGCGAAAGGTCAACCATGATGTATA
>Ga0326727_10007515_pt1 | contig 28716 bp, 22 predicted proteins | sample MB2enrmetagenome_FD_207643 | JGI IMG/M metagenome (GOLD analysis project Ga0326727, IMG submission 207643) | Lab enriched peat soil microbial communities from McLean, Ithaca, NY, United States - MB29MY | ecosystem: Environmental > Terrestrial > Soil > Wetlands > Peat | place: USA: New York... | reverse complement strand
AGCGGCTTGCCGATGGTTCCCTGCGCCACGTGGAAGGGGTGATTCAAGGTGATGAGCGCCGTGGTCTCTGTCATTCCGTAGCCCTGCACCACCACCAGACCCACCGCATTCCAGAATTTCTCCAATGGTCCGGGCAGCGCCCCGCCTCCGGAGATGATGGCCCAGAACTTCATGCCGAAGGCCGAGTGAACGTCGCGAAACCTCCACCAGCGCAACGGGACCGAGACTCCGGTTGCCGTCCCTTTGGGGCCGAGTACGCGCTCGTCAAGGCCGGGCAGCGTAGCTTCCAGGTGCGTCTTCAGCAGCGCTATCGCCCTGGGCACCGCGGCCAGAACCGAGATGCGCTCGCGGCGGATGGTTTCGATCAGCCAGGGCGCGGCCAGCTGGTCTTCAAAGTGAAGCTCGGCTCGATAGATGGGCGGAACCCAAAGCCCCATGGTCTGGCCGAAGACGTGGCTCAGCGGCAGCGTGTTCAATATGCGCAAGGGATGAATGAGCCGCTCATAGGGCATATAGGGCTGCGACGCATCCTCGATGGGACCCACGCTGGCCAGCACGTTGCCGTGCGTGAGCACAATCCCTTTGGGATCGCCGGTGGTGCCGGAGGTGAAGAGAATCTGGAGCGGCGTCTCGCCGGAGAGCCCAGGCAGGGGGCTGGCTTCCTCGACGGGCAGCGTCGCGAGCCAGTCCTCGAACGTCAATTGCGGAAGCGCGCGGGCCAGCTGGTTGAGCAGCACCGCATCGCCCACGGCCAGTTTGGGCGTCACATCGGCCGCCACTCGCGCGGCAAAATCCGCAGTCCCGTTGGCGTCCAGGGGAACCGCCAGCACGCCCCGCAGCATGCAGCCATGGAAGGCGGCGATCCACTCCGCGCTGTTCTCGGCCCACAGCAGCACGCGGTCGCCCGGCCCGATCTCCCGGCTGGCCAGCAGCGCCGCAAAACGGCCGGCAAGGCAGGCGACCTCCCCGTAGGTGGTGACCCGGCGGCGGTTGCCCCGATGCTGCACCACCGCGACCTCGCGCCCGTAGCGGCGAAAGTCGTCAAGGAGTGTAGCCAAATGGTCGCGCATAGGCGCTCCGCCAAGAATCGGGGATGGATATATGGATGTTAGATGCTGAATCGGCGCATTTGTAGCGGCTAAGACATAAAAGTTTCAATTATTTACCGAGGTCCGGCAGTTCGAGGCGCGATTTCCCCCGGAAAAGCGGCGGCGAAAAGGCCCCTGGAGCCCGCGCCAGCCGGGAGCGCTCCGGTCCCCGCTCAGACGGAAACGGGAAGACGCCGGCCGCTATTCCGCGGCGCGGCGACCGCCTCACGCTGCCGAACTTGCCCCAGGCATCGTCTCCCCCTCATTCCATTCCAGCTAGCCCGCTGACCACCTATTGTTGTACTGGAACTGGGCAAAGGCCACGTCAATTCGCCATCTTTCAGGGGGTTGAAACCCCCTGCTCCCTCCGGAATCTTCGATTTACAACTGCAGTAATAGGGTGGGATATCTTAGCACTCAACCGCCACGCGCGAAATCGCGCGGTCGGAGACCTAGCCCTTGCGCAGCGGTTTCTGCATGGGGACCACCTGCACGGTGACGTCGCGGACTTCGTTGAGAAAGCGGTTGAGCACCGAGCCGCGCAGCAGAATATCCCACCGCGAGCGCGCCGACTGGCCGAAGACCACGTGGGAGATGCTCTCCTGCTGGGCGAAGCGGATGAGGGCGTCGGAGACGTTGCGGCCGGTAAGCGAAACCACCTTGGCGCCCAGATCCCGCGCCATGCGCTGGTACTCTTCCAGGCGGTGGAAGGCTTCCGGGTCGCCGTGGCCCTTGTCGTCGTCGGGGCGGGTGACGTAGACGGCGTACCAGTTGGTGGCCAGGCGGCCGGCTATGCGGGCGCCCACGCGCAGCAGCCGTTCGCCGCCCGGCCGGGTGCTCAGGCAGACCATGACCTTCTCCGGAATGGGCGCCTGCTCCAGTCCCTGGGTGCGGCGGTATTCCGCGGCGCGGTTGCTCACCTGCTCGGCGGTGGTGCGCAGGGAAAGCTCTCGCAGCATGTTCAGGTTGCCCTTGCGGAAGAAGTTGGCCAGCGACTGCTCAACCTTTTCGGGGGCGTAGATCTTGCCCTGGCGCAGGCGCGAGCGAAGCTCCTCGACCGAAATGTCGATGTTGACCACCTCGTTGGCGCGCTTGAGGAAGTTGTCGGGGATGGTCTCCCGGATGATGGTGTTGGCGGAGCGGTTGACGGCGTCGTTCAGCGTCTCCAGGTGCTGGATGTTCACCGCGGTCATCACGTTGATGCCGGCATCCAGCAGTTCCAGCACATCTTCGTAGCGCTTGCGGTTCTTGCTGCCGGGAACGTTGGTGTGGGCCAGCTCGTCCACGATCACGGTGTCGGGATGGCGAGCCAGGATGGCGTCCACGTCCATCTCCTTCAGATTGACGCCGCGATAGGCAATGACGCGCTGGGGCACGATCTCCAGGTCGCGAATCCTGTCCTCGGTCTCCTTGCGGCCATGGGACTCCACCAGGCCGATCACCACATCCACGCCCTGCTGGTGTTTCATCAGGTAGGCGTCGTTCAGCATGTGGTAGGTCTTGCCCACCCCGGGCGCGGCCCCGATGTAGATGCGTAGCTTGGCGGGTTCCGGCCTGCGTTCCAGTTCAATCTCGGCCATCTTCAACCCACCTCGACGGTATGACGGACCGCTTCCACCGCCGCCACGGGAAGCGTAAACCGGAAGGTCGTTCCGGCGCCCAGCCGGCTCTCGACGGCGATCTGGCCGCCCAGCGACTCGACCAGCCGCCGCACCAGCGCCAGACCCAGACCGGTGCCGCTCTCGGAGAATGGATTGAAGCGATCGAAGATGGTGCTCAGCCGCTCCGCCTCGATGCCGCGGCCGGTGTCGCGCACGGTGAACTGGACAAACTCCTTGACCTCCTCGGCGGCCAGCAGGATTTCGCCCTCGGGCGGCGTATAGCGAACCGCATTCGACAGCAGGTTGTCCAGGATGGTGCGCAACGCGCGGCGGTCGGCACGCACGGCAGACAGATCGGCGTACGCCTGTATCTCCATGCGAATGTGCTTCTTGGCGGCCTCGTCGCAAAAGCGGTCGCGCGCCTCGGCCAGGGCTGCGAACGGGCGCAGCCGTTCGAGTTTCAGTTCCCGCTTGCCGGTGTCCAGTTCGGCCACTTCGATCAGGTCGCTCATCAGATCGTCCAGCTTCTCCGACTCCTCGCCGGCCTCGGCCACCAGTGCGGCCTGCAGCGGGCGCAACTCCCCGCCAAAGCCCTGGCCCAGGGCATACAGCCCGCGGCGCAACCGCAGCAGCGGGTCGCGCAGCTTGCGGCTGGCCACGGTGATGAACTGGGTCTTGAAGCGGTCGGTGTCCTGCAGGCTGGTCACGTCTTCTAGCGTGGTCACAGTGCCCAGCAGCCGGCCCTCGGAGTCGCGCATGGGGGTGGTGCGCAGGCGATAGCTGCGCTCCCGGTTGCCGATGCGCATGGGCAGCATGGCGGCGTCGCCGTCGGCGGCCACCGCCTTCTGCATGGAGACGGCATCGCGGATGGCGTTCAGAATCTTGTCTCCGCCGGGAGCCTTGGCCAGCGCCATGCGGTCGTTGGCTGCCTCCCCCAGAAGCTCGGAAGCGGCCTGGTTCAACTTGAGGATGTGCCCCTTGCCGTCGGTCACAATGATGGGCTCGAAGATGGATTGCAGCACGGCATCGGAGAGTTGAAACTCCATCTGCCGGCGTCCGGCTTCGGAGTCGCGCAGCTCGCGCAGCCGCACCGCGATGCGGTTCAACTCCGCGGCCAGCATGCCGAACTGGTCGCGGCTGCTCCACTCCACCCGGTGCTCCAGGTTGCCCTGCGCGATTCTGCGCGCATCCCGGGCCAGCATGCGAATGGGCCGCAGCACAAAGTAGACGGTTCCCAGCTCGACGATCAACGCCGCAAATATGAAGCCGTAAGCCAAGCCGGACTGCCCCGCCGCCTCCAGGGCGCGGTGCGTCAGAGCCACCAGGCCCACCGTGAGGCCGGCAAGCAGCACACAGCCGAGAATCAGCCGCTGAGTGAGGTTGAGCATGGCCCGGTCTCCGCGCCGGCAACTAGGTGATCCAGGTGTTTGCAGTGTAGCCGGGAGGGCCGGCCAAAGAAAAGGCCAAATAGCTCATCCGGCTCCCGTTATCCCAGATCGAAGCAGGCCCGCGCAACGATGGGCCTATTGTCGCGGAAGCCGCCGCAGCCCGCAAGGATGCGGCGCTCCCAAGCGGTGGTTTCGGCCGGCCCGCGGAGTGACCGCCATCACTGCGCCCGATTGGCGAGCTTCGTAGGCTTCTTGTGGCCTTCATCCTTTGTCGAGAACTTTCCTTGGGTAGAGCAAATAGTAGATGGCGCACAAGCCGCCTGCTTGTGACGTTGGTGTCGGGCGCTCGTGGCGTGTGCAGTCCATTGCGTTCTGAGTTTCTGCACGCAGTTTTGAGGTGACTTTCAATGAGCGATGTCGGATGCCCACGTTGTGGCGGGACAAATCCGCCGGATGCCGCGTTCTGCGGAAAGTGCGGAGCGCCGCTGACTATCCAGCCGTCAGCGAATGTCCAACCCCCGCCTTCTAACGCCTATCCACCGCCGGTTCCCGGAACCAAGGTGATGGGAGACAATACAAAATGGGCTCTTGGATTGGGCATTGCTTCCCTGTTCTGTTGTGGCCCGGTCACCGGGGTAATCGGAGTCTTCCTCGCGAAAAAGGACATGGATGAGATCGCTGCCGGGCGGGCTCCGCAACTGGACGAATCGATGGCCAAGGTGGCCTTCTACCTGAACATCATTGGATTGGCTCTCTTCGTTGTCGGTCTTTGCCTGTTTTGGGGCGTGGCAGGACTGCATCGTCTTTAGCTTGTCCGGAGTTCCGCGTGTACGACCGGACCGACAAATCGGTTGCTGTTGGTCTGCTGGTTGCCGCCTGCGGTGTGCTCGCGATCGCCCTTTGGCTGAAGCCGGCAGCTTGCGGTTATGGAACGCACACCCAGCTTGGACTGCCTCCATGCTACTTCCTGCTCGTGACGCATCTGCCGTGCCCCAGTTGCGGGCTTACCACCAGCTTTGCCTACGCGATCCGGTTCCAATTCTGGAAGGCGTTTCTCGCCAATCCATTCGGCCTGGTCGCGTTCTTTGGCACTGTGTCCCTGATCCCGTCGGCGATCTATCTCCTGTGGCGGCGCATCTCGTTTCGGCGGGTTACTGAAAGCGCTCACTTCAGCAGGGCGGTGTATGTTGCCACCGCCTTTTATTTCATGAGCTGGATATTCAAGCTCGGTCTGACGCAGTTCGCAAATCGCTGAAGGTCTGGCGTGTGACCGGAAAGGGAAGCCACTTGGATAGCACCATTCTTCAACTGGTTTGCCCGCAAGGACACGGTCCCGGAACCCAGGGTGCGCTATTCTGCACACGGTGCGGGGCCACGCTTGTCGCCCCATTCGCGTCGGAACTGCCGTCCGCGCCGCCGCCTTCACCGTCCGCGCCGCCGGCGGCACCATCCGCCCCGCCAGCCAATGCGTCCACCCAGCCCGCCGTCTGCAAGCTCTGCGGCGGCAGCGGGGTTGGCCTGAGCCCCGCGGAGGATGTCTGCACGGATTGCGGATGGCTCCGTCCTTTGCTTCCCGGTTACCAGCTTGATCGCTCGGTCTTCCTGTGGGCGCAGGACGGCCAGGCGATGGCCAAATTGCAGAGGATTCCCGCGCTCCACTCGATCATGCGCTCCGCCTCCGACAAGGTGGGCCGTCCGTGGATCGAATCGACATTCAACGGCATTCGCCTGGGTCCGAAGCAGTTGCCCGATGTGTGGAAGCAGGGGGTTCTGGCTGCGCGCATTCTTGGCCTGCCCAGCATGCCCGATGTGTATGTCTCGGGCGATTCCCAGTGGAACACCTATACCTTCGGCTCGGACAGCAGTGCGTTCATCGTGCTGGGCACTGCCATCCTCAACAACTTCCAAAACGACGAAATGCTCTTTGTGCTGGCGCGCGAGATGGGACACTGCCGAGCCGGCCATGCCCTTTGGAAGACGGTGACCCGTTTCCTCGCCGGCGACTCTACCGCTATGCACGGGCTGCTTTCCAACGGACTGATCAACGCGATCCACCCCATGCAGTTGATCCAGGGCACGGTGGAAATGCCGCTGCTGGCGTGGTCGCGGCAATCGGAGATCACAGCCGACCGCGCCGGGCTGCTCGCCGTCGGCAACGAGGCCCTCGCGCGCCGCGTTCTGCTAGCCTGGTCCATCCGCTCCGCCAGGCTGCTGAAACAGGTGAACATCGAGGAATGGATGAAGCAGGAAGAGGCAAGCGACGACCAGCTGACGCGCTTTACTGAGATGACGACCTCTTCTTCGATGTACACCACGCGGCGATTGCGGCTGCTCGGCCAGTCGGCGCGCGAGCCCGAACTCATGCGCTGGAGCCAGAGCGTGCAGGCAGCCCGCAGGCAGACCGCCTCTCCGCCGAAGCCGGCGCCGGTTTCTCATGCTGCCACGCCTGCCCCGCGCCCAACAACTGGCCCACCGCCAACGCCTGCCGACTCCATTCGCGTTCTCTGCACCAAGTGCCAGGCCGCCATGCGGGTTCCCCTTGCCGTTTTACGCGGCAAATTGTCCCTGAACGTCCGCTGTCCACAATGTCAAACCGTGATTACTTTGCGCCCCAAGCCGGCTGCTCCGCCGCCGGCGCCTGCCGGCGCGGAAACAGAATCAGCTGCACCGCCGGCGCCTGCCGCCGCACAAGAACAAGCCGGGTGACCGGGAAGGAGAGATTGAGTTATGCCAGACGATCCCAGCAATGAAGTCGTAGTGATTGTGCCCGATGACTCCGGCGCACCGGCCGCGAACACAGTTGACGCCGCGAGTTCCTCCGGCTCCGAATCGGTGACGGAAGAGATCATCGATGTCGTCCTCGATCCGTTCGGGAGCGGCGACAGTTCCGCCTCGTCAGCCACAACTCCAGAAGGGGTGGTGGAAGAAGTGGTTGTCGTGGAACCCGGCGTGGATGCCACTGCAACCGGCGGCGAAGGATTCGCAACCGACCCCGCGGATGCAACTGCGGCTGCGGCGGGGGCCGATGAGACGATGGGTATGGCGGATCCGATCTCCGATTCCCCCGCTACCGGCGGCGAGGTGAGCCCGACAGACCCCACAGACGCCGGGGATCTGGCTGGGATCGAGCCTGGTTCCGGCGATTCGGCGGCGGGACTCGCCGGCGCCGATCCCGACGCCACCGCTGTCGATCCTGATACTGCCATTGCCGATCCTGACGCCGCAACCGCCGATCCAACAGCCGACTCGACGGACCCTGACGCCCAGGCCCAGTCTGACGCCTTGAGTAACGCCCAGCAAACGCAACAGCAGGACGAGCAGGCAGAGGGACAGGCAGCCGCCTCAGGCGACTACGCAACGGCGCAGGACGATGCCCAGCAAGCCTATTCGGCCTCGCAAGACGTGGCCAACTCGGGAGGCCCCGATTCGACCGACCAGACCTGGCAAGCGTCTCAAGACGAGAGCTGGGCCAATTGGGACGCGCAGACCGCCAGCGAGGACGCGCAGACGGCCCAGAGTTACGCCGACGATACCTCCGGGAATCCGGACGATGCGGCCGACGCGCAGCTTTACGCCGGCGACGCGCAAAACGAACAGGCAAATGCCGACGCTTCCGGCGAAGCGGGCGAGTACGGCGATTCGTTGGGCCCAGAGGACGACACTTCGGCCGCTGCGGACGACGCTCCGGTTGACGAAGCCCCGGCCGAAGAAGCTCCGGTCGACGACGCTTCAGTGGATGATTCCGCCGCCGTCGACGACGATTCGTCCTCGGGGGATTAGCTCAGATGGGCAACTGGAAAGGCGAATTGTCCCTTTTGTCCGAAAGGCTCCTCTGAGACCTGGGGCAGTAGGAATTTCCTTCCAGGTTCCAGTGCGATCCTGCGTTCAAAAAGCGCGAGAATCGCTAAGCCGCTCGGAGAGAATCGACGAGCCATTTGGAAGCTGTGTCGCGAATTCTGGAGTTCCGGGCGAATCACCGCCAATCCGGAGGTAATTCCCGACGGGCGAAATCGGCCCGCAGCGCTCAGAGAAACCGTCGGTCCTGTGTTGCGGGTTCCGGGCGCGCGGCCGGCAACTCAAGAGCGGCCCTCGCTTTCGCGGCTTGGCGTACCTGTTGGCTCGGCTTGGGACTACGGAATCCGGCAGACCGCCAGCGCGCCGTTGTGCCAGCGGCAGTCCAGCCCTGGCGGCGCGGGATAGGAGACCAGCGCCCAGTCCACTCCGAACTCCGCCTTCAGCCGCTCGAAGTCCGCCAGTTGGAAGCGCGGCCAGCCAGCCAGGGCCGACTGCTGGTGCTGCCAGGCGCGCGCCAGGGTGGGCACCTGCGCCACCACCGCCGCGTCTTTGTAGCCATCGCAGAGCTGGCTCCGCTCGGCCAGCGCGCGAAAGCTGTGAAAACCCTCGCCCGGCGCGGCCAGATACTGGGGGTCGAGTGCAAAGTAGGCGCCGGTCGGTGTGTTCCGGCTGATCCACGCGAAGGCTTGCAGCCAGGGGTTGGCGCTGGCCATCGAGGGAAGCTCGAGGTGCGCGCCCGCGTCGATCAGCTCCCATTGCACCAGGAACATCCCGCCGTTGAAGACCAGCAGATAGATCGCCCAGCGCCAGACCCGCCCTTTGAGCAAGAAACGGCCCAGCAATCCGCCCGCGGCCAGGGCCATGAAGATGTAGACCAGCTGCAGATAGCGCATGGGCTGCAAGGGAGCGAGCCGCTCCAGCGAGTTGGGAACAAGCATGGCCATGGACAGAATCTGCTGGAAGACTCCATAGGCAAAGACGGCCAGCGCAAAACGGGCCAGCCGGGTTTCGCCATGCCTGCGGGCCACGCGCCAAAGCAGCCAGAAGAGAAACAGAGGCGCCAGCGCGCCCACCCACTCATACCAGGTCCAGCGGTAGAGGAAGAAGTAGTTTTTGGTGTTCATCGCCTGGCGCCAGGCGGGCGAAGCCGGCGCAAAGACCCAGCCCAGCGGCGCGGCGGCAGCCAGGGAGTCTTGCGCGGCCCGCAGTTGGAACCCGGCTGGCCTGGGCAGCGCCAGCGCTTGGAAGACGCAAAACGAGATGCCGAACGCGGCCATGATGGGATGCAGCAGCAAGGCCAGCGCCAGCAGCGGAACCGCCTGCCAGCGCCTTCCATCAAGAATCCGCGAGACGGCGGCCAGGATCAGCGCCGTGGCCAGATTGCGGGGATGCAGATGCTGGTCGGCGATATTCAGCGCCGTTCCCGCCACCGGTAGCGTGAACATGGCTGCCACCATGGCCACGGCTGCCCATTGGGCCGGCCCTTCACTGAATAACTGCCCGGCGATCCGGCGCGCAGCCCAGAGGATGAAGAAGAGCGCGGCGAACTGCCACAGCAACTCCGCCCAGGCCAATGGAATCCCTGTCCACTGAACGAAGCGGGCCATCCAGCCGTCGAAGAAGGACGCTTGCAATTGCAGCCTGAAGAACTGCGCATCGTGGGGGAAGAGCGCGGGGTTGAGGTCGGCCTTGACCGCGGTCAGATAGACTCCATCGTCTTCCAGGCCGGGGTGGTAGCCCATCACCAGAAAGCCGAGCGCCGTAAACAGCAGGATGGCCAGGGATTCGATCGACGCGCGCTTGATCGGCAAACGGAGCCTCCCTCCTTCGCAACCCAACGGTCGTTCCCAGAAGGACTCCGCAGTCGATGGCATCTTTCCGCGCACGCTCCAAGGGCTATGGCAGCACCTTAACTTTAGACGAATTCCCCGGTATCAAGAGGAACGCCGGCCGGAAGATCGCGGCCTCCCCGCTGAACCGCCCTATACACTAAGCTAAGCAAATATGCCGTCAGCATCGATCAAGCCGTCCTCCACGCAGGTTGACCCGGCGGTGAACTCTCCGCTCGCGGCGGTGGAGCGCGCGGAAGGCGCGCCGGAAAAGCTGGCGCTTGTGATTCCCACGCTCTGCGAGGCTGAAAACATCGGCGGCCTGCTCCGCCATGTGCGTTCGGTGCTCGATCCCCTGGACGTTCCCTACGAGATTCTGGTTGTGGACGACGACAGCCCCGATGGGACCGGCGCCGCGGTCACCGCCATCGCGCAGGAAGATCCGCGCGTGCGCCTGCTCGTCCGCAAGGGTGAGCGAGGCTTGTCCGGAGCTGTGCTCCATGGCTGGAAAAACACGGATGCTGCGATTCTGGGCGTGATGGACGCCGATCTCCAGCACCCCCCGGAGCTGTTGCCGCAGTTGCTCTCGGCCATCCGCGAGGGTGCGGACATTGCCATCGGCAGCCGCTACACGCCGGGCGGCGACCTGGGCAAATGGAATCCGGTCAGGAAGCTGCTCTCCGCGGTCGCTGTCTGGGCTACCTGGCCCATCCAGCGGTCAGGCGTTCGCGCCCGTGATCCGATGACCGGCTTCTTCCTGGTCCGCCGGGCATGTATCGACGGCGTCGCATTTCAGCGCACCGGCTTCAAGCTGCTGCTGGAGGTGCTGGTGCGCGGGCGCATCCGCTCGGTCGCGGAGGTTCCGTTTGCCTTCGGTCTGCGCTACCGGGGCGCCAGCAAAGCCAACTTCAAGGTTGCCTGGGACTATGCTCTGCTGCTGCTGAGGCTCTACGCAGTCCGGTTCGGCCTGAGGCGTCGCGGCTGAAGGCACACGCCTGAACAGGCACTCACCGAGAGCGCGCAAGCCCTGCCTGAGCTTATTGCGGCGGGGGCGCGTCGGTGAGAATCCGCGTCGTCGCGGCGAAGTGACGGTAGCTTGTGAACAGGGTCTCGTTCAACCACTGGGTGGGCCCATCTCCAGCGATGGTTCTGGCGTCGGGCTCCGCCGCGGAGAGCGCCAGGCTGCGTACCGGGCAAGTGAATTGGCTGTCGCCGATCTGGACCGGGGCATACTGCACCAGAATGGCGGCCCGCCGGAACGGGGCGCTATCTTTTCCGTCGGCCTCGATCGTGACGCGGAGGATGGTTCCGGTGGCCGGGTCCAGCCAGAGAGATCCGTGATAACCGGGTTTGCTGCGGAGGATCGAAGCGTTGGTCGAGCTGACGCTACCCGGTTGGATTCGGATGCCGCCGATGCCTCTGTTGCCGACGGCGGGCGTCGCGGCGCCCTCGAGATTCGGCTGCAGCTGATGGGAGCCGATGAGCTCGAAATGCGAGGCGGACTTGGGCACCGAAAACTGGAAGACCGCTGCCGGACCCGCCGAGGTCTCTTCCCAATGACTCCAGCTCACCTTGCCTTTTGCCGTGTCGGCCAGGATCATGCCCAGCGTGGACCCGAACTCGCCCTGGGTGGTCAGCCCGGTCTGCGCCTGCCACACGGCGGAACCCTCGGCGCCCGGCTGATTCTCCTGCTCTTCACGGACCGAGGTTTCCCGGCTCGAAGTGTCCACCAGATGCAGCCCAACTCGAACCGGCCAGGCATCTTTCTTGAGCTCCCTGGGGCTGTCGTCGTACCGGTAGGTGACCCTGCTGGCCAGAAAGTTGGGCAGGCGGGGCAGCGACTTCGCCACATAGCTTCGCGCGGCATTGAGCATCCGCTGCTGGTCAGCATCGCCGGGAGCGGCGGTGGCCGGCAACTCGCTGGCCGGAGGGTCCAGAAACTCCGACTGATGGGCGAGCAACCGCAGCGCCAGCGCTGCCTCGGGGCCTAAGACCAGCTTTGCGTTGAGCCGGCCCAGCGTATCCTCGCTCAGCCGTTCGGAGAGCTCCATCTCGCCGATCAGGCGCATCATCTCCAGGTCCGGCTTGTGCGCGGCGCTGGCCGCGGTCAGCACTTGCTCCAGCTGCGCAACGGTTACGCGCTTGGCAGCTATCGCGGGCAGCGCCATCGCCGCCAAAGCCGCGAGAAGAATCAACCGCCGCATCCAGCCGTCCCCCTCCAGCGCCCCTGCTCGTCCTCGATCGGCCAACAGACGCCACCAGGGGCGTCCACAGCTTGCCCCTACCGCGCCACGGTCGAGCGGGTCACTGCCGCAAGCGTAGTGAGAAATGCGTTCGGCGGCAATACTCATTTTGGGCAATCCCATTCTCGCAGGTGGCCCGCGTCACATGAGTAACAGATCGGGGTGCCCCAGGCCCGGCCCGCCGCGGCTGATCGGACCTGGGAACACCCGATGAAGTAAGGGGGATATTCGATGGAGTCGAACGTGAGGTTTGTGATAGAGTCTCGATCGACCATGAGATCCGCATCTTCCCAGCAGGTAATTGACTGGCTGCTCGAAGAGGACAATCCTCCGGTTCGCTACCTGACCTTGAAGCACCTGCAGGGGAAGCAGGAGGCGGCCCCGGAGCTTGCGCTGGCGAAATCGCGGCTGATGCAATACAGCGTCACCCAGGGAATACTCAAGCACGGAGACCGGTTCTGGAATGACGACGACAAGGCGTACAAGAAATACACCGGCAAATACTGGCAGGTTATCTTTCTGGGCCAGTTTCTGGCTGACGGGACGGACCCGCGCATCGCCGTGGGGATCGGTACGATACTGGGCCAACATGAATTCATGCTTCGACTGCCAATCAAAGATGGCACGCAGTGTCTGACAGCCAATGTCCTCGCCGCCCTGACGCGTCTTGGTTACGGAGAGCATCCCGTCGTTCAGCGTGAGCGCGAGGCCCTGGCGCAGAGAGTCGTGCACGATGGGGGCATCGATTGCGGTGCCATGGTCTATTCCTTGCTGCCGTATTGCCACATGGCTCAGCCGAAACTGCTCCTCTGCTTTTCGCAAGTGCCCCCGGAGAGCCGGACTCCGGCCATGAACTCCGCCATCGAGTTGCTGGCTGGCCGCCTCCTCGAACACGAAGTGTTTGCGTATGTGCCGGGGAACCAGACAGGCTGGCAGAAGGTCCTGGCGCGAAGGCCCGAGCGCAGCGGATTGCCCCCTGGCCAGACCGTGAAGCAGTGGGTGTCCGATCGGAAGCACGCGTTCCTCCTTGAACGTGGTCCTGGAGACCCGAAACCCAAGCAGGGGTGGCTGAAGTTCGGTTTCCCGCTGCACTATAACTCGGATGTCCTCGAAGCCATGTACGCCCTCGCCGAATCAGGCGCGCCCATCTCCGCTGCGCTCGAGAGACCGCTCAATGTCATCGAATCGAAGAGGTCACCGGAGGGCAAGTGGGTCATGGAGAATTCGCTGAATGGCAAGATGTGGGTAGACGTGGAGGCGCTGGGAAAGCCCAGCAAGTGGCTGACGTACTACGCGCTCCGCGTGCTCAGCCACTTCGGTCGCGCACCGCTCGGCGGTCGGTCCGCGTCCCATGAGTAAGAAGCTTGGATGCCCCAAATTCCGTTGAAGACCACTGGATCCGCTATGCCAGCGCCTGCACCGTCCCCTTGCCCACCAGCTCTTCCACCCGCTCCACCCAGCCGCGATCCGCCGCCACGCTCATCCCCTCCGGCTCCAGAATCACGGCATACTCACCCTTCTTCTCCAGGTGCAGCATCACTTTTCCGGGCCCCGGCGCGGCATCGGCGGCGCGTTTCAGCTCCGCGAAAACCTCCTCCGTCGCCCGTTCCAGATTGATGCGGATCCGCACCCCCACCGGCAGCTTCACCTGCACCTCTTCGAGCGCCACAATCGAGCTGACCGCAATCTTCGGGGCCGTTTCGTCTTCGCCCGTCAGCGCTCCGCGCACCAGCACCGGCGCTTGCATCTTCAACTGTCCGGCCAGCCGCTCGTAATCCCGTGGAAAACAGACCAGATCGATCTTCCCGGTCGCATCCTCGAGGGCCGCCTGCGCGTACAGCTTTTGATCGCGCTTGGTCTTCTGCACCTTCAGCCCCAGAATCGTTCCCGCCACCTGAATCTCGTCCGCCGGATCGGACTGCGCGCCCCAGCGTTTCTCCGGCGGTTTCCGTTCCAGCGCCTCGGCCACCGGAACCACCCCCGTCAAATTGCGCAGCTTCTCAGCGTACTTATCCAGCGGATGCCCGGAGACAAAGAATCCCAGCACCTCCTTTTCGTTGGCCAGCCGCTCGCCTTCCTCCCAGTCGGCCACGCGCGGCAGTTCGTCGCCGCCGCGCACTGTCTTCGGACCCTCGTCGAAGAGCCCGAATAAACCCGTCTGCCCCTGCGCCGCGTCCTTCTGCGCCTTCTGCGCCCGCTCCATCGCCTTGTCCACCGCAGCCATCAGCGGCGCGCGCTTGCCCAGCGAGTCCAGCGCCCCGGCCTTGATCAGCGACTGGATCACCCGCGAGTTCATCACCCGCAGGTCCACCTTCTCGCAAAACTCCCAAAAGCTGCTGAAACGCCCGCCAACCTCCGCCCGCGCCTTCAGAATCGACTCGATCGCATTTCCGCCCACGTTCTTCACCGCCGCCAGCCCGAACCGGATCGCCTCGCTATGGGGCGTGAACTGGGCTCCCGAAATCTGCACGTCCGGCGGCTCCACGCGAATGCCCATCTCCTTGCACTCGCCGATATACTTCACTACATTCTCCGGCTTCGAAGTCTCCGAGGTCAGCAGCGCCGCCATGAACTCCACCGGGTAATGCGTCTTCAGGTAGGCCGTCTGGTAAGCCACCTGCGCATAGGCCGCCGAGTGCGACTTGTTGAACCCGTACCCGGAGAACTTCTCCATCTGATCGAAGATCTCGGCGACCGCGTTCCGCGGATGCCCGTGCGCCGCAGCGCCGCTCATAAAGCGGTCCCGCTGCTCCGCCATCGCCTCGGCATTCTTCTTGCCCATCGCCCTCCGCAGCAGGTCCGCCTCGCCCAGCGAGTAGCTCGCCAGCAGGTTCGCAATCTGCATCACCTGCTCCTGGTAGACGATCACTCCCAGCGAATCCTTGAGAATCCCCTCCAGCTCGGGCAGCATGTACTCCACCTTGCGCCGCCCCCACTTGCGCTCGATGAAGTCGTCGATCATGGCCATCGGTCCTGGCCTGAAGAGCGCATTCAACGCCGTCAGCTCCTCGACCGTATCCGGCTTGTAGCGGCGCAGCACGTCCCGCATCCCGCTGGACTCGAACTGGAAGATTCCCGAGGTCAGCGCCGGGTGAAAGACCCTCCTGAACGTCTCCTCGTCGTCCGGCGGAATGGTCTCGATGTCCACCTTCTCTCCCCGGCTGCGCTCGATCAGCTTCAGGCAATCGTCGATTACCGTCAGCGTCGTCAGCCCCAGAAAGTCCATCTTCAGCAGGCCCAGCTCTTCCACGGCCTTCATGTCGTAGGCGGTCACGATTTCGTCGTTCTTGGTCTTGGCCAGGGGCACCAGTTCGGTGAGCGGGCGCGGCGCAATCACCACCGCCGACGCATGAACGCCCGACCCTCTCACCAGGCCCTCCAGCTTCTTGGCCGTATCGATCAGCTCACGGATGGCCTGGTCGCTCTCGTATGCCTTGCGCAGCTCCGCCACCTCATCGAGCGCCTTGTCCAGCGTCATCCCGATGGTCGGCGGCACCAGCTTGGCGATGCGGTCCACGTCGCCATACGGCATGTCCAACGCCCGGCCGCAGTCCTTGATCGACGCCTTGGCCGCCATGGTGTTGAAGGTGATAATCTGCGCCACCTGCTCGCGCCCGTACTTGCGCGTCACGTAGTCGATCACCTCGCCGCGCCGGTTCATGCAGAAGTCCACGTCGATATCCGGCATCGATACCCGCTCCGGATTCAGGAACCGCTCGAACAGCAGCGAGTTCTGCAGCGGGTCGATGTTCGTGATCTCCATCGCATACGCCACCAGCGACCCGGTCGCCGAGCCGCGCCCCGGACCCACCGGAATCCCGTGATCGCGCGCGTACTTGATGAAATCCCACACAATGAGGAAGTAACCGGAGTACTTCATCTGCTTGATGATGCCGATCTCCCGGTCGAGCCGCGCTTCATACTCATCGAGCGGCGTCCGCAGCGCCCCGCGCGCCTCCAGCCGCCGCACCGCCGTTTCGAGGCGCTTCCTGAACCCCTCCCGGCACACCTGCTCGAAGTAGCTGTCGATGGTGTGCCCCTCCGGCACGGCAAACTCCGGAAAGGGATTCTCGATTTTATTGAGCTTCAAGTTGCAGCGCTCGGCAATCCCCATCGTCCGCGCGATCGCCTCCGGCGAATCCTGGAACAGCGCCTCCATCTCGGCCGCGCTCTTCACAAAGAACTGGTCGCTGTCGAAGCGGAACCGCTCGCGATCGTGAACCTTCGACCCCGTCTGCACGCACAGCATCACGTCGTGCGCGCGCGAGTCCTCCCCGCACAGGTAGTGCGAGTCGTTGGTGGCCACCAGCGGAATCCTCAGCTCCCGTTCCAGCCGATGCAGCGCCTCGTGAATCCGCCGCTCCTGCTCCAGGCCCTGATCCTGAATCTCCAGGAAGAAATTGCCCTTGCCGAAGATCTCCTCGTACTGCCCCGCCACGCGCCGCGCCGCCTCGTAGTTGCCTGCCAGCAGCTCCTCGCACAGCTCCCCGCTCAGGCAGCCCGAAAAGCCGATCAGCCCCGCCGCGTGTTCCGCCAGATACTTCTTGCTCACCCTCGGCCGGCGATAGAAGCCGTGCAGCGAGGCCTCGGAGGTAATCCGCACCAGGTTCCGGTACCCCTCCTCGTTCTCCGCCAGCACCAGCAGGTGATTGTTCTCGTCGCCGTCGCCCGGCGCGCGGTGGTCCTCGTTCTTGCAGATATAAAGCTCGCAGCCCAGAATCGGCTTGATCCCCCGCTGCTTGGCCGCGTCGAAAAAGTGCACCGCCCCATAGATATTCCCGTGGTCCGTCATGGCCACCGACCGCTGCCCCAGATCGGCAACCCGGTCCACCAGCTTGGTCAGGTCGCAAGCCCCATCCAGCAGCGAGTACTCCGTATGCAAATGCAAGTGCGTAAATTCAGCCATAGGACTACGATTCTAGCCGCCGGGCGGCACGGCACGGAGATATGGAATTCGCGCAAAAGCGCCGCTCCTTGAGGAAAAGACGGCACAAACTCATACCATCCCTCATATACTGCTTGACGTATGACGCATTCCGTTATATTCTGAGTGCGAATGATCCGGAGCTTCAAGAACGGCGACACACGGAAGCTCTTTGAGACAGGCTTTTGCAAACGCTGGGCGGCGATCCGAGAGGTCGCCGGCCGCAAGCTCGACCAGATCGAGACCGCGGCGAACCTGAGCGATCTGCGTCTCCCGCCCGGCAACCGGCTTGAAGTTTTGAAGGGAGACCGCGCCGGCCAGCACAGCATTCGCATCAACGATCAATATCGCATCTGCTTTGTGTGGCAGGTGGACGGAGCGCACGAGGTAGAGATCGTGGATTACCATTGAGCGCACGCCAAAGGAGCGCAGTCATGACCATTGAGAGACCGGCCGCCGGATGGAACCTTCAGCGCGTCACCACGCATCCCGGCGCCATGCTGCGCGAGGAGTTCCTCGTCCCGCTCGGCATCTCGCAGAACGCCCTGGCGCTCAAGATTCGCGTCCCGGCCACCCGCATCGGCGAAATCGTCAAGGGCAAGCGGGCCATCACGCCCGACACCGCGCTGCGTCTGGCCCGTTTCTTCGGCAACAGTCCCGAATTCTGGCTGAACCTCCAGCAGCTGCACGACCTGTCCAAAGCGCGCCTGGAGTTGAAGAAGACCATCGAACGCGAGGTCGAGGTCTTCAACGCGGCGTAAGCCGAGCCCGCTGCCGGCTTCCAGTGTCATTTCCATGGTCCGCCAATCGGAGGGTGGCTCAGATCCCATTCCCCAATTCAGCATAGAATTGGGTGCTCCAGGTCCCGTTTTTGGGACCTGGGAACCGCTAACCCCATCTCGGCCGCCGGGCCTTTCCATTCTTTCGGCACGGAGAACACGAAAGTAGCCGGCCGCCCCTTCCTGGCCGCGCTTCGGCTGTCTGGGGGGATTCGACGTAGCCGCGCGAATCTCGCGCTCGTCAATACCAGGAGCCAGGGTTCACGCCATCAATAAGTGTGAGTCCCGTTCCGTCTGTGTTTGCCGTGTAGTTTCCAAGGTAGCCCAATAAAAGGCGCTGACCGTTTGGCGACACGTCGGCAACCAGATATCCCGAACCGCTGACGATAACCACCGGATTACTCCCATCCGCGTTCGCGCGAATAACGCCGCTTTGGCCGCTGGGAAGGGCGCCGTTGAAGTAGATCAGGGTTCCGTCCGGCGAGAACACCCCATTCGTGGATGGCGCCGCGAACAATTGCCGCTGGTTGCTGCCATCGGAGTTCATGATCCAGAGAGCGTCGTTGAGCGTAAAGAGAATCTGAGTACCGTCCGGGCTGAAGCGGGGCGAGGCCGTAATGTCAGCGCCAATGTCCGGGTCATTGGCGAGAAGAACGGGAGCTGAGGATCCGTTGGAGTTTACGAGGCATGGGCCGAAGCCGGAACCGCCGGCGCCGCCCGCGATGCATGAGCAAATGATCTTGGAGCCATCGGGCGAGAAATGCGGGTAGCTGCCAAAGCCCGTCAAGCCTCCTATCCCCAGGTTGATGGTAGCTGTCTGCACAGTGCCGCCGGCCGTGCCGTCTGTCTTGAAGATGTAAAACTGCCCTTCGCCAGCGCCGGTCAGGACCGCGCAAATGAAGCCAAGATGATCGTGAGACCAGGAACAGTCTTCCTCAATTGCAGACGGATTGAGCGTGAGCAGTGGAGTGTAGAAACTTCTGGAGCTGTCTGTTATGTATGCCTCGGGACCGACCAGAATCCAATCGACCACATCGACCTGGAGGGACGCAGTTTTGGTCGTGTCTGCAACTGCCGTGGCCGTAACGGTGACCGTGCCGGTTTTTGTGGAGGATGGCGTGGCAACGCCGGTCGAGGCGTCAATGGCGGCCAGCGTTGCATCGCTCACCGACCACGCGATTGCCGCGTTTGTGCTGCCGGTGACAGATGCCGTGTAAATGTATGTGGCCGAGGAGCTGACGCCAATTTGCAAGTGATTCGGCCCGGTGATGGCGCCGACAGAAACCCCGGAGCCGCCCGATCCACCTGTGCCGCCCGATCCGCCCGTCCCGCCTGTTCCCCCGGAACCGTTCCCGGCGCAGCCCGCGAGGGCAAATGCAAGTGCGAGAAGCGAGACTCCAGCTACGATCGGACTTCTCATCTAGAATCTCCCTTTTCAACCCAGAATCGCGGCAATTATACAGCTTCTGAGGTAGAGTGCAAGGAGGAATGCGCTTGTGCCGGGCGCCCCATCCTTGCCGTTCGCCGCGGCGAATCGCGGCGAACGCGCGGCAAGGGTGTGAGACCACAAGGCCCGGCCGACCGCCTGCCCCGTAGAGCCGGGGCGAAATCTCAGTACGTGTCCTCGCGCCGCGGTCCGCAATACAGCAGCACCACCTGGCGCCCCGCAACATCGTAACAAACCAGAATCTCCCCAACCGAAGCCGGTACTGGCCTTCTCCGGCCGCAACGTCTTGCAGCTTCTTGATCGGGCCTTTCGGACGGCGAATGGTGGGCCTTGATACGCAGCAACTCGATGGAGGCCTGAAGACGGAGCACCGGGCCGGTCAGGCCGGTCGGAGGCTGAACGCCCTGCGCTTGCGCGCGACACTCGAAGCCCCCAGCCAGACCCGCCAGATACAAAAAGCCCGAAAAACCTCGGAAATGTTAGACTGAAGGCGATGCCTATGCTCCTGAAAACCCTTTTGCTAAATCCGCCCTCGTTCGAGAACTTTGACGGCGGCGCGAGTTCGCGCTGGCCGGCGACGCGCGAGATTGAGTCCTACTGGTACCCGGTGTGGCTGACCTATCCGGCCGGCCTGCTCGAAGGCTCGCGGTTGCTCGATGCCCCTCCGCACCACGTCTCCGCCCAGGAGACCATCCAGATCTGCAAGGACTACGAGTTCCTGGTGCTGTTCACCTCGACCGTCGGCTGGGAGGGCGACCAGCGGCTTGCGGAGGCCATCAAGGCCGCCAATCCGGCCATGCGCATCGCGTTCGTCGGCCCCCCGGTGACCACCGACCCGGACCGCGCCCTGAACGAGTGTTCCGCGCTGGACTTCATCTGCCGCCGCGAGTTCGATTATTCGGTGGTCGAGTTTGCCCAGGGCAAGCCGCTCAATGAGATTCTCGGCATCAGCTACAAACTGGACGGCAAGATCGTCCACAACCCCGACCGGCCGCAGGTGGAAGATCTGGACGCCATGCCCTGGGCCACGAAGACCTACAAGCGCGACCTGGACGTGACGCGCTACAACGTGCCCTTCCTGCTCCATCCCTTCATCGCGCTCTACTCCACGCGCGGCTGCCCGGCGCAGTGTACCTTCTGCCTCTGGCCGCAGACCCTGAGCGGGCACGCATGGCGCAAGCGCTCCACAGACGACGTGGCCGCCGAACTGGCCTGGGCCAAGCAGAACTTCCCCGACGTGAAGGAGTTCTTCTTCGACGACGACACCTTCAACATCCAGAAGGCGCGCACCATCGAGCTTTGCGCGAAGCTCAAGCCGCTCAACCTCACCTGGAGCTGCACCTCGCGCGTGACCACCGACCGCGAGACCCTCAAAGCCATGAAGGAGGCCGGCTGCCGGCTGCTCATCGTGGGCTTCGAGTCCGGCGATCCGCAGATTCTCAAGAACATCAAGAAGGGCGCAACCGTGGAGCGCGCCCGCGCCTTCGCCAAGGACTGCCACGACCTGGGCCTTACCATCCACGGCGACTTCATCCTCGGCCTGCCCGGCGAAACCAGGGAGTCGATCCGCAACACCATCAGCTTTGCCAAGACGCTGGACGTGGAAACCATCCAGGTCAGCATCGCGCACGCCTATCCGGGCACCGAGTTCTACGACTACGCCAAGGCGAATGGCTTCATCACCAATGAACGTATGGAGGACGGCGGCGGCCACCAGATGGCGCACATCGAGTATCCCGGCCTGCCCACCGACTACGTGCTGGAGATGGTGCACCGCTTTTACGACGAGTACTACTTCCGGCCCAAGGCCGCTTTCCGGGTGGTCTGGAAGGCGTTTGTGAATCGCGATCTGCCCCGGCTGTACGTGGAGGCCAAGTCCTTCCTCAAGCTCCGCGCCGAGCGCAACAGGATGGTCAAGCTGGCGCGCAGCCATCAGGCCGATCCGCCGGCGCCGGTGAGCGCGGGCGCTTAGAGCGGCTCGATCCTATCTCGTCGGGGGCGGACGCGGATGCCGGGTGCCCCACCCTCGCCGCGTTCTTGTTTTTGCGGCTGGGGTGGGAAGCACAAATCCGCAATCAGCCGGGTGCCCGATCCATGGCCTTTCTTTATGGGGAAAAGACGGGAGTCCGCGTAGATTGAAGCAGTGCCCTTGTTCTCGGGACTGAAACCGCCGATGGCTCACGAAAGACTCTTGCCGCGCCAATACCTGATCCTGGGACTGGTGGCTGTGTGCGCGCCGCTGGGCGACACCTGCCTCTCGCGCGGCATGACCGGGCTGCCACCCATCTCTCCGGCCCATCCCGCCACGCTCATCGCCGCCGTCTTCACGCCCTGGATCGCCTTCGGCATCGCGCTGCTCATCGGGTTTTTCGCCAGCTACCTGACTGCGCTCTCCTGGGCCGATCTCACCTTTGTGCTCCCCGCCACGGCCTTCGGCAACGTCATCGTCGCCTTCCTCGCCCGCTTCTGGCTCCACGAGCCCATCTCTTTGGAACGCTGGGCGGGAATCGCGCTCATCACCATCGGCGTGAGTTTCGTCGCGCAAGGGCCGTCGTTGACCGTCAGGCCGGCAATCGAGGCGCCTGCGTCGGAGAGACTTCCGCTTGAAGAAGAATCTCTCGCCGGCGCAGCGGAACCGGTCGTTCCAGTCGCGGAGGAGCAGCCGCGATGACCATTCCCACCCCAGCTTCAACCACCGGCCTCTGGGCCGCCGCGGCCATGATCGCGGCTATCGTTCTCTGCTCCACAGCCGGCGAAGTGCTGACCGCGGCGGCCATGAAGTCCATCGGCGACCTGGATGAGATTCGCGCCCGATCCGGCCTACAGGGCGCCATTCGCGCCGTCCTCACCTGCCCGCTCTTCTATTTGGGCGTCGGCTTCCTGGCCTTGGCCTTCTTTTCCCTGCTCCTGGCCTTGAACCACCTGAACCTGAGCCTGGTTGCGCCCGCCTCGGCCTCGCTTACCCTGGTCACCAACGCTATCGCCGGCAAGATCTTCCTCAAGGAAAACGTGGACCGCCGCCGCTGGACCGCCGCCGTGCTGGTCTGCATCGGCGTCTATCTGCTGGCGCATTGAAGGCCGGCTTCCAAGGCATTTTCACCGATAGCGGAATGCCGGACGCACGCATTCGAGTTGCGGCGAAGATGCGCTCGTCCCTGAAGGATAGGCTTCGACGGCTTGCTGCCGAATTTCTTCCAGCCGGCCGGCGGCCGCCGCGAACAGATTCTCGGCGTCATGGAACTTTTCCTCTTCCCGCCACATTACCGGTAGTGAAGGGCTCAGGCGGCAGATCATGCAAGACGCACTACCGGCGTTCGTTCTACACTCGGAGGCTAAAAGGCGACCCACCATGAACGATGCGCCTAGAGATTCCGAGATCGAGAGTTCCCAATCACCGCGGAGCGGCGAACACCCGCAAAGCGACGAAAAACTGATGGTCGCGTTTGCGCGCGGCCAGGCCGACGCATTCACCGCGCTCTTCGCGCGCTATAAACAGCCGCTGTTTGGATTCTTCCGCCGCCGCGTGGCCGATCCGGCCCAGGCCGAGGAGCTGACCCAGGAGACCTTTCTCGCCGTCCTGCGCGCGGCGGCGCGCTACCAGGCGACCGCTCTCTTTCGAACCTATCTCTATGCCGTCGGCTTCAATATCCTGCGCGCTTATCGCCGGAAGGCTGCGTTTCGGGCTACGTTTCTGGGCGAACAGCCCCCGGGCCGCGAGCCGGCGATCGACAGCGCCATCGAGACGCAGGCTCTGATGCGGCAGGCGGTGGGGAGGCTGGAACGGCTGGATCGCGAAGTTCTGCTGCTGCGCGAGTTCGAGCAGTTGAGCTACGCGGAGATTGCCGGGCTGCTCGGCCTGCCGCTCAACACGGTTCGCTCGCGCTTGTTCCGCGCCCGCCTGGCTCTGCACGATCTGCTCGCGGCTCCGGCTTCCCATCCTGCTGCCCAGGAGTTCGCTCAATCCAAGGAGCGCCTATGAACACCGCCATCCATTCCGTTGCCCCTGAAGAGGTAATGGCCTTTCTCGACGGCGAACTCGCGCCCGCCGAGGCTCAGGCCGTCTCAGCTCACCTCGACCAATGCGCCGATTGCGCAGACCTGGCCGGACGGTTCCGCGCCACGTCCGAGTCGCTCGCCCAGTGGACCGTTCCGCCGGTTTCGTCGAGCGTGGAAGAGGCTGTGATGAAGCAGGCTGCACAAGTCGCGGCCGGGCGTAGTCCCGCCAAGGCGGGACGCACCACCCAACTAAGCTTTTGGAACTGGAGGCTGTGGGCCGTCGGCGGTGGAAGCGCGGTGACCGCACTGCTGGCGTTAATAGCCTTCGTGTGGGCGGGGATTTACTACGAGGATCGCCCAAGACCCTCTCCTCCGGCGGCGATGGTGGTAATGAGTCAGGATGCGGCCGACTATGCGAAGCCCCAGGGGATGGACGCGCTTGTGCCTCAGGAGCCGCGACAGGGCCTGACTTCCGGGGCGCGCGGAGCGCCCCCGGCAAGCGAGGCAAAGAAGGCCGGGATTGCTGGAATCGCTGGAAGTCTCCCCGCGTCCCCGGCCGAGCCGGCGCCCATGATCGCCCGCACCGTCTCGCTTACCATCGTCGTGAAGGACTTCGCCGCCGCCCGCGCGTCGCTCGACTCGATCCTCGCCCGCCATCGCGGTTATGCCGCGCAACTCACTGCCGCGACTGCGGAGAACGCTCCGCGCAGCCTTCAGGCCTCGCTGCGCATTCCCGCGCCGGAGCTCACTGCGGCGCTGGCCGAACTCAAGACCCTGGGCCGCGTCCAAAACGAATCCCAATCCGGCGAGGAGGTCACCCAGCAGCACGCCGATCTTGCCGCGCGCCTCGAAAACTCCCGCGAAGCCGAGGAGCGCCTGCGCGCCATCCTCGCCCAGCGCACGGGAAAGATCGAAGACGTTCTGCAGGTTGAGGAGGAGATCGCCCGCGTGCGCGGCGAGATTGAGCAGATGGAGGCCGAGCAGCAGGCCCTTGAGCACCGCGTTGAATTCGCCAGCGTCGATCTGCAGCTCACCGAGGAATACAAAGCTGAGCTGAACCCGCCCTCGGCGTCGGTCTCCAACCGCCTCCATAACGCCTTCGTGGCCGGCCTGCGCAACGCGGCGGAGACGATTCTCGGCATCGTGCTGTTCCTGGAGGAGGACGGGCCGGTGCTCGTCATCTGGCTGGCGATTCTCGGCTTGCCGGTCTTCCTACTGGTTCGCCGCTACCGGAGGATAAGGGCCAAACTCTAGGGGTGAGTCGGGTGGCTCTCGAACCATCCGATCACCCGGCGCTCGAATTCCTCAGGCTCGGCTCCGGCAGCGCCGCAATGCTCCGCTTCAGCCGGCTCCCACAAGACCACTGCCGGAATGCGCGAAGAGCTGCGCGCCAGAATCCTCTCGGAGTGGCGCGGAGGGAGATTCGCATCTTTTCGGCCGTGAATCAGCAGCACGGGAACGCTGCTCGCGGCCACAGCGCTCTCCGGCGTGGCCTGCTCCAGATCGACCCCATACCTCCAGCGCGCGTAAAGCAGGCCAGCCTCGACCGCTGGACGCAGCAGCGTCCGCCCCGCCCACGCTCCGGCGTCCATCTTCTCTCCCATGCGGTCATAGGAGGCTTCGCGGAAACTGGCAAACGAAGATTCCGCCGCCACCGCGCAGAATCCCGGAGCGGCGCGCAGCGATTGAAGCAGTTGCGCGGCCCCCATCGATTCGCCCAGGCCGTCGATGCAGCGCGGCGCCTCCGATCGCTCGATCCAGTCGAACCAACTCCGCACATCGCCGGCCTCCTTCACTCCGTAGGTGGCCAGATTCCCGCCGCTCTCCCCGTGCGCCCGCGCATCGGGCAGCAGAACCGCATAGCCGTGGCGCAGCAGCAGGTCCGCATTGCCCAGCATTCCGGCCCGGTTGTCCGTATGCCCATGGAGCAGGATCACGGCGTCTCCATTGCCGCGCAAAGGCCGGATGCTCCAGGCGCGCAGCATCGCGCCGTCGGCGGCGGCGATGGAAACCTCTGCCAACCGCGCATGGTTGCGCGCGGCAACGGCCTGCGCGCGCTGTTCATCCTCCGGTCCCAGCGCGCGGCGTCCGGGATGCAGCGCCAACTCCGCGGCCAGAATGCCGGCAGCGGCGCTGACGGCAGCCCAGAGCGCAACAGCGGCGGTGGTCCAGCGCAGCGAACTGCGCATTCTCTTCATGATTGAGGATTTACGCGGAGAACTCCCTGCGCGTTCCCAGGCCGGTTCACCCAGCGCCCTCAAAATCGACTCCCCGAATCCCGAAGCCGGAGAATGAACGCCGAAACCACCCTGCTGTTATCCTTGATCCAGCGCCGTTATCCGCGATGACAGACCGGACCAACACGCAGGATCGCCCGCAAGCCGCGCCATCCACGCGGACCACATGGCTGCTCTTCGCCGCCATCTTTGCCGCAGTATATTTTGCCTCGCTCTTCACGCCGCCGCTGATGGACGACGTGGACGCCTCTCACGCCCAGGCCGCTCAGCACATCCTCGAGAGCGGCAACTGGATCACCTGCCAGATCAACGGCATCCGCTATATCGAAAAGCCGCCGCTGCCCTACTGGCTGGTGGCCGTCAGCTATCGCGTCTTTGGCGAGAACACCTTTGCCACACACCTGCCCAACGCGCTGGCCATGCTTGGCCTGACGTGGCTCTGCTGGGTTTGGGCCCGATGCGCCTGGGGACCGCGCGCCGGCCTCTATGCCGGCCTGGGCGTGCTCACCTCCATCGGCCCGTTTCTCTTCACTCGCTTCATCATTCCCGAGTCCATCCTCAGCCTGTTCCTGCTCATCGCCCTCTACGGCCTCATCGCCGGCTTCGAACTGAACCGCCCCAATCGCTTCTACTGGATGTGGGCCGGCGTGGCGCTGGCTCTGCTTACCAAGGGCCTCATCGCCCCCGTCTTCTTTGCCGGCGCGGCCATTCCCTACCTGTTCCTCACCGGCCAGTGGCGGCGCTGGCGCCAGTTGAAGCCCGTCTCCGGCTTGCTGCTTTTTCTGGCCATCGCCGCGCCCTGGCACATCCTCTGCGGTCTCGCCAATCCGGACCAGGGTCACGCCGTCGGCAACCACCCCACCATCGGCAACGTCCACGGCTTCTTCTACTTCTACTTCGTCAACGAGCACTTCCTGCGCTTCTTCTCGCTGCGCTACCCCTACGACTACAACAAGCTGCCCTTTGCCGCCTACTGGCTCCTTCACCTCGTCTGGCTGTTTCCCTGGAGCCTGTTTCTCCCCGCGCTGCTGGCCGTGGCCTGGAAGACCCGCCGCCACTGGCTCGAGCACCTGCGCAGCGGCACCGGAGAGACCGTGGACCTCTACCTCGACAGCGCCCGCCGCGAAGATGTGGCCAGCTACCTCGCCGGACTCACGTTCCGCGTGCGCACCATCTGGCTGCTGAGCCTCTTCTCTGCCTGGACTCTGCTCTTCTTCTCCATCTCCAGCAACCAGGAGTACTACACCTTTCCCGTCTGGCCGCCGCTGTTCATCCTTATCGCCGCCGTACTCACACGCGCCGAGGAGAAGCGCGGCCTGGACGGCGGTCCGGATAGCGGCCCCAACAGCCTGAGGCCGCTGCTCTCGACGGCCTGGCTCACCGGCGGGCAAGCGGTCTTCGCCGTCATCGGCGTGGCATCCGCCGCAACCCTCGCCTGGGGGCTGTGGGATTCCCGCCACCTGCCCTACGTCGCCGACATCGGAACCCTGCTCGCGCACCGCGCCGTAGCCGGCTATACGCTCTCCATGTCCCACTTCTTCGACCTTACCGGTCCCTCGTTTGCCGCGCTCCGCCTGCCGTCCGTCCTGGCCGCCATTACTCTGCTCATCGGCCCGGCCGTGGGCTGGCTGCTGCGCGTCAAGGGGAAGCATCTGGCCGCCACGGTCAGCGTGGCCCTCACCATGAGCGTCTTCCTCATCGCCGCGCACATCGCCTTCGCCCGTTTCTCGCCCATGCTCAGCTCCAAGCAACTGGCCGATACCATCATCCGGAAGGGCTCTCCCGCCGACACCTTCATCATCTACGGCGAGCACTCCGACGCCTCTTCGGTCGTCTTCTATACCCATCACTTTCTTGGGGGCAAGCCGGCCATGATGGTGCTTCCGCGCTGCGGCCAGCATAACGAAGGCACGCCGCTGCTGTGGGGCTCCTGCTACCCCGACGCGCCCGATATCTTCCTCAGCGAGGATCAGCTCTCCAGGGTCTGGGGCGCGGGCGAGCGCAAGTGGCTCTTCGCCCAGGACACCAACCAGCTCAAAGCCGAGAGCCTGCTCGCCGGCCGCCTCTATCCGGTTCAATCCATCGCCGACAAAGCCCTCTGGACGGACAGGCCGCTGTAATGAAGGTGCTCTTGTCCGAATTTGGTGAGTTGAGCGGAATCCGCCCGTCCGGCCGCGCATTCCTCACCTATGGCCGAAACGGGTACGCCTCCCAGCGCTTGATCGTCTCTTCCACGTCCTCCCGGCTGACGGTGCCCGCCGCGGAATCGTCGAGATGGTATTTCTCCTCAAGAATGCGGAGGTTCTCCCGCTCCTTGCGTTCCTCGTCGGAATAAAACCTCGCCTTCACGAATTCATGGTTCGCGACGGCGCTTTCCATACGGTGAACAATAAACTTGATGCGCTTCCGCGCCTCGGCGACCTCCTCGGGCAAAGGGGTTTCGCGCAGCTTCACTCGCGCCCCGGCCGCGTCAAACAAATCAAGCGCCTTGCCGGGAAGCGAGCATTCCGGAAGGCAACGGCCGGAGCCGCGCGCGGCGCATTCCAGGGCATCGTCCGCGTAGGTCACTCCGTGGAATCTCTCATACCGCTGCTTGCAGGCCTGCAACACGCGCAGAGCGCTCTCCTCGTCCATGGGACGCACGTGAACGGCTCGGAAGCAATCTCCAACCCACGGAGCCGCTTGGATCAGCGCCGCGTATTCTCCTGGCGCGCTGGCGCCGATGCACTGGATTACCCTTCGCGCCAGCACGCGCGGGAGTATCTCGGCGGCATTCGGCGAGCCGGATGGCTGCGCCGTCGGCAAAAAGACCCTCAAGTCGTCGATGAACAGGATGATTCCAGAGGCATTCGCCAAGGCCCTGGCCAAACTCACCCGCTCTCCGGCCTTGCGGAGATCCGCCAGCAACTCGGCGGCGGGATTCGTCCCCTCTTCGATCGGCTGCGGGTCCTTTGCCGAGCCGGCAATCGACTGCGGGTCGAGAACCAGTATCCGCTTCTCCGCCAGGAACGACGGCGCCTTGCCATCCGCGATGCGCCGCGCCAAGCCCTCGACGATCGCGGTCTTGCCCACGCCGCGCTCGCCGATGAGAACCGGGTTCTTATGGTCGCGGCTGCCAAGAACCTCGATGAGTCCATCGAGTTCCCGGTCGCGGCCAACCACCGCGTCGATTTCGCCGGCCATCGCCGCTTGCGTCAGATCCCGGGAGAACTCGCTGAACGGCGCGGATTCCTGGGAGCTTTGCGGAGCGGCCTTTCCCGCACCGGGCGTGTGAGGCACGCGAGCCAACTCTTCGCGAATCTGCGCCAGCTTCAGGCCGCGCTCCTGCAGAATCTCCGAGGCGAAGCACTTCTCCTCGCGCAGCAGGCCCAGCAGCAGGTGCTCGGTGC
>Ga0326727_10007514_pt1 | contig 28716 bp, 25 predicted proteins | sample MB2enrmetagenome_FD_207643 | JGI IMG/M metagenome (GOLD analysis project Ga0326727, IMG submission 207643) | Lab enriched peat soil microbial communities from McLean, Ithaca, NY, United States - MB29MY | ecosystem: Environmental > Terrestrial > Soil > Wetlands > Peat | place: USA: New York... | reverse complement strand
GAAGGCGTCAACAACAAGATCAAGACCCTCACCCGCCAAGCCTATGGCTATCGGGACGAAGCCTTCTTCATCCTCAAACTCCTCGCCCTACACCAAGCCAGGATCAAACTCGTCGGATGAACCCAAAAAACACACGCCTCACCTGCTTTTGTGAGAACAGATCCACTTTGATAGTGCGGCTTTTCGCGACCGCAAGGAGCAGCTTGGCAAGCGCGCGTATGCGGGGCGACCGTCGGGACCCTTTGCTTCCAGTATCCTCAAGGACCATCACCTGCGGGTTATAGTGAGCGATCATCCGTTCGACTTTCTCGATGGTCCCGGCCATCGTTCCGTCGGTCACCGAGCCAATCGCCGCGCGAATAGGATTAGGCGAATCCGCCGGCATTTTGACGACTTGATCCTCGATTTGACGCAAAGGTTGGCGGCTACTTCCGCCGCATCGCCTCGACGATTGCCCGGATCGCCGCCTCCTCGCGCCGTTTTTGCTCCTCCGGCGAAAGCTTCGGTTCTGACCGCTTGACCGTGTATCCGCGCCGCTTTTCCGCCTGAGGCTCGGCTTTTACTTCGGGTGAGGGCAGGGCTCTTAGACGGGCAATGAACTCGTCGGGCTGGCAGTAGATGACCCGGGCCGCCAGGTCAGAACCGAGACTGCCGGCTACCGCCGTCTCGATCTTCTTCATCCGCTCTTGGTCAAGGCAAATCACGGCCACGTCGGGGAAGCCGGCTTTCAGGCGTTTCCCGACATTGCCGACTTCATGGTCAATCGTGGTGCTAATCGAAATCTCGCACGCAAAGGTCTGGCCAGGTCGCTCCAGGAGCAGATCCACGCTGCCTTCCGGGATTTGTTTTTCTATAATGTTGCGGAAGCCGAGTTTTTCCGCCGCTTGCTTCAGGCGTTGTTGAATCGCCTTATGCTGCGCTCCGCCCCGGCCGAGGTCAGCCGGCGACTCTGGCGCTTTCCTTTCTGAAACGGTCGGTGGTTTTGTTTCGGCAGGCACGACTACCGGGGGCGGCGTGGGCGGCGGCAGAGCCGGAGGAACAACCTTTGCGGGTGTCTGGTCAGGAACCAGCGGTTTTTCTTCCACGACTGCCGGCTTGGGGATGACTTTCTCCGCTGGCTTCTCCGCTTCCCACGCTCGCAGCAAAGCCGCTTCAACCTGGGCTCTGGTCGTAGGTTGGCAGCACGAATCGCATGAGCATCGGCCAGAAGCTGCCGGGTTTCGGCGGCACGAAGCGATACGGTTGGTCAATGATGATATTCTGCATGACTGCGCGTGGACTTGCGCGTGCTGGTTGCTCGGGATTATCACCGTTGCGAACCCACCGCCCCGCTCAAGTCCACAACTGCCGATCCAACGATCTGTACTGAATGGCTTCGGAAATATGGTCGCTGCCGATGGCCTCTGCGCCGGCCAAATCAGCAATCGTGCGGCCAACCTTCAGAATGCGATCGTAAGCCCGGGCGCCCAGGTTAAGGTCCGCCATGGCAAACTTCAGCAACTCCATAGTGGGTTCGTCGAGCGCACAATACGCCTTCAGTTCTTTGCTGCCCATCCGGGCGTTGCACGTGATCTTCGGCTTATCCCTGAAACGGGCCTGCTGCCGCTGCCGCGCCGCGACGACCCGCTCGCGGATTTGGGAGGACGGCTCATCCGTCCGCTCGCTCGTGATCTCCCGGAACTTCACCGGCGGCACTTCGATATGCAGGTCAATGCGGTCGAGCAGCGGCCCGGAGATCCGGCTGAGGTAGTTCTGGATCTCGCGCAGCGAGCTGCGCGACTCTGCGGGCATCTTTCCGTCGGGCGTGCGCGATGTTGCCTTGTTATGAACGGACCGTGCGCATCTCACGGGACAAATATCTATCACCCCGCAACCGTGGCATTCAAGTCCCAAAGGAGCCGACCACCATTGGCGGCCACCTCAGGCGACGCCGTCTCCAGTTGAAGATATTCCAACCGGAAGCGGCTCGCCGGCTGGGGGTTAGCATGGTTTCGCTCAGCCGCTGGGAATGTGACAAGGTTTTCCCGACAGCTCCATACCATACGCAAATCGCGCAGTATCTGGGATACAACCCGTTCGAAAACGGGACGAAATAGCCCCGAAAAAGCCCATGGGCAACGAAACAACATTCGTTGCCCTTTTATTACTGATTCCCTGAAGCTTCTATCCTAAAAAGCCGTTGCGCTTTCCGCCCCTCTGGCTCATAACAGAGCCATGTTGGCCAAGGTTTGTTCTGCCGCCGTCAACGGCATTGAAGCGTATCCGGTTGAAGTGGAAGTCAACGCCGGGTTCGGTGACACATTGATCATCATCGTCGGATTGCCTGACGCCGCCGTCAAGGAATCGCGCGACCGGGTAATGACGGCGCTGATCAACTCCGGGTTCAGCTTCACCTTCGGCCGCACGACCATCAACCTGGCGCCCGCAGACGTTAAGAAGGAAGGCCCGAGCTTCGATTTGCCGATTGCCATCGGCATGGTGGCCGCCAGCGAACAGATGGAAAGCGACCAACTGGAAAACTTCGCCATGGTTGGCGAACTGGCTCTCGATGGCGCAGTCCGAATGGTCAAGGGGGTGCTGCCTATCGCGCTGCGGGCGCACGAACAGGGCAAGGTCGGCATCCTGGTGTCGCCAGAGAACGCCGCGGAGGCAGCCGTGGTGGCGGGCCTGCAGGTTATCCCGGTCCGCAACCTGCGCGAGGCCGTCGGCTTTCTGGAAGGCGAGGTCAAGATTCCCTCAACCAAGGTGGACATCGCTACCGTTTTCGATCAGGATCATGATGATGAGGTTGACTTCGCAGAGGTCAAAGGCCAGGAGTCGGTCAAGCGCGCCTTGGAAATCGCCGCTGCTGGCGGCCATAATGTGCTTCTGATTGGCCCGCCGGGCACCGGCAAGTCCATGCTTGCCAAGAGGTTGGCAACCATTTTGCCGCCGCTTACGTTAGAGGAAGCGCTGGAGACGACCAAGATTCATAGCATCGTCGGATTGCTTTCGCCGGGCCAGGCGCTGGTAACGCGCCGCCCTTTCCGGTCGCCCCACCACACCGCAAGCGATGCGGGTCTACTGGGCGGCAACATCAATCCTACTCCAGGCGAAATCTCCCTCGCTCATCACGGGGTGTTGTTCTTGGACGAGCTGCCCGAGTTCAAACGCAGCGTCCTGGAAACGATGCGCCAACCCCTCGAAGAAGGCCGTGTCACCATTTCGCGGGCGGCAGGCACCATGACTTTTCCCTCGGAATTCATGTTGGTTGCTGCTATGAATCCAACCCCGGATGGCAAAATGCCTGGAGAGAGTCACTGTTCTCCGCGCGAGATTCAGAATTATCTTGGTCGCATTTCTGGTCCGCTGCTGGACCGCATTGACCTGCACATCGAGGTGCCCCCGGTCAAATTCCGCGAGATTACCAGCGAGCGCACCGGCGAGGCATCCGCCCAGATTCGTGAACGTGTGGTAGCAGCGCGGCGGGGACAGCAGGAGCGGTTCCGGAATCGTCCGAAGATCACATGTAACGCCCGGATGGGCAGCCGGGAATTGAAACAGTATTGCGAACTCGATGAAGCAACGCTGGAGCTGTTGAAATTCGCAATGGCTGACTTGAATCTCAGTGCGCGAGCTTACGACCGCATTTTGAAGGTGGCTCGCACGATTGCTGATTTGGCGAATGCGGAAAAGATTGCCAGCGACCACGTCTCGGAAGCGATTCAATACCGTTCGCTTGACAGGCAAATCTGGACGTAAGGCCCGCTGGCCTTCTCCTCGGCCACAGGGCCAGAAAAGCCTGCGGAACGGTGCCATGTATGGTTGCTCATGCAATCATTACATCTTGAAAACATCGCCCGTCTCCTGTCTCTCCAAACTGTCCACATCAAAGTGCCCCGAACCCCTTATCCTCCGCACTGGAAATCTGGCCAACGCTTCTCCAAGCCGCCCCAATCACTTGGCGCCCAAATCAGGAAGCGCCGCTTGGAACTGCATTGGTTACCGGCGGACGTTGGCAAGGCGATTGGAGTGCATGTTGTCTCTGTCAGCAATTGGGAACGCGGAACTTCCACGGCGTCGCGCAGAATGATGAAGAGGATTCAGACATTCCTCGATTACGCACCCAAACTCGTTCCCGGAAGTACAACGGCCGATTTATGCGCCTGGAAATGTGAGATGTACGAAATCACTGGCCAACCTTATCTTTTCGAGAAGCTCTGCAAACAGCTAAAATAAAAGGACTTGCAATCAGAAGTTTATGCAACTGACCCCGCCAGAGTGCGTGCGCGATGTTGCCTTGTTATGAACGGACCGTGCGCATCTCACGGGACAAATATCTATCATCCCGCAACCGTGGCATTCAAGTCCCAAAGGAGCCGACCACCATTGGCGGCCACCTCGGGCGACGCCGTCTCCAGTTGAAGATATTCCAACCGGAAGCGGCTCTGGCCGAGCGGCGGGCCTTGCACTCCAAGCTCCGGAGCGAGGGTTACCTGCTCCTGAGCTTCGTACGATACGCAGACCGCCGCGCCAGCCGGGGGTGATTCACAAACAGACTGGCCGATGTCTGGGCCAGTCTTCCCCAAGAGGCCGACTGTCACCGCTGGGCACGGCGGTTGGAAGCCCTGCGGCCCTCCGCACTCCCAGCCAGAAGTGAGAACAGCACGGCCCCCGCGACCGGCGCTACGGTCAGCAGCGGTCTGCGGGAACAGTGGCCGAAAATCATTCTTGAGCACAAGCCTTGCTGCTCAATGGGTTGCGTCGGAGGCATTGCACCCGGCGAAGATTTTTGGAAGATTTGGTCGCTTGCCCACGTATTCAATGTGTACCCATTTTTGAATTCGTGAATGCGCCATGAACAGCCGACTCGATCGCGTGACGGATTGGGGGACTCGAGCCGAAGAGGCTCACTATCGGGTGGCAGACCTGGCGAAAATGTGCGGTGTGACAGAACGGCAATTGCGGCGATTTTTCCGCAAGAAATTTGGCCACGCGCCCCATTTTTGGATTGCGGCAAGGCGGCTGGAGGCAGCAAGACGTTTGCTCGCAGGAGAGAATCTGATCAAGGAAATCGCTTTCGAAGCCGGCTTTAGCCACCAAGAGAATTTCTCGCGTCAATTCAAACAGTATTACCACGTTAGGCCGAGCGAAATGCGACATCGAAACGGTGCGGCGGGCCAAGATGTCCGAATTTGACAAGAAATGTCCGATTTTGACAACCCAATTAAATTGATTGGCGGGCGGACAGGAGGTAAAAATGAAAGCACGAAGGTAACGAAAAGAGAAGCTTATGCCCTCGATACCACAAGTCGCACTGAGTGGCGCTGTTGCAGGAGCCCTCAATACTGACGGACGCCTTGAAATCTTTGGAGTTGGGACAGACGAAGCGCTTTGGCACATCTGGCAAACCGCGCCCCACGCTGGACCTTGGTCCGCCTGGAGTTCGCTCGGCGGCGGCCTCACCAGCGAGCCTGCAGTCGCCGTCAATTCCGATGGCCGCCTTGAGGTCTTTGCACGCGGCACTGACGGTGCTCTGTTGCACATTTGGCAAACCGCGCCCCACGCTGGACCTTGGTCTGCCTGGAGTTCGCTTGGCGGAGCCATCACCAGCGACCCGACAGTGGCCGTGAACACGGACGGACGTCTTGAGGTCTTTGCACGCGGCACCGACAATGCCCTCTGGCACATCTGGCAAACTGCGCCCCACGCTGGACCTTGGTCTGCCTGGAGTTCGCTTGGCGGAGCCATCACCAGCGACCCGACAGTGGCGGTGAACACGGACGGACGTCTTGAAGTCTTCGCACGCGGCACCGACAATGCCCTCTGGCACATTTGGCAAACTGCGCCCCACGCTGGACCTTGGTCTGCCTGGAGTTCCCTGGCCGGAAGCATTACCAGTACTCCCGCGGTCGCGGTCAACACCGATGGCCGGCTCGAAATCTTCGCACGCGGCACCGACCACGCCCTCTGGCACATCTGGCAAACTGCGCCCCACGCTGGACCTTGGTCTGCCTGGAGTTCGCTCGGCGGCGGCATCACTAGCGACCCGACAGTGGCGGTGAACAAAGACGGACGTCTTGAGGTCTTTGCACGCGGCACTGACGACGCTCTTTGGCACATCTGGCAAACTGTGCCTCACGCCGCACCGTGGTCCGTTTGGGCCTCCGTCGGCGGAGGTGTTACCAGTGATGCCGAGGCACCGGTCAACTCCGATGGGCGCATTGAAGTTTTTGCACGCGGCACCGACAACGCTCTCTGGCATATCTGGCAAACTGCCCCCGGCGCCGGACCATGGTCCGCTTGGTCCTCGCTCGCCGGAACTCTGCTCTCACCCGTGGTCTATCTCGGCCTCAACGAGCAGCACCAGCAGCAAACCGAATGGTGCTGGCTGGCAACAACCGTGAGCATCACCCTATACTACAACCCTTCGGCAACTTGGACGCAATGCACGCTCGCCAACACAATGTTGAATCAGACGACCTGCTGCACCAATGGAACCAGCAGCGCGTGCAACCAGCCGGGCTACCCGGATCAGGCGCTCACAACCACCGGCCATCTCGCTTCCACAGCCATGGGCAAGCCGTCGTTTCAAACCATCATCAACCAGATCGAAGCGGCACACCCTGTCTCCATTAATATCCAGTGGGACGGCGGCGGCGGCCACAATCCCGCCACCGACGGGTACGACGACAGCGACATCGCCAACCCCACTATTGATATCCAGGATCCGTGGTACGGCCCGTCAACGCAGGACTTCAACTCGTTCCCGTCCACTTATAACGGTGGTGCCACGTGGTACGAGTCATACTTTACGATTTAGACCAAAGGAGGAGACCATGCCCATTCATTTTGCAGCCGAACCGAGTAATGGAAGCGCCCTTGTACAAAAGGGGCTCAACAGACTTTCGACCCGCACCAGCCCGCTGTCCGGGCGCTCGCTTGATTTCGCAACGCTCAAGATCCAACCGCCTCATTCCGTCTATGATCTGCGCGCCGACGTTGTAGCCACGGGCGGCAGGCTCGCCTCCGCCACCAAGACAGGTTTTCGATACCTCGTCCAAGCCGGCAACGCCAACGTGGCCGCTGCGGAGGTGATCACCGATGCCAATGGCACAGCAACCCTCCTCGCGAACATTAACTATGGGCCGTTCGTTGAAGCCACAGCACGCGCCTTGCAGCAAACCGCTGCGCTCGCGCCGGTCGCTGCGGGGTTCTATGAGGCACGATTACTGCGGTTTTCGGCAATAGCGCTGGTGGCTCTCTGGCTCAAGCCCGACTCCGGACGGGGCGATATCATCTATCCGTTGGCGCCTGCGCCGGAGGGTCTCCAGGCAGAAAAACCGTATTCGGAAGGTGATTTTCTGAAGGCCGTCCTTCCGTTGGCACAGAAGCGGGCGGCGAAGAAGGCACCAGCATCGGTCCCTTAATCACTCAGGACAATTGGGGTCAAGCAGATTCTGCTTTACAGTCCTCCGATATGGATCGAGTTGAAACGCAAGAGCTATGGGAATCCGAATTATGAGAGCGAAGAACGTCAAACCCAGTTGCTTTCGTTTCCCGTGGCAAACGATGGGAACCTGTCACTTCTGACGCGCCGGGAACTTTGCGCTGACGGTGATTGTCACGGGATCTGATGCCTCGAACGCCAAGGAGAACTTTGAGAAGTTTGGCCAGCTTGTGTCTCAACAGAGGTCCCAGATCATTATGACCATCACAAACCAGTTTTAAGCCAGGCACGCGGTGAATGCTTCCGCCCCTCTGCAAGGTGCGGTGTTCTTGTTCGGCTTAGGAGCAAAAGCTTTAATGGAAGCGGAATCCGTAACGCAAGATTTCCGGGTGGTGCTTCCCATAACCCTTCGGCAGCAAATCAAGACTTGCTCGGCCAGCGTGGGGATCTGAGGTTTGTGCGCTTGCAACGCTCCAATTCCCTGCTTCTGAAGTAAACCAACCCTTGTGAATCTCGGCTCGCTCACGGATCATACTTTCAGCAACGCACCAGCAAACTCCTCCAGTTCTCTGTCAGCGGCACCGGCCGCAGCTTGGCCAACCTTCTGCAAGGCCGTCATGTTGCCCTCGGACGCATTATCCATGGCGCTGTCCACATCCGGGTCATCCGCCAAGTTCGGCTGAATCCGCAAATATTGGGCTTGGCGACCCACGCTCTGGAACAGAAGCTCCATCTGATAGTCGACGGTCTCCGAAGCCCCGGACATTAGGATATCAAACATCGGCATCGCCCACTCGATCTTGCCCCAATGCTTGACCTCAGAGTAATGATACGCCACATCAGTCGCCCCTGTGCCCAGCGACAGAAGCCGAATGTCGGCAACCGTGAGGTTCTCGTCGAATCCGAAGGTTTCCACACAGGCGCACATGGCCGGATTATTGGCGAACACGCCCCCGTCAATCAACGGCAAGACCGTCCGATCCAGTGATTCGATGTTCGCAGGCTCAAAGTAGGTCGGGGCTGCCGAAGTCGCCCGGGCCACGCTCCGAAGATAAAAATCCCGCCCCGGGCCACGGTCTGCGCTGTTGAAAAACACTGCTTTGCGCCGCGTAATATCATAAGCCGTGATCAGGCACGGTTTCAAAAGCTGGCTTAGCGTCACGTCGCCGAGGTACTTTTGAATGACCTGCTCCAACGGCGCAGCCGAGTATTTTTCTTCCGCCAAACCGCCCACCGAAACAATCGATCGGAACACCGACACGTCGAAGATGTTGTCGCCGTGCTGAAGATAGAGCTCGACTGCATCCTCCGCTGAGAATCTGGGTCGTGGCGGATCAGCGCCATTCGGGCAGAGGTAAAGACAGGTCAGGATGCCGCCTGTGCTTGTTCCGGCAACCAGGTCAAACACGTCCGCAATCCGCTTGTTAGGGTCACCGGACAGCTTTTGCAGTTTTTGCTCCAAGGCAACAAGCACCTGCCCCGGGATGATTCCTCGGATGCCGCCGCCGTCAATGGATAGAATACGCATAGACAATTCGCCTCCTCCGATGATGTCCCCCGCTTTTGCTCAGTCCGCCTGCCCGAGCCAAATGGACCGACCATGCAGCTCGAGCCTTCGCTTACTCTTCGGCCACCAAACCGCAGGCCTCGACGAGAGACTTCTTGAGCCCCGCAACGGCCTGCACTTGGACCCGGAGCGACTCGACGACGCCCCGAGCAAACGCAAGCTCTGCGACACTGGTCCACCCGGGTCTCCTGATAATCAGCAAAAGGCTCTTCAGATCGTCGGAATCGCCGAGGTCGGCGACGTCATCTCTGAGAGCGTTAATCTGCTTGGCGAGTTTCTCGATTTCCCTGTTATGTCTTTTTGGCATAAATTTGTTCCAATCACTGTGGCGAAGCCGACGTTTCCAAGTTGTTGACCTTGCTCGTCCCGCTCATTTCCGCACTCGGCCAGATCGGCCATCGGCGGTTTGCCGTCGTGCTTCTCCGCATGGTCATAATACGTGGTGACCAGACCTCTTCTTTCAGAAAAGCGCAACAAATGTAACTTGTCCCGTCAAATCGCCTGCCACCAGCGGTCCTCCACCGCTTTGCAATCGGTGGTTGGCCCAGACGGCACGAGACCCATCCCCACACCGGGCGGCGGCACTTTGGCCCAGTCATGTTCTCTCGGCTGCCGGCGCAGACCTCGGTTCCCAAACTGTTGAGACCCCGCACCAGCGTCGGCTCGCTCCGGTCGTGGCCGACCCACAGCAAGCGGGTCAGGTGTTCATCAATCAGGTAAATCAGGGTCCAAAACACCCGGCCCACGCGCACGCAGATTTCGTCGATACCAATGGCCTGGATGTTTTCCAGCTTCCGGTGTTGGAGGCCCTACTCGACGACCCACTGAACCGAGGCATACACGTCGGCCCAGGAACACTCGAGGGCGAGGCAGGCCTTAACCCAGGGAGAAGAGATAGTCCAGTATTGTCAGTAATGCGGCGCCGCCTGAGGAGAGAAGCACGGCCAGTACGGCGTTGTCCAGCGCCCAGGGCGCGTAGGCTCCTATGGAAAGGCCCTTGGTCTTGTCTGTCGCCCGCTGAAGCAGGCGCGTGTAGCCCTTGTTTGGCGGTGTGGCAGCAAGCGCCCCCACTTTGGCGTTCTCGAGTTGCTCAAGAGCGGCTTGGCGCACTTTGTTGGCCGAGCCACGCAGTGTGAAGGCACAAAGCAGAGCGATGGTGGCGCTAAGTGCGAGGATGAGCAAGAGGCTGGTTGGCCATGGCCAACGGTCAAAGTACTGGGTTCGGGAGAGGAGCATGACGCAAAGCACGATAAAGGGCATGAATATGATCTGACTCACCTCCTGCGTGTGTGCAGCCACGAACTGAACGTCTGCGTACCCGGCCAGATCCGCTGGCTGTAAGTTGGTTTGTTGCATTAACCGGGCCAGATACCGCCCATCCCACGACGTCTGGGCGTCGCAGAGGCGTTTGATAAGCCGTTGCGTCAAGCGAGTCGCGTCCACGACATAGAACGTCAAGATGCAGAAGGCACCTATCGCCACTTTAAGGATTATATCGTCCCAGGTGTATCCACCGCGCGTGGGCGGGGTTGGGTGACCAAGGACTGCGATCAAGGCGTATCCGAGCAAACCAAACAGCCCGGCATAAAGGATCACCCTGAGCATGCGCTTCCACCAAAGCCCGTAGTCGAAGTAATCCGTGAGCAGTTCGCGAGAGTTCACCTTGGCGCGCGTGCAATGTTGCCAACGGTTCAAGCCGACGCGTCCTTTTGGGAGTGGCCGGCCGGCCGGCCGCATCCTGGAAAGGACGGTGCGATAATTGCGCATATGGAGGTCTTGATCCATGTCGGCCGCTTCCTTCCCAAGATTCGCGAGGAATGGTCGTTGCTGGAGGTCCACACCTTCCACAAACCTGGCCCAGAGCTTAACGCGCCAAATTCGGTGCTGGTACCAGTAGTAGATGATCATGAGGATCACGAGGCAAATGGCGAACAGTCTTGCCAATTCGGTCGGCCATATACTCACACCTTCCGCCCAGCGGAATGGTTCGCCATCTGGTTGCGCGGATAACCAGAGAAAGTGAATCGCGCAGTATGTGATGAAGAGCAGGCCACCGAAGCCGACGATGAGAAGCAGCACCTTCCGGCGCCACTCGATCATATAGACCCGCTGCAGCCATGAGTGGGGAAGCGAGGGGATGCTGCGAAGACGGCTCAAGCCCCGGTAAAGCGGATGGACCAGGCGTACCAACAGGAATGCGCTGCAGGCTATAATGAGCAGGGTGGGGACCCAGTGTCGGAAAAAGATGGAGCCTGCGCACGGGGGCCACCAATAATCTTGGAAGTGTTTCCAAGGCTCCGTGTCCGGCAGGGGGATGAGTTGCGACCGGCCGACCTCGTAAAGCAGGGGGCCGCAGGCCGATGGATCAATCGACCGGTCTCCCAAGGCCTGGCGCACGGCGCAGTAAACCGCTGTCTGGATACTGTTCCGGAATTCGACGAATCTCCGACCGCAGAAAACGCTGCCGAGAGTGCCTGTGGAGATCTCTTTGTCGGTTAGCAAATCATAGTCCAGCGGGAACGCGGAGACGACGACCATGTTCCGGGTGAGACTACCGGCCTTGGGGCCAAGGTAACGGTTGTCCAACTCCGTGGTGAAGTAGATCGCGTCGGGAAATTCCTGGCGCAGGGCTTGTAGCAGCGTTAGCTTGTCATAGGGGTCGCTGCCAAATATGCCAACGGCCTTCAGGCTGGGGATGCGCTCCTTGAGTTCCCGCGAAATCCGTCTTGCATAGTCGAACTGGGCATTCCCTTCGGCCTGCTCCTGGTTGTAGCGAGTTGACACGGCCGCATTTTCCTGCTTGGTGCCGGATTTGTCCTTGGCGGGCTTCTGATCGTCTGTTCCTGGGCTTCCGTCCAGACCCCTCAGATAAGCGTAAGCAACATAATTTGAATTTGGCCGTTTTTGCTTCGCGGGAGCCGTAATCAGGCCCAGGTCGTCAGCATTGGTCAATAGTGCATTGGAAAGCACCGACCTGTAGCCGTTCGTCCCTGTTGGGTGCGAGGCGTTGCACAGTGCGGCGAAACAGTTAACTAGGCACCGACTGAACAACGTATCCCCCTCGTAAAGCAGTGCGATGGACGGCTGTCCCTGGTTGTCGTCCGACTGATATGAATCGGAGTTGAAAGGGGGAACGCGCCGGCGGCTCAACTCGTCCGCCAAGGCGGCTACCATTTCCGTATCGAGGACCGTCAAGTTTGTGAAGGTGACATTGTCTGCAGTAATACGTTCCGTCACGGCCGAGCGGTTGGTCGGTGCCGCATTATTTGGCAAATTGCCCAGGAGAAAAAAGTCCGGTGCGGTCGCCGTCGGCGAGTAGATCGCGAGGCCCTTGCGCAGCCGCTCTGCGTTGGTCGAGAGTCCCGCGACTTCCATGCGTTGGTTCTGGTCCCACGCCATGCGGCGCAAGGTATCGGATGAGCGGGGGCCTACGACCTTGAACTCGAGCGGGCCGTCGGGGTGCCGGCGGTTGAGAGCGGCATCCAATTCAAGAAGCCGGCTTATGGGAAAGTCGGTGAACTCTTCCTCTTTTAGCCACATGAGAAGCACGGCGCGATCAATAGCGCCTTCATTAAAGTGATGGAACCATTCAAAAGGGATGGCCAGAGAATTGGTGTACGATGCGAGCTCGGCGTACCGCGGGAGGCCGTGATGGGGCCCAGAATGTTTTAGTGGGAGTGAGTTCGTGCTCGACCCGGGCCATGTGTCCAAGCGCGGGATCAGTTTGGTCGCGCGCGCGAGGGAGAGCTCTCGTCCTGTCGGCCACCGCACCTTGAAGCATCCCAGGTGCGCTCTGTCTGCCGGGCGCCACGATGGTTCGAGAAATGCCCACTGGGTTGCATAGCGCAACCGCAACCGCGTCTCCAAATCTTCGGGATAGTTGGACCCCTCAACGAGAATCCCGAGGATTATCACGTTGGTGCATAGGTTGGACCGGGCCGCGTCCAGTTGGTCGAGGAGTTCCTCCAGCGAGTTCGGCGGGATTTGTGCCGTGGTGGACGCATCGAAAGGGTCTTCCCACAACCTTGCCGGGAATCGCTGATCGCCGACGAGCGAACCAAGCGTACTTGCAACCGTTGACGGTCGCTGGCTGGTCAGGGGCCTGGATGGGTGGAACAGGGCAAACACCCCTGCCATGGCCGCCAGGATGACGGGGAGCCACTTTGCTCGATTTATGTCGCTTTGTTCGGCCACAGCGCTTGCAAATCAGGTCAGACCGAACCATTCATGGAAACGCTCGCGAGGCAACTATCGCCATTGGCGAGAGCATGATGAGCGTCAATGAGTGCCAGGAGCGAGCGTTGCAGTGACGCCAGGGCTAGGTCCTGCGTGGATTCACTCACGAGAAGACTGGCATATCGGGCGGCTAGGTTGCGGCGCTCCTCCGGTTTGGCGGCGCTCAGGAACGCCACCTTCAGATTGGCCTTTTTCTCTTCCCAATGAGCGTGGACGGTGCCGCGCAAGGCTGTGTCTTGATTGGAGGCGATGGCGTCAGCCATGTTCCTGAGGATCTGCCTCACTGCGGGATCGCTTTGGCGCAGGATGACGCGGGCGTCGTGCTGGACTTTGGCGCGCAGGATCATGGAACCGAGTTCCGTAAAGGCCGCAGCCAGTGACGGCGAGAGGGATGGTTCGCTGGAGATGAGCTTCTGGCTCTTGAGGTCGTCCCCGGTTTGCCTGAGTTGATCAGAGAAAGTGGCTACGGCGTTTTCATAATCCTTGGTGACATTGGCGGAGGTAAGCAAAACGAGGTCTTGGCTGTACTTCTGCAGCCCGGCAAAAGCGGCGTCCCACACAGCGACGGATTCGGGAGGGAGGACAGGGAAAAAGTTTGTGTCGGCGAGAGTGGCCTGGGCGACGGCGTAGTCTATAAGGGCGTCGCTGGTGAGTTCGGTGACGGCCTGGAGGGCGACGCTGGTCTGGTTCCTGGCGGCGGAGACGCCGCAGGAGAAGCTCATGAGGTTTGAGGGTGGCAACGAGGCGCACCCAGCGAGCAGGAGTGCTACCAGGATGGATAGGGCGATGGGTCGCAGGGGCTGACCGAAGGACTTCACGTGCGAGTCAGGGCTTGGATTGGGCGGGCGCTGGCAGGCCCGGATTCCCCTGTGCCGTGGCAGGGTTAGAACGGGGCGGGGTTCCGGGAGTCGGCGCAGGTGGCGGCGCCGCCGAGTTGTCCGGCTTCTCGCCGAATTTCTGGACGACCTTTCCCGTCATAAGAATACCCAGGACGGTAGTGACGCTGGGGTCGATGCGGGTGAGGGCTATTGGTTGGGCAGTTACGCTGGCGATAATCCAGACGGCCAGCACGCCAAGGGCCCAAATTAGGAAGGCCAGGCGCGTTGAGGAAAACCCCCCGTTTTCTTCCTGAACGAATTCGAGTAGTCTGTTCATAGGTTTGTTCTATTCTTTCGGATTGATGACTTGTTGCTTCCACAGAAGCGCCGCTCGCTAAGGCGCGTGAATTCCCGTGTCAGGTTTGCGGCGGAGGCGGATCTTCCTCTCCACTTCGTGGATGTAATCGGCCGCCTCCTTTTGGCGCCGAATCGTGGCGTAGCGCGCTTTGAGCGAAGGGTGCTCCGCGGGGGCTGAAAGCTGCAGGTTGCACGCATGGGCAAGGGCGAGGAAGCTGCGTTGGTTCTGGGAAACCGGCGCGGTGTCGGCAACGGCGGCAGGAAGTTGTTGGCGGGGAGCGGCAAGTTGTTCCACGGGCGGGGCCTGCGGATCGGGCAACGAGGTTGGCGCATCATCGCTTGCGTCGGGAACGTTTAAGGCGACGTCAAGCGTGTTTGCCGCTTTGTCGCGCAGGGTGAGCGGCTGCAGGCTGAAAAGCTTTTCGACGGTTGCAAGCGCGGAGGTGTGGTCAACGACGTAGCGGCCGCCTTGAGCATCGGTATCGATCACCGTGCCGGGCTTGGTGTAGGCGGAAACCAGGATGCCGGGAACCCGCACTCCGAGGCGGTCGAAACGAAAGGAATGCGCGGGGTTTGAATACCGGGAATCATCGCTGGTAGGGGTGGCTCCCGGGGGCGGGATGTGGTCATAAAATCCACCGTGCTCGTCGAAGGTAACGATGAGCAGGATCCGTGGCCAATAATAGGGGGAGGTCCGCAAGGTCTCGTAAACCTGTTTCACCAGGAGTTCGCCATTGCGGATGTCGTTCAACGGGTGCATGGAGTTGCCGTTGAGGTAGTTGCCGGAGACATCGTAGTTCGGCTCGATGAAGGTGTAATCCGGAAGGGCTTGGGCCTCCATGTCGGCCTGGAAATTGCCCATTTCACGGAAATTCTTCGTGAAAGGATTGATAAACTCGGGCCACAAGCTGGCGATGCTGGGTGATTGCGGAAGACCGTCGTGATAGATGCGCCACTGCCGGCCGGCGGCCCTGATTCGGTCGTAGATGGTGCCGGCGGCAAACGAGAATCCGAAACCTAATCCCGACTCAGCTTCCTGCATGGTGCAGGGGCTGTCGGTCAAGCCGCCGGAGGTGGCGGCATGGATGAAATAGCGATTGGGCCAGGTTGGGCCCGGCAGCGAGGAAAACCACCAGTTGAAGAGGGCAAAGCTCCTGGCAAGGGCAGTGAGCACCGGCACCTGATCCGGCTGAAAATACTCCATGACCTGTTGGGGGTCACCGGAGAAGCTGTCACCGGCAGCGGCGGCGGCGGTCGTAGCGCTGTGCATGAAGCCGTTCATCGGCGCGGCGGCGGGGTCGGGGGTTGGGTCGTTGGGCGCGGATGGTTGGTTCGGTGCACCGCCCGGTCGAGGGCCGTAGAGCTGCATCTGCACGTCCGTGAACTCGTGGGCGGGGTCAAAGGGAATGCAGTATGGAGTGACAAACTGGTCGGAGGGCGTGACGAGGGTCTTTGCCGATTGCGTGTTGCGGGGGTCGTTGTAGTTGAATTCGGCGCCGGTCAGTCCAGCCACCGTGGGACTGAGCTTGTTCAGCGAGCCAAGAAGGTGGTCGAACGACCGGTTTTCGAGCATCAAGACGACGATGTTTTGGATCTGCATACGCTACTTTGGGCTGGGGAAGGCGCGCGCTGCGACACTGGTCCACCCGGCTTTCCGGATGACCAGCATGAGGCTCTTCAGACCGCCGGAATCGCCAAGATCGGCGAGGTCCTCCGGGAGAGCGTCGATTTGCTTGGCGAGTTTCTCGAATTGGCAGTTCAAGGACGTGCTTCTGCGCATGATCAGAATACGGGGCGAGCGGACCGTTTCTTTCAGAAAAGGGCAAGAAATCGAAACTGCTCCGGGAAACTGCTCGCAACCGGCGGTCCTCGCCGGCAGTGACAAGCTGATCCGGTGCAAGGCGAAAACACCGTTGTTGCGGCTGGGTGCCCGAGCAGCGACGAAGTTTGACGCCGGGGGAGGTTGAGGTGCTCGGCCAAGCGCTCCGCACGTCCGACGAATGCGATTTCATCCGGCCCGCATGTGCTTTTAGAGGGAACGAAGCAAGTCCTCCACAGCCCTCTTGGGCACGAACCCGTTGAAAATGCTGCAATTCTCATGGCTGCCAATGCTTCCATTTAGTGTCGGCTGCCACCCGGTTTCCTGCTCGAACGTCGGCCTGGTTTTCCCCTTGACCTAAATCGAACCTTGGCGCCCAAAGGTCTTCTGGAGGAGGCAATTTGGCAACTGGCTGCCGACCCAGACGGGACGGCACCCATCCCGACCGCGGGCACCGGCACCGTGACGCCGTCATGTTCTGTCGGCTGCCCCGGGGATCGGTAGCTGATGGTCAACGTCCCCGCCGCGCTGTTCGTCAGATCCAGGGTGAGGGTGAGATAGCCGAAGTCAATGACTGGCGGGGTGACGAGTGTATAATCGCCAATGGTTGTTCCCGCAACGGGAGCGCCGCCTTGCGGGGGTGTGGCTGCGAAACCGCCGCTGCCCGAGACGACATAAGGAATGGTGCCGGCCAGGCCGTTCACCTTCCGGGAAAAGCGTTGATATAGGTGTGCGTGCCCGGACAAGACTGCATCCGGCCACAGGCCGCTCGCTTGACAGGCGGCATCAATATCGTTGGCCAAACCGGTCGTTCCTCCGTGTTGGCTGTCCACAGATGCCGGGGGGTGATGAACAGCAATAAGGACGGCCCGCTGTCCGGCCTCATGCGCCGGCTTCAACCGGGTTAGTTCCGCCTTCAGGAAGGTCAACTGGCTATCGTCCATCGTCGGATATCGCCCCCCTTGAGAGGAAATGACGCCCGGACCTTCGAGCACATTGCTGTAGAGGCCGATGATGGAAACAAACGGAGCGTCGAGCGTGAAGTAAACTCCTGGCTGTGTCATGACGCTCCGCACCGGTCCGCCCGCATCGGGCGAAGGGCCGGGTGTCGGGGCACAGAAGTTGCGCAGGAACGCCTGGAGCGTGGGGACTTGCGGGACATCTGCGTTTGCTCCGAACACCATGCCATCGTGATTGCCCGGGATGGCAAAGATCGGACGGTCATAGGCGCGAAATGGCTCGTAGAACTGATCGTAATAATACTGGCCCTCGCCAAAATAATATACCACGTCGCCCAAGTGAAAAACGAAGGCCGGGGCATTGGCCCCACCGTTTTGCACATCCGCCGCCATCGCGTCGGCGACGCTGGCCTCGTGCGCCAAAGCTGTCGCGGCTGCTTGCGACCTGTTGACCTTGGCGGCGCCGGTATCGCCCACCGCGTGGAAGGTGATTTTCTTGGCCGACTGGATTTGGTTGGTAACGGCGGTGCCGACCACGTCGGCCAAGTTGATGATGGGCTGAGGCACGGTGGGCTTCGGCACCGGCTGCAGTTGATTCTTGTGAAGTAGATAATACGGGGAGTTGAAGTAAGCAATGCTGGTATTATCCACTTGGAACGACGTTTCATCCACTCCCGGCTTGGGATCCGCAAACAATCGCCCGTTATCACCAATCAAATTGTAAGTTGTGGGATTTGTCGTTTTTTTCATATCGGGTCATTTCTAAAATCCGGCTGGCAGTCCTTGTCGATAGCCGCTAGCCGGGAGTTTTCAACATTGCATGCGGCCAGGATCGAAATGTGGAAATTCCCTGTCATCCCCCAAAGGCCTTAAGCAATGCAGTGCCGCGCGGACTGCCCCAACCGGTGCACGCATCCCAGCCTTTGCCGGCCGAATAACCGCCGATATTGCCGGTGGTGTCGTTGTTGCCTTTAGTGATGTCGCTAAAAGCGCCCGAGTTGCCCAGCTTGCTGTAAAGCAGCGGGTTGAAATATCCGACGGGGGTCCCCAGCTTCTGGCTTATCCGCGCCAGCAACCCGGCCAAGAGCGGTGCCACCGCACTGGTGCCACCAACCACGTTGGCGTTTCCGCCGTAGAAGATCTGGTAACCGGTCGCAGGGTCGGCGTCGCCGCAGACATCAGGGACGCCACGACCAACATGGTGGCCTGGATTGACCGACGGCGGGACGATTCCTGCTTGCCAACTCGGCAGAGGATTCATGTCACTGATCCCTCCGCCTCCGCCGGAACCAGGGCCGTCGTTCCACACGACTTCATTGCGAATCTTGTTGTTCGCAGCCGTTAACCGGGTGCCGCCGCATCCCAGGATGTAGGGGCTGGACGCTGGAAAATCGACGTGAGCATGGCCGTCACTGATCTGTTCATTCGAGCCGTCATCGCCGGAGGCGGCACACACGGTCACGCCCATGGCAGCCCCGGCCTGCAACGTTTCGTTTACCGCCTGAACCGCTTGCTGCGTCCATTCGAAACCTTGAATGGGCTCGCCCTCGGCAAAACCCCAACTGATCGAGAGCACAGAAGGTTTGTTCACCGCGTCGTGCATGGCGGTAGTCAGGGCGTCCACCCAGCCTTGTTCCGTGAAGGGAGCAAAGTAGACCACGATTTTGGCACCTGGTGCGATTGCACCTGCCACTTCGATATCTAACGCGACTTCACCGTCGGCGTCAGGATCGGCTCCCGGGTTGTTGGTCACCCCGTCCACCGAAACGCAGGTAACTGACGGCGCCGTGATTCCCAGTTGTGCGAAATACTTTTCCAAGTCATCGGGGTTGTAACCTCCGCCAAACTCAAGGATGCCGATGCACTCAGCACTGCCATCCAGGCCGGTGGGAAAACCATAAAGCTGGGCGACTTGCAGCGCCGTGAAGCTGGTTGCTCGGCCCGCCACAGATTGTTTGGCCCTGACAAGGTGCGGTCGCGCCTGACGGCGATTGTCCAGCCCGAACACGCCCTGGACGATCTGCGCCAGCCCAGGCGGCACGTGCACCTGCCCGATGCGTCCGCGATAGTTGCCATGCGGATGGGCATATTCCATCAGTTTAACTTGGAACGCCTCGCCGAGCGCCTTGACGGGGCCGGACAGGATGACCGTGCGCCGGCCCGGATTGACCGATACTACCTTCAACCCGTTGCTTCGGGCAAAGTTCTTGACTTTGGCCAGATCTCCAGGTACAGCACCAAAAGCGGCGGCGAACTCCTCCCGGCTGAGATAATGCCGTCGCCGCGGCATCAAGGCGCCTATCTTCTCCGCCGCAGGGAGGGTTCTTCCGCGCGACCGCACTCGTACAGTGACTTGAATCTCCTCTCTTGGATCCGCAGGGCCGATGAGCCGTGAGCCGGACCGAAGCGCCCGTTCGCTGCCCCCGATGGGCGTAAGAGTTTTCATTGATGGCATAAGTGTTTCCTTTGTTAGTTTTGTTGTTTGGTGATTATTTTGCGCTGGATGTCAGGATCATGTCCCCGCCGAAAAGTTATCTGTTCATCGTTCCGCTTAACGGCAGGACACTCGTTGAATCCACAAAGACAATCGCCCATAGGCTCCAGCGCCGCACCCGCCATCGCCAAGGATCGGGGCAGCGTCGACGCGGCGTGCGTGGCGGTGGTTTAGGATCAGACTCAATGCCGTGCCCAGCAAGGTCGGCGGCGGTTCTGGGAGCTTTCATGGGTGATAGATGACTAAGAACGGATCCTCTGCAAGTCGACTTGAGGCGTACCCGGGAGTCGGGTCAAGCTGGCTCGGCCTGCGAAAAATGGGCGACATGAAAGTGCTGATAGGTTTGGCTTTTCAGTCTGAAACATAAGCTCACACGATGTGGCCGCAACCCCCTTGGGGTTGTCTAAACGCGACATTCTTGTCTAAAGGCGACATGCTTGAAGAGCGCATGCGACCGCGTGCCTTGCGAATCGTCAACCGAGGCGGCAACCGGCGATTGGTGGAGGGCGGCTGGCAGCTTGAGAGCGGGCGTTTTGGGAAACGCGATGCCTGCCGAGTGATTGGCGTCGTAGAGCGGCGCGAAGGCTTGAGGTGGAACATTATAGAATCGCTTGAACTCGTGGCACAGGTGGGACTCATTGCCGAATCCCAACTCTTCCGCAACGGCCCGGTTGGACCAGCCTTCAGAGACCAATTGCCGAGCCATGCGGCAGCGTAGTTTCCTGGCCCATTCTCGCGGCGTTTGGTCAAAAACCTCGGCAAAAAAGCGTTGCAGTTGCCGCAATGAAACTGGGCAGAGGGCGGCCATCACTCCCGGCTGGAACTTTGCTTGCCTGGCCAGCTTCTCCCAGTCCTGAATCTTGAAGAGACGCCCGTTCATACAACTCTCTTTGTGCTTTCCCTATATACGCACCAAAAAGCCTCGGTTTTTCAAGAATCCGCAAGCCAGGGGCAGAAAACAGAGCCGTCGGGCGGAAGGTGCGGAAGAGGGCGGAGGTCTGAGGGCGCAGGAGTACTCGTAGGGACGGCTCTTTCACGGTGTACTGGCCGCGCTTGCCGACTGACAGGTGATCAATCCACGCCCTTCAACTGGGCCTTGGCGCGGGAAAGACGTTTTGGCAGAGACGGGTCAGCGGGCCGCAACGCTAACAGACGCTCAAGGTGGAAAACCGCCGCGGACCATTGCTCCTGTTCTTCGCTATCCTCCGCTTCTAACTCGTGCCAGGCGGCAACCGTGTCCCTCGAGGTTGTAAAGTCAGACGGATATTGGGTCCGGAACCGCTGCCAGAGGGCTTGAAGCGACTCCTGCGGCCAGCCCGTCAACCGCCGCGAAGAGTCCCCGGTGTCGCCCGACAGAAAATGGGCCAGCAGGTTCATATCCTTGACCGAGCGATTGTCCATCGGCAATTCCCAAATCCAGGTATGGCCATGGTTGTCGGCCGTGACGATTCGACGGTCATCGGGGAGGAATTGAGCCGCGGCGGGCTTCGCCAGATGCCGCAGGGGTGGAGTCAACGGATCACCAGTCTCAGCACTCCAGACCCGCGCGGTTCCATCGGCGCTGGCCGTGACAATCCATTTGGCATCGTGACTGAAGGCGGCCTCCCCGACTTGGTGCTCGTGTTGGAGTGCCGGCGCAAGCTGCCTGCCCGTCCAAGCGTCCCATACAATGGCCGTAAAGTCCTCGCTGGCCGTGACCACCCGGCGGCTGTCAGGGCTGAAGGCTGCGTGGAGCACGCCGTCGCCATGTCGGAGTTGAGACCCCACAGGCCGGCCTGTGGCTGCGTTCCAGACCTGAGCGGAGCATTTTGTGAGCAAGGGGTCAGAGCAGCAGGTGACCAGGAGAGAGCCGTCAGGGCTGAATTCTACATACTCGGCCGGCACAGGATGCTTCAAGGGCGGAAAGGCTGCCTGGCCACTGGCGGAGTCCCAGACATAGACCTCAGTACCGCTCCTCGTGGCGATGTGCTTGCCGTCGGGACTGAATGTGGCCGAGGCAACCGGCTCTGGATGCACCAGAAGGGATGAAAGTGGCTTTTGGGTCAAGACATCCCATGCCTGTGCCCATCGGCCGCCGAAGGTGACCAAACGTGTCCCATCGTCACTGAGAGTGGCGCCCGCCAGCTCGTTTGTGACCAAAACGCCGCCGGCAATGCCTTGCCCGGCCATAGTATCCCAGACTTGGACCAGATGGTTGGTGGCGCCAGCGCCTGCCTGCACTGCGCGGATGCTCAAAACGAAACGCCCGTTCCGATTCAGTTTTACCTTTTGCCGCGAGATTCCCGGGGCGACAAATGGGGACACTGCTGCCTCGGTTGCCGCATCCCAAACCTGAAAGGCGTTGTTAGAGAGGGTGAGAAACCGGCTGGCGTCGCTACTGTAGGAGCGTTCCGCCTGAACTGGAAGCTTGGCGCCGCCGGCCAGGTCCCAAATCCTGACGGAGCCGTCCATGCATGTGGTCAGAATACGGTGCCCGTCCGGGCCGAAGGAAGCGTGGGTCACCCGCTCGCCGTGCCTCAAGACGGGATTGGAATGTAGCGGCTGCAAATCATTTGCGTCCCAAAGGCGCACGGTGCCATCAAGACTCGCAGTGACGATCAACCGACCATCAGGACTGAATTCCGCACTCGCGACCACGTCGCGATGGGCAAGATCGGGCAAGACCCGCCTCCCGCTTAGCGTTTCCCAGACGTGGGCTTTGTGGTCGTCGCAAGCCGTCACGAGCTTCTTGTCATCGGGACTGAATGCGGCATACGTTACCCAAGCTGCATGTTTGAGGGGCGGTCCCACCGGCTGACCATCGGCAGCATTCCAAATAAGCGCAGTGTGATCCTGACCGACGGTAACGATTAAGCGTCCGTCATGGCTAAAGGCGGCAAACCTGACTGGGCCTACATGCCGCTTGAGCGTGGATATCAACCGCGCTGTCTGTGCATCCCACACCCTCGCCGAGCCATCCTTACAAGCCGTGACGATCCGTGAAGCGTCCGGACCGAACCTCACGCTGTAAATCTTGTCGGGGTGAGGCAAAAGACAGACTTGTTCAAGGTTAGCTGCGCCCCAAACACGAGCCGTTTGGTCCTTGTCGGCCGTGACAATGAGTCGCCCATCGGGGCTATAGGCAGCACTTGATATGCCGGCCATCTGACCAAACGCGTGCGAATGCAACGCGCCAGTTAGGACCTCACAGATTCTGGCTTGGCCGCCGTATTCAGCCAACAGAACTCTCTGGCCGTCGGGGCTGAAATGTCCGTCACTGACGTATTTTCCCCCAAGCCATATTTGACTCAGCCTTGGGCATTGCGCCAGCACTGAACTAAAGCGTAGGCGGTAAGACTCCTCGGCAAGCCGGTTCCCTCGAACCAACCATAAGGCGTCGGCGAAATAAGGAAGAGACCCCAACAAGTCGCCCGCGTTCATCCCGCTATTTCCATAAGCGACATCCGCACCTACCTGCCTTTGACGCGCTTCAACCACACGCTGCCGTTCCCGATAGATCGAGTAAGAGATCGCGCCCAGCACTGCGAGCACCAACGCGGCAAGCCCGGCGGCTCGTTTCAAGTTTGCCAGGCGCCGCTCCAGCAGTTTCAATCGCTTGACCGATTGTCCGGTCGCAACGACCAGTAGCTCGGCGTGCATGTCCCGGGCGGAGGGGTAGCGTCTGGCGAGATCATTTTCACAAGCCCGGATGATCACTTCGTTGAGTTCCAGAAGGCCGGCGTGTTCGGGGGACTCGCGCCACCAGGCGGGCAATTCAGGGAAATCCAGGCGGTCCTTCCCCGTGCTGGCTTCATAAAGCACTTTGCCCAAGCTATAAACGTCGGCCGGCGGTTTGCCGGGGCCTTCGGGCGGGATGAAACCTTCCGTGCCAACATAAGAAGGCGCGGCGCCAACGTCGGCCACCAGACCGATGTCGGCCAGTTTGGGGACGCCATTGACGAAGATGATGTTGGAAGGTTTGATGTCGCGGTGGACCAGCTCATTCTTATGGAGTTCCGTCAGCGCCTGGGTCAGGGCCAGTCCGAGCTGCACGCATTCCGAGAGTCCTAGTTTTCCACGCTGGGCGATCTCTTTAGCGAGCGTTCTGGGCCAGTAGCGCTCTGCGTCAATATTCTGTCCGGCGACTTCGTCGTCGCCCAATTCCATGATGTAAAAGAAGCAGTCTTTCGCCTCATCACTGCCCACGTGCAAGACGTCCACGAAGCCCTCGTGGGAGCGGGAGATCGGTTCGAACTTGCGGATGCCGGACAGCTCTCTTTCAAACGGCCGTTGGTTGGCGAAGGAGGCCCGATAAATGATCTTCACCGCGCGATACATCCCCATCACGTTCCGCGCCAGCCAGACTTCCCCGTAGCTGCCGCGGCCGATGCAGCGCACCAGTTGGTGATCGGGGATAGAAACAGGCGGCGGAGCTTGCCCCGGAAGGGCAGATGCCCTTGCGTGCGGCTGCGCTCTTTCCTGGCCGTCAATTGAGGGGCCTGGATCCATTTGCCAGTGAACCGAAAGATCGACCGCGAGTATTAAACTGCCCGCGATGCGCCCGCGCAATCAATTTCTGACCTTAGCCTAAGACGCGCCTGGGGACGCCATTGCGCGCCTGCCGCATCGAACGCAAGGGGCTCATCCCGGCCCACCTCTATGCCTTCCAGTTCGGATCAAAATCCATTGCCTGACAAGAAGCTTCATCCGACTCGCCCGGAAGCCGGACTTTCTGGACCAACGATGGGGCGTGGAAAAGGATTGGCGTTCGCCACCTGCTGGCCAGGCCGAGAATTCTGGCGTCCAGACCTCCCTCGGCCTTGCGCCAGTGCCGGACCAGATACTCCACCGCGGGCCGGGAGAGGAGAAGTGCCCGACTGCAAAACACCGACGTGGGAGCGACAATCCGAGCATGGTTGCGGACGTCGCAGGCCAATTCTCGCACCCGGGGATTGAACAGACTAGCCAGCGTTGCCGCACCACTGGTCAGGGGCGACCAAGCGCGCAGGTTGTGGCAAAGGTGCCGATTAAAGGCCAAGTCCTCCTCCAGTAACAGAACATACTCCGGGCCGCGATCGAGGCTCATTTCCAGCGCCCGACAGGCGCTCCGGGCCTGTCCTTCTTCATCACCATCTTTGCCATGATCACCGACCTCCACCTCGATGGGTGAGTCCGTCCAATCCGTTTGCGCCAGATTAGTCCAGGTTTGCCTTCGCCGCAGGCCGGATTCAGCCCGGCAGAGAATCACGGCCTGGATTCTCAATGGACTGGTTTTCTGACGTGGAAATGTCAAACCGCTCGGACGATTATTGGAGCAACGCCCCATTCCGCCATCCCAGAGCCGCTGCAGTTGCGCTACATAATCGCGGCACTGCTGCTCAAACCAGAAATCCACGATCCGCCGGTTGGACAGGAACAGGTCCCATTTGTCCATGTTTCGATGCTGGAAAATCCGGCGCCCTTCAAAATCGTGCTGACACATGGTGCTCTCCAGCGAATGGATGGCCTGGGGCACCAGAGCATACGGCTGCTTCAGTTTACGAAAGGCCAGATGGAACGTTTCCTTGTCACCGTGCAGATGTCTATAATAGAAATCGGAATTCTCGTTGAACCACAATGCGAGCCGAAGCGCCGGCCAGTACCTTTGCTTGTCCACCAGGATCTGCCCGGATTCAAATTCCGGCTCATCGGGTTGGCGCAAGCCGCAACTTTGCCAGATGACCGCTGCCTTCCTGTTCCTGCCGTAGTGGTAATCAGGCCAGAAAATGGCGCCTGTGCGTTGGAATTGAGGTGTGCGGTACAGAAACTCAGGATTGACTACCGGCATATTGTCTGCATCCAGGAGCAGCACCTCGCGAAATGGCGAATGCAGGATGGCGTAAGCTTTGAGCTCCCACCCCCGCAGCAAGCGGACGGGGTTCTTCTTTCGCAGTTTGCAGGCGTCAATACAGCTCACATCCAGCGGACCGAGGAGACTTCTCATCTGGGCATCGATTTCCTTTTCCCCTAAGTGCCAGAGTTGGATGGGCAAAGTGCATCCCAGGCGGCGCAACATATTGATACATACCCAGGCACTGGTGAGGTATCTCACCCCGCCGCCGCAGATGACGATCCCCCGGCCCCCGTAACGAGCCGGGCAAGCAGGCAGCGTAGCGATGAACCGTTCACAGGCCATCCCGGCGCTATGGAGGTTCAAGGACTGACGGTCATACAGGTTCTTGGCAGTGGCCCGAACACCCTTTCCCGCAGCTTTCCGCTGGGGGCCGGTAAGATACTGGAGGGCGCCGCCCCTAAAATAAAGCTCGATCCGGCGAATGACCTCCGCCGGTGTGACCAGGTCCATGCAATGCGGAAGCCCATTGTGAATATCCACGCACAGGTGGCCGGGCCGGTCGCGGCAGTCGCCGTCCCGCAACCGCACGGTCCGGTCCCGCCAGCAGCCGCCATTGGCGCAACAACGCAAAGCCCCATTCGTATGAATGAATTGGTGGTCAGGATAGGCTTCCCAGTGGGCCGGTTCACGCCCGCCGGCCAGGACGACACAGGGACGATTCGCCGGGTGGCCGCGCTTGGGTTCCACCGCTGCCGCCAAGTGCATCAACGCCGTGACGGGACACACTACGCCTTGAGCATGATAGACCAGCCTAACCAGTTCGCGGAGCGTCGTCTTGCCGCGCAGATCAATCACCCCCTCGAGCCGGGGATGGTGATGCCCATACTCGCCAATTTGGACGAACTGCACCCGGCCGCGGAGATGGTCCACCACCTGCTGGTAGCGCTCCGTTTGCCACCACTTGATGGTCAGATCGTACTTTCCGCCGGCGGCAACAAGCCAGAAGGGCGTGTCCTCACCCGTAACCTCGTGGACCTGCGAATACCAGACCTTTTCCTGCGGAGAGAGGTGGATGTCGCCTCGGAACGCAGTGGGCCTGATCGAGAGATGCAGGCGCTCGTTGAGGTATTCAATGAAACCGTGAAGGCAGTGGTATGGGGTTTCGTTGCATCGGTTAATGAGCGGGTATGAACAGTCCATCTGTTCCGCCTCCGGGTCATCATCGGCGAGCGGTGTGAGACGCGGATTGTGCTCCCAGAGCGCGGGACAGGCCGTGCGCACATCGGTCTGAAACCGGCCCGGGTAGCAGCGGTGCAGGTCACGGACCGCAGCGGTCAGCATCACGATGTCACCCGCGGCCAGGCCGCATTTTAGGATCAGTTTCCTCATGGGTACAATGCCGGAAAGAAGGCAAGAGGCCCAATGCCTCTGGCCCTCTTCTCCAAAACAGGATACGTCGTTGGGAGTTACGGGCTGCGTCGCCCGGATCGTTACTTTCGCTTCTTCTTACGCCCGAGCGCCCAAGGATTCTCGGTGAGGGGATCAGGGCTCTCGCTGGGGCTGGGAGAAGGCGACTCATCTGCGGCTAAGGCCTTGGCGCGCCGGATGGGCTTGGGACTGAATCCGGGCTGAATTTTCTGTTTGGGACTACGGGACTTTTTCTTGGTCATAACGATGTCTCTGCATGCTTATGGTTTCGTGGTTAATACCCCGGCAACTCAAGCGAATCACCGGGTCGATCTTCCCCTCGGAACCTCCTCGGCAAGGGTAACAGGGACGGACAGGTTCTCATGGACGCGAGTAATTCTCTTTGGCCAAACGGAGCGACAGCTTCCGTAAGATGTCGCGCCGAGCTTCGTGCATCCTGCGCGAGGATGCAAGCATAGCAGGTGAAATCCACTCCGCAACCCGCAGTATTGACCGTATTGGCTGACGCTTCCTGCCTTCGAAGTTTGGCCTCATTCTAGATATTCCATCTTTATTCAACCGACCTAAATCAATCGGGTTCGTAGCCTGTTGATTTCCTTCCGCATCAGCCGGCTGATCCGATGTTTTGTAACATAAACCATCCCGCTGCTGACTCCAAGGGTTTGCGCTACCTCTGAAATCGGCCACCCCTTCAGGACGGCGAAGTCGAAAACCTGATACTGCTTCGCTTTCACCTTCCTTTTGACTCGCGCGAGAGCCGCTCGCACAAGGTTGCCCTCCCACTCCTGGTCCCAGACCGCCTCCAACGCAGGGCCGGCCGGGTCGGGCACGCGCTCGATGGTCGCGGTGCGTGTGGCAGTGGATGCGCCAGATTCGCGGCGCTCGATTCCCGGCTGGCGCTTCCGGAACTGGTCGGCGATGCGCCACTGGGTCAAACGCAGCAGCCAGCCTTTGAACGATCCTTTGGCCGCATCATATTCGAACGTTGGCATCTGCTTGGAAACCGCGATAATTGTTTCCTGCACGACATCCTGCGCTTCAGCCTCGGTCAAGCCGGCCTTGAGAGCCACGTGGTAAATCAGGCTCCAGTAGGTGTCGAAGAAAACGCGCCAACTCTGTTGGTCGTTCCAATCCCTCAAGCGACTCAACAACGATCGCCGCGTTGGGATCAATTCAACACGATCTGGCTCGTTCATGCTCGAATTCTCTTGCCATTCGACCAGCATCAATACGTAGCTAGGAACCCATTTCTTTCAAGAATTTTCCAAAGCTCCAGCCCGGTTCCCACACAACTCCAGACACGTTCTTTGAGCTAAACCAAAATGAGGCAGGAACTTGTGACTAAATGAAAAACCCTATGATTCTTGAAAGAACGACCGCTTTCCCACCGTATTAGCAGTGCAAAGAACCGTTGTTGGGACCAGATTTCAGGCGCCTTGGGTGGGTGGGGTGGTTCAAGAGCGGCGAGGGCTGCTGCATGGAAGCCCGTGCAGCAGCCCAGCCTTGCGGTTCCAGCCAAACCCTCGGGGCGGCGAACCCTCCAAAATGGTCACTTGGCGCTTACCCACGACAAAAAAGGGCAGACCCACCCGGGTCCACCCTCGTGGTCGATCACCCCTGACTAGGCGCGAGGATCGCCCGGAAGGGCTTGCCGATCGCGGCCACCCGGTCCTAGCCTGATCTTTTCATAAACCAGCCATGGACTTCTCGACGTGATGGATTGAAGGCGTTAGCCGTCGGCTCAAAGCGTCTGCTTTTCAGAATTGCGATAGTGCCCAAGCCGTTAGGTGGTTTTGT
>Ga0326727_10007513_pt1 | contig 28718 bp, 27 predicted proteins | sample MB2enrmetagenome_FD_207643 | JGI IMG/M metagenome (GOLD analysis project Ga0326727, IMG submission 207643) | Lab enriched peat soil microbial communities from McLean, Ithaca, NY, United States - MB29MY | ecosystem: Environmental > Terrestrial > Soil > Wetlands > Peat | place: USA: New York... | reverse complement strand
CTCAAGGAAAATCTTCTGCCCAGCTTCTCCCTCGTTGAAAAAGCGGAAGCCGCCTCCACCGACGCCAACACCGGCGGCGATCCGATGACCTCGGCCAACATGCGCAACTGGATGGAGTGCGTTCGCTCGCGCAAAACCCCCAACGCACCCATCGAGGCCGGCTACAACCACTCCGTCGCGCTCTGCATGACCATCGCCGCCATCCAGACCGGCCAGAAAGTCACCTTCGAAGACAAGACGCAGCAGGTGATGGTTGGAGGCAAGGTCTACGAGCATCACGGGAGACACGTACTATGAGCAAGTCAGCGCCGTTCGCTCTTCTGGCCGCAAGCTTCATTCTTGCGGCCAGCGCATTCGCCTCGTCCTCCAAAGACGTCCAGGTCGTCGCTGATGAAGCCAATCGCCGCGTCGACATCATCATCGACGGCCAGCCCTTCACCTCTTACATCTGGCCTACGACGCTCAAAAAGCCCGTCCTCTATCCGCTCATCACCGACGAAGGCATCACCGTCACCCGCGGCTACCCGCTCGCGCCCCGCACTGGCGAGCGCGTCGACCATCCTCACCATGCCGGCCTGTGGTTCAACTACGAAAGCGCCAACGGCTTCGATTTCTGGAACAACTCCGACGCCATCAAGCCCGAGAACCGCGCCAAAATGGGCACGATTCTTCACACGAAAATCCTCTCCACCAAGAGCGGCCGCAAACGCGGCGAGCTGAATGTCGAGTCTGTCTGGGTCACCGGATCGAACCAGCAGATTATCACGCAAACAACACGCTACATCTTCACGCGCCGCCCTCATGCTCGCGTCATCGATATGACGATCACGCTCAAAGCTCTCGAACCTGTTGTCTTCAAGGACGCAAAGGATGGCCTGCTCGGAGTGCGCGTCGCCAACTGGCTCGAATCGCCCAATGAGAAGGGCGGCATTTATCTCGACGCCAGCGGAAGGCCCACCAAGGTTGATGCCGCCGATACATCCAACGCCACCGGCGTCTATCTGACCAGCGAAGGCGTCAAGGGCGACGCTGCCTGGGGAACTCGCGGCCGCTGGTGCACGCTCACCGGCTCGACCGGCAGCCACACCGTCGCCATCGCAATTCTCGACCACCCCGCCAACCCTGGCTATCCCACCACCTGGCACGCGCGCGGCTATGGCCTTTTTGCCGCTAACACTCTCGGCCCCAGCATCTTCAACCCCAAGCTGCCCGCGTTAAACCTGACTCTGGAGAAGAATCAATTCGCCACCTTCCGCTACCGCATCATTTTGTTCTCCCACGCCGTCACCTCCAATGAGATAAACAGCGAAGCTGACGCTTATGCAAAGTTTAAGTAGTTGGGCGACCAATTAGGAGCATGCCGCCCTCGGCGCAGATCGCCAGCACGCGGCGAGCCGCCTGCTCAGTTCTCGCCTGTACTCGGGGAAAGCTAGTCAGACACAGCGTCGCCTCGATCGGCTACAATTGGCGGTATCCTCACCATGGAGGCTCGCCCTGTTTGCCACGCTCCAGACCGCTCTGAATCCCGCCGCCGGCCTGTTGCACGGGCTGCCCGCGCGGCTCTCCGCTCTGCTGCTCTTCGCACCGCAAACCGGCTTGCGCCACCAGATTCAGTTGCTGTTTTACGATCCGTTCTCCAAGGTAACCCACCACTGGAACTGGTTTGATCTGACGATGCTCATCCCCTACTTCTCGGTGATGATCATCCTGTCGTTCTATGGCATTCACCGCTACACTATGTGCTACCTCTATTTCAAATACAAGAAGAACTACAATCCCAACCCGCCTCGCCACTTCAAGGAGCTGCCGCGGGTAACCGTGCAACTGCCCATCTTCAACGAGCAGTTCGTGATCGACCGGCTGATTGAAGCGGTCTGCGCGATGGAGTATCCCAAAGAGAAGCTGGAGATTCAGGTCTTGGACGACTCGACCGACGAAACCCAGCAAGTGGCCTCCGACATTGTGGCGCGCTATGCGGCTCTGGGCCACCCCATCACTTACATTCACCGGACAAACCGATACGGATTCAAGGCCGGGGCGCTGGACGCGGGCCTGAAGGTGGCCAAGGGCGAGTTTGTGGCCATCTTCGACGCCGACTTTGTGCCGCCGCCGGACTGGCTGATGAAGGTGATCCACCACTTTGCCGAGCCGGAAATAGGCATGGTGCAGACCCGCTGGTCGCACATGAATCGCAACTACAGCATGCTGACCCAGATCGAGGCCATCCTGCTCGACGGCCACTTCATCATCGAACACGGCGCGCGGGTCCGCACCGGCGATTACTTCAACTTCAACGGCACCGCCGGCATGTGGCGCATCAAGGCCATCAGCGACGGCGGCGGCTGGCAGCACGACACCCTCACAGAAGACACCGACCTGAGTTACCGCTCGCAGTTGGCCGGATGGAAGTTCAAATACCTGCCCGAAGTCGAGTGCCCCTCCGAACTGCCCATTGAGATGACGGCCTTTAAGACGCAACAGGCGCGCTGGGCCAAGGGACTCATTCAAACCAGCATCAAGGTGCTGCCTATGATGTTCCGCTCGAATGTGCCGCGGAAGATTAAGGTTGAGGCCGTCTACCACCTCACGGCCAATATGAGCTACCCCATGATGGTGATCATGACGGCCTTCCTGATGCCCGCCATGATCGTGCGCTTCTACCAGGGCTGGTTCCAGATGCTGCTTTTCGACTTTCCGCTCTTTACCGCCTCCACGTTTTCTATCGCATTTTTTTACGTGATGGCGGAGCGCGAACTTTTTCCCAAGACCTGGTGGAAGACCTTTCTCTATCTGCCCGTGCTGATGGCTCTGGGCATCGGCCTCACGGTCACCAACACAGTTGCGGTGATGGAGGCGCTGCTCGGCATCAAGAGCGCCTTTGTGCGCACCCCCAAGTACCGCGTGGCCAAGAAGGGTGAAAAGTCCCAGGCCGCCAAGTACCGCAAGCGGCTCAAGCTGGCTCCGTGGATCGAGCTGCTGGTTGGCGCCTACTTCTTCCTGGCCATTCTCTACACCTTTACCAACAACAACTACTTCACCGCGCCGTTCCTGATCCTGTTCGTTATCGGCTACTGGTACACCGGCCTGATGAGCCTGCTGCAAGGCCGCTTTGAGCGCTGGCGCACCGGCGCCGTCGCCAACACCGACGAATCCAGCCCCAAGCCGTTCCCGGTGGGGGTGTGAGGGGAGGCTATGCATGAATCCACACAAGAGCCGAAGGTTCGTTGGGATCCTCGCAAATCGTGGACGAATCTTCGCAAACATAAGATTTCGTTTGAGGAAGCCGCGACGGTTCTTGAACATCAGCTATCGATAACAAAATCCGACCCGGATCACTCAGTTACCGAAAGCAGATTTCTCACACTTGGGCTATCATCTAAACATCGGCTTATATTGGTAGCTCACACAGAAGACCCAGACGAAATTCGCATCATTAGTGCTAGGTTGCCAACTCGGAGTGAACGAAATGCCTACGAAAATGACTAAATCCACTAAGTTTAAGGACACCATGCGTCCGGAGTACGACATGAGCGGCGGCGTTCGCGGGAAGTATGCAGGCCGATTCAAAGGCGATGTTGTGATGGTGCCCATTGCCCCCGATGTAGCCGCTGCCTTCCCCGATGCAGACGCGGTGAACGATGCGCTACGCGTGCTGCTCAAGGCCGCGAAGAATGCGTCCCAGGCGGCCTGACTTTGTTTACTGCTGGATACGATGCAAAATAATCTATACGATTTTTTGAATACTCCATACGGCCTTGCGATCTTTTTCGCGGCTCTATGGTGCTCCGTTTGCTTTCTGATCAGCTTCATCAGTGGCTGGTACACTCTCTCCGGGTGCTTCAAGAAGCAGTCCGAGCCTTACGGAGAAACCAGAACGGCGGGGCCGTTTTTCTATACGATCTACATGCGCTTCTGGACTCATTACAGCAGCATCATTCGAATCACCGCAGCCGAAGACGCCCTCTATTTTTCCGCAATTCTTCCCTTTCGCATTGGCCATCCGCCGCTTTGCATTCCGTGGAAGGAAATCCAATTCAGCAGAACGAAGTACTTTTGGCGGCGATACGTGGTTCTTACACTCGGTAATCAGGAACAGATCCCCTTGCGCATCTCCGAACGCATGGCGCGCAATCTGGGAATCCTGGAGCGTCTGCCTAACTAATGAAATCTTGACTACTTTAAGTTCAGAAATCCTCATCTTTTATGTAATCGGGTTGATCCACGTACTCGAAGCGACTGGGTTCGGCCTTCACCAGCGCATCGGCGGCAGAGTTCCATGCCGCGCCATTGCCGCTTCCATCGAATTTCGGGAGCGTCTCTTCATTGAATAGATACGAATTGTATCCCCAGGGATCGCTGGGGTGGCAGCCTTGCATAGCAATCATCACTCGCGAAGAGTTGAACTCCTGCTCGATTACGCCGTACAACCCTGATTTCTCCTGTGCGACATAGCGATTGATCTCATATCTCGGAGTCTCGATATCCGGCCGCTGGGAGCGGGGAGAGTCGAGGCGAAAGCTGGCGAAGATGGCGCTCATGGTGGCGCGTTCCTTGTCGGCGACAGCAAGAGGAAGGAGTGTGTGAAAGAGCAGGACCAGGTATTTTCTCCGATAAGCTTCAGTGGCGCACAGGATGGTGTTCATCTCCTGCATTCCCTTGCCGTCGGGATTCACCTGTCCGGTTACGTGGACGCAGCGATCTCCCTGGGGCGTGGGCAGTTTTTCGGCGCGGGCGATGACAAGATCGGTTGGACCAAGGCCATTCAATCGCCGCCACTGCTGAAAAAGATCGGGAAAGGCCTTGGCGATATCCGCGTTAGCGGGATAAACAAGTTGATCGGAGGTCTTGTTCGCGGCGTCATTTGGCGGCAACTGCTGCTCCGGGCTTTCCGGATCGATGGCCTGACGAATCATGTTAAAACCGGCCAATTCACCGTTGGGACCGGTGATCACCAGGGCACCAGCGCCGCTGTCGGATCTGAGCTTCCACCCATCGGGAATCCTGGCTCTGGCTGTTCCGTCGGAGGCTCTTATGGAATTCAGCGCGGGCGGCGGGTTCGTGTCCGCATTATTTTGCGGAGTGAATGCGAGCTCATCGTTCCAGCGCTTCACGGCCGCCGTCTCTGCGTCCGTGTTAGTTTTTGCGTCACTCGGCCGTCTGTATAAACGGTACGCATATCCGCACCAGGTGGGGTCGGAGTCCGCCTTCAGCCCGTCCGGATGCCATGCATCGGCAAGCATTTGCAGCATGGGGTTCACATTCTTGCCGAAGTGCGATGCATCGCCGGAGACAACTGCAACCTCGATCTGTTTCGGCCCGGCCGCGGCGGCAATCACGAGGCCGGCAAGCGGCTTGTTGCCGTTGGAATGATCGATAACGGTGAAGAAGACCGCGACCGAGTCAGTATTACGCAGCCTGAATGCTCGTCCAGTCAGCGGCTTATCGCCGGTGTTCTTATGCAAACTGCGCAGCACCGAGATGAGAGCATCCGTCTGTGAGTTCGCTCCGTCCACCTTTCCGTAAACGATCCTTCCGCCCTGCGGCGTATCGACGGCCTTCCATGTGGCTTGCGCCAACGCAGCGGGAGCGCAAACTCCCAGCATCAACAAACCGTAGATTATCCATACAGTGAAGCGAATTGATTTGCGCTCCATTACGATTCCTCAAATTCTCCATACCGAAGGCAGGTATCCGCAAGCAATTCCTTGCGAGCGAAAAGCGAGCGATTGGCCCCACCGCAGGTGGCTATTGGTGGAAATCCGTACCCAGCCAGTAATTGGGAGTGTCCACAATTTCGAAGCGATTGGGATCGAGTTTCACCAGCGCCTCGGCGGTGTTGTTCCAGACGGTGGCGTGGCCTACCGCTGTGCCATCATAGTCGTTGCCCTGGATGACGGTCTGATCGAGGATGTAATTGCTAAAACCCTGGCCGTTCCGCGCATTATTAATCTGGCCTTGATTCCATTCGTTGTGCTGCGCTGCATTGCTTTGCTGCTGCGCCCAATAGCCGGCGTGCTGGGCGTCGTTGGCGGCCTGGGTGGCGTTGTAGCGCGCCGTGGCTTGCGCGCCGATCTGGTGAATGTTGTTGATGGCTTGTTGTGCATTGCGGGTTATTTGGGCATCGTTGGCCTGCTTCTGCGCCAGCTTTTGCTGCGCCTGCTGGTTCATTACTTGCTGATTGACCTTGAGGCTTTGCCCCATGGCTAGCAAAGTGTTGTGCTCCTGCTCGGCCTGGGCGTCGGTCATCACACCGGTGTTGCGCAGGATGCTATACGCTCCCCATTGGGTCAGCGGCGACATGCACATTAGGTCGTTGAGCGACTTCATCCCCTGCCCATCCAAATCAATGTGCCCTTTGACATGGACGCAGGCGCCTGGCCCTTGAATCGGCGTAATCTCGTCCACTTGCAGCTTTGCCGGAGGCTTGTTGTTGGCGCGCCGCCAAGCCTGCACCAGATCCGGATAGGCCTTGGTCAGATCCTGATGGTAGGGGTACAGGATCGTTCCTCCACTTCTGTAGATTCCCGCCCGCACCGCTTGCACCTGTTGCGGGTTGTAGGGGTCCACCGCTGACATCAGCGCACCGTAGATCACGAGTTCTCCGTTCGGTCCTTTGAGGATCATTTGACTGCTGGCGCTGTGCGGATCGAGCTGCCAGCCGTCGGGAATGCCGATGCTGGCCGAGTTGTCCGATGCCGTAACAGTATGTAGCCGCGCGGCCGGGCCAGAGTGCCCATTGCCAGTCGATGCCGATTGCGCGCCAGACACAGAACCGGATGCAGCCGGCTCACCTCCCGGATGCCACACGCCGAATAGTTGCTGGATCATGGGGTTCACCGTCTTGCCAAAGCGCGAGGCATCGTCGGTGAGCAGCGCCGCATCCATCTGCCTGGGGCCCGAGGCGGCGGAGAGCACCAGGCCGGCGACCCGCTTGTTTCCAGCCGAGTGGTTGGTCACCGAAAAGAAGACGCCAACGGTGTTCGTCCCTTTATACCGGAAGACTTTTCCAATTTGAGGTTTCTCGCCGCACTTGTTCTGCATATTGTGCAGCATGGAGCTCATGGCTGCTGGCTGGGTGGTGGCGCCGGCTATCGTACCGTAAACGATCTTGCCTCCCTGCTGAGCATTGATGGTCGTCATCGGGATTGGCGTTTGCGTTCCCGCCTTGCAGGAGCAAATGCAAACGATGAATAACGAAAGAAGCACATAAATTCGCCTAAATGCAAGCATCACGACAGAAACCTAACCTTTCTTTGAGCAGAAGCGCTCTCACAGTAGATCGCGAAAAACAAAAACATAACATCATCAATCGAACAGATCCTACGCGTTGACCTATTGGTGGTAATCCGTGCCCTGCCAGAAATTGGGTTGTGTCACGTACTCGAAGCGATTGGGATCGGCCTTCACCAGCGCATCGGCGGTCGAGTTCCACACCGTGCCATGGCCGATGGTTCCGTTGTTGTACATATTGTTGTCCTGCACCACCGTCTGATCCAGGATGTAGTTATCGAAGCTCTGATTATTCCTGGCTCGCGTGTCCATGCCGCCGCCCGGGTTGGAGTACTGGGTGGCCTGGTTAGCGCTCCATTGCGCGTTCTGTCTGTCGAAGCCGGCCTGTCGAGCGGCATTGCTCGCCTGCATTGCCTGGCTCTGCGCGCGAATACGGTCGGAATTCTGCTGCGCCGCGGCCAGATATTGATTGTCAATCTGCTGCTTCTGCGCCATCTTCTGGTTCATCTGTTGCTGCATGACCCGATCGTCGCGTTTGTATGTATTGGCCATTGCAGTAAACAGTGCATCATCATTTTGGGCAACCGCCGTGGGCACAAAGGAGAGCTCAAGGAACGTGATGAGATAGTTGCCCCACTGTCTGCGCGTGCTTAGCTCATTGTAGACGCAGAGCTGGGCGCCAATTTTCTGCATTCCATATCCATCTTGAAGATCCACCTGTCCGTCGGCAGTCGCGCATTGCGTGGTATCGGGGTGGGTATTGTTGGTTGCGATCTGAGCCTTCAGCCCCTGAAATCTCACCGGTCCCTTGCCATTCGACCTGCGCCAAGCCTGGAAGATCGCTTCGAACTCCCTGGCGGGGTCGCCTCGATAGGGATAAATCACCACGGTTCCGGGGGGACCTTCGAGTTGGCCCTGCGCATCACTCCTTGCCCGGAAGGGGTGGGTCGGGTCAATCGCGCCCTTTTGCATCATCAGGCTAAGCTGCTCGCCTTTCGGACCATGGATGTGTAATGCGCCACCGCTGCTGCTGGGGTCCAGCCTCCAGCCATCGGGAATGCCCATGCTGGCTGAGTTGTCCGGCGCGGTAACCATATGCAGCCTGGCGTTCGAGGCAGATTGACCATTGCCGGCCGAAGCAGATTGCGCGCCAGCCGAGGAGCCGGAAGCCGCCGACGGGCCATCCGGATGCCACACGCCGAAGAGTTGCCGCAGCATGGGGTTCACCGTCTTGCCAAAGCGCTGCGCATCGTCGGAGAGCAGCGCCGCCTCCACCTGACGCGGGCCGGAGGCGGCCGAAAGCACCAGTCCGGCTACCTTCGTGTTGCCGCTCGGATGGTTGGTCACGGTGAAGAAGACTCCCACGGTCTTTGTGCCTTTGAATTGGAAGACCCTTCCAATTTGCGGCTTCTCGCCGCAGTTGTTTTTCACAATGTCCAGAATCTTGCTCATGGCGGTCGCCTGCGTGGTGGCGCCGTCCACCGTTCCAAAAACGATCTTGCCTCCTTGCGGAGCGGTCAGGTGTGTCAGCGGAGTTGGCGGCGGCGTTCCCGCCTTGCAAGAGCAAATGCAAACGATGAATAACGAAAGAAACGCGGTAAATTTCCAAAAGGAACACATAACGGCCGTAACCTTTCCTGAATCAGAAAATGTATCGTATGGTAGACAGCAAAATGCAAGCGTAAAATGCGTCAGAAGAATGATATATCAGAAAGTTGTCTATTTAAAACGGCCAGGACGGGTTCCCGGCGCGCCCTTGCCCCCTCCGCTACAATAGTTGTCAAGCGTCTGCCGCAATAAGACTCAAATTCCCGGCTGCCAGGCGCATTGGAGCATGATGCTTGCCGCAAACCTGACCGAAGCCCTCACCTTTGACGACGTGTTGCTGGTGCCCGCCTACAGCGACGTGGTGCCCGTACAGGCCAGCACGCAGACCCAGTTGACCCGCGAGATTACGCTGAACACCCCCCTCATTTCCTCGGCCATGGACACGGTAACCGAGTCGCGCATGGCCATCGCCATGGCGCAGCAGGGCGGCATCGGCATTGTGCACCGCAATCTGTCCATTCCCGACCAGGCCGGCGAGATCGACAAGGTGAAGCGCTCGGAGAGCGGCATGATTGTGGACCCGGTGACCATTGGCCCGGACCAGATGATCGGCGATGCGCTGGAGGTGATGCGGCGCTACAAGATCTCCGGAGTGCCGGTGACGCAGGGCAAGCGGCTGGTGGGTATCCTGACCAATCGCGACCTGCGCTTTGAGACGCGCACCGATGTGCCGGTGGGCGACGTGATGACCAAAAAAGATTTGATCACCGTACCGGTAGGCACAACGCTGGAAGAGGCTGAGAAGATCCTGCACGTGCATCGCGTGGAGAAGCTGCTGGTGGTCAACGATCAGTTTGAGCTGAAGGGGCTGATCACGGTCAAAGACATCCAGAAGAAGCTGAAATACCCATACGCCAGCAAGGACGAGAAGGGCCGGCTGCGAGTGGGCGGAGCCATCGGGGCCACGGGCGATTTTATGGAGCGGGCGGCGGAGCTGGTGAGGGCGCGCGTGGATGTGCTGGCCATCGACTCCGCGCATGGGCACTCGTCGCGCGTGCTGGAGGCGGTGCGCGAGGTGAAGAATGCGTTTCCTCAAGTGGGCTTGCTGGCCGGAAACGTGGCCACCTACGAGGGCGCGCTGGCCTTGATTGACGCCGGCGCCGACGCGATTAAAGTGGGCATCGGACCGGGTTCGATTTGCACCACGCGCATGGTTACCGGCGCGGGGATGCCGCAGATTACGGCCATCGCCGAGTCGGCGCGCGCCGCTCGTGAGCGTGGAATTCCGGTGATCGCCGATGGCGGCATCAAGTATTCGGGCGAGATTACCAAGGCCATCGCCGCCGGGGCCAGTTCCGTGATGATCGGCTCGCTCTTTGCCGGCGTGGACGAAAGCCCCGGCGAGACCATCCTCTACCAGGGCCGCAGCTTCAAGAGCTATCGCGGCATGGGCTCGCTGACCGCCATGAGCCAGGGCTCGGGCGAGCGCTACTTCCAGAGCACGGACGATCTGGCCAGCGCCGAACTGGGCAGCGAGGGCGTAGTGCAGCGCGAGCGCGCCAGCCAGAACCGGCTGGCCAAGTTTGTTCCCGAGGGCATCGAGGGGCGCGTGCCTTACCGCGGGCCGCTGGAAGCCATGGTCTTTCAGTTGGTTGGCGGATTGCGCTCCGGCATGGGTTACCTGGGCTGCGCAACCATCCGCGATCTGCAAGAGAATGCGCGGTTTGTGCGCATCAGCGGCGCAGGCCTGCGCGAGAGCCATGTGCACGACGTGATCATCACGCGAGAAGCGCCCAACTATCACGTCGAATAACGTGTTCTTGAATTATGCTGCCAGAGAGGCTTGTCGGCGACTGATGATAGACCATTGACGGGAAGCAGGCACAACAAACCCCGCCCGGGCAGGCGGGGTTCATGCTGGATAAAATGCCTAAATTCAGCCTTGCAGGCGGCCTCAGGCCTTGGCGACCTTGCCTGCCTTGATGCAAGTGGCGCAAACGCGGAGCTTCTTTGGCTGGCCGTTTACCAGCGCCTTCACTGCCTGCAGATTCACGCTCCAGCGCCGCCGGGTGATGTTGTGGGCGTGAGAGATATTATTGCCGAACTGCGGGCCTTTCCCGCATATATCGCATACTTGTGCCATGACTTAGCTCCAAACTCAGGTCTTTCGCGCTGGCCGGAGATGGAAAGACAGCCATCTCCGGAGGCTTGCCGAATCTTCATTATACCCGCATCCGGCGGCTGGGCCAAACCACGCTCAGGCCGCATTGCAGCCAGGCTGAAGGCATCCTTTGAGGCGCGAACGGATGGAAAACGCGAGTCGGAATCCTAATTGAAGACGAGATACTCTAAATCCGGCGAATTATTCCACGGTCAGGTTTTCGAGTTAGCAACCCTGCGCTCGTGAGCCTCATGATCTGAAACTTGAAAACCAGTGCTGCCGACTTCACCACAAAGCGTCTAGTTTGGTGTGCCAGAGGTCTTCCCATCGGCGAAGGTACATTCGGGGCACTGGCACGAGCGGCGCAGATAATCCCAGGAGTAGATGCCGCCGGAGTGGCCGTCTTGCCAGTTGAACTGGATGGCGTAGCGGCCGACGGGGTGCGCGCTGGCCGGTTTGGCGGGCGGAGTGTACATGGGCAGGAGATTGGTTGGCTTGGGTTTGGGCTGGCCGGGTTGGCGGCCTTGCTGCTTGCGCTCCTCGACACAGGTGGCGCAGGGGCAGGCCTCGCGCAGCCAGGCAAAGCTCCAGGCGCTGCGGTGGCCGTCGGCCCAATCGATCTCCATGCCCTTGCCCTCGGTGATGAGCACGCGGACCTTCTGCGGGGTGACGCTGATGCGCGGCAGAGGTTGCTCGGCCTCGGTGTCCTGATCTTTGGGGGCAACGCGGATGCCTTCGTGGCTCATGGGTACAGCTTACAGCACACAGCTAACAGCAATCAGCTATTAGCTATCAGCTATCGAATGATGTGTTCGGATGAGAACGTATGCCTTCAACTGTGAGCTGTTAGCTGTGAGCTGTTAGCTGCTTCACTGCTTCCAGAAGAACCATGCGGACATGGAGAGGCCGATGCCGATGACCAGCCCGCGAAGGACGGGCTGCGGAATGCGGCGGGCCCAGCGTGCTGAAGTATATCCGCCGATGGCGCAGACCAGCATGGCCCACAGGCAGAAGGGCCAAGCCACCTTGCCGCTGACGGCGAAGATGATGACGGCGATGCCATTGGCCAGAGTGGTGGAGACAACCTTGAGGGCGTTGATCTCGTGCAGATCCTCATAGCCGAAGATCGAGAGCAGCGTGATGAGCAGAAAACCTGCGCCGGCGCCGAAGTAGCCAACATAGAAGCAGACCAAAGTAGTCGCCAGAAAAACCGGCAGACGGCGCGGCGGATGATGCGCGATGGCAAGATTGCCTTTGCGGCGAGCCAACCAGCGCGAAACCGGACCGGTGAGGGCGAAGATCAAAGAAGAGATCAGCAACAGCCAGGGGACCAGATGCAGAAAGGTCATCTGCGGCGTGTGGAGCAGCAGCAAAGCGCCGGCTGTGCCGCCGACCAGCCCGGCCACGCCCATGGGCAGGACAAGGCGCAGGTTCTTGCGGATGTCGTCGCGATAGGCCGCTATCGAGGTGAGCTGGCCGGGCCATATAGCCACCGTGCTCGATGCATTGGCCTGGACGGGCAGAATACCCATGCTGAGCATCGCCGGAAAGGAGAGAAACGAGCCGCCGCCGGCAACGGCGTTCAGCACGCCGGCGAGAAAGATCGCCACGGTGAACCATAGCCAGTGCCAGTCCAGGAATGCGGGAAGCGAGGAGAGATGCATTGTCTGCCTATTCTACAAGGCCATCGAGCAGGCGAGAAAATCCTAAGAGAGGAGGCGGGAATTCTGGATGGCGACGTGCAAGTTGCTCTCAGGAGTAGACTTTTGAAGTTGAGGTGCTTATGAAGAGAGGCATTGCATTGTGTGCCGCAATGGCACTGCTGACTGCCTATGGCGTCTCAGCGCAAACCCCTGCGCAACCTGCAGCGCAGCCTGCTGCGCCTGCCTCCACACAACCTCTTGCGCCCGCCGGCGCGCAACCAACCGCAACGGCCGCCGCCAAGCCTCCCGCAGCGGCCCCTGCCAAGCCTGACCCATGGCATAACTTTCGCTTTCTGGTCGGATCGTGGGAGGCGAAGACCACCGGCGGAGTGGCGCAGGCACACGTCGCTACCAGCTACTCCTTCCGTATGGAGTTGCGCGAATATCTTATGGCGCGCCACGCCAGAAACGGCACCTGCTCAGCCCCGGATGACTACGACTGCCAGCACAGCGATCTGCTTTACATCTATCCCACCGGGAACGGAAGCGCATTCGAAGCCATTTACTTCGACAATGAAGGCCACATCATCCGTTATTCCCTCACCTCGCCCAAGCCCGGAACCGCGGTTTTTCTCTCCGACCCCGCGCTGCCTGGGCCGCAATACCGCTTGAGCTACACCTTCCTGAACGAAGTGATGAGCGGCCAATTTGAGATGAAAATGCCCGGACAGGCGGATTTCACCAGCTACCTGGAGTGGAGCGGAAAGCGGCAATAGGACTTGCCGTCCAGGCGGGCGGCGCTTACGCGGCACCTGCGGTGCGGGGACTTGCCGTCCAGGCAGACGGCGCTTTCGCGCCATGAAGTTCGTGGAATCCCATATTCCAAAAGCGGGACTAGCGGGCTGAATGCAGGAAAGACCGGCAAGCCTATGCAATTTTCATCCATCAAGTGATTGAAAACAAAACGATTATAAAATATTTTCAAAATATGAGCGCGATACGCGCATATTTCCTGAGTCTTGTGCTATAGTTATTTCAGATTATGTGAGCGGCTTGGACTCACCCTCCCAGCCCCACATTCCAAAGACATCAGGAGGTAAACAATCATGGCAATTACTCGTTGGGACCCTTATCGGGAAGTCGTAGCACTGCAGAACCGCGTCAACTCTTTGTTCCGCGATATGAACGAGGGGGATGACCCGGTGGCGGCTGCCAGCTTTGTGCCGGCGGTCGATATTTATGAGGACGCGCAGAAGGTGATGCTCAAGTTGGAGGTTCCGGGCATCGACCAGAAGGACCTGGACGTGCGCGTGGAGAACCACACCTTGACGGTGAAGGGCGAGCGCAAGTTCGAGGCGGAGGAGAAGGAGCAGAACTTCCATCGCATCGAGCGGCGCTACGGCAGCTTCTATCGCGCCTTCACGCTGCCCTCGACTGTGGATACGGAGCACGTGGCGGCCAGCTACAATGCTGGTGTGCTGAAGCTGGAGCTGAAGAAGAAGCCGGAGGCCCAGCCCAAGCAGATCGAAATCAAGGTGGCGTAAACTCAGTTATCAGTGGTCAGTTGTCAGTTGTCAGTCTCAAAACCTGACACTGACAACTGCCATTGATGAATTGGCGAAAGTTGCTAAAAGGGATGAAGATGAACGCTACTAGCACACTAATTAATTCTGGTACTGTAGCCGTACCGATTATCACCTTTCTCCTTGCGTGGATTCTTCGTAGTGCATTAGTTCCATTTTTGGATGGATATTCTCGTCGAAAAGGCGAAAATCTCGCTACACACGAGGATCTCGACAATGCGATCGAGCAACTGAAGGCAGTCACGTTGACAAAGGAAAACATCAAAGCAGCTATCTCAGATGATGTGTGGGACCGGCAAAAACAATGGGAGATGAGACGGGACGCTGTGTTTGAGGCAGTCCGCGCGATGAAAGAGCTAGAGCTTGAACTGATCAGTCTCCGTTCTGTACACCTAACTATTCAAGATTTCGCAAGTCCTGGCGCGATGGGTCATCGGAAAAATTCTATGAGCGGCTTTCTCGCGTCTTCTGTAAAATTCTATTCTTCGATATTCATGAGTGAGCTGTCCCTTGGAGAGGATTTTGGAAACACGTTATTAGCGTACTATCATGCGGTACTCTCCATTGGCCATGAATTTGAAAAAGGGAACCCAGAATTCTGTACCTCCGAAAAGTTTAGAGAAATCCTTGATTTGAGCGAGAAAGTTCTAGAAGTTGCCCGAAAAAAACTCAACATCAAGAATACAGTTTAAGCTGCGGTGAACTGACTACTGTTCACTGTTCACTGGAGAGAAAATGGCTATTCGCTGGGAAAAATTGACGGTCAAGTCGCAGCAGGCGATGGAGCAGGCGCAGGCACGGGCAAGCGAGCTGGGCAACCCCGAGGTTCTGCCAGTGCATCTGCTGCTGGCGCTCATCGAGGACCGCGAGGGCGTGATTCCTTCCGTGCTGGGCAAGATCGGTGTTCCCACCGAACGGCTGGAGCATGATCTCCATCAGATTGAGGAGAAGCTGCCGCGCGTGGCCGGTGCGGCCGCGCAACCCAGCGTGAGCCAGGCGCTCAATAAGGTACTCGACCAGGCCTTTCGCGAGGCTGCGAACTTCAAGGACGAGTACGTTTCGACGGAACATTTATTGCTGGGCGCGGCTCACCAGAAGAACGAAGCCGCGGGCGCGGCGCTGGCTCACACGGGCGCAACGCACGAGGCGATTCTGAAGGCGCTGACCGCGGTACGCGGGACGCAGCGCGTGACGGATCAGAATCCCGAGGGAAAATTTCAGGCACTGGAAAAGTATGCCAAGGATTTGACGGAGTTGGCGCGGCGCGGCAAGCTGGACCCGGTGATCGGGCGCGACGAGGAGATTCGCCGCGTGATTCAGGTGCTGAGCCGGCGCACCAAGAACAATCCTGTGCTGATCGGCGAGCCGGGCGTGGGCAAGACGGCGATCGTCGAGGGGCTGGCGCGGCGCATTGTCAGCGGCGACGTGCCGGAGAGCTTGAAGGATAAACGGGTCATCTCGCTTGACCTGGGCTCGATGCTGGCCGGGGCAAAGTATCGCGGCGAGTTTGAGGACCGGCTGAAGGCGGTGCTGAAGGAAATTGAAGAATCGAATGGCGAGATTGTGCTCTTTATCGACGAACTGCACACGCTGGTTGGAGCGGGCGCGGCCGAGGGCGCCATTGACGCCAGCAATATGCTCAAGCCGGCGCTGGCGAGAGGCGAACTGCGGGCCATCGGGGCGACAACATTAAATGAGTATCGCAAATACATCGAGAAGGACGCGGCGCTGGAGCGGCGCTTCCAGATTGTCTACGTCGGCGAGCCAAACGTGGAGGACACGATTGCGATTTTGCGCGGACTGAAAGACCGCTACGAGGCGCACCATAACGTGCGCATCAAGGATGCGGCGATTGTGGCCGCTGCGGTTCTCTCGCATCGCTACATAAGCGACCGCTTTTTGCCCGACAAGGCCATCGACCTGGTGGACGAGGCCGCGGCCTCGCTGGCTATTCAGATCGGCTCGGTGCCGACGGAGATCGATCAACTGGAGCGCGAGGCCACGTCGCTGGAGATTGAGCGCGCCGCGCTGAAGCGCGAGACCGATTCGAATAGTTTGGAGCGGCGCAAGGAAGTGGATCGCGAATTGGGAGCGCTGAAGGAGAAGATTACGGCGCTGCGCGCGCGATGGACGCGTGAGCGCGAGGCTATCAGCCGCGTGAGCGAGATCAAGAAGAAGATTGAGGCATTGCGCTTTGAGGCCGAGGAACAGACGCGCAAGGGACAACTGGACCGCGCCGCGCAGATTCAATATGGCGAATTGCCCAAGCTGGACGCCGAGCTTAAGAAGCTGAATGCGGCGCAGGACGGAGCGCAGAAGGACGGCGCCGCCGCGCGCTTGTTGAAGGAAGAAGTCGATGAGGAAGACATCGCCAAAATCGTGAGCAAGTGGACGGGAATACCCGTATCGCGCATGCTGGAAGGCGAAGTGAAAAAGCTTGTCGAAATGGAGCAGAGGCTGCGCGAGCGGGTCGTCGGGCAGGATGCGGCGCTGACCATTGTGGCCAATGCGATTCGTCGTTCGCGCGCCGGCTTGTCCGATCCGCGGCGGCCGATTGGTTCGTTCATTTTTCTCGGTCCAACAGGCGTAGGCAAGACGGAAACCGCGCGCGCGCTGGCCGAATTTCTCTTCGACAATGAGCAGGCCATGGTGCGCATCGACATGAGCGAGTACATGGAGAAGCACGCCGTGGCGCGGCTGATCGGCGCGCCACCGGGCTACGTTGGCTACGACGAGGGCGGACAGTTGACGGAGGCCGTTCGGCGCAGGCCGTATGCTGTGATTCTTTTCGACGAGATCGAGAAGGCGCATCCCGATGTTTTCAATATTCTGCTTCAAATCATGGATGACGGCCGCTTGACCGATTCGAAGGGCCGGACTGTTGACTTCAAGAACACCGTACTGATTATGACCTCCAACTTAGGAGCGCCTCTGTTGGCCGGCGACGCTCTCAAGAGCGAGCACGACTTCGATAGGTCGCGCGAATCGGTGATGCGCGTGCTGCGCGAGCACTTCCGGCCGGAGTTTTTGAATCGCGTGGACGACATCGTGATCTTCCGTCCTCTGGGCGCGGCGCAGATGAGCAAGATTCTCGACCTGCGACTTGCCGAAGTGAGCAAGCTGCTCGAAGAGCGGCAGATTTCGCTGGAACTGACCGAGCCGGCGCGGCAACTGATTCTGGCGGCGGGTTCCGATGCGGCTTACGGAGCGCGTCCGCTGAAGCGCGCCTTGCAGCGCATGATTCAAGACCCGCTGGCTATCAAAATTCTTAACGGCGAAGTACTGCACGGCTCTCATGTTCGCATCGATGTGGATCGCAAGACAAACCAGTTGAAGTTTGAGCCGATGAGCAAAGAAGCGATGGCGTAATCGTAATCCGTTGGCCCGAATCCCAGGCCTCAGGATCGAGACCTGGGATGCCTGGTTTACGGTCTCCGGACCGACCATCTCTGGTCTTCGTGACCATTGCAGTCCCATTGGACCACCGCTGCGCCATTCTGAAGGCTCCCACCGGTCACACCCATGCACTTGCCGCTGTGCATATTTACAATCACTCCCGGCCTGCGCATCTGCCAACTCTGGTCGCGGTGACCAATGCAATCCCATTGAACCACGGCCTGGCCGGATTCTACGCTGCCACCGCCGATGCCCATGCACTTGCCGCTGAACGCGTTGACGATTTCTCCCGATCTCCGCATGTGCCATCTCTGGTGCTCGTCGTTAGGATTGCAAGGCCATTGAATCACGGCAGCTCCGTTGTCTCTGCTGCCACCCCTGGCGACCAGGCACTGGCCACTGTGCTGATTGACAATCTGACCTCTCTCCCAAGCTTCCTGTGAATTCAGTTGCCCCGTACCCGGCAGCAAAACCAAGCTCACTAAAAGCAAAAACAGGATGATAAGCGTCTTTCTTCCTCTGTTCGTCATATTCTTTTCTCCTTACCCTTCTTAATTGGATTTGAGTCGCCACTGCCGACTCCTGAGCAGGTTTGTATGGTCAGTGAACAGATTGCCAGCCAGACCGAAAAGACTCTGCATGTTGCTCTGTGAATATGTTGAGTTTTTACCAGTGTAAGGAGTCATTGTCAACGAAATTATAGGATGGATTTTCATTGTTTCCTCTTCAATAAATTATCTCTATGAGTCACTTAAAATCTTGCGCCACATGAATCGTAACTACTGCCGCAGCTCGACCAGCGTGGCACCCTGGCCGCCTTCGTTTTGCGGGGCTTCGGTGATGGTGGCGACGTGGGGGTGGGATTTGAGGAATTCGCGGACACCACGGCGGAGGATTCCGGCGCCGTGGCCGTGGATGATGCGAACGCCGGGCAGGCCGGCGAGAAAGGCGCGATCAAGATACGTTTCCAATTCTTGCGTGGCCTCGTCCACGGTGCGGCCGATGAGGTTGATCTCCGCGCGCAAGGAGTCGGTGTTGGCGCTGGTAACGGTGACGTGAACGCCTTTTTGCTTACGGGCGGCGGCTAACGGATCAGCCCGTTCACTCGTCCGAGGGTCCGCCGTCTGCAAGACCTCGCAGAGCTCATCGCGCTTGACGCGCATTTTGATGGGACCGAGAGAAACTTCAAAGAGGTCTTTCTCGACCTCGCGCTCGACGATGGCAATTTTGTTCATCGACTTGATGCGGACCTGGTCGCCGGCGGCGATGTGTTTCAGGATGTGCGGCTGGGCGTTGGCGTCGCCGAGCCACCCCACGGACGAAGACCTGTCCGTGGGGACCCCGGTACGATCCGCTCCGGTGCGGTGGGCGACGACAGTCTGATTGAAGCTCTCCTGAAATTCGCGGCGCAAGCGCAAGATGCGGCGCTCGGCTTCCTTGGAGAGCTTGGTTTGCGCGGCGCGATCTTCGATGGCGCGAACCGTCTCGCGCATCTGGAACTCGAAGTCCTTGAGCAGCGAGGCTAATTTGGTTTCGAGCTCGCGCGTGCGATTGCGCAGCTCGACGTCGCCCTCGCGCGCAAGCCTGGCTCGCTCCTGGTTGAGCGAGTACTGCTCGGCGCGAGCAGCCTTGCGGTCCGCTTCAAGCTGCGTGAGTTCGCTGTGCAGCTTATCGAGGAAGCGGGCAATGTCCACCTGCTGCGAACCGAGACGCTCATGGGCGGCGGCGATGATGGCGGCGTTCAGGCCGAGGCGCTCTGCGGTTTGTATTCCTGCCGACGCGCCGGGAACGCCGAGCCGCAATTGGTAATTGGGCACGAGCGTCACTTCGTCCACGCCGGCCGCGGCGTTGAGGACGCCGGGGGTGTTAGCGGCATAGACCTTGAGCGAGGTGTGGTGGGTGGAGATGAGCGTCCACGCGCCCGCAGTCAAGAAGTGGCTGGCGATGGCGACGGCCAGCGCGGAGCCTTCTTCGGGATCGGTGGATGAGCCTAGCTCATCGAGCAGGACCAGAGACTTGTTATTGGCGAGACGCGAGAGCCGGTCGAGGTTGGTGATGTGCGCTGAGAAGGTGGAGAGTTCCGCCTCGATAGATTGCGCGTCGCCGATGTCGGCCAGAAACGCGGTGAAGACCGGAAAGCTGGCCGCGGCGGCGGGGATGGGCAATCCGGCTTGCGCCATCATGGCCAGCAGCGCGGTGGTTTTGAGCGTGACGGTTTTGCCGCCGGTGTTGGGACCGCTGATGATGAGCTGGCGCTCAGATGCGGTGAGTTCAAGAGTGAGCGGAACAATCTTCCACCCCACGGACGAAGACCTGTCCGTGGGGACCCCGGAGTGGCCGCCGGTTGTGCGGAGATGGCGCTCGAGCAACGGATGGCGCGCAGCTTCGAGATGCAGATGATCGGGCGTGAGGGTTGGCGCAACGCAGTCGTAACCGCGGGCAAAGCGGGCGCGGGCCTGGAGGCTATCGACCTGCGCGAGGACACGCGCGCCCTCAACCAGAGCGTGAGCGTAGCCGCCCACCTGACGAGTGAGAGCCGTGAAGATGCGGTGAATCTCGGCTTGCTCTTCCTCGATAAGGCGAACCAGCTCGTTATTCTGCTCGATGGTTTCAAGAGGCTCGATGTAGACAGTCTGACCCGAAGAGCTGAGGCCGTGGACCACGCCGCTGACGCGCTTCTTGAGCTCGCTGCGAACAGGAATGACGAAGCGCTCGCCGCGGATGGTGATGAGATCTTCCTGCGTCGCGCCCTCGGAGGCAAGCTTGCGCAGAGTGGCGCGCAGAGATTCTTCAATCAGTTTTTTCTGGCGCTCCTGCTCGCGGCGGATGCGGCCCAGCTCGGGCGAGGCATTGTCGGCCAGCGAGCCGTCAGGCTGAATAGTGCGCTCGATGGACTCGGCAAGCGGGCGCAAGTTTGTGATGAGTACGGACGAGAGCGCACCGAGGCTGGTCAGCTTGCCCACCAGACGCACTGGAGGCGATTGCAGCAGCGCCTGCCAGGAGGCCACATCATTGGCCAGGCGGGCGATGGCTTGAAGCTCGCTCGCTTCGAGGGCCGCGCCGGAGATTTGCGCTTTGCTGGTTTGTTGCGTGGGATCGAAGAGGCCGCCAAGGGGAACGGAAGTCTGCTCTTCAAGCAAAAGGCGAAGCTCGCCGGTGAGCTGGTGCTGGCCGGCAATCCATTCCTCATCGGTGGAGGGTTTCAAGTCGAGAATTGCCTGCCGGCCCACCGGCGAAGCGGCAAAGGACGAACAAAGCGCGAGCAGCGCCTCCCACTCGAGAGCGGCAAAGTCGGCGTTCAAGACCGGCGACGGGATGGGATCGAGCAGAGGCATGGTTTTTCGGCGCTGAAACTATCTTAGCGGGCCGGTGCGTTCGCCGTAAGTTTTAGTTCGCCCTCCCAGCGGGCGACGACGGCGGCGGCCATGCAGTTGCCGATGACGTTCAGCGCGGTACGGCCCATGTCCATCAGCGTGTCTACGCCGAGCAGCATGAGCACGGCAGTTGCGGGAATTTGGAAGGAACCAGCGACGGCCAGCAGAACAACGAGCGTGGCGCGGGGCACGCCGGCGATGCCGGTGACGATGCCGCCAGTGATGAGCGGCGCGACAATCATGCGGATGAGCCGCAGAAAGATGTCGGCGAGGAAGTGGCTCTGCGCGGCGATTTGCGGCGCGTCCACGCCCAGCTCCGCGCCGGCCAGCATGGCAAAGGAAGTGGCGTGGAGGTTGGCGTCATCGATGGGCCTTGAGACTTCAAGGACACCATTATCCTACGGCGACGCCCGGTTGTGCCTGGATCGAACGGTGTATTGGATGGCAGGAAGCCGGAAAAGTCCTTTGGCTCGCTATTTCTTCGATGAATTGCTGGTTGCTGCATTGGCGGCCGCGACGGCGGGACAGGCCGCTCCGCAACTTCCGCCACAGGGGGTCTTGGCCTCGGCCGGAGCAGGCTCGGAGGCTGGCGCGCTGCTCTTGCCCGCGTAGTCGTTTACATAAAAGCCTCCGCCCTTGAAGTGCAGGCGCGGCGCGGTGAGCGGACGCTCCAGCGCGCCCTTGCACACGGGGCACGCAAGCTCCTCATCGGCCGAGAATTTCTGGATCTTTTCAAAGCGGTGGCCGCACTGGGTGCAGCGATATGCATATAACGGCAAGGCTTTTACTCCTGAGGGAAGAAATCACACACTACCCCTATTGTATCGGCAGGGCGGAAATTATCTGCAAACCACCTGGGACTTGCCGTCCAGGCAGGCGGCGCTTACGCGCTATAAGATTGTTGACTCCCAAAAGGCCGTCCTGCCGTAAATCGCCTTCTTGCACACGGTTTCAATGCACCGCGATCAATACAGACGCCGAGTGGTTCTCCCATTCCAGGGTGAGTTTGCCGGTTGTGCCGCCGAGAGCCTCCAGCGAATACTTCAGATTCTCGGCCGTTGCCAGCGGTTTCGTCATGGTCATCCTCACCCGGCCCAGGTCCTGCGACTTGTCGTAGTTTGTGCCCCATTCGCCGGTTTGCTTGTTCAAAATGAGAAACCATGCATCGGGGTCTGAGATGTCAACGAACATCGTATATTTCCCGGCGGGCACTTTGAGATCTCCCATCGTGATGCCCCCGTCGGTCCAAACCGCAGTGGCTCCATTGGCGCCTGCGCGCCAGACGGGATAGGTGGGATCGTGGCTGATCAACCCGTCCCTGGTGAAGATGTGTCCGGCGCGGCCCTTGACGCTGGGTGAGCTGTAGTTGATGGTGATGGTTTTGCCGGCGATAGTCACCGACGCAGTGGCCGGTAAGCTCTTCGGCGGGCTTTTGGGCGGGCCAGGCGGCGGGGCTGGCTGGGCAGATAAAGCAGCGACGGCAACGAACAAACTCGCACAGACTAATAGACGCTTCATGGTGGTTTTCTCCGTGGAAAGAAATCCTGGCCGGGAGCGTAGAGCGGTTCTCCAATTCCCGTGCGCCAGCAAGCCTGATGAAAGTGGCTTTTCTTGAGGAAAAAGCCACTCTGCATTGTGCTTTCAGAGTATAGCTATTGGCGAACCGCTATATGCCCCGACCCGGCAATTGTCTCACCGAGTGGCCAGTTTAGGGAACCACTGCGCCTGCACTTGTAATTATGGTGTTAAACAGGCGCAATTGGTTGTTGAGTTTTTCTGGTCTGGAAATTGTGCGGAGGCTCGTAAACGCTTACTGCTCTGCCTGGTAGCTCAGAATCCACTCCGCCTGCTCCCGCGTGTCGGGCACAGCGAGGCCGCGAGCCGATGCAATGGCCGCCAGAGCCGCCCTGGGCTGCCAACCCAGATGAATCAGTGTACACGCTGCAATGACAGTGGCTCTGCCGATGCTGCCCCGGCAATGTACGCCAACGCGCTCCCCGGCGCTAAGGCGGGTCACCAGACCAGCCACAAAGCTTCGGAAGGCGGCCGTGTCGGGTGGAACCTGGGTATCGGGAATCGGGAAAGACAGAAACTGCAATCCAATTTTCTTTGCAAGAATGCTTTCTTCGGCAAGGGCAAGTAAAACGGCCTCATCTTCCTCCAGCAAGGAAACCAGGGTTTGGATGCCGCAGCTTTTCAATCGGCGCAGTTCATCCTCCAGCCGGTCATCTCCCAGCGGACAAAGAACAATGGCAAGCGGCGCGGGCGGATTGCCTTTGATCCAGAAGATCTCTTCCATCAGGCTGAAGCTCCTGCGAACCGTTTGACGCGGTTACGGACACTGAAAATGCCGAAGCCGTTTCTACTCCATCTTCCATCAACGGAGCCAGATTATCAAACTCCGAACCGGAACATGCGCCGGTGAGGGCCGTGCGCGCCGGATGGAATAGTTCCTTGGGTTACAGGATGTACTGAACATCTTTGAACCAGAATCAGCGGAAATGCTCCCAGCCCTGCGGCTCGATGTGCTGGCGCCCTTGCTGTGTGATGAGGGTGATTGCCGGCCGGCCCTTGCGGGCTTTCAGGATGCGGCCGATTCTGGTCACGGGGACGCCCGCGATGGAATGGGGCACTCGCGCGGCCGATGGAGCGGTGAAAAGCAGTTCGTAGTCCTCGCCTCCGTTAAGGGCCTGGTCGAGGGTTGCTGCCGGATGGATGGGTAAAGAGTCCGCATCGATCTCGGCGGCCACGCCGGACTCCTCGCAGAGATGAGCCAGGTCGGTGGAGAGGCCGTCGCTCAGGTCAATAGCGGCAGAGGCCAGGCCGCGGCGCTGCAGCCGGAGACCCTGGGCAATGCGCGGATGGGGGTAGAGGTGCGGAGCCAGCAGCGCTTCCAGCTTTTTGGGAATGCGCGGCGGTTTGTGGTGTGCGGTTGAGGCCAGCTCGGCCAGCCAGGCCAAGCCGGCGGCGGCTCCGCCAAGTGCGCCGGTGACGTAGAGCAGATCGCCCTGCCTTGCGCCGGAGCGGAGCAGGGCCCGTCCGCGGGGAACGGCTCCAATCAGGACAATGTCGGCTACAACAACCGTGGATTCAGCCAGATCGCCGCCGGCCAGCGGTGTGTTGCAGGCCTCTGCCAGGGCCAGAAAACCGTCGAGGAAGCGCTCGACCCAGTTGCGGGCTCCGGCGCTGCGGCTTGATGCCGCGGCAAGTGAGCGCGGTATACCCAAGGAAAGAAAAGCGGCTACAGGCCGCGCGCCCATGGCTGCCAAATCGCTTAAACCGCGCGCCAGAGAGCGATGCCCAATGGCCTCTGGCGTGTGCCAGTCGAGGCGAAAGTGGCTCCCCGCGATTGACAAATCCGTGGTCACAGCCAGTTCCTCACCCGCCCGCGGAGCCAGAAGGGCACAATCATCGCCGATGCCCAGGCGGAGGCCGCTTTTCTGTCCCTTGCTGGCGGTGCCGGCAGCACGTTGGCGGATCCTCGCGAGCAGTACGAGTTCGCCTTGTCCGTGACTGGTTCCGGATTGGTCCTGTCTCATTCGCACCTTATGAGGATAAGATAAACAGGCTGGGTTCTGGCCGTAAGGACTCACACGGGGCCGTTTTACGCCGATATAGCATCTAGAAAGGCAATGTTTATCGCTTTTAAGGGCTTGCTTGAAGCATCAAAGCAGTTGACCGGATACTATGCGGTTTGGTAACCTTGACAGACGTTCCAACAAGTGCGCAGACTGGCGTGTACGTTTTTTACAGTCCGGAAGGCTTTTTGCCTGAGGATTTTCTTGAGTAGACGGCGAATTGCGGCCCTGCCGAAAGCAGGGATGAAAGGCGAAAAATGCTGCGCAAACGCTATTACATACTATTTGTTGCTAGAGATGAGGAAGGGCGGATTCACAAGATACCCCTGCCGCTTCGTTATGCTTATGGATTTATGATCGCGGCGCTGGTCGGCGCGTTCACCATTGTGGGACTGGCCGGCTCTTACACACGCATGTTGCTTAAAACAGAAAGCTTCAACCAGATTCTCCAGGATCGCGAAACGCTGCGCAAGGACTACAAGCATTTGGAGCAGATTGCGCATGATCGCAATGTGCAGGTGGCCTCTCTGGGCGCCCTGGCAAATGAAGTGACCGCGCTTTACGGACTGCGGCAGAACAAGCTGGCCGCGAAGAAACTGGAGGCAGCCTCCACCGCTGCCGCCGAACCCACGCCCACCAGCATGGGCCTATCAGACGATGTCGACACGCAGCAGGTGAAGCTCACCATCGACCAGTTTTATGTACTGCGTGCGCAGGCTATGAGCGGCCGGATATCCCGCGCCCTTGAGGGCGGCCTCTCGCCCAGCTTTACCGGCGACTGGACGGAACTGGCCGACGCGCCCTCGCTTTGGCCGCTGGAGGGCCGCGTGGGCTCCGGCTTTGGTGAGCGCCAGGATCCGATCAACGGCGAAGGCGCCTTCCACTCCGGCATCGATATTGACGCGCCCATGGGCACTCCGATACGCGCCGCGGCCGATGGTGACGTGACCGGAGCCGCGATGGTCGGCGGATACGGCCGCGAGATCGTGATCGATCACGGCCACGACGTGTCAACAATTTACGGGCATCTTTCCGCCATGTCGGTTGTAGTCGGCCAGCATGTGACCCGTGGCCAGATCATAGGTTTCGTGGGCCAGTCCGGCCGCGCCACCGGCCCGCACCTGCACTACGAGGTCCGCGTCCACAAGGTTGCGGTCAATCCGCACAAGTATCTGCGCACCACTTACGCGCAGATCGCCTTCAGCACCTTCGGCGAAACCACACCGCCAGCTATGTAAAAGATTCGCCGCTGAGAGCAGGGTTTGCGGAGTTAGCCGCGCTGGCGCGCGTGTTAGCGGGTTGGCGCGCCTTCGCTCGCATAGTTGTGTATGCCAACCTTACATGCTCGCTTCACCTACCGCCCACATAGCTCACATGCCAAATGGAACGCGAGCCGTCGTCGGAGACGAACAGCGAGCCGTCGTTGGCCTCGGCGACGCCTACCGGGCGACCCCAGACAGTGTCATCTGGCAGCGTGAAGCCGGTGAGGAAGTCTTCGTACTCGCCGGTGGCGTGGCCATTCTTCATGGGCAGGCGGATGACCTCGTAGCCTCCTCGCCGGGCGCGATTCCATGAGCCATGCTCGGCAGCGAAGCCGTCACCGCGGTACTGTTGCGGGAATTGTGAGCCCTCGTAGAAAAGCATTTCCAGTGAAGCAAAGTGGGGATTCACCAGGATGTCGGGCGTGATGACCTTGGATTGCAACTCAGGGTGCTTGCCGGGATGGCGGGGATCCTGAATGCCGCCGCCGGGACCGCCGTATAAAAACCAGGGCCAACCGTAGAAGCCGTCCTCCTGTACGTGAGTGATGTAATCGGGCGGGTAGTTGTTGCCCAGGCCGTCGCGCTCATTCGTGGAGCATCAGAGCTCTCCGGTGATGGGGTTGATGGCCTCGCCAACGCAGTTGCGCAGGCCCGAGGCGTAGACCTTGATGAACTTTCCTTCCGGAGTGAACTCAAGCACATCGGCGCGGTGGAACTCCTCGTGGTGGGTGTCGGAGTCGTCCACATTGGAATGAGAACCAACTGAAGCCAAAAGTTTTGTGCCGTCATGAGAGAAAACCAGGTCGCGCGTCCAGTGGCCGCCGCCGCGCAACCTTCCGCCGCCAGGCAGATCGGCCAGATGTTCAGCGGGGCCAGTCGCCTTCAGATCGCCGTTTTTATAAGGAAAGCGGACAATGCTGTCGGTGTTGCCGATGTAGACCCATGCAGGGTGGGGGCCGGCGGGGTAAAAGGCAATGCCGAAGGGCAGGTGCAGGCCATCGGCGAAGACCGAGACCTGCGCAGCTTTGCCGTCCAGACCAACGCCACGGAAGACCTTAATCTTGCCGGTTTCGCTCTCGGCCAGGAAGAGGTCGCCATTGGGAGCGGTGCGGATCAGCCGCGGGTTATCCAGACCAGTCGCATACAACTCCACCTTGAAGCCTTTGGGCGCGATGGGCAGCATACCGGCGGGCCGGGGAACGATCTTCGGCCCATTGTCCACGGACTCTTGCGGAGCCGTAGCGGGCAGGTCAGCCACTGTAAGGTGGCGACGGATGCCGGGGAACTCGTGGGCCGCATCGGTGAAAGCAGCCTGACCGGTAAGGACGGATTGTTGATGCTGCGCGCTGGCCGGCCTGTTGCCAATTAGAAAGGCCAGAAATGCAAATGCGCAAAGAAGGGCAACAGCCCTTGATGAATGAAGGGGACGAATCATGGAACCTCCGTGGGGAATACGGTCTTGTCTTGAACCCAATAGATGGGGCGGATGGATGCTCAAGCCGTCCAGAACTGGCCACCCGGTACGTTGTTGCTACTTGGATGTACCCGGACCGGTAAAGGAATCATCCGGGGTTTTCAGGCTCCCGGACGATCCGCTGAACAGAGCCGGCGAGAGCGTGGCCGTGATCGTTACCCGGTCGCGCTTTTGGGTGATCTCGGCGGTCCTCAGCAGCTCTTTCAGGCTGTTGTTGGCGGCGTTATCGGCCAGGGGAGCGGCAATGCCGCGGATCAGAATCAACAGCATGTTGAGCGCATTGGCCTGGCTGGCGGCTTTGTCGATGCTGGGAGCGATCTCCACTACCTTTACATTCAGCGCACCGCCCAGCGACAAGGCCGGCGTTACGCTGACGATGATGGTGGAGTCAGACTCCAAAGGCAGCGAAAAGCCAAAAATGCTGATCGACCCGCTCTCATTAAAGGGCAGCCCGATCTGGCCCACGCCCCAGGCAATGGAGAGCAGTGACACCTCGTGGTAATGGCGGGAGAGCAGCGAGGAGCCGGCAAAGGGCCATGCGGCGGTTGCGTGCCGGTCGAGCATGGAGTGAATCTGCTCCGGTGTCGGGGTGTTGGAGACAGCCACCATGTCGTAGCCGATCTGCGCCACACGCACGGTGCGGCCTTCGGAGGGGATGTTGTAGATAGTGTGGCCGGCGTAGGATTCGTGGCTGATGGCGTGGGCCGCCAGCCATTCGTTCAGCTTCTTGCCGGTAATTTTGCCCACCAGCACCATCGAATAAGCCACCGGCCCGTTGGGTCCGTTGGGGTCCGCCATGCGGTGCAGGGCAATGGCCGCCTCGTCCAGATCGCGCTCCGGGTCAATGCCGATGGCGTCAATGAACTGCTGGTACTCCGGCACGCGCGCGGGCGGTTTGGGATTTGTGGGCAGAAAGGCCCGCACCGGCCTGAAGTTGACGTAGACAATGCCGTCGGACTCGGGAAGCAGCCGCGCCGCCTCCGGAGGGGCTTTGGAGCGAAGGAAGATGGCCACGGCCAGAAATACCAGGACCGCGGCCACTATCAGGAGCGTTCTGCGCGTGCGTCGATTCATGAAAGGCCGTCAGAAACAAAGGTATCACCCGGAACCCGCACGTGTTCAAGAGGCGTCTTAGATTGGCGGCTCAATTCGTTGGTGGAGGCGGCGGCGGAACGGATACTGGCGGTTGCGATTGCACTGGCGTTATTCCTGGCGGCGGAATGTGTTCGCATATATCTCTGATTGCACTTACAATCGAATTCTTCTTAGTCGCGTATAACATATCGCCAGTGTTTTCAAAAAGAGATGCACCATCAACCTTCATCGCTGCCGATAAAGCTAACCCAGACAGTCCGCCAAAGGCAAACATGGAGCTGCGCTCACCTCCCCGGCGACGGAAGACAAGGACGTAATCCGCACGGTCCGGATTATTGGAGGCCATGACAAATGTGGGGCACACCTTCTGAATA
>Ga0326727_10007512_pt1 | contig 28719 bp, 16 predicted proteins | sample MB2enrmetagenome_FD_207643 | JGI IMG/M metagenome (GOLD analysis project Ga0326727, IMG submission 207643) | Lab enriched peat soil microbial communities from McLean, Ithaca, NY, United States - MB29MY | ecosystem: Environmental > Terrestrial > Soil > Wetlands > Peat | place: USA: New York... | reverse complement strand
TCGTCCCGCGCGGCGACCTTGATGTCGTCGATGGCCTTATTGATCTGGTCGATGGCACGTTGGCGGTGGCCGGCCCATGCGGGCCGGGTATCGTATTCCAGGTATGCACGGGCCGAGCGCAGGTCGGAGAGTGCGTGAAGGTATGCGGGGAACTGGGCATGCGCCTGGGTTGCGGGCGCAAGAAAGAGGAACGTCAGCAGCGCGAAGGCTGCCACGGTGAGGGACTTGAGACTACGCATCGTTCAGTTGTACCTTTCTTTGGGGATGATTCCAACTGCCTAGGCGAGAGAATACTCCTTTCACCCCTCTGCGCGCCGCAACTATCTAACCTTTTTTCATTCCGCATCGGGAGCTTTCTTCCCACGAGCCCAGCCGACGGGCAACAGGCTCGTCCGCTCCCGAAAGACCGCCGAAGCCCAGATCGATTCCCTCTCTGGCCCAGGCGCGTCGAAGCTTCAGCCACCGCATTCCGTGGCCTCCAGGCTTTGGCCCGCTAAACTGAGAATGAGGTATTCTGTGCTTCGTTTCACCTTGTTCAGCCTGCTCGCTCTGTTCGCTTCCTCGGCCGCTGGGTTCGCCCAGAACTCTCTGCCGAACCAGGAAAAGCAGGCTCCGGCCGCTCAGCCCGCTCCAGCCGCCGCATCGCATCCCGTCAGCGAGCCGGTGGCGGACGCCGAAGCCGACCTGGTGAAAGCCGATTGGGAGGCAGCCCGGGCCAAGCTCGAGCCCTGGATTGCCGCCCACCCCGCCGACGCGCGCGCCCTTTTCGATCTGGGCTACGTAGCCGACGCCGAGAACCGCCTCGACGATGCCGCCAGCCTTTACCGGCGCGCCATCGAGGCCGATCCGCAATCGTTCTTGGCCCATCTTTCGCTTGGGCTGCTCCTGGCCCGCCAACAGAAGCTCTCCGATGCCCGCTCGGAACTGGCCGCGGCCACCAGCCTCGATCCCGGCGACGCGGGTCCCGCGATGAGGGCCCGCGCCTGGCGCGCTCTGGCCCAGATCGACCGCGGTACCCACCCGACCGAGGCCTCGAACGACTTGCTCGAAGCCCTCAAGCTCACCCCCGAGACCCCGGACGACACACTGCTCGCGGCCAACCTGGCCGACCAGGCCGGCGAGTACGCCGCCGCGGAGACCGCCTACCGGCGCGTCCTCGCCAAGGACCCAAAATCCGCCCCAGCCAACGCCGGTTTGGCTCACCTGCTGATAGCGCGCAAAATGTATCCCGAGGCCGAAACCCTGCTTCGCGCGGCCCTTGAACAATCCCCCGACGACCCCGCCCTCACCGCGCAACTGGCCGCCGTGCTGGCCGCGCAGGACAAAGCCGAGGCCCTCCCGCTGATCCAGAAGCTGCACGACGCCCACCCCGCCGACCCCGCCATCACGCGCATGCTGGCTGAGGTTCTGGCCGAGGCCGGGGACGCCGCCGGTTCCGACCTGCTCTATATCGGGCTGCTCGCGGCCACCCCCAACGACCCCGCCTTGCTGATCGATCACGGCCAGAACCTGATCCGCCAGTTCAAGTACGCTGAAGCCTTCACCGTCTTCAACAAGGCCACGCAGCTCGACCCGGCCAACGCCGACGGCTGGAGCGGCCTGGCTTTTGCCGCTTCGCGAACCAATCAGCCTTCCATCACGCTGCACGCACTTACGATGCGGTCAAAGTTTCTTCCCGAAGTTGCCTCTACTTACCTTCTTTGGGCAGTCGCATACGACGCGCTTCACCAGAAAGTGGCGGCGGCAACCTATTATCGTCACTTTTTAGATTCCTCGGCGGGCAAATTCCCCGATCAAGAGTGGCAAGCGCGACAACGCCTTAAACTGCTTGAAAACAAACCGTGAGACCGGCGATTCTACAGCGGTGGGCGAGAGGACTTCTATTCATCTCGCGGGCTTTGAGGCGGTGAAATCGAAAGTTTTTTCGCTTGCAATTTCTCCTCGAATCGTCCTATAGTCACGGCCTGGGGTAATGCGGATTTCCAGTTGGCAAGACCGCATGGATTGGGAACCCGCTTCTGTGCCCCTTCTGCGGAGGTTCCTCGTGCGGTCCAGGGTTCCGTTGGCGGTTCTCGTCCTGTTCGCGGTGTCCGCGGTCCCGGCCTGCGCCTCCGGGTTGGACGACAAGCCTTTCAATCAACAGAGCATCGATGCACTCTGGGCCAAGGCCAGCCAGGCCCAACCCCGCGAGCAGTGCTTCCTTTATGCCGAACTGGTCCATGAGATGACCGAGTTCAGCCTTCGGGAATACGCCGCGGGCGACGTGGTAAAAGCGACCGAGATGCTGAAGCAGATCCAGTCGCTGGCGCACAAGATCCACCTCTCCGTCTCCGACGACGACAAGCGGCTCAAGAGCGCCGAAATCCTGCTTCGTCACACCGCCTTCCGGCTCACCGAGATGCTGCACAACAGCAGCCTTGAAGACCGCCCCCTGGTGGAGCAGACGCTGGCGCAGGTGAACCAGGCCCAGAACGAAGCTCTGATGCAGGTCTTCCGCAAATAGCCGATCGGTCTTTTCCCGGCCTCGCTGCCTGTGGTTCAATGGGAACGCTGAGGTATGAGCCCATGCGTCCTGCGCGCTGGATTGTCGCAATTCCGATCGGTCTGGTTCTTGCCGCGCCTTTGACCGCGCAAAGGGAGAAGCGCGAGCCGCTCACCGAAGCCCAGATCGAGCAGATACGCGAGGCCGGCATCGATCCGGATGAGCGTGTCAACCTCTACACAAAGTTCCTCAACGAGCGCGCCGACGTTCTCAAAGGGCTCACCAACCGCGCCAAGTCGGCCGCCCGCAGCCGCCGCCTGGACGATGAACTGCAGGACTTTGCGGCCCTGACGGACGAGTTCGGCTCCAACCTCGACGTTTACTCCGATCGCCATGCCGATATTCGCAAGTCGTTGAAGCCGCTCCCCGCGGCCGTCGAGCGCTGGCTGGGTATTCTGCGCGCCCTGGCCGGCGAGCCGGGCTTCGACCTGGCCCGAAAGGAGGCCATCGAGAGCGCCGAGGACCTGGCCGACCAAGCTACGCGCCTGCTCCGCGAGCAGACCGACTACTTCAACCTCCATAAAGACGAACAAGGCCAGGATCGCGCGGAGCCGAAATGATGCAAGGAGTTGGGATTGCGGGCGGCCTTCCTTCTTCGCGGCAGGTTCAAGCTCGCCTCTTGAAGACGGAGTCGACATTGGCGTTGGACAGGAGCGCATGGCCCTCCGCACGCGTTGGAGAAGGGAGGCACAGAAGCGGATTCTCAGGCGTTTGGAGCATTCTCACTGTTTCCGTAATTCCTGCATCGAGCTACCCCATGCGCGCGGCAGGTGATCTCTCAGCCCCACCGCAGTTGGCTGCAGAGAATTCCGTTCCCCCGGCGCACAATAGACGCATGAACAATGACCAGAGCCGCAGGTCTTTCCTGATCCATGATCCCTGTTCCCTGATTCCTGTTTTGTCCGGCTGCCCCCCACCCCCCTACCCTCGTAGAGGCCGCGTTTCGCCCCCCGGATCTCTTGTAACCTTCATGGAATCAGTCGTTTGACTTTCTCGGCTATTGACTGAATAGGCAACTGAGAACCTCGATTCTTGGCTTCTTCTTAGCCCAAAAGGATGCCTTTCTATCCAAGAAGGGCCGCCTTTTCATCGATTGTGAGAGCCGGAAAGACGCCAATCGCAGGTGGGGCACCCAGCCGATTCTCAGGCGCTTACTGCTTCTTGAGGACGGCGGCGCCCTTTTCGTCGGCGAGGATGGAGCTCTCAAGGCGGCGAAAGCCGGCGGCTTTCTCGGGTGGAAGCTCGACCTCGCGGACTACATATTCGCGCTCGTAGTGGAGGATATTGCCTTTGGCTGAGACCGAAGAGCGGTAGCTGGCAAAGTCCACGTCGAGGTTGACCGGGTCGGGGGTCTCATCGACGACATAACCGGCGGGAAGGGTGATATCGAAGCTGTCGCGCCAGCGGCCGGTGGCGGCTAGGTCAATGGGCAGAGTGCGCGGTTTGTCGTCAAAAGGCCGCGCGAATGTCCCGATCACCCGCGGACGGACCAGCAGCAGGGGACCCGCGTTGTGGGCGTACTGGCGCGCCGTGACCTTGTAGTGGAATTCGAGAGGCTGGTCGAGAGCCGCCGGCTGGATGAACTGGAAGGAGTCGAGCACTACGCCGGGAAGGGTCTCCGCCACGTAGTGTTCCCAGAATTCGCGCCTCTCCTTGTCATCCGTGTATTTGAGGACGAGGCGAAGATCGGCGCCTTCCGGCCCGGTGTGGAAGGCATCGACAGCGCCGGAGAGAGTGCCGTCCTCCGCCAGCGTGAAGGAACCCTTCTGTTCGGTGCCGTTGGCGTCGGGATCAAGCACAGGCAGGGCGACGATCTGGCTGGCCGGGCCGGCGGCAAGAGTGCCGTAGCCTCCCTGCAGGTAAGAGGGCAAATTGCCGATGGGCGTGCGCTCGTTGGTGGGATCGAAGATGAGGTAGCGCTTGCCGTCCTTGGCCTTGACGATGGCCTTGAGGCGCGGATCCCGCACGTCCGCCGGAACCTCGATGGCGGTGATCATGTGGTTGCCGTAGAGTGAGGGCGTGTCGGGATCGACGACGCCGCGGCGATCGTCCACGGGCATGTAGACGGCGTGGATGCCGATGGCCTGGAGCATCGAGATCACAAGAGTGGATTTGTCCTTGCAGTCGCCGTAGCGGTTGCGGAAGATGTCAGCGGCGTGATTGGCCTGCAGGCCGCCGATGCCGCGTTCGACGATGAAGTAGCGGATATTCTTCTGGATGTACTCGGCTATGCGGCTGAGTTTGGCATAGAAATCCGGGGCTCCGGCGACAAGAGACTGAGCCTGGGCGGCAATCTCCGGGGATGGATCGGGGCGGTTGGCTTCCAGGTTGGTGACCCATTGCCCGATGGCGCGCCATTGATTGTCTTTTCCTTCGACCGCGGCATCGCCCCACTGCACGCACATGCGCGCGGCCAGCGCCTGCCTTTCCGGAGCGGAGCGCACATCGCGAAGATTGAGGGCGTGCATATTCCTGACCTCCCAGCGCCAGTGATTGGGAGCGGCCTCGACCGGCTTCACGGGCTGGAATCTGTGCCAGGATTCAGCGTGGGCGCGGCCGGGAGGCAGATCCACTTCGAGGGCCTGGAAGGCCACGGGGATGCCGCTCTGGATGTGCCAGTCCTTTTCCTGAATATAGGGAGGGAGCCACTCCTCCGATTCGCAGATCTCGACCGCGCCGACATCGACGGCCGGAGGATGGGCGACGCGGACCTTGGCTGTGGAGAGCATGATGGGGATTCCGGTATCGCCCTGCTCGACAAAATCCGTGTCCTGGGCCTGGTATTGCTTCTGGTCGGCGGCAATGGTCCAGACGCGGAAGTAATCGACCTTCTCGTCCGCATCGTAGCCAACGGCGCAGGTATTGCCGCGGCCCTGGGGCTTGAGGATGCGCGTGACTCTGCGCTCGCGCTCGACGGCTCGGCCCTGCGTGTCCACGGTTTCGACGAACTCATCGAATAGGATCACCGCGGCGGCATCCTTATCGTAGTCGGGCGTGGGAGTCTTGGCGGCGTCCATGCCCCATTGCGGAACCGGCTGATTGTTCTTGCCAAACATGCCCGCGTGAGCGGGATTGCACAGCAGCGCGAGGGGAGCGGCTGCCAGGACGTGTAAGAAAACGATGGAAGGAATGCGCATGGTCAGTTTCCTGTTCCCGCCGCGGCGCGCGTGAGCACGACCTGCTGCTGGTCGGCGGCGGCGACCTTCAGGTAGAAGCCGCGGAGGTCCTGGTACTGGTCGGGTTTGACGAGCGTGAAGGCGCGAGAGAAGAGACGGGCAATGGTGATCTGCCCGGGGTCGGTTCTGGACTTGGCGACCAGGACCGCGTATCCCGGCCATGGAATCCTTGCGTCCTGGGGCGCTCCTTCAACGGCGAAGCCGGCGGGCAGGTGGTAGACGATCTGGTCGGTGATCACTTCTCCAAAGTGCATATCGACGGGCTCGATCCTATTGGCTTGATCGACGAAGGGATGGGCGCCGCGAGTCTCAAAGAAGAAGCCGGGGAGCAGGAGGCGTTTGGAGGTTGCGGCGCCGAGGTTGCCTTTTGCGTTGACGGTGGCTATCAGAGCGACATCGGGATCGTCGAGGCCGGTGAAGCCGTCTATGTGGGCCTCGATGCCGTCCGGGACCATGGCCTCGAGCCAGTGGTCGAATTGCTTGTTGACCTCCGCCTGGTCGTTTCTAAGGGCTGTTTGCCGCCAACGGAGAGCCTCTTGGCCGGCCATTGCGAAGCGGAAGGTTCCGGTAACGGCGCCGTGCGCGTCGACGGTGAGGTCGCCGGTGCGCTGGAGGGTGTTGGCGGTGTAGGTATCGGACGGAGAGCCGGCGGCAGAGTTGCCATCGCGGCTCTGGCGGATGCCGGCAGCGCCCTCGTGCTTCCAATGGACGGTCTGGAAGGGACACATCTTCTGGCCGGGATCGAGGAGAATCTCCTTGCCCCCGGTGCTGAGAACAACCAGGATGTCGTCGAGCTGGTCAGCGCTGAGGTAGCTGGGATCGAAGATGCTGTTGTCGCGGTTGACCACCTTCATGGCGAAGGCGCTGAGGCCGGCGGCACGCAGCATGGCGAGGTAAAGCAGGGCGATGTCGTTGCCGGAGCCGCTCTTCTGCGACCACGTATCCTCAGCGCGCTTGGCGGGCTTCAGGTTGAGCTGCTTCAGTTCGGCTTCACCTTTCTTGCGGGAGAAATCCGTGTTATCGAGGGCCTGTACGGTCTTGTAAAGCTTTCTTGCCTTGTCGAGTTCGCTGTCACCGGGGGCAACCAGCGATGAGACGGCATTGCGGAGAGGTTTGGGATCGGCGAAGTGGTCCACCTCCTGAGACCATCGTTTGGATTCGCCCTGCCAGAAATCAACGGTGTCGTTTGCGTCCTTGTAGTAGAACTTCACGTTATACAGCAGGCTTTGAGCGGGTGGCATCCACTCTTCGTCCGGGTCGGGCGGAACATCCGTGAGATCGACGACGTAATGCCCAAAATTGTCGGCTTTCACGCTTGCGCCCTTGGGAAGCCGCGAGGTCCAAAGAAGGAAGGTGGCCAGTTTCCCATTCTTATCCACCGCATAGTCCACAATTGAAGGCTTCAAGGTCTGCGAGTACATCGCCAGCGGCTTGAAGGAATAGTGCGCCTGGTGGATGAAGTAGGGCTGCTGTATGCGCCAGAAGGGAGACGACACGTATTTGTCGTCGTAGTGAATCTGATAGCTGTATTCGAGGATGCTCCCGACCTCGACGCTGGGCAGGTTGAAGACCTTCTGGTTAGCTTGCAAAAACTCGCCGTTCTTGGCGGTCGTCTTGGCGATCAACAGGTCCTCAGGCTTGCCGATCAGCGGAATGACGGTCCCGTCGGCGTGGATGGTGCGAGCCTTGATGTCGGAGATCTTGAAATTCCCGTGCTCATAGGGAATTTCGACGGTTGCCATATCCATGCCCTTCTCTTCAAGGACTTTGATGCGGGCGTAGGAACTCCGGTAGTGTAACTGGTCGTCGGCGACCTCCTCGACGTTAAGGTAGACGGCGGCGGCGCCCGGAGCTTTGGGGTCGGCGGTCATCTTGAGTTCTTCGGCGGTGGGCTGCTGAAACTGGGCGATGAGCAGCGCCGGAGTTACAAGGATCATGAGAAAAGCTGCGCTCCGCAGCCAGAATTGACGCCGCGCTGGGGAATTCTTGGCGAAGACGGGGCAAGCACTGCCTGCGGATAGCATCATTTTCCTTTCGCGTCAGCGGCGCGCGTGAGCACGACCTGCTGTTGATCGGCGGCGGCCACCTTCAGGTAGAAGCCATGCAGATCGCTGTAGTCGCTGGGTCCGAGGAGGGTGTAGTTGTGGGCGAGGATGCGCTTGACCTCGACCGAGCCGCTCTTTGCCGTGGCGATGATTCTCAGCATGGCGTTATTGGGCCAAGTCATGTCGGCGGTTTGCGGCGCACTCTCGACTGTGAATCCATCCGGCAGACGATAGAGGACGTCGTCCACATCCATCTTGGCGTAGTGGACATCGATGGGAGTCAGGCGCTTGTCCTGCGCCACGAAGGGATGGCTGGCGCGGGACTCGAAGAACATTCCGGGCAGGAATGCACGCTTGCCTGTCGCCGTTCCCAGGTTGCCTCCGATGGTAAATGTGGCGATCAGGTCGCGATTGGGATCATCCAGACCCGTGAAGCGCTGGAAATCCGTATTGACGCCCTCGGGCACCTGATCCCGGAGGTATTCGCTGAAGCGCTTCTTGATCTCTTCGGAGTCGTTTTCGAGCGCCAGTTGCCGCCAGTGGAGCGCGTCCGGGCCATTCATCGCCACGCTAGCCGTCCCCTTTACCGAGCCGTCGGGGCCAATGGCGAGATCGGCGGCGCGCTTTACAATCGCGGTCGTGTAGGTATTGGCGGGGGTGCGGTCGATGATCGCTCCCTTGTCGGAAAGGCGCAGTCCGGAGGCCAGGTTGTGCTTCCAATGCAGGGCGCCAAAGGGGCACATCTTCTGGCCGGGATCGAGGAAAACCTCTTTGCCGGCCAGTTCAATCACCGCAATGTAGTCGTCCAACTGGCTGACGCTCAGATAGTGGGGATCGAATAGGGCGCGGCTGCGGTCGACCACTTGAAAGGGCCAGACCTTCAGGTCGGCGGCCCGGGCCAAGGCGACGTACAGAAGGGCGATCTCGTCACCCGATCCGCTCTTCTGTTTCCAAACGTCCTCGGCGTTCTTGATGGGCTTGAGTTTCTCTGCCTTGCGCTCGGCATCGGACTTCTTGCGGCTGAAGTCGGTGTTGTCGAGTTCCATGACCGCCGCGTAGATCTTACGGGCCTTGTCTTCCTCAGTGTCTTCGGGTCTGACGATCTCCTCGACAGTCTTCCTGACCTGGCCGTTGGGATTCGTGAACCGCTCGGCCTCGTGTGCCCAGTGTTTGCCCTCGGCATCCCAGAACTCCTTCTCGGAGCGGGCGAAGGTGTAGTAGAACTCGACGCGCTGATTGATCGCGTTGAGCGGCGGCATCCAGTCTTCTGCGGGTGTTGGCGGGATGTCGGTCAGATCGACGGAATAACGGCCATTGATGTTATAGGCCACCGCCGAAGAAGGGACGGCGGTGACGGAGTACATGAGTTGGTTGAGCAGTTGGCCGCGGCCATTCGTAATGTAATGCCAGCCGCCCGTTTGCGCGGGATTGAACATGTAATGGGCTTTGTGAACAAAGTACGGCTGCTGAATATGCCATGTGGGCGAGATGACCGCGCTGTCGTCGTAGAGGATGTCCAACTTGTATTCGAGGATGCTGCCCACCTCGACGCTGGGCAGGGTGAAGACCATGGTATTGACCTGATAACCGGCGCTCTTCATGTCCATCAGATCCGCGGGCTTGGCGGTGAGCGGGACGACGGTTCCATCGGCGTGAATGGTGCGGCCCGCGATGCCTTTCACTTGCAACTCGCCATGCTCGTACGGAATGCGAATCGTGGCCAGTTCCTTGCCCTTCTCGGTGAGCACCTTGATGCGCTCGTAGTAGCTGTGGAAATGGAGCGCGTCGTCGGTTGTTTCCTCGCGGTAGAGGTAGACGGCCGCTGCGCCCGGAGCCTTGGGGTCCGCGGTCATCTTGAGCTCTTCGGCGGTAGGCTGCTGGAACTGGGCGCGCAGGATGGCTGGAGATGCAATGGCGAGGAGCAGAAGCGCACCGCGCAACCAGGGATAAAGCCGCAAAGTGGCGTCTCTGTGCGGTAGGGAGAGAAACATGCGCGTCGCGATCATAAGTTGCCTTTCGGTGTTGGAGATGTGGTGAGGACCAGTTGCTGCTGATCGGCGGCGGCGACCTTCTGGTAGAAGCCGCGGAGGTCCTGGTACTCCTCGGGCTTGGCGAAGGTGAAGGCGCGGGCAATGGAGCGATTCATGGTGACCTGGCTGGGGGCGGCCACCGCTTTGGCGATCAAAGCCGCATGTCCCTCCCAGACAATCTTCGTGTCTTCGGGCGCGCCCTCGACGGCCAGACCGGCCGGCAGGCGGTAGACCACGTGATCGTTAACCTGTTCGCCAAAGTGCATATCTACCGACTCCAGCCGTGATTCCTGGTTGACGAATGGATGTTGGGCGTGCGTCTCGAAGAAGCAGGCGGGAAGCAGGACGCGTTTGGCGGTTGCCGTTCCCATCGTCCCCCGCACTTTGGCGGTCGCGGTCAGGCTGGCGTCGGGATCGTCGAGTCCCTGAAAATGATCGATTCGCGCCTCGACGCCATCGGGCACCATCTCCTGAATCCAATGATCGAATCGATGTTTCAGCTCGTCCTGGTCTTGACTGAGGGCGTCTTGCCGCCAGCGGAGCGCTTCCTGGCCGGTCATTGAAAAGGTGAGATCACCGGCGATGCCGCCATGACTGTCCAGTGCAATCTCCGCCGTGCGGAGCAGCTTGTTTTCGGAATAGGTCTGCATGGGAGAGGTGGCGACCCCGCCGCCGCCCGCTGCTTGCCGGATGCCGCTGGCCAGGGAGTGCTTCCAGTGCATGGTGAGGAACGGGCACATCTTTTCGCCGGGATCGGCCACGACCTCCTTGCCATTAAGACTCAGAATGACAATGGTGTCGTCGAGCTGGCCTTGATTGAAATACCCCGGAGCGAAGAGGGCCCGGTCGCGATTCACGACTCTCATGGCGTAGGCGGTGAGCCCGGCGGCGCGCAACATGGCCAGATAGAGCAGGGCGATGTCCTCTCTCGAGCCGCTCTTCTGGCTCCAGGTATCCTCGGCTCGTTTCGCGGCCTTCAGGCGGAGTTGCTTCAGTTCGGCTTCCCCCTTTTTGCGGGAGAAGTCGGTGTTGTCCACCTCCTGCACGGCCTTGTAGAGCTTTCTGGCCTTTTCCTGCTCGCTGTCGCCGGGCGCGACGATGCCGTCCACCGCTTCATGAATCGCTTTTGTAGGCTCGGCAAAATGATCGACTTCCCTGGACCAGCTTTTGATCACTTCCCCCCAGAAGGCGTCGACGGTCGTTCCCGTTTGGAAATAGAACACTACCTTGTAAAGAATGCTCCAGAGGGGAGGCATCCACTCTTCGTCCGGCGCAGGGGGCACGTCTGTCATGTCCAGGAAGAATCGCCCGGCGGCGTCCTTGGTGACGCTCATGCCGGATGGAAGCACCGTCCACCAAAGGAAATCGCGATCCGCGCTGTCGGGCGTGAAGAGATAATGCGCCTTGCGGACCAGATACGGTCGCTGTATCTGCCAAACAGGAGAGTAGATGACGTTCTCGCCGTTTCGCAGCTGGTAGTAATACTCCAGAATGCTGCCCACTTCGACGCTGGGCAAGGTGAAGACCTTGCGCCCAATCTGCAGGTCGCCGCTCTTGACCACGAGCAGGTCTGCCGGTTTGCCGACCAGCGGAACCACCGTGCCGTCGGAGTGGATGGTTCGGGCCTGGATTTCGGTAACTTCGCGCCCCTTGAGGTACGGCACTTCGACCGTGGCCAGCTCCTTACCCTTCTCGGTGAGCACTTTTATGCGCGCGTAGTAGGTCTCTAAGCGCAGAGGATTGTTCGCGATCTCGGACACGTTGAGATAGATGGCGTCGGCTCCGGGCACCTTGGGGTCGGCCGTCATTTTGAGTTCTTCGTCGGTGGGCTTCTGGAACTGGGCGATCAGGAGGGCCGGCGCCGCGAGAGCGAGGAGCGGGAGGAGATTGCGCAGGAAGACGGAAATCCGCATGGTTTTTTCCTTTATTTGGAGGCAAATGGCATTGTAACCCACAAACGGCGGAGCTTTGATGATCTTCTTCGGCGCTGCTGTCGGAGAGGCAAAGGCAGCGGAGGCAAGGGCAAGAGGCGAGCCGGGGAAGAGACGGCGGTTCAATCAGTCCAGAGCGGGGCGACAGCCGGCACAGCGCGCCGATACGCGAGAGGGGAAAGGAAGGTGAAAGGCGCCTTGCCGTTGTTCTCTTGTTCAACAACACCCTGGGTCATTTTGACGGCAAAGATGGAACCGCGACAACGGATTGGAGCCGGGCGGCAACCGCGGATTCCGATGGGGCCGTCTGAGTGGCTCATGAATCGGCGAGTTGGTGAAGAAGCTCCGCGACGCGGAGCCGCTTCTGTCAGCGAGCTTGACGTTGGGAGCGCGGATCAGCGCGATTCCAAGAGGGTAGAGACGAGGGCTATGGGCAAGCCGACCACGTTGAAGTAGTCGCCTTCGATGCGGGGAATCCAGCGGGCCGCGCGGCCCTGGATGGCATAGGCGCCGGCTTTGTCCATGGGTTCTCCGGTGGCTATGTAAGCGGCTATCTCTTCGTCGGAGAGGGTGAGAAAGCGGACGGCGGTGACTTCGGCGGCTACTTCGGTGGACCTGGCGGTGACCAGGGCAACGCCGGTGATGACGAGATGGGTGCGGCCGCAGAGCAGGCGCAGGATGCGGGCGGCTTCGGCGGGGTCCGAGGGCTTGCCAAGGATGCGGTTGTCGAGGGTCACGGTGGTATCGGCTCCCAAGACGGCTAGATCGGGACCAGCTTGGGCCGGGCTCCCTTTGGGCGCTGAGAGCTGGGCGAAGACGGCCTGGGCTTTTTCGCGGGCGACGCGAGTGACGTAGGCGATGGGGTCTTCGTTGGGGTAAGGATCTTCGCAGATGTGGGCGGGATGGACCTCGAAGGAAAAGCCGGCCTGGGCAAGGAGTTCGCGGCGGCGGGGGGAGGCGGAGGCGAGGACCAGCATATTGAGATTATGGCAGGGGGTTCGAAGCGCGTGGCCGAGATTGAGGAGGATTCTGTGGGAGCGATGCCGGGGCCATTTTGGGATTCTTTGGTCTCTTGCAGTGCGGTTTGTTCCGTTTTGGGCTTGTTGTCAAAGAGCGGGCCGAGGCGAGTAGTGGTTAAATGATTGAAAACAAATGAAAAGATAGGTTCTTGCGACTTGCCGATGATTCCGGAGCGATTGGTTAAGCTAAGAACATTCAGAGCGACATGAGTAAACAGGGGAGAGAACAAGAAGCTCTCCTGAACTTCTCCGGGCCATCGCCGCGGGTTCGCAGGCGTGGGAAGAGCAATAGGCTACGGCATTTCAGACGGTGTGTCAGTGAGGCGGCTCCGGTGCGGAGTTGCAGCTGACTCCTTTCCACGGGTGGCGCGAAGGACCGTGGAACGGCGGGCCGGGAATGGCGGACGGATGGCCGATCCACAGCAGAAGAAGCTGAAACGGGTAAGCAAGACGCCGGTGCGGCCGAAACGGAAGAAGCCGGGGCGGACCGGATGCGCGGGAAGAGGCGCAAAGATCCTGCGCCAGGCGGCGGGCAAGGCAGTTGGCGAGAACGGCAAGAAGATTGCCCAGTCCCTGTTGCAGGGGGCGCTCAAGGGCAATGTAAGCAGCACGAAACTGTTGCTATCGCTCGCCGGGTTGGAGCAGGGGCAAGAGGATGCCGGGAAGAGCCGGCATGGATGGAGCACAGCGCAGGCGCTGGCGGCCGAGCCGGAGTGGCGGGAGCCTGTGGCAGAGGCGAGCGCGGAGACGAGCGTGGAAGCCGGGGACCCGAAGGCTGACGGCGGCGCGCGGTCTCCGTTTTGAGCATCGAAGCGGTCAGCGTTTTCGATCCGGTCCAACAAAAGTGAAACTGCGCAGCCTATTCTTGTCGTTCCCCGCGGTGAAAGGCGGCGAACGGCAAGAATGGGCGCCCAGTTTTGTTCGACTTGCCATGGGCCGAACCAGGGATGGGCTCAAGGAGAAGCCGGCTCGCCGCTCCAGCGGCGAGGACCCGCCGCGGTGCGTTGGGGACCCTGGTTCCCGGAACCTTGCAATAGGAGTAGATTGCAGGGGGGCGGGAAGCGCGGATTGTGCGGCAGGGCAATGGGGCTGAGGGTGGCCGCGACGACGGCCGCCGGTGGATCTGGAAGTTGACTGCGCGGAACGAGCGGCGATAGACGGACGGAGTGTTTCGGGCGCTCCCCGAGAAGAAGGATGAGACAGGAATGAAGCTCACGAAAAATAAGTGGTTGCGCGGCGCGGGCAGATGGATGGGACTGGGAGTGTGCCTGTTGGGGATGGCGATGGGCAGTGTGGCCAACGCGCAGGCGGTGAGCACGACGACGGTTCAGGGGACGGTGTACCTGGCGAATGGGCAGGCGGGCACCGGGACACTGGTGGTGAGCTGGCCGGCGTTTACAACCGCAAACGGGCTGGCGGTGGCCGCGGATAGTACGACGGTCGCGATCGCGCCGGATGGATTTGTGAGCGTGAATCTGGCTCCGAACCTGGGAGCGACGCCGGCGGGGCTGTATTACACGGCCGTGTACTACATGAGCGACGGGACGTCGAACACCCAGTACTGGGTGGTGCCGGCGGCGGCGCAGGCAAGTCTGGCCCAGGTGCAGGCGCAACTGATGCCGGCGGCGCAGGCCGTGCAGACGGTGAGCAAGGCGTATGTGGACCAGGCGATCGCGGAGCTGACGGGAAGTCTGTTGACGGCGTCGGGCGGAACACTGAGCGGGCCGCTTTACCTGAGCGGGGATCCGACGCAGCCTCTGCAAGCGGCGGACAAGCACTATGTGGACACGACCTTCAGCAAGGCGGTTCCATTGGCGGGCGGGAGCATGACGGGCGCCCTGGTAACGCCATCGGTGAATGGGGTGCAGTCGCCGGTGGCGGGAAGCTCGCAGACGACGCTTCAATTGGCGATGAACTCGGCGGGAACCAGCGGGGCGATGGAGATTCCGCCGGCGTATGCGGGGAGCGACGGGTTCACGAATCCGAATGGCCTTTACGTGGCCGACCTGCGGGCGCGGGGCGCGCAGCAGATGGAACGGAGCGTAAAAGAGTTCGGCGCCGTATGCGATGGAGCGACGGACGATACCAATGCTCTGCAGGCGGCTCTGAACTATGCGCAGACGCATGGGGTAGCGCTGACGATTCCACAGGGGACGTGCAAGACGCGGTCGCTGAACTGGGTGGGCCAGTCGATCGGCGGACTGGGGAAGCAGGTCTCGGCCCTGATGGGGTTTCCGGGCCAGGATGTGCTGGCCAGCGGGACGGACGCCGTGAATCTGCTGAGCTACACACGGATTCACGATCTGACGATCTATGTGGATCAGAGCCTGGACGTTTCGTGCTCGCCGGCCGAGGGGCGCGCGCCCGCGGGAACCTGCCAGGCGGGGCGGCCGATGGAGAGAAACTCGATCTTCTCGCCGGGCGGGAGCGGGCTGACGGGAACGGCGGGGACGGGCGCGGGATGGGCGGTGGGCAATTGCGCGATTGCCATGCCGGCGGCCTCGGGAGCGGGCGGAAACGGGCTGCGCGTGGCGCAGATTGAGAACCTGGAGATTGCGGCGACGGGTGTGGACCCCATGGCGGCGCAATATCCGGGCGCGCACTCCACGCATACCTGCGGGCTGTACCTGGCGCAGTGGCCGCAGTGGAGCGAGTTCCGGAATATCGATATTCGCGGGCTGAATACGGGCATCGCGATTCCCGCGCTCCCGGTGACGGCGCCGGCGGGGCTGTATTCAGATTCGAACCGCTGGGAGAACATGACCATCCAGGCGACGCACGGGTTTACGGCGGCGGCTGGCTCGAACAATGTGCTGGATAACGTGGTGGCGGCGGCCGGGAACTCGGCGGCGACCGCCGAGCCGCCGACCGGTCTGGTGCTGGATCTTTCCGGTACGCAACAGGGCTGGACGGTGCGCAATGTCGTGGTATTGCCGGTGTGGAACGCGGTGCAGCCGCAGTTGACGGCGACCGCCTCAGGCGGCGCCGTGACCGCGGTGACGGTGGGACCGGAGCATGGACTGGGATTCGATCCGTATGGGACGCTGGTTCCGCTGACGTTCAGCGGGAGTTGCACGGCGCAGGCGACGGCGAGCGTGAACAGCGATGGATCGATTGGAGCGGTTGCGGTGACCGCGGGCGGGACGGGCTGCTCGGGAACGACAACGGCCAGCGTAAACGCGGCTGGAACCTGGGATACGGCCGCGCCCGTGAACCTTATCGGCGGGCAGAACATGACCTTCTTCGACGGGAATCTTCTCAAGGGCAACGGCGGTTACACGGTTTGGAACGCGGCCCAGTCGGAGAGTTATGGAACACAGTTGGATGGCGGCGGCGGGACGCTGCCGGGCGGAGGAAGTTACAGCGCCCTGGCGGCGAACAGCCCGGTCGGAGCCGCCTACCCGGTGGACCAGTTTCCCGGCGCGGACTTTGGGGCCAAGTTGCAGGCGTGCGTTGGGACGGTGAGCGCGAGTTATGGCGGCACGTGCGACGCGCGCAATTTTACGGGAATTTTATCGATGGGATCGAACCTGACGATATCCAAGGCCAACGCGGTGGTCTTGCTGCCTTGCGCCACCATCTCGACGGCCAGCCGGATCATTGTTCCGGCGGGGGTGCGCAACGTGGTTCTGCATGGCTGCTCCCTGCGCGGGATCAGCGGAGCAAGCGGCGCTCAGGGCGGCACCGTCTTGCTGTACTCCGGCGCCGGCAATGCCATTCAGGTTGGCGATTCAACTTATGCCCTGGATACTTCGGGCTTCCGGATGGACAACGTGGCCATCAATACCACGGGATCGGCAAGCGCGGCGACGGGGTTCTATGCCTACCGGGCACAGGAACTGCATCTTGAGAGCAGTTACTTTCTGGGCAATCAGAACCAGACGGGCATGACCATCGACGGCACCGGCAACTATGCCGGCGGGACATTCACGGATCTGGAATTCACCGGCTTCCTGGAGGCCGTGAACGGCATCGGGCACCAGATCGCGAATGCGGCAATTACGGACTGGATGAATGCGAGCACGTTTGTGCGCTTGCACATCGATTGCCCGGTGAGCGGGGGCAACCCGATCTCCGGCACCTATGGGATCAACCTGCAGCAGGGGGATGGAAACACATTCACCGGAGGAGATGTGGAGGGATGCAGCACTGCGCTGCACCTGGGGCCGAATGCGCAGGACAACACCATCGTGGGTCTGCGCAATGAAAACTCAACCAATCAGGTGGTGGCGGATGCAGGCAGCGCGTACAACAGCTGGATCGCCGGTGGAGCGATGTACACGGGGCATCTGACGGACAATGGCACGCGCAACAGCTTTCTGGATACATTTCACCGAAGTTTCAACGGCTTGAATGGGGATTGGTATGGGAGCCAGCAGGACAGCACGCTGACCAACCACTACCGCCTCGGGATTGGTTTGGGGAACGAGCGGGGGCTGCTGAACCGGTACCAGACGGATTACGGCTACCGCTGGACGATGGGCTTGAGCGATGCAACGGCGGGGGCCCAGTTCTACGAGATTCTGGACGAACTGAACAACGTCAATCGCCTTATCATCGGGCAATACCTCAGCTCCACTGCCAACATAGTTACGAACGTGATGGTGAACAATGGCGGATGTTACATTTCATCGACTCCGCCGAGTATTGCGTTTTCCGGCGGCGGCGGCACGGGCGCTGCGGCCACGGCTGTCATGCTGCCGGCGACTTCATCGAGTTGCCCTGGAGGTTATGCGGTTTCAAGCGTTACCGTGACGAATCCCGGAGCATCGTATACGTCGCAGCCATCCGTAAGCTTCTCAGGATCGAATCAGGCCACCGCACCGAACGCCGCGGCCGAGATCGCCTCGGTCGGCAGCACCAACAACCAGAGCGTGCTGAATTCGGCTGGAACCGGCGCGGTGGTACTGAACGGATCGACGAATTCAGGAACCGGAGGGGTGGTCATAGGTTCCGGAGGGCCGAGCGAAACGACGGTGGCGACCATCAGCAACGCCGGGAATGCGCAGTTCATCGGAACGCTTCAGGTGGGCGGGGTATCGACCTTCAACAGTTCGACAATGGTGAAGAACCAGGCGGACGCGGAGATCGACCAGTTTCTTTGGGCGGGTTTAACCACGAGCCAAAAGGAATCGCTGATCTACAAGGACTGGAACGGGAACAGCCAGTGGTACATGGTGAAGGACCAGAATAACAACTGGGCACTGAATTCGGCTGTGGGCGGCCTGGACAGCTTCAAGGCATACCAGAGCACCAACAGCGGCGACACGTATATCGATGCCTCAAATCCTTCGGGAGTGGTGCGCATCAACTACGAATCCGGATCCGGGACGGGGTTCAATATCTATGGCGGCGGGAGCGGCACGTTGTATGCAAGTTTCACGGGAGCGAATGCCATCAAGTTTCCGGGGCTTGCGGCGGGCAGCGGCCTCGACTGCCTGCAGGTGGATGACTCCGGCTATATCTCGAATACGGGAGCGGCTTGCGGCACAGGCTCGAGCAGCCTCAACGGCACGGTAAGCTCGGGAACCGCCGGGCAGATAGCCTATTACTCGGCCGGCGGCACGACCGTCAGCGGTATGAATACGGTTGCCGTGTCGGAGGGAGGGACAGGGGCTTCGACGGCGGGCGGCGCGCTGGCGAATCTGGGTGGAGAGGCGATCTCACTGACGGGCAGCGGGGCTCCTTCCGGCGCATGTTCCAGCAGCGTCAACAACGGAACATTCTATACCTCCGCGGCGTTGAGTCTTTACCAGTGTTCAGGCGCGACCGGCGTTTACCAATGGAACCCGGTTGGCGGGGGCATGAGCTGGCCGGGAGGCACGGCTTCCGGCATTCCCGACTACAGCTATCCAAATGCCTGGAACGGGACAACCCCGGTCTACAACGCCTCGAATCAGATTCCGGCGAGCTTTGTCAATCTCAGTGCCTACGCGCCTATGACGGTCACCACACTGTCCGACCTAACCGCTGCCGCGGGCGGGTCGTTCGGGAGCGGCGCGTTCACAAGCGCCTATTCTCTTCCAATCGCGCAGCCAGGTACGCTTGGCGGCGTGAAGCCGGATGGGACCAGCTGTACGGTCAACGCGAGCACGGGCGTTCTGACCTGCCCAGGGGGAGCGCCCGCTGTCGATTACAACGTGCTCAACTATGGGGCGGTCGGAGATGAACAGCCGAATACCGGATTCGCGCTGTTCAGCTTCACCGCGGGCAGCAATGTGGTAAACCTGACCGGCACGATAGGGTTTTCCTACACGTTCACGAGCGCGGTCGATGTGGGCAAGTACATTGCGTTCAATAACAACGGCTCGGCCTGGACCACGCCGCCGTGGAGCGGAGGGTCGCCGTATGTGGCCAAGATCACTGCCGTCAACAGCGGCACCCAGATTGTGCTGTCGGTATCCGCCGCTTCGGTAAACTCGACCACAGCTTTTGGGTCATGGGGCACGGATAACGCTCCCGCGTTCAATACCTGCGCCGCGACCGCGATAAGCAAGACGGGCGGAGGGACGTGCGCCATTCCGGCGGGACGCTACTTCTTCGCAACAACTCCTTACTCCGTAGTGACCGGGGCGAGTGACGATGGAAGCTATGGAACTCCGGCGGGCGGCTCGGGCGGGACGGTCACCTGCACGCCAGCGTCGGGATCGCTGACCAGCGGCGGGTGCGTGGTGAGCGGGGGAACGCTCGAGAAGCACAGTGCGACCTTGCAGACGGTCTATGCCAGCGGCGGCTGCTCCGGCGTTATCGGGTGGGATTACGGAACCTGCGGCTGGGCTGTAGTAACAGTGGCGACTAACTCCAGCGGCGTTCCCACCACCGCGACCGTGGTCTATGGCGGCCAGAACATTACATCGCCAGTCACATTCAATATCGCTCCGCTGGGCGGAGACGGCGCGATTGCTACGGCAACGGAGACGGGCGGCACGATGAATACGCCAAGTCTCGCTGCTGGCGGGGACGGTTACACGCCAAGCTCCACTCTGAACTGGTGGGCTCTCGGCGGCGGCTGCACAGCGATTCAGAACTGGGGTGGGACGCCAATCGCCGGCTATGGAACAGTTGGAACGAACTCCAGCGGCTCGGCGTCCGGCACAATGAGCGTCACGGCCGGTGCGACAGGCTGCACGTCGGCTCCCACGATCATCTTTGGGTCGGCGGCCTGCAATGCGGGCACGATTGCCAGTCCCGCATGGGGCCAATGCTCGAACATGACTCCGCTGGAACCGATTACCCTGCCCGTCAACGTGATGCTGACTGCCCTGGTGAACTGGGGAGGAGCATCGGGAGCCGGCGGACCTGGAGTTGGAGTTAGCCTCATCAACGCCTGGGACGGCATTTCCACGGATAACAACGAGCCGGTAATCTTCGGAGGCACCCTGTATGCCGAAGACATAGGCGATATGACTCTCTCCGGATTCATGGGCATTCTGGCGACGAATAACGCCAACTACTCAAAGGTTCATGACATCAATTTCAGCGGCGCCTTCGGCATGTGGACTTACGCGACCGACATAGGGTTCGTCGCCGATAACCTGGTCTTCAACGGGGCGGCTTCATGGGTCAACGGCGGCACCTGGTCGCATCGTTTCGATTATCCTCTCGGCGGAGGCGGGTTCTTCGACGCTCCCCAAATCGGCAACCTAATCGTAAGACCGGGTCCTTACGGAGGTCCTGGCTCTCTCGCGCAGAAACTGGACGACTGGTTTGCCAACGACTTCTGGCATCCCGAATTCAGCGCCGCGTCCACGGACATTCCCGAAACATGCAAGTTCCCGCAAGCGGCCAATCAGAGACAGACAGGACACAATCTGTATTCAGCGCAGAGCGCGAACGATATGTGTTATCGGGGCGTATCCTCAATGGGAATGGCCATCTACACAAGGGATGCGAGACAGACAGGAAACGCCATGTTCTCCAATCTGGTTGTAAAAACCGGTTCCCGCTGTATCTTCTGCGGCAGCTTGGGCGGGATGACAGTTACCACGATGAGCAGCGAGGCAATGACGCCGATCACCGGGACTGGCGACCCCTACCGCAACGCCACAACTTTGGAGGCTCCGATTATCTTCGCCGGCGACGGAAGCAGTACGGGCGCATGGCCTTATATCAACGGGCTTGAGTATAATGCCAACTCCAACGCGACCCAGGCGATGTGGGATATTCAAAATAGCTGGAGCGGCGGGACGCCTTACGGCGTGCAGTGGATCAATAACATGAACGGCAGCGTCAACACCCCACTTCCGCAACAGAATCCATCGTACAGCAACTTGATTCAGTTTCCTTATGGAGCGGAGATCAGCAACCTCTACAACGGCAATAACTATCCTTTGTATTTCGACGCTCAACTCGGCGCCGGACAGTACCGCATGGCCGCGATCATGGGGCAGTATAGCGGTCTGAAGATTACCGACCCCACGCTGGCTAACGACTGGCTCGACGTGCGGGCAAGCGACATGACGGCCCATCTGCCGTTTTCCGCGCCGAGCCTGACAGATACCGGGGCGGCGGCATCCAGCGGAAACTCCTGCCTGCAGATCAACAGCGCGGGGCTCATATCCAACACGGGATCGGCGTGCGGCAGCGGCGGGGGAACAATATCGTCGTTTGCGGCGCCTTCGGGAAGCTGGCCTTCCTGGCTGACGCCCACGGTCACGAATGCGACCAGCGCTCCCTCGCTGGCAGTTGCGGCCCAGTCGACCGGCGCGGGAAGCGTGGTGCTGGCGAACGGGCCGACTTTCACCGGCAATACAACGACCTTTGCCAATAACGCGGCGGCGGAGCAGGACGTGGCGATTCAGCCGGGGACGGGCGCGGACCAGATCGGCGCCTTCGGGTGGAACAACTACGCCGGAACCTCCGAATGGAAGTTGAGGAAGGATGCGAGCAACTATCTTCGCCTGACGGATGTAGTGAACTCGCTGGACCGGGAGATCTTCTATCAGAACGGCCAGACGCTGATCAACTCCGGAGCCGGGGCAAATGCCGTGTTGATCAACAGCTCGACCAACAGCGGCACGGGAGGGTTCTCAGTGGAGAGCGGCGGGGCGAGCCCGGCCGCGGTGCTGTCGGTGACGGGGAGCGGGAATACGACGGCGACGGGATTCGTTTCGGCCAAGTTCATGATGGGATCGGGAACGATGTCGCTGGGCACGGGCGCGGCGGCGGGGACGAGCCCGTCGATCGCCTGCGCGAGCGGCCATGTGTGCGACGGGGTGAGCGGGACGGCGACGCTGACCACGGGAACGAGCACGACGACCGGAACCCTGGCAACGCTGAGCTTCCCGAACACGCACACGAACTCGGCAAACTGCGTGGTGGACGTGCTGCAAAGCGGGGTTGGGCGGGTGACGACGGCCACCTGGACGGAATCGACGACGGCGGTGACGCTGACCGCCAACACGGCGTTGACGGCGAGCACGGCGTACACGGTGAAGTACTGGTGCGGAGGGAATTAGCTGTCGATCTGAGCGAGCTGGGAGAGGCGGTGCTGGGGTTGCGAGTCAGCAAGTCACCGGGTTGGCGGGTTGGTGAATTGGCGGATTGCGGAGCAGCGGAGAGTACTGGCTCCAGATTGAATGAGCGGAGGGTCGGGGCGGGAGGAGACAGGGGATCCGTGGTAAAGGCAGAAGAAGCGCGCGCGGAAGGGGCGCTGGAGTGGAATTTGCGAGCCGAGGAGCTCGACAAGGACGAACTGGAGCGGTTCGGGAGAATTCTGGATCAGCGCCCGTTGAGCTTGCGGGGGCGGACGGTGGGCATGGCTCTGGCCGAGCGGCTGCTGCTAGTGAGGACGAGGGAGGGATGGACCGCTCCGCTGAAGGCGAATGCGGCGCAGAGGGCGTTCGAGCGGCGGCGGGGCGAGCGGAACATCGTGCTGAAGGCCCGTCAGATGGGAATGACGACCTGGGCGGCGGCGCGGTTCTTCCTGAAGACCATTACCCGGCCGGGGACGCTGACCCTGGAGGTGGCGCACACGCAGGAGGCGGCGGAGGAGATCTTCCGCATCGTGCACCGGTTTGTGGACTGGCTGCCAGAGGAGCTGCGGCAGGGTTCGCTGAGAACCTCGCGGGCCAATGTGCGCCAGATCGTGTTTCCGGAGATGGATGCGCAGTACCGGGTGGTGACGGCGGGAGACCGAAACGCGGGCCGGGGGTTAACGGTGCAGAATTTGCACTGCTCGGAGCTGGCGCGCTGGCCGGGAGATCCATCGGAGACCCTGGGTGGATTGCGGGCATCGATGGCGCCGGGGGCGGAGCTGATCCTGGAGTCGACGCCGGACGGTGTGGGCGGATGCTTCCACGAGGAATGGCGGAAGGCCGGCGAGACGGGCACGGTGCGGCATTTCTTCCCCTGGTGGATGGAGCGCCGCTACCGGGCGAGGGCGGTGGAGGAAGCCAGCCTGACCGGGGAAGAACGGGATTTGATGGCGCACAAGCGCCTGGACCGGGAGCAGATCGGATACCGGCGACAGATACGGGCCGACTTTCGCGGGCTGGCGCGCCAGGAGTATGCCGAGGACGAGGAGAGCTGCTTTTTGGCCAGCGGGAACTCGGTCTTTGAGCTGGCGGCGATCGAGGCGCGGCTGGCAACGGCGCCGGAGCCCGCGGAGCGGCGGCGGAATGGGGAGCTGGAGATTTGGCTGCCGCCGCTGAAGGGCAAAGAGTATTTGGTGGCCGTGGACCCGGCCGGGGGCGGCAGCGAGGGAGACTACTCGGCGGCCCAGGTGCTGGAGATGGAGACGGGCCTGCAATGCGCGGAGTTTGCCGGGCATGTGGGGGGCCTGGAGCTGGCGCGGCTGGTGACGGAGCTGGCCGCCGAGTACAACCGGGCGTGGCTGGTGGTGGAGAGGAACAACCACGGCAGCGGCGTGCTGGCGCTGGTGGAGACGGTGTGCGGGTGGCGGCGGATTTACCGCCAGGCGGGGCAGCCGGGGTGGCTGACGACCTCGATGAGCCGCCCGGCGGTGCTGGGGCGACTGGGCGCGGGGCTGGTGGAGCAGCCGGAGCGGTTCCAGAGCCGGAAGCTGTTGGGCGAATGCAGGAGTTTTGTCCGGCTACCGGACGGCGGAAGCGGGGCGCGAGCGGGGACGCACGACGACCGGGTGATGGCCATGGCGATCGGACTGGGAGCGCGGGCGGAGCTGCTCTCCAGGGGTCAGAGATTAGAGGCCAGGGATCAGAAGTGACGTGCGATTCATTCGGCCCTGAGAATCTTTCGCTTGCCATCTTCATCGGCCAGATCGGAACGCCAAAAGCCAATGCCCGATCTCTGACCCCCGATCTCTGTGTTCCGCTTTGCAGAGAATTCCGGCTCCATCGCTTAGAATCCGATAAGAATCGGGAAACGGCGGGGAAACGGGCTTGGCGGTTCTGGCGGTGCAGCAGATCCGGCGGATGCGGGGCGGCGCGCAGGGCCAGTTGATGCTGGGCGCGGACGGCCGCGTGTACGTGGTGAAGTTCCAAAACAACCCCCAGCACACGAGGGTGCTGGCCAACGAGTTTCTGGCCTCGCGGCTGGCGTCGGCGGCCGGGCTGACGGCTCCGGAGACGGAGCTGGTGGAGGTTTCGAGCTGGCTGGTGGAGAACACGCCGGAGCTGGAGATCGATCTGGGCAGGACGCGGGTGCGCTGCCGGGCGGGGTTGCAGTTCGGGTCGCGGTTTGTGGGCGGCCTGATGCCCGGCCAGGTGGTGGACTACCTGCCCGAGGAGCAGATGGCCGAGGTGCGCAACCTGGGCGAGTTTGCCGGCATCCTGGCGCTGGACAAGTGGACCGGGAACGCCAACGGGCGGCAGGCGGTCTTCGCGCGCAAGCAAAGGGAGCGGCGCTACCGGGCGGTGTTCATCGACTTTGGATATTGCTTTCACGCCGGGGAGTGGCGGTTTGAGGATGCGCCGCTGCGCGGGGTTTACTACCGCAACGATGTCTACCGGGAGATCGTGGGATGGGAGTCCTTCGAGCCCTGGCTGACGAGGCTGGAGACCCTGCCGGCGGAGACGGTGTGGGCGGCGGCCGGCGAGATACCGCCGGAATGGTACGGGGGCGACCTGGGCGAGATGGAGGCGCTGGTGGAGAAGCTGCTGCAGCGGCGGAGCCGGATCCGGGAGCTGATCGAGGGATTCGGGAAGTCGGAGAGAAAGCCGTTTCCAAAATGGGGCGGGATGGGGAAAAGTGAAGTGGAGGGTTGGAAGGGGACGCGGTGGAGGACTAGCATTGCTGGAAGGGTGATGTAGCGGGCGGCAAGGGGATGGGTAGCGGGAGCCAGCGGCGGGCGTGCGAGTTTCAACTGCTCCGGTATGTGCCGGACGCGGTGCGCAACGAGTATGTGCATATCGGGGTGATCCTGCGCGAGCAGGGCGGCCCTGAACAGGCCAATCCCGAGGCGGCCAGCCCCGAGCCGGCTTTGGTGCGGTTTACCCGCGATTGGCGCCGCGTGCGCTGCCTCGACCCGGAGGCGGATACCGCGCTTCTGGAGGGCATGGAGAGCGAGCTGCGGAGCCGCTTTCAGGCCGAGCCGGATGGAGACCTGATGCGGCTGCTCACCGAATCGCTCTCCCTGAACGTGCAAATGACCGAGCGGAAAGCCTATCTGGCGGAGAGCCTTCCGGCGGGGTTGGAAGAGCTGATGCAGCTGTATGTGGAGCCGGCGCCGAGAGAACGAGTCCCAAGGCTGAGCGGGCGGGCTGCTATCCAGGCGCGGATGCGGACGGAGTTTGAACGGGCCGGGGTGTGGGACCTGCTGCGCAAGCGGATTGCGGCCGCCGATTATACCCGGCCGGGGGATCCGCTGCGCATCGACGTGGGGTACCGGCCGAACGGAATGGTCCGCATGTTCCACGCGGTGAGCCTGGAGCCGGGCGCGGAGATGGCCAAGGTGCTGGCGTTCTCGGCGGCGGGATTGCGTACCGGCGTGGAGCGGGTGGAGAAGGCCAGCCTGGAGTTGACCGCGGTGATCGAGCCGGCGGCCCGCCTGGGAGCGACCAGCGAGGAGCCGGAACGGCTGGAGATGTACCGCTTCGGCGTGGAGACCATGGAGGAGCATCGGATCCGGGTGCTGACCACCTCGGACCTGGGCCGGGTGGCGGAGACGGCGCGGCGGGAGCTGCGGGTGTGAACGTCAGTGGTCAGTTGTCAGTGGTCAGTTGTCAGTTCATCAATTCACTCCGCTTACAATTTGGGGAGAGTTATCGGCAGAGGCTTGCAGATGATTTCCCGTGTTTGCGGTAGGATGATTCTGTAGTGAAGTTAGAGCGGTTGGAAGTCACGGTCTGCCGGCGGGTAGCTGACCACTGATCACTGACCACTGGCGAAAACGAGGCATGGCCCTTTCCGGGGCCGTGCCTTTTTCTTTTTGGGCGGCGGGAAAGGGAAGGTGCTTGTGAGGGTAGGAGAAGAGTTGCGGAAGATCTGGCGCCAGGCGACGGGGAGCGGCTCGCCGCGGCGGGCGGACCTGGCGGCGGGCGCGGCGGACGCGGAGGCTGCGCGGCGGACCCTCGCGCTGCCCGCGATCCTGACGCCCGTCCAGTTTCCGGGACGGCTGCTGCCCAAGCCGACGCCCATAAACCTGCGCCGGTTTGCGGAGACCCCGGTGGTTCGGCGGGCCATCAACGTCATCAAGGACCGGATTGCGGCCATGGACTGGCAGGTGCGGGTGCGGCGTGGGGTTCGGAGGCAGGATGTGGCCTCAGCGGAGCGAAGGCTGCGGGCGCTGCGCCGGACCCTGGAAGAGCCGAACGCCGCCGACAGCTTCAGAACCCTGATCGAGCAGGTGATCGAAGACGCGCTGGTGGGCGGCTTCGGGGCCATCGAGATGGAGCCGACGGGCGACGAGGAGCGGCCGGCGATGCTGTGGCCCGTAGACGGCGCTTCGATCCGCATCAATGCGCGCTGGGACGGGCAGGCGGAGACGCCCAGATATGCGCAGGCGCTGCCCGGGCAACTGGAGTCGGCCGCCGTGGATCTGCGCGACGACCAGTTGATCTATGTGCGCATGAATCCGCGCAGCTTTACACCCTTCGGGCTGGGACCGCTGGAGGTGGCCTTCGAGACCGTGAACCAGTTCCTGAGCGCGCACCGGTTCGCGGGCAAGCTGGCGTCGAACGCCGTGGCGCAGTACGCGCTTTGGCTGAACGAGGCCACGCCGGCGCAGCACGACCGGCTGATCCGCTGGTGGCAGGACGAGATCGAGGGGACGGGGCGGGTGCCGCTGATCTCCACCGAGCAGAAGCCGGAGGTGCTGCGCTTCGCTCAGGGTACGGACGCGGACCTGCGGCTGGCCTGGCAGGAGTTTCTCATCCGCATGGTGGCCAACGCCTTCGGGCTGCCGCCGCTGATGCTGGGGCTGGAGGCGGACGTCAACCAGTCGACGGCCGCGGAGATGACCGACGAGGCGTTTCGCGGGGCGATTTCGCCCCTGGCGCTGCTGCTGGCCGGGCATCTGACCAGGGATCTCTTCGGCAAGTGCATCGGCTGGCGGGAGTTCGAGTTTGTCTTCAACGATCTGAACGCCCGGGACGAGGAGACGGAGCTGGCGGTGCAGGTGCAGTTGCTGCAGGCCGGGGTGCTGACGGTGAACGAGGTGCGGGCGATGCGGGGGCTGGGACCGCTGGGGCAGGATGGAACGGCTCAGTTGGCGGGTGAAGCAGCGATAACGGGGACTGAGGGACCAGGGACATAGGGACTAGTCCCTCCTAGAGCGGAGAGCGCATGCGATTGGAAGCGATGGCGGTAAAGATACCCCACGTGGACGGGCACCCCAACCGGGTGGCCTTCGAAGGGGTGCTGACGACGGTGAATGCGGCCAGCGACAAGGCTCCGGCCGGGGCCCGCGGGCACCGGGTGATGCTGACGCGCGAGGCGGCGGAGAAGGCGCTGCCTTCGCTTTTGGGCATGGCGGTGGACTACCGGCCGGGGTGGGACGGCCACGACGCGCGGCGCAAGATCGGACTGCTGACCGAGGCGGACCTGATCGGGCAGCGGCTGGTGGTGCGCGGGTACCTGTACGCGCGGGACTTTCCCGAGGTGGCCGCGGCCATCGTGGCGCAGTCGCCCGAGGCCATGGGAATGAGCTACGAACTGGCCGATGCGCGGGTTGAAGACATGCGGGCCGAGGTGTGGAAGCTGATCCGGGTGACGTTTACCGGAGCGGCGATTCTGTTGCGGGAGAAGGCGGCTTACCGGGCGACGAGCTTCCGCATGGCGAGTTAGTCCGCCGCGGCGGGCAAGACAGCGAGTTAGCAGGTCAGCAAGGAGGCTCCGCTTGCGGAGCCTCCTTTGTCAGCGGGATCGTGCGCCGGCCCAGGATCGGCATTTGTGGACGGCATTCAAAACCAACAGGAGAGGAGCGGCATGGAAACGGAAGCAAGAGAGAAGGAAACTGCGGAGCGGCTGGAAGCGGCGGCGGCCCTGCTGGAGAGAACGGTGAATTTGCTGGAGGCGCGGGTCGCCGCAACGGATTCGCTGACGGGCGAGGTGGAGAGGATTTCGGCGACCGTCGAGCAGAGCCGCCGGGAGGCGGAGCTGGCGGAGAAGCTGGCGGCGGCGGAGCGGGAGCTGGCCGAGGTAAAGGCCGCGAATGCGCCCCCGGTGTTGAATCCGCTGCGCAGGACGGTGCCCGCCGTCACCTCCGAGATGCTGGCCAAGCACGGAATCGGCGAGGGGCCGGTGGACGTGCGCACCCTGGACGCGGCGCTGGCCGGGCTGAGCCTGGAACAGCGCATCGCGGTAAAGACCCAACTGCTGCGGGCGGGCTCGATCGCGTAAAAGCAGGTTTTCAGTTGTCAGCGATCGGTGGTCAGTTGCTTGTGACCACTGCCCTGACTGCTGATCGACGTTAACTGATCACTGACCACTGATCACTGATCACTCAAGCAACGGCCCCATGGAGGGGGCGGAAAGAGCCTATGAACGCAACCTTTGCAGACATTCACGCGGCAGCGGATTACATCGGGCCGGGCGCTATCGAAGTTCCCCTGTATCA